>Ga0210057_1001140_pt1 | contig 41140 bp, 44 predicted proteins | sample CryGeyCG2114_010_2_FD_183968 | JGI IMG/M metagenome (GOLD analysis project Ga0210057, IMG submission 183968) | Groundwater microbial communities from aquifer - Crystal Geyser CG10_big_fil_rev_8/21/14_0.10 (SPAdes) (version 2) | ecosystem: Environmental > Aquatic > Deep subsurface > Groundwater ... | reverse complement strand
AAGACGGAAAAGGTCCTGAAGGAAAAGGGCCAAAAACAGGAAGAAAAAAAGGAAACTGTAAATAAAATTTTATGGAGGTAATATTATGCCTGGATATGATGGATTTGGGCCTGATGGAAGAGGCCCTTTAACTGGAAGAGGTTTTGGCTACTGCAATGGAAGAGGTTTTGGAAGGTTTGCGGGAGGCAGATGCTTTGGAAGAGGTTATGGCTTTAGAAGAGCTTTTAGAGATGACTTTTATGCCGGATCTTATGAAAGGCCTTTGACTAAAACTGAAGAAAAAAAGATTTTAGAAGAAGAATTAAAGGAAATAGAAGAAGAAAAAAAAGCAATTGAATCAAAATTAAAGGAAATAAAATAGGAGCCATAATTGTGCAAAAAATTAATCCGCCAACATACTTTTTTGGGTTGCTTGTTTTATTGGTGACCCTGCATTTTCTTTTTCCTTTGAATAAAATACTTTTTGAGCATTTTACTTATTTTGGGCTGGTCTTTGTTTTTTTAGGAATTGTTTTGAATTTGTGGGCTGACTCTCTTTTCACAAAAACAAAAACCATGGTTAAACCAAACCAGTTGCCTGCAGTTCTCTTACAAAAAGGCCCTTTTGCTTTCAGCAGACACCCAATGTATTTGGGAATGGCTTTAATTTTGTTTGGTTCTGCAATTTTTTTTGGAACTATTTCAACTTTTTTGCCTGTATTAATTTTTGTTTTGTTAATGGAGAAAAAGTTTATTCCTTTAGAGGAAAAAAACCTTGAAAAAGTTTTTGGAAAAAATTTTTTTGAATACAAAAAGAAAGTCAGGAAGTGGATTTAAGATGGTCAGACCAAGAAGATTTCGGAGAGTTCTTTCAGAGCCAGATGTAACTTTTTTTAAGCCAGCTGGAGTTAGATTGGTTGATTTAGAAGAAACAGTTGTTTCAGTTGAAGAGTTTGAGGCTGTGAGATTAAAGGATTTTGAAAGATTAGACCAAAATGAATGCGCTAAAAAAATGAATGTTTCTCAGCCAACTTTTCATCGGTTGATTTTGAGTGCAAGAAAAAAGATTGCTGAAGCAATAGTTAAAGGCAAAGCAATTAAAATTGAAGGCGGAACTTATAAATTAGGGGGGGAAGTTATGTTTAATGATAATGGAAAAGGCAGAATGAAAGGATTTGCATTAGGTCCTGGCGGGAATTGTATTTGTCCAAACTGTGGAACAAAGGCAGCACATTATAGGGGCATACCTTGTTTAGAACAAAAATGCCCGAAATGTGGTAGCCAAATGACAAGAGAAAGGTAGTTTTTAAAATGAATAAATTAGAAAAAACAGCAATTATTTCAGCTATTGTAACTGCTGTAATTGCTTTAATCAAGTTTCTGGCCGGAACATTTTTTGGTTCAATTGCATTAGTTGCTGACTCAATTCATTCATTTACTGATATTATTGGCAGTATTGCAATGCTTTTTGGTTTCAGGTTTTCTGATATTAAATCAAAAGAATTTCCTTATGGGCTTTACAAGCTTGAAAATTTAGTAAGCTTGTTTATTGCAGTATTAATTTTGTACACTTCTTTTGAAATACTTAAAAAATCAGTTGATGCGGTATTAACCACTGCGTTTCAGCAAGCAGGGGTTATTACAATAATTGCAGCATTATTTTCTTTGATTGCATCTTTTTTGCTTGCAAAATATAAATTTAAAGTTGGCAGGGAAGAAAACAGCCCAAGCATGTTAAGTGAAGCTAAACACACTCAGCTTGATGCAATAACAACAATTGGGGTTCTTATTGGGGTTAGTGCAAGTTTTGTTGGATTTCCTTTACTTGACCCAATAATTGGAATATTTATTGCATTGTTTGTTTTTAAAGCAGGTGCAGAAATTTTGTTTGATTCAGCTAAGGTTTTGCTTGATGTAAGTCTTGATTACAAAACAATGAAAAAAATTGAAAAAATAGCTGCAACAGAAAAGGCAGTAAAAGTAAAAGAATTAATTGCAAGAAATTCTGGGCGGTATATTTTTGTTGATTTAAAACTTGAGACAAATATAAAAGATTTAAAGAAAGTTGACCAGTTAAAAAAACAGTGTGAAAAAAAAATAAGAGAAACTGTCCCAAGAATTGATAAAATAATGCTTGATATAGAATACAAAAAAAAAGATATTTTGATTTATTCTGTTCCACTACTGCAAAAAAATAAGAATTCTGGGATAGCCCTTGAATTTGGTTCTGCTCCTTTTTTTGGGTTGTTTAAGATAATAAATAAATCTGGGAAGCAAAAGCTTTTGGAAAGCAAAATAATTGAAAACCCTTATGCAAAAAAAAGCAGGCAGAAAGGAATTCTTGCAGCAGAACTGCTTGCAAAAAACAAAGTAGATGTCCTTTTTACGGTTGAAGAAATTCATAAAGGTGGTGGGCGTTATGCATTGCAAGATTATTTTATTGAAACAAGAAAAACCAATAAAAAAGTTTTCAGTGAACTGCTGGAGGAATTCAAGTGATTGAAAATGAAATCTTTACTGTAATTGGTTTTGTTATTTTTTTGTTTTCAGTTTTATTTGCTTTTACAGGAACACTTGAAACATGTGTTTATAGACGTTATATTGTTCCAGTAATGCTTTTGTTTATAGCAATAATACTTTGGGAACAAACAATTGCATCAATGTTAATTGTTTTTTCTGTTCCATTAATTTATTTTGGATATAAAGGACAAGGAATTGCATTAAAAAAAGAAAAAATTGAAATAGAAAAGGAGGGGACTGAATGAAAATAGCAGTTAGTGCAGTATCAGATGATTTAGAACAAGAAGTTAATCCGGTTTTTGGGAGATGTTCTGGTTTTCTTATTATTGAAACTGAAGGAAAAGAAATTAAAGAACATAATTTTATAGAGAACCCAGCAATGAAAAATCCAATGGGAGCAGGGATTGCCGCAGCTCAAACAGTTGCAAGTCAAGGAGTTCAAGCAGTAATTTCAGGTAACATCGGACCAAATGCATTAATGGTTTTAAATCAAAGTGGAATAAAAGTTCACCAAGCTTTTGAATTAAGTATTAGACAAGCAATAGAACAACTTGCTGAAGGAAAACTTCAAGAAATTTCTGTTGCTTCAGCATCAGGCCGCTTTGGAATGCAAAAAAACCAGGAACCTAACTTTGGAAAAGGTATTGGCAGAGGCGCTGGAACAGGAAAAGGATTTGGCAGGGGGAGAGGCCCTCCAAAGTAAATTAAAAAAATTTGAGGTGATTAAATTGAAAATAGCGATTTCAACCGATTCTGGAAAAGTGGCAGAGCATTTTGGGAGATGCCCCCAATTTACAATAGCTGAAATAAAAAATGAAAAAGTTGTGAAAAAAGAAGTTATTGACAACCCAGGGCACAGCACAGGCTTTCTTCCAAAATTTTTTCAGGAAAAAGGTATTGAATTATTGATTGCTGGCGGCGCAGGCTTTAAAGCTCAGCAGCTCTGCCAGCAGTATGAAATCAAACTTATTTTAGGTGTTTCAGGCAGTGTTGAAAAAGCACTTGAAACTTTTGTTCAAGGAAACCTGGGAGCAGGAAAAAACATTTGCTTACCAGGTGAAGGAAAAGGTTATGGAATAAAAAAAGAAGATGGCCATGAAGAATAATCAAAAGTTAGTTAGATTAATTTCTCAATAAAATGTGTGTTTTAAATTTCAGAAAAAAAGGGTTTTAAGTGAATGAAAAAAATGAAAAAAACAACAAAAGGCCATTTATTTAATAGAATGGAAAAGCTTGGAAACAAAGAATTTAATCATATTGGCTGTGAAGGAGAAAAAGATTCTTTTGGGGATTTTCTTTCTTCTTTTGTACCAAGAATAGGAATGAAAAGAAAAGTTAAATTTACAATAGAAACCATTGAAAATATTAAAGAAAATGGAAAGGATTTGAAATGAAACAAATTACAGTCACAGGAGGTAAAGGAGGAACAGGAAAAAGTACTGTTGCAACAGCTTTGGCAGTTTCATTAGGGGAAAAACATAAAGTTTTATTAGTTGATGCTGATGTAGACTGTCCAAATGACCATTTATTATTAGGAATTAAAAGAAAAAAAGTTAAAATAGTTTATCAAAGAATTCCAAAATGGAATTTTAATAAATGCATTAAATGCGGAAAATGTGCTGAAATATGTAAAACTCATGCTATTTTTGCAGTAAAAGGAAAACAACCAATTTTTTTGTCTCAACAATGCAATGGCTGTGGAGCATGTGTTTTGAGTTGTCCTGCAAAAGCAATAACTTGGGACAAAAAAGAAATAGGTTTTGTTTTTAAGGGAAAGAAACACGGCATTGATTTTATTTCAGGCGAACTAAAAGTAAATGAACCAGTGTCAGAATTTGTTGTTGATGCAGTAAAAGAAGAAATTAAAAAAGTTAAAATCAAATATGATTTTGTTTTAGTTGATACTGCTGCAGGAACTCATTGTGATGTAATTGAAGCATTAAAACAAACTGATGTTGCTTTGGCTGTTACTGAACCAACTCCTTTAGGAGAACATGATCTTGAATTGATTATTCAATTAATAAAAAAGCTTGGCATTAAATTTGAAATTATTTTGAATAGATTTGAAGAAGGAAAATCAGATTTGATTGAAGCAGCCGCTAAAAGGTATAACAAAAAAATTATAGCAAAGATTCCTTATAAAAAAGAAATAATGCAAGCTTATAGCAAAGGAATTCCTGTAAAGGATGATAGCATAGAAAAAATAAAGGGGCTGATTGAATGAAACAAATAACAATTCTTTCAGGAAAAGGGGGTGTTGGAAAAAGCAGTATTGCAGCATCTCTTGCGATAATGCTTTCAAAAAATCATAAAATTGTTTGTGCTGATTGTGATGTTGATGCCTCTAATTTGGCTCTTGTGTTTGGTTTAAGAGAAAAAGATTTTGAGCAATGGAAAAAGATTTCAACAACAAATGAAAAAGCATATTTAAATGAAAAAAAATGTAATGGTTGCAAAAAATGTGTTGATAGCTGTTATTTTAATGCGATTTCTTGGAATAAAGAAAAAAATCATCCTGTTTTTGATAGTTTTTCTTGTGAAGGTTGTGGAGTATGCCCAATGGTTTGTCCAGAAAATGCAATTTCATTAATTGAAGTTAAAAATGCAAAAATTGGTTATGGAAAAACAAGTTATGGTTTTAAAGTTGTTTCAGGTCAGCTTGAAATGGGTGAATCTGGTTCTGGAAAAGTTGTTGCAGAAGTGAAAAAACTCGCAAAAGAACAAGCTGAAACTGCAGAATTGATGATTGTTGATTCTGCAGCAGGAATTGGCTGTCCTGTGATAGCTTCAGTAAATGGAAGTGATTTTGTTGTTGCAGTTACAGAACCTACTCCTTCAGGGCTTGCAGATTTAAAGAGAGCCCTGGAAATTACAGCTCATTTTAAAATAAAATCAGGAATTATAATAAATAAATTTGATTTGAATTTAGAGTTCACTAAAAAAATAGAGTCTTTTGCATCTGAAAATGGTTTGGAAATAATTGCAAAAATTCCTTATGACAAAAGTTTTGTTGATGCATTAGTAAACTTAACTCCTGTGATAGTTTATAATCATAAATTAGAAATTCTATTCATTAAAATCACGGAAAAAATAAAAAATAATCTAAAAACTAACAATAAGGAAATGTTTAAAAAAGTTATTAGAATTAATAAGTGATAATCATGAATAAAATTTTGTTTCTTTTTATTTCAGTTTTGTTTTTGTTTTCTTTTGCTTATGCAGAAGACATTGCTAATTCTGACAAAGTTGAAGTAAACTTTTTTTACAGCAGTTCTTGTCCTCATTGTGCTAAAGCCAATGAAAAGTTAATTGAATTAGAAGAAAAATACGATTTTTTGGTAATTAATAGATATGTAATTTCAGAAAATATGGATTTTGTAATGCAGCTTTATGAACAGTATGAAGTTCCTTCAGATAAATGGGGTTATGTTCCTGTTCTTTTTGTTGGAGAAAAATATTATGTTGGGGACACTCCAATAATAGATAATATTGAAGCAGATATTATTCAGTTGCATGAGGAAACCAAACCAGAACCAAATCCTAATCCTAAACCGGATTCTTCTGAAACAAAAATTTCTTTAGTTCAACTTTTAGGTCTTGCATTAGTTGATGCAGTTAATCCTTGTGAATTAGCTGTTTTAGTTATTTTAATGACTGCAATTCTTTCAAGGTATCCAAACAGAAAAGATAAAGCATTAAAAGCAGGCCTTGCATTTAGTTTAGCAATTTTTTTGATGTATTCTTTTTTTGGTTTTTTGATTATTTTTGGTTTTAAAACTCTTGTTGGTTTAGCAGACATCCAAACTTTATGGTTTTATAAAATTCTTGCAATTTTAGCAATATTTCTTGGATTATTGAATTTAAAGGATGCAATTTGGTATGGCGGCGGCGGTTTTATTATGGAAGTACCTCAAAGATGGCGTCCGAAAATGAAAAGTGTAATTAAAGGAACAACTTCTACTGCGGGAGCTTTTGTTGCAGGAATTATTGTGAGTTTTTTCCTTACTCCTTGCACTGCAGGCCCTTATTTTGTTTTTGGAGGAATTCTTTCAAACCTTACTTTTTTAGAGGCACTTCCTTTTTTACTGCTTTATATGGCTATTTTTATTTCTCCAATGATTGCAATAACTTTAATTATTTATTTTGGTTTTATGGTAGTTGAAGATGTTGCTGGATGGAGAGAAAAAAACTTAAAAAAACTTCATTGGGTTGCTGGGTTGCTTTTAGTTGGATTAGGTCTTGCAATGCTTTTAGGCTGGATTTAATTTTATTCCATTAATTTTGCTATTGTTATCCCTGCACCAACTGAATACAGTAAGCTTCCGATTAAGCTGCTTATTGTAAATCCAATCGGATAATCCATGCTTGTAAATACAATAAAAGCAGAAGTAAATCCCCCTATTAACCACATTAGCAAACCAAATGTTTGTCCTTTTTGCATGAAAGTTCCTTTTAAAGAATTTGAAAGATATGGATAAACTATTGCCATTGCAAAACTAATAACCCAGTAATGAGCAAAAAACAACAGTATTAATGGATCTTTAATGTTTCTCATTCCTGCTAAATCCATAACATTATATGGTGGGCCAAACATTTGAATTATCAAATCAAATAACTGGCTGATTATTAAAATAACAATTCCTGCTAAAATTCCAGAAATCAAAAACTTTTTTGCATTCATTAAATCACCTCTTTATCGTGAATTTTGTTAATATATTAAAAGCAAAAGATTAATTAATTCTTTTTCTATTATTTTAAAGATTAAATGCATTCAAAAAACAAAGCGCAGGGATCATTAGAATATTTGTTGTTAATTGGAGGCAGTGTATTAATTGCAGCAATAGTAATCATTAGTGTTACTTATTTGTTTTCATCAGAAAATTCAAATACTTCTAAAACTGTTTATCAAAGCAGTTACTCTTGTTTGGCTGCTCAAACAGACTCTTCTTTAATTGGTTATTGGCAGTTTGAAGGAAACTTAAATGATTGCAGTTTATATGGTCATGATGGAACTGCTTCTACTACTTCTGCTTTTGAAGAAGGAGTAATTGGTAAAGCAATTTCTTTGGATAATGCTACTGCAGACTACGTTGATTTTGGGAACATTAATTTAACTGGAGACCAATTAACTGTTGAGTTTTGGGTTAATGCAATTGATAATAGTGGTTTAGGGGAAGGGGATAATTTTGCTCCAATACTTATTGATTGGATGAATGGATCTTCAAATGGAACTTTATTATGTTATATTAAATCAAATCCTGGTTGGAGTGCAGGTAACAATTTTGATACTAATTCAATTTTATGTACTTATGATTCTGGTTCATCATTGAATGATTTAGGGACTGTTTTTACTGACTGGTATGATGAATGGCATCATGTGGCTTTTGTTTTGGATGGAACTGATTTCAGTGTTTATGTTGATGGAGTATTAGATAATTCAAAGTCGACTTTTATTAATCCAATTTCTCCTGATAATGAAATTTTTGCTTTAAGTAAAAGAGATTGGACTTATGGTGTTCCCTTTCATGGCTATATTGATGAATTAAGGATTTATGACAGGGCTTTAGATCAACCAGAAATTCAAGAGCATGCTTTGAATTAAATTTTTTAAATAAAAATTGTTTATTGCTCCGGCCGGGATTTGAACCCGGGTCTGTGCCTTTCTCTTAATGAAATTGAGAGGGCACGATGCTTGGCCGGACTACACTACCGGAGCTCAACCGCCACTGTCGGTTGGTGTCAGTGCACTATCTTCGCTTCGCTCGATAGAGCTGTTAAATGATTAATAATATTTTTTGGAGACAAATGATTAAAAAGAATTTTAGGAAATTCAAGAATAAAAGAAAGTATGCCGGTGAGGGGATATGAGCCCCCGACCTTCAGATTATGAGTTTCGCCCCCAAAACAATTCATTAAAGTAAAAGAATTGCTTGGAACTGACGCTCTAACCAGGCTGAGCTACACCGGCATCAAGCCCATTTTATTAAAGCAATAAGAATTAGCAAGTGAAAACGTTTTAAACAATTACTTTAAGGATGAGCTACACCGGCTAAAAAACAGTTATAATATTAATTTCTCAAGGAAAACAATTTAAAGAATAGCAGAATTTCTATTTTTTTCCTATTCGACTTTTTACTTCTATTTTTCCATCACATAAAATGATTCTGTCTGCATAACCAACAAACAATCCTGTTTCCAGTACACCGGGAATTTCTTTTGCCTGGTATTCAAATTCTTCCGGTGAAGGAATTGAATCAGTTAACACATCAATTATGTAATTTCCTGATTCGGTTTTTGCAGGTGTTTCCCCTGCTTTTCTTTCTCTTGCCGCTCCAAGGTTTTCTAACTGAATTTTTGTTCTTTTCCACCAAAAAGGGCTTACTTCAAAAGGAACAACTCCAAACAACCTTGAAACATAATTATTTTTTTTTGTTACCACAATCAGTGTTTCTGCGCTTTGTGCAATCATTTTGTCTCTGACAAAACTCTTTGATTCTTTTTTAATGTAATTATATTCATGGTCAATTAAATCAACAAATTCTATTGCCACATCAATTTCTTTTTCATCTAATGAACCCATTTCCAGATTTAATTGCTTTAAAATCAAAGTCATTTCAGCTGAAGTAGGCACTATTTTGAGTTCCATTCCTTCGATTTCTTTTTTCAAAGCCATTTTTTTCAGGAATTTAATTCCTAGTTCGCTTGAGCCAACCCCGATTGTCTGCCCGTGCTTAATGTATTTTTCTACCAATCCTTCAATCTGGTCTTCGGGAATCATTTCAATCAGTTATATTACGCTCTTTTAGTTAAAAAAACTAATGCTTTAAAGAAAAAGCACTTTGTTTTTTTCCGGCCGGCAGTTAATTCAATGACTATTTTTTTGTTGTTATTGTTATTTTTTTGACTTTAATAAAATAATATGCTCCTGATACCAAAATTGCTATTATTATGAAAAGCCATGTCTGGCCAAACCAGTCATCGGAATATAACCCTTTTAGTCTTGCTTCCTGGCATGCAGTAATATAGTTTTGTGCGTAATACATTTCAGGGCTTAAAGTAAGAACTTCTTTCATTAGTCTTTCGGTTGTACTGCAGTCTTTTCTGAAATAAGCTTCAACTCCTTCCTGAAATTTTTGTCCTGTAGCGCCCTGTTCGTTTTTTACATTGATTTCATTCATGAATTCTTTTGCAAGATTTATTGGCATAATAAAGCCGATGTTTTGCACTTCATCTGAACCAAAAGTTGCTATTCCGATTACTTCTCCTTTGTCATTAAATACAGGGCCCCCACTGTTCCCGTGGTTTATTGCTGCGTCAGTCTGTATTACTTCAATGTTGTTTGTCATCATTTTTCTTGCACTTACTATTCCTGAAGTAACAGTTGGTTCAATTGTTTGCGTGTTGTCAAAAATAAAATCCATTCCTGTTCCGGGATAACCTATTACAAAAATTTGTTCTCCTGTTGAAAGCTTATCTGAATCCCCGAGCTTTACTGCAGGCAGATTCTTTTGATTCACTTTAATTATTGCAATGTCTTTCCCCCAAGAAATTGTGGTTGCTTTTTCATCTATTACCTGTCCTTTTGCTTTAATGTCTGCTGACCAGGCAACATTGGTAAATTTTTCTCCAGGCAAAAGCACTCCAGGCATTGCATAATTATCTACTTTTATATTGTTTAACTGGCCATATTGTGCAAGATATGTAATGAGTTTTTCTGATAAAGCTTTAATTACTCTTTGTTTTTGTTCTTCGGTTAAATTATACCTGCTTGCCACATCAGAGTAAATTCCATTCTGTATTTCAGCGAATAATGCATTATACAATTTGTATGTTGCTTCCTGATCTGAAACATAAACTACATGCGCATTAGTCATTATGTATCCGTCAGGATTAATTACAAATCCTGTTCCGCTCATTCCTGTCTGCACTGTTTCATCAACTTGTTTTGCTTCAATTCCCTGCAAAGGAATAAAATCCATGCTTTCAATTACCTGAACCACTGCTTCTTCATCCTGAAGCATTAATTTTTTTTCTTCCGGAATTTCACTTAACTGCGCTCCTGTTCTGATATAAACTACTGTTTCTCCGTTAGCAGTAATATTCATTGTGTTATTGTTTGGAAAAGAAATTCCAAAAACAAGGTTCAGTGGATTCTGGGCAACACCATTTAATGAAAGAACAGTGTAATCCATTGAAAGTGATGAACCCGTAACTGAAAAGCCTCCTGAATAAACATAGTATTCTCCTACTTCAGGATAATTTTCATATCCTGAAAAAACTCCGTTGCTTTTATAAGTTATTTCGGCAGTGTAATTTCCTTTATTGGAGTTTGCTGCACTGCTCCATGTCCCTATAATTAATTGTGTTTCGTTTCCTGTATTGTTTGTATTCCCTGTGTTGCCTGTATTTCCTGTCTGGTCCGGAAAAATCATTTCAAAATCAGGGTAACTGATTGTTCCGGTTATAGTGGTTCCAATAACCATTATTCCAGGCTCATAAACCTGTTTTGTTTCCTGAATTATATTAGGCTCTTTTTCAGGCCATTGCAGAGTATAAGCAAAAGCTCCTGAAACAAGCATTAAAACAACAATAAACAACAACGTTTTTTTCATAAAAATTCCTCCCAAGAATGACTATAAATTAGATTAATGTATTATTTAAGAGTTTCTTTTATTTAAAAGTTTCTTTTGGCATTTTACAGCAAAAGCAGCATTAATCCAATAACAGAAAAAAATATTGCAGTGTATTTAACAGCAGATAATTTTTCTTTCAGAAAAACTCTGGCTAAAATTGAAGTCAAAATCGGGGTTGGAGCAACAATCACTGCAGTTAATGAAGTCCCGATTAAAGCAATAGAAAAATTATATGCGATTGAACCGATAACCAGAAGTATTGAAGCAAAAAAAGCAAACCAATTGCATTTTTTTTCGTTTAATTTAAATTCTTTTTTTGTTGCAAGAGAATAAAATAAAATCATCAAGAAAATAGTGCTTTCCAGAAACAACGAAGCATTAAATGGATTCAATTCTAATACAATCGGCTTGATTAAAGCAAAATATGCCCCCCAACCAACAACAGTCAGTAAAGCAAAAGTAACTCCTTTTTCTAATTTGATTCCTTTTTCTTTTTTATCAAAAGATAAAATAAAAACAGAGGAAAGAATCAGTGCAGCTGCAGCTAACTGAGAAAATGAAAGAGTTTCATTAAAGAAAATAACTGAAATAGCTATTGTAACCAAAAAATAGTTTTTTGCTATCCCTATGCTTAAACTGACTGTTCCTTCATTTAATGCCTTGAAAAAGAAGATTATTGCAGCACTCCCTATAAGGCAGGTGAACAACAGGTAAGGAATCAATTCAGTTGAAGGAAACTTTATTTCAGTAAAAATTAATGCAGCTAAAATAACTAAAATAAAAACAAAAAAATACCTTACACTTAATGCATTAAACGGATTTAATTTTTCAAGAGATTTCTTGTCAAAAACCGCTTCTGAACCCCAGGAAAAAAACGCAATCAAAGCATACAAAAACTGAATCATTAAATCACTTCGCGTTTAATTTATTTATTTCTTTTTTTTCAATAAAAACCTGAATTAAAAAGCCAATAAAAACTATTCCTGCCAGCAATAAATTGAATTCAATTAAAAAAGGAAAACTTATGTTTTGGGAATAAAAAGGCCAAAAGAGTCTAACTGGCCAAGCAGTAAAAAATACATCAACCACTGAATGAGAAATAAAAGAAAAAGAAACAACAGCAAAAACTTTGATTTTATCTAACTTAAAAAATTTATCCAGAATTAATGCAAAAATTATTCCCAAAATAATTCCATAAACCGGTGCATGAAATAATTCATGATGGAATTCATAATACAAATTCATGTCAAAAAAAAGTCCTATTCCGTCTAAATCAGGGAGCATTCCAAAAACAAAAGCCAATAACCTCAGTTTCTGATTTTTGGTAAAAAAACTCACAATCAAAAAAGCAATTAATCCATGAATTAAAGTAAAAGGCATAATTTCTCCTTTGCAAAGCCTCTGACGGGATTACCAAGGCCTTTTAAAGTTAAATTAGAGAACTAATTTTAAAGCTTTTTTATAGGTAATTTTTAGATTGACTGCCCGTGTAGCTTCAATGGTCAGAGCGCGTCCTTGGTATCTTGTTATTTTAAAGCCAAAGAGGACGAGGTTAGGGGTTCGACTCCCCTCTCGGGCTTAAAATATTTATCTATTTTGTCTAAGTGCCTTTTGTTTGAGAATCCTATTAATTTCATCCATTTTTCTAAGTTTTTGTTTCCATAGATTTCAATACTAAAAATTTTTCTGTTCTTCTTTTCTGTTGAATATAAACTAAAATAATTTTCTAAAAAAGCTTTTAGTTGAAGATATAACTCTTTACTAACTGTTTGCAATATTATTCTTGGATAATATTTTTTATAAATTTTTCTTTTATCAAAAAACACGCAACCATCAGTATCAAAAATCCCTCGGATTGTTGAAAAAATAAAGTCTTCTTTTGAATTCATTATTTCTTTTGGAATCTTTATTGTATAACATTTTACTCCTGCAGGAAATCCAAATCTTTCTGTTAGCATTTCATGAAGCTTTTTTGAATGAAATATTTTTCTTATTGTGTTGCTTTTTTTAACCAAAGTAGTTCTTGGTTTTAAACCATTGAAAATATGTAGTGAGTAATTTGTCATAACATTTGTAAGATAATCATAATCAAGATTTGAGTCTCCTGTTAATTCAGTCCAATAATTTTTCTTGTATTTGCTTGTAAAACCATCTCCAATTAGTGCTCCAATAAATTCACAGAGTTCCCTTGATAGAGGCATATTCAAATCAAAATCATATTTTAGTCCTCCGCCTAATTTAGGATTTGATAAAATCTTTTTTAACCCAATTTTTCTTCCTTTTTTAAATATTTCAGGATGTTTTCTTATAGTAGTTTTTCCTCCTAAAACAGCCCCCCAATTAGAAGGTTTTTTGCTTGTGCTTAAAGAGAAGTAATTTTTTTGTTCTTCAGAAAAATACTCTAAAAAAGTTTCAAATAATTTTTTTGGAATAGTAAGTATTCCATATCTGTAATTCTGAAAAATGCTTCTTGGAACATTAAATTTTTTGTCTAGTTCATCCCAACTTTTAATTTCACAATTCTTTTTCAGTTCTTGAAAAAATTCTTTTCTAATTTCAAAATCAGCAAATTCAACTCTTTCTTCCATTATACAATTAGATTTTTTTCGTTTAAAAAGAAATTGAAACCCTTTCCTGCCGTTGATCACTTAACTAATTTTTCTGGTTTCTTTCTGCAAATAAAACTGCATTATTGATTTTCACTTTAAATCCTTTTGATTCTAAAAATTTCATCAAATAAGCAAGATTGTTTTTCTTTTCATCAATGTCATGGACTTCCATTACAATTCTGTGGATTTTTTTGAAACAGGAGTCTGACAAATTATACAAAACATTGTATTCTGCTCCTTCAATATCAATTTTTAGCAAATCACATTGATTGATTTTATTTGCTGTAAAGATTTCGTCTAAAGTAATTGAAGAAACTTCAACAAAGTTTTTTTTGCTGAACCCTTTTCCATTCAGGAAATAATTGATTGAAGAACCCTTTTCCTGTTCAGGTTCTTTAAATCCATAAATCGAATGGCTTCCTGTATTGGTTTCTGATAAAAAAATTTTTTCTTTGCCTTTTTTGTCTGAAACTGCTAAATTAAACGGAAAAATTTTGTTTTCCAGTTTATTTAATTTAATGTTTTTTTTCAGTAATTCAAAATTTTCTGTAACCGGTTCAAACGCAAAAATTTTTTCCGCTTTTCTTGAAGCAAAAACAGAAAAAAAGCCGATTTGAGCACCAAGGTCAATTATGACAGAATTTTTATCAAAATTAATCTGATTTAATAAGTATTGGTCTTCTAAAACAGTTTCCGCAAACAAATATTTGTCAAGAGTTTTTGTTCTAATAATATAAACCAATTTATTTTTCATTTTTAGGGTAATTAATTTTCTTTGAATTAACCCAAGTGAATTAAAAAAATAATCTTCCCAGTTTTTCATGTTTTTAATAACTATTATCCCTCGCTTAATTTCTTCCAATAAAAAAGCGCCTTTCATATAATCTCATTGTTTTTATTTTAAATTATCTTTTAGTTTTTCAAGTTCAGAAAATTTAATTTTAATTTCTTTTCCTGTTTCCATATTCTTCAAAGAAAATTCTTTTGCTTTGAATTCTTTTTCTCCTAAAACAATAACAAAAGGAATTCCCTGTTTTGAAGCAAAATCCAGGTTCTTTGAAATGCTTCTCTGTATTAAATCAATTTCAGCATTAATTCCCAAAAAACGAATTCTTTCGGTTAACTGAATTGCTTTTTTTTCTGCATTAACCGGAATAACAAAAATTTCAGAAACAGTTTTTTTGCTTTTAATTCCTTTTTCTTCTAATTCATCTAAAATTCTATCCAAACCAAAAGAAATTCCCACTGCAGGGAACTCTTTTTCTTTCCCTGCAATTAATCCGATCATTTTGTCATATCTCCCGCCACCGCCAAGAGAACTCTTTACTTTGCCTTTTTTTAATAAAATTTCAAATATTGGGCCTGTATAATAAGCTAAACCCCTAACCAAAGAAGGAGTTATGTATAAGTTATTTATTTTGTATTCTTTTGAGTAATCTAAAATTTCTTTTAATTCTTTTATTCCTTGTTTTCCTTCTTCTGAAGAAACTTTTTTCTCTATTTTTTCAAGAATTTCGTTATTGTTCCCTTTTAATTCAATCAAATCAAATATTTTTTTTATTTTTCCTGTTTCTATTCCTTTTTCTTGCAGTTCTTTTTCTACTTCTTTTTTTTCTAATTTATCCAGCTTGTCTATTGCCAGCAAAACACTCAAAATTTTGTCTTTTTCTATTCCTATTGCTTCCATCAGACCATTTAGCAACTTCCTGTTATTTAATCTGATTTCAATTTCTAATCCTATTGTTTCAAACACTTCTTTTGCAATTTTTAGTATTTCTGTATCTGCTGCCATTGAATTACTGCCTATAACATCTGCATCGCATTGATAGAATTCCCTGTAACGAGAGGTTGTTGTTGGCCCATCCCTGAACACTCTTTCAATCTGGTATCTTTTAAATGGCATTCTGAGGTTTGGATTGCTTGCAATTACTCTTGCTAATGGAACAGTTAAGTCATATTTTAATCCTAATTTTCTTTTTCCCTGATCTTCAAAAGAAAATGTCTCTTTTAATATTTCTTCTCCGCCGGCATACTTTGAACTTAATACTTCAAATCTTTCAAACACAGGGGTTTCTATTGGTGAATAACCATTTAACTCAAATACTTTTTTTATTTTTTCAATTATTTCTTGCTTTTGAATTTGTTTTTCCGGCAGGAAATCCTTTGTTCCTTTTGGTTGTTTTAATTCCATTTTAAATCACTGATAGTTTTTGCTTAGCAAAAACCTTTTTGATAAACCTTTTTTTAAAAAGGTTTAGGGCCGACGCCGGGGTTCGAACCCGACCCGAGAGCTCCACAGGCTCTCATGCTTCCACTACACTACGTCAGCCATGATAGAAAGACTTTTAGGTTAGAATAATTTTTTATTTGGAATGCATTCTGATAACTAGTTAAATCAGTGTTTTTAATCAAACTTTTTTCCAAAAAGTTTGTGATGAACGCACTCACTTTTCATAAAAATCTAATAATAATTAAGTTATGTAGTTATTTTAAAGTCTTTGTTTTTATTTTCTTTTTGCTTTTTCTGCCATTTTTCCTATCCAGATTGTTGCTATTACTGCAATTATTGTTACTATTATTGCATAGCTTAATAGTGGAACTATTGCTTCTGATGCCCCAAAGACTTCTTTGAATATTGCCTGTATTGCTGAGTTCCATGCTAATGCAGCAACCAACCCAAATGCAGCAATCATTAATGCAGACATTTTTTCTATTATCTCAGAATTCATTTAATCAACTCCCTTAAATAATTTCTTTCTAAGATTTTAAATATTAGTTGTTTTAGGCAAGGCAGTTTTGCGGGGAATTAAACCCCGCTTAGCACCTGCCTTTTTTTTGTTTAACTTTTTAATATTCTTCTGAATCTGAATAGTCTTCTTCGTTTTCTTCTTCTATTCTGTTTTTCTTTTTTGCCATGTTTTTTTCTCCTCAGGAGCCCTGAAAACAGAAGTCTCCATAAATTTATTGTTTTAATCTAAGGATTTTTAAACTTATTTTTCAGCGTTTATATTTTAAAGAATTTAAATATTGTTTCAGAAAACTTAAATATTACTTCAGCTTTTAACTGAATTATTTAAATATGAAAATCAGTTTTTGATTGTTTTTTTGCAGTTTTTTTCTCTGCAGTTGCATTTCATTATGAAACTGGGTGTGTCCTGTTTTAGATAATTAGCTGTAATTTCTTCTCCTTTTTTTATGTTCCTGACAGCAACATCGCAGTAATTTTTTACATTTGTGTTTGCTTTACAGGAATGGTTTACAAATCTTTCAGGTGGTTGTAAAAGAACAAATCCTTTTTTTAGCTTGTATAAATATTGCTTTTCTTTTTCCTGAAGCTTTTTTGTTTGTTCTTTTGTCAGTTTAACAGACAAATCCCATTTTAATATTGTTTCTCCTTTTTTGAAGTTCTTTAAAGCAAAAACTCCTTTTCCGTTTATTTTGGATTTTTTTACTGTTGTATTTTTTTTCATTCTAAAACCTAAAAAACAGAACCAAAGCTGTATCAGCATGGCTTTATGCCATGCACCGTCACTCGCGGACTGAACCGCGGCTTTAATGCATTCCTGAACTAAACACCATCCTTTTGTGGTTGAAATATGTTATAGACATAAAAGAAGTTAAGGGTTGTTCAGTCATTCAGGAGGCTTTTTTCCTTTTTTAATTATCTCTTTAACGCGTTCAATGAATGCTGAAACTTCGTTAAAGATTTCATTCAAGTTTTCTTCAAGTTCAGGCTGTTCAAGCGAGTACTGAATGTCATTCCTCTTTGAGCGAAGAGAGTCAAGGATTACTGCCTGCTGCATTGTTACGAGTTCGGGTTCTTGGTATTTTTCTTCAATGTATTTGCAGACGCAATAATGGCTGCGCTCCTTCACGCCATCCCTGAAAAGCAGTGCACGTGCAGCATGAAAAGAAGCACTATACAATGCAATGAAAGCCATGTCTTTAATTTCTACTTTTATTAACTCCTCACTTTCATCAAAGAAATGTTCGGCTGTTTTTATGCTTTGCTCTGCCAGATTAAGATTTGGGTTAACTTTCTTGAGCAATCCCTGCTCAAAGCACTCTTCTACCTTGCTTTTCATAAAAAACCCTCTCCGTGTAAAATCTTTGATTTATATTCCAATTCATTATAAAAAATTTTATCTTTTTCTTTCAATCTGTGAATGTCTTCAGGGGTGAAAAATTTCAGGCTTACTTCCCTGCCAAGCTCATTTGTAAACTGTTGCTTCAGTTTTCCTGTTTCCACAATTTTTTTTCTTTTATCTGAAATAACCCATAAATCAATGTCGCTTTTTTTGTCAAGTGTTCCGTCAGCAGCACTTCCGTACAGCCCAATTGAACTGGAAGCTTTTTTCAGGGAAAGAAAAGTTTTGGAATCCAAGATTTTGTTTATGTACACCAGCCTGATAAATTCTCTGGTCAGAGGGTTTGTTTTGTTCAAAGAAATTATTTTGCGGTTTTTTTCGTTTTGAACAACCACAAGCCTGTTTTTTGCGAATAATGTTGCGAACTGTGTAACCTTTGCGGGAGAACATTTGGCTTTTTTTGCCAAATCCCTTACTGATTCACTTTCATCAATAAGCAGTTCTAATATTCGTAAATTAAATGGGCTAAGCAGTTTGGAAAGGTTGTTCATAGACAATAAATAATGTGTTAACAATTTATAAACATAATGTTCAGCAAAAATAAACATTGATGCATTCTATTGCAGTTCGGCTTTATGCCGGACACCGTGCTTAAATGGTGAATTTGGGTGAAGCAAGTATGACTGAAAGTCATACCTCGTGCTTAAACGGCGAAACGTTTATGCAGGAGGGAGGATTCGAACCCCCGAAGGCACTAAGCCGACAGGCCCTGAACCTGTTACGTTTGACCGCTTCGCTACTCCTGCAACAACTTTTAATAAAAGTTGTATCAAAATGCACGACTTCATTTCATTCAGTCCTGCTGTATAAAAAAACTTGGTTCAATTGAATTTAAAAACAATTACTTAATTGCAGTGCTATTGAACAAAGTGAAGATAGCACGCTCCCTTCCGAGGAGCAGCTCGGACGGTCCCACGGGGAATTGAACCCCGGTCAATTGCTATTCACAATGTTTTTTAAGGCAGTTCGGCTTTATGCCGGACATCGCACTAAACTGCTAAAAACAGTTTCCGCAAGCAATTATGCTTTCCACTACACCATGGGACCAATAATAGTAATTAAGTGAATGAATTGCTTTTTATTTGTTAATTAATCCGTAAATTTGTTCTATTATTAATCCGTAGATTACTGTCAGTATATAAAAAATAGTATTTGATAACAGTAAAAAGATTGACATAAAAGCAAATCCTTCTATTAGCCATAAAAATTCTGTTATTAATCCAAATAAAGGCATTTGTTGTTTTACTGATTCAAGGACTCCTTTCAATTGTTCGTCTGAAACATCTTGTTTTTTGTTGATTTCTTTTTCTATTTGTTGTCTGTATTCTGCTGAATTTATTTTGTCTTTTAGTAAAACAATTCCTGCATGAAATGCCATGGCATTTGGATCAACTGAAGTTTCTAATGCATCAAATGTTGGCAGTTCAGTCATCTGGTTTACTGTCTGTTGCTGTGACTGAATCAGCAAATCAATTGTGTAATCTGTTAATGGTTCTTTTGCCTGGTCTCCGCCTGCTATTTTAAGCAATTGATTATCTATTTGTTCAGAGTAAATTTCTTGATTTTCATATACTGTCATTGCCACAACTAAAAATAATCCTATTGCAATTATTGTTCCTGTTTTGTGTATTGCTGTTCCTAATAATCTTAATGAAATATATTTTTTTAGTTCAGCTAATTTTACATAAATAGTTTCTACTGTTAAAAATAATGCAATTAAGTAAAACACTCCAATTAAAATAAATTCCTGCATATTAACAAATAACAGCAAAGATAAAACTAAGCCGATTAATGCCCCGCTTATTGTTACTATAAATGAATTAATTTTGTTTTCTTCTGTTTTGCAGTGAATTACTGTTAAGCCAATTGTTAAAGGAAATAATAATAAAAACATTATAAAGTTAGTTGAATTAATTTGTGAAATAGTTTTTTCTATTTCTCCTAAGTTAAGCATTTGTGTTATTGTCAATCCTGTTGAGTTCAGAAAAAAAGCCCATAAAATTATGCTTAATGAAATCAAGAAAAGAAAAATAAAGTTTTTTTTATTTAGTTTCAGGTCCATGTTTTTTTCCTCTGTTTAAAATAAATACCACTGAAATTAATACTATTATTATTGGAATTAAGCTTGTTTCGTCTGCTGTAATTGATTTTAAGCTGCTGTCGTTGTAGGTAAAAATAGTTCTTCTTGTATTAAATGTAAGATTGGTTTCTGCAGGCGCTCCTGTTTTTGTTACTTTTACATAAACCCAGTAATTTTTCTGGTTTTCTAAATTTGCTTCAATATCTTCATTTGGGATTGTTATAACAAAGTCTTTCTGGGAGTCTTTTTTTGGGTAAGCATCAACTTGCTGGTTTGGAATATTGCCCCACATTAATTTAGGCGCTGTTGTCAGGTTTATATTTGGTTCATCTAATTTAATTTCATATTCTATATTAAATGTTTTTGTTGCGGTAGTTACATTTCTTACCCTTACTATTATTTTAAGGTCTTGGCCCATTTTCAGTATTTCTGGTTCTGTTTTTATGTCAACTATATTTATCATGTCTGCTGACTGGCTTTGAATAACTGTTATTGTTGTTGTTGCGCTTGTTGATTCTCCTAAGTTATCTGTTACTGTAAGTGTTGCTTCTGCTGTTCCTATTTCGTTACAGATGGTAAACGAAACGGGGTCAATATCATCTGTGAATTCCGTACAGGCGTTTCCTTTGGTGTTTTTTACTGCCCAGCTATACCCATTATCTTCTGATATAGATCCATCTTCATCAATGCTTGGAATCGGGGCAGTTGCGTTTAATACAACAGCTAACTCTTTTACTGTTGTGTATGGCCCGTTTGTGTATGCTATTGGAGGATAATTCCCTTCTGCGTTTGGCACAATAAGTAGTTTTGAGTCAGTTCCTATTTCTGTTAATGCTTCTAATATAGTTACTGTCGGGTAATATAATCCTGTTGTGTATTCGTGCAAAACTGTATTGTTTGGTGCATTTGTTGTTTCATCTATTATTCCGTCTCCTTCAAAATCCCATTCAAACACATATGGTTTTCCTATATTGTTTGGAGTAGCGCTTAATGTAACTGTAAAAGGAGTAGTAGGTGGCCTGATAGGATTAACTGTTATTACCACAGCAGAATAAGCAGTTGAAATTAATAACAGTAAAAACAGTATTGTTAGTTTTTTCATTCTTATTCCTTTTTTTATTTATAAGGAATAGAATGATTTTTTTGTTTTAAATACTTTCCCTTTTTCATTTTTTTGGTATTACAAGCAGGTTATTTTGCGATAGTTATTTTAATTTCTAATTCATTAACTTGTTATGAAAAACTTGGTAAGAAAAGCATTAGCTCCTGTAAGATGGAGAACTAAAAGGTTTGGGCAGATTAGGAAATCTGTTAGTTATTATTCCTCCAATGCAAGGAAAAGTTCAATTGAAATGCATGGACTGCCTTTTATTACTTCTTTCCCTGAAATTAGGATTCAGGGTATGAAAAGGAGAGAGTTTAATGTTGGGATTTCCACGTCCACTTATGAGTCTCCTGTGGCTGTGTCTTTAAGTATTTTGGATGCATCAAAAAAACCAGTTAAAGACCAGCGTTACTTTAAGAGAGACCCTAAAGAAATAGCGCAGGCAAAAATTTCATTTAGAAAAAAGATAGTTGTTGTGGAAGCATTGCAGGGAGAACTTGGAAGCATTGAATGGCTTGACCGTTTCAGGAACAAAACAGGAGTTTCCTGGGCACAGTATTTGACTGCAAGAATCGAGGAGCATGCAAGAAAAATGGGTTTTAAACAGGTTAAGATAACAATTCCTGAACGTTTGAGGTATTATAATAATCCTGTTGTTTCAAGCATCAGAGGGGAATCTGATAAGCAAAAGATAATGGAGAATATGCGCAAACTTTATTATGCTACAGCAGAAAAAATGGGTTACAAAAAAGAAGGAGATTATTTTGTAAAAAATTTGTGAGTTTCTTGGGAATTTGTTGTTTCATTTTGTAGTGATTTTTATTTCGTTTTCATATGCTATTATTGTATGTTCTGCCTGGCTGACTAATTTGTTGTCGTCTTCTTTTAGTATTGGGTGGCCTTTTATTGCTCCTTTTAGTAATAGTTCTCTTAAGGCAATTTTTGTTTTTGTTTCCCCAAATTCTTTCATTAACCATCTTTCTGCAAAAGGCAATCCATTGAATTCTTCAACTGCTTTTTCTAATATTTTTCTTGCATCCAAGTTCCTTACTGGAATTGCTTTATTGAATTCAAATATTTGTGTTTTGGTTGCTTCTTTTATTTTTCCTTTTCCTGTTGAAGCAAATGGTTCTATTGCATAAGCTCTTCCTTCTTCTATTGTTCTTGGATCGTTTTTGGAAATATTGGGTATTGCCGGACTTGTATGAGCCATATATTGCATTAATCCATGCCCGGTTAAATTTTCCACTGGCTTAAATCCATAAGAAGTAATTGTTTTTTCTATTTCTTTTCCTATTTTTCCTAATGGAGTCCCTATTTTTATCATGCTTAATGCATTTTCTAATGCTTTTTCTGATGCTTCAACTAATTTTCCGTTTTCTTCTGAAAAATCAACTGTAACTGAAGAATCAGCTATAAATCCATCAATATGAATTCCAATATCAACTTTTAATACATCTTTGCCTATTATTGTTTCATCTTCAAATTCCGGAGTATAATGCGCTGCATAATTGTTTGCAGATAGATTAACAGGAAAAGCAATTCCTGCTTCCAGTTCAGTTATTTGTTTTTCAATTAATTCAGCTAAATCAAGCAGTTTCATTCCAACTTTGGCTTTTTTTACTGCGTTTTCTTTTACTTCTTTGAATATTTTTCCTGCTTTAATATATTTGTCTGCTTCTGTTTTTTCCATTAATATTAATTCAACCGAAAGAACTTAAATTGCTTTGTTTTCCGCCGTGAATTAAGTCTTCTTTTGAATAACCCAGTTCCTGAATTATTTTTATTACTGCAGGAATAACCTGGTGAGTAATATAATAATCTTCATCATAGTTTCCTTCTGAAACAAATTCTTCTAATTGAGCTTTATCTGAAATGCTTTTTCCGTTTTTTGTTATTATATATCCTATAATGCTTCCTACTCCAATATCTTTTCCTTTTTTTATTGCTTTTTTTGCTGCGCTTACATGAGGCCCAATTGCATCATAAGTTGCAATGCTTTTTTTGATTTGATTATAAATAATTAAATCTTTTTTTGGTGTTTTTCCATTTTTTAGTTCCTGAATTACTTTTTTGGTTTCTTCTACTGCTTTTTCCGGTTTTCCTTCTTTTAAGATTAATTCAATTACTCTTTTTTGTGTTTTTTTTGCTATTCCGCTCCAGTCTCTTCTGACATATTCAAATCCGACTATTTTAATATTGTCTTTTTCGTCTATTACTGCATATCTTTTTTTTGCTGCTGTTCCTTCTTTTTTTGTTACAAAAATTCCTCTTTTAAAAAATCCTTCTAATTCTAATTCAATTACTCCAGGCAGTTCTTTGTTTGTTTTTTCTACAAAGTTCAGTACATCTTTTTTTGTTTTGTTTTTTGGGATTTTAATAAAAGCTGAATCAGTGTCTCCTCCAACTACAACAAAGCCTGTTTCTTCTGCATTTTTAGCTATTTTTTTTATGTAATATCTGCTCCATGCAGTTACTGCTTTAGCTGATTCAAATGAATACCATCTGCTTCTTTCATAAGCTAAATAACCATAAAAACTATTTAATAAAATTTTTAATGCATGCTGCCTTGCATTCAGTGAAACTTTTTTCTCTGGATTTTTTTCGTTTTTTAATTCTTTTTTTATTTGAGTTCTTTTTTCTAATAATTCTTTTTGTATTGCCGGCAAAAAACCCTGTTTGTTTTCACAAAACCAGTCTCCTTCAGGAGAAACATGTTTTCCGTTTTTACAGCATTTACAATTAATTGTTTCAGGCGAAATATTATGTGAAATCATTATGCTTGGATGCAAACTTCTAAAGTCAAGTATTGCAAGGTTTTCATGCAATCCTGCAATTGGTTCTCTTACAAAGCCTCCTTTAAGCGAGTTCATCATTCTTTGTTTTATTGTTTCTTCATTTGGTTTGTTTGGAAACAAAATTTTTTCTTTAAAACTTTTGTTTATCAGTAAATTTTCCACCATTCTGCTTGCTGAACTTCTGTTTACTTCAAATAAAGTCTGTTTGGTTATTTTTGCTAATTCAATCAGTAAAGTTAGATAATCTAATGCTATTTTATGAGTGTACATTGAATCTTCGTAATTGTATTCCAGTAATTTTTCAAAGTTTTTTCCGGTGTTCCAAATGTTTGTTATTTCTTTTGCCTGAATTTTTTCTTTTTTTATTCCATATAATGAATTAATTACTGTTTCTAAATCATATTTTATTGAATTAATTATTCCAAATCTTGCCAATATTTTTACAAGCTGATATGCGTCTAAATGCTGTATTCCTTTTATTTTAGCTGAATTAAATAATCCTGCTTTTCTTATTATTGGTTCTGAATTGTCTGTTCCAATATCAAATCTTGTTTTTAGTTTTCTTGCTCTTTCTTTTACATAAGGCAAATCAAAAGAATCCCCGTTGTATGTAATCAGAATATCTGTTTTGTTTTCTTTTATTTTTTCCTTTAATTTTTCTATTATTTCTTTTTCGTTTTCCACTAAAATTACGTTTTTTCCTTTTTTTGTTGTTATTATTTCGGTTTTTTTTGTTGTTACTGCAGCCATTAATATCGGGTCTTTGCTTGGGTCACTGAATTTTTTTTCTGAATAAGTTTCTAAATCAAATGTTAAAAAATTAAATTCTGTTTTTGGTGGTTCAATTTTTTTAACTGAATTAATTTCATTGTTTTCTGATGTAATTTCTATTCCGTTTAATGGTTCTAATCCTTTGTCAATCAAATACCTTAAAGTAAAAATCAGGCCATATTCCCTTTTTTCTTTTATTTCAGGAATTTCTTTTATTGTTTCTCTTGCTAAAACCAGATCATTTGTGTTATTGAAATAAACTTTTATTGAATCATCAATTCCTTCTTCTGTTTTGACTGCTTTTGCAGTCTGTTCTTTTCCTTTGAATTCTTTTTTCATTATTTCCTGCATTGCTTTTTTTTTGTTTGTTGCTTTAACATAAAAATATGGATAAAAGTTTTTGTCTTTGAATATTTCTATTCCTTTTTCTGTTTTAACAAATAGTCTGATGACTGACTTTTCATTTTCTTGTATTGAGTCAACATCTAATAAAATTCCGTTTGTTTTCATTTTTGTCCTATTTAATGCAAGGACAAAGTTTATTAAAATATAAATCCTTTAATTATTGCATTTAATTTGGGTTTTTGTTATGCCTCATAGAAGAAAAGAAAGAAGCGGGACAGCACAGTATTCTATTGAAGATTTAATTAGGGATATAAAGGCATTAAATAGTTCTGTTTTGTTATTAAGCCAAAAAATGAATTATTTAGTGAGAAATGAAAAAATTTTGGGCAGAAACTTTATTATTTTAAATAAGAAATTAAAGGCTTTTGATAAAAAAACTCCTTCTTCTATGACTGAATCAGGAGCTGTTTCTGAAGAATTAAAGGATTTATTGGATGAATTAGATGAAAAAGTAAAAAACAATTCTTTTATTTTAAATGAATTAAAATCAGATTTAACTAAACTTAATTCAGTTTATGTCAAACAAGAAGACTTAAAAGAACTCAAATATGTGGTTGAAGCAATCAACCCGTTAGAATTTGCTACCTTAGACCAGGTAAAGGACTTAATTGCACAGAATAAGAAAAAGAAATAAGGTTATGTTTTGTTTGCTGACAAAACAATTTTCTTTATTTTTTCCAGAAAATCCTCGCTTTTATTATATAGTTCGTTGAAATCTTCTTCAAATCTTATTTTGACTGCATTGTATTGAACTTCCTGCCTTATCCCCCTAAGTAAATCAAACAAGGACAGTTCTTCAGAGGAAAGGATTTTTTTCTCTGAAGAAATTTCTTCCAAGTATTTTTGCATGCAGTAATGGCTTTTTTCTTTTATTCCGTTCAGGTAAAGCAGGGCTCTTGCAGAATGAAAAACTGAATTATATAATGCAATTGCAGTCATTTCTTTTTTGTTTAAGTTAATTAAATCAAATGCTTCATTTAAGAAGAATTCAGCTTGGTTAACATCCTGCAAAGCTATTCTTCTGTTTTTTTCGGTTTTCTTAAGCAGTCCTTTTTCAAAACAGGATTCCACTTCATTCAAGTTTTTCACCAAACAAAACGACCGAATTGTTTATTTCTTCCAGCAATATTGTTTTTTCTTTTTTCATTGAATTAATCTTGTTTTCAGTCAATACAATTAATTGAATTTCTTTTTCCAGTTCACTGCTTAATTCCCTTTTAATGTCAGTTAAAAGAATTGAATCGGGTTTTTTTCTGAAATAAACCGCTAAATCAATATCGCTGTCTTTCATTATTTTTCCTTTTGAAACGCTTCCAAACAAGTAAATTCCTGTCGGATTTAATTTAATCAGTTTTCTGAATGCTTTGCACTCAGTTATTTTGCTGATAAAAATAACCCTTAAAATGCTTGTGGTTAAAGGAGAATCATAATTTAATGAAAAAAATTTCAGGTTCTTTATTTTTTCAGTTAAAACAATTTTTTTTGAGCTAAGTTTATTCATTATTTTATGCACTGAGCTTGGGGCTAAACCGGATTTTTCTGCCAGTGCCCTTAAATACTGTTTTTCTTTGGTTAAAAGCTCTAAAACAGCAAAAGCATCCTTATTGAGAAAATCTATTTTATCCATGTAATAATAATATTTGTTCATATATAAAAACATTTTGTTCACTGAAAAAAACATTAACAAAAGCATATTTAATAAGAATTATACGGCAAACGACGAAATAAAGTCATTTTTCTTCGCAGGAGCTTGATCCTGGTCTTAGTTTGATTCTGAATTGTTTGCTGTTGGCGACTTTGACTCCAACATCATTTCTGTTGATTAAAAAGATTTCTGTTTCAGAAATGTTCATTACTTCTTTTCTTAAGTCAATTGGCCTGTCTGAACTGACAGCAAAACCAATTCCAAATGATTTAAGTTTATCCAAAAACTGAATTATTTCAGTTGTTAAAATTGAATTATTTTTTGCAGCAAGAACTTCTTTTATTTCAGGTAATAAAATCATTGCATTAGAATTTTGTCTTTTTCCATATTCAATGCTTAATCCTTTCAAAACATTATGAATTAATAAAATTGATGCAGTATCGTCAAGTCCTTCCATGTGGATTATTTCTGCTCTTCCAATTGAAGTGCCCCATTGTTTAGCCATTTCTTTTGTATTGCTTTGCCCTTCAAACAACCAAGGGTATTTTGTTTGAATTAAACTCAAAATTCTTATTGTTCGGTATTTGCTTGTTGTTTTTGTTTCTTCTGTTACATCCATTTTTTTTGCTGCTGAAATAAGTTCTTCTAAAGACTTTGGTTTTGTTTTTTTAATTAATTTAGAAATCATTAATTGTTCTTCGCCTTCTTTCATTCCGATTAATTCAATTAATCCTTTTACACTGATTAAATTCAAGTCAACATTAATTTCTTCTTTAGTATAATGTTTTACCGGAAAACCCATTGGTTCAAGGTCTGGATAATAATCTTTTAACCCTTTCCCATGAGGATTAGGTTTATTTAATCCAATAAAAGATTTATCCCAGTCAAAAATTATTGTTGGGATATTGCTCATTAAAGTTCCTTCTGCAATTAAATGAATTACATGTTTTCTGTCTCTTGGGGTTGAACCAAAAATAGTTGTTTTCATCATTAATTCAAATGGTTCATTAATCATTGTGTTAGCTTTAGTCAAACCCAACATAATGGTTCCTTTTCCGGTTGTTGTTTGAGTAGTTTGGTGTGTTGTTTTTCCTGCTGTTTCTTTTGGATAAAATAATGGGATAGTAATTGGATTAGAAAAAAATGAGCTTTTGATTCTTTCTGGGGCCTTATTTAATTCAATTAACTGCAAATCATATGCTTTAGAAAAATCTTTCATCATTGAACTTGAAGTTTGTAGTTTTTCCATTAAGTCTTCTGCTTCATCACAAAAAACATTTTCTTCATATTTAACATAGCTTGGCGAAGAACTTAACAGCATAAATTTGATTGTTTCTTTTGGTTCATGTTTTAGTATTACTGTTGCTTCTTTTGCCAGTGTTTCAACAAAATCTTCAATGCTTCCTTCTGCATAAAATACTTTAAATAATTCAACTACTGCTCCTTTAATTGTTTCTCCTTCTTTTTCTAATACAGTAACTATAATTAGTCCATCAGAATTTGAATTCATTTCCACTTCAAATCCTTCCAGATTGCCGGAAAAAATCTTTTCCCATGGCCCGTTTCTTACCCTGAATTTCATTTAATCCCTTTTTTTTTGTTTTTAGAAGCAAAATATTTATTTGTAAACTAATATAAATAAGTTCTTCATAATATAAATAGTGTTATTAAATAAAAACTTTTTAGTGGTTTTATGGTTGATAAAAGCATTGTAATAAAAACAATAAAAAAAATGCTGGATTCAGGTTTAGAAGATGAAATAATTCTAAACACTTTATCTGATTTAGGTTTAAGTAAAGAAGAATCAAATGAATTAATGGCTTCTGCTAAATCTGGTTCTGGATCAATTGATGTGTCTGCAGAAGAAAATGAAGATGCTGATGAAACTGAAGAAGAATCAAAAGATGATTCAGATAATGCTTCTGAAACCGAAGATATTGATGAAGTTATTAAGAAAACTTCTGATAAAATTAAACAACAGCTTTCAGAAAAAGAAAACACTGATTCATTAAAAGAAGAATCTACTAATTTAAAATTAGAAGAACAGGATGAAAAATTGGATGAAATTCATAAAAAAATTAATTCAATGCATGGAAAAATCAGCGAAAGCACTTCAGGCGATTTAAAGAAAAAAATTAATTCAATTGAAAAAGATGTTTCTGAAATAAAAACTGATTTAAAGGATTTAAAAGCAAAAACCAATGCATTGCTTGATATAATGAAAAAAATCCTTGAAACTGACAGAAAAATATTGACTAAAAAATAACTGATTTTCATTCAACCTTTTTTTAAATGGTTTTTTGGATACTTTTCACCGGAAATCTACCCTCTAAATGTTTAAAAGGACTTAACATATAAACACATATAAAAGCATATATAATCGACATTTAGGATTATAATAAATACTTCATAAGAATTTATGAGGGAAGAGAGAGAACATTTGAAAATTAAAGGTTCATAAAATGGTTTTAAGCAAAGTAATTATTGGGGACAGCAGAAAAATGATTGAAGTTACAGACAATTCTATAGATTTAGTTGTTACTTCCCCTCCTTACTGGCATATAAAGAATTATGGTTTTGAAGGGCAAATTGGTTATGGCCAGTCATTGCACGAATACCTGAAAAATCTTTATTTGGTTTGGCTTGAATGTTACAGAACCCTAAAACCCGGAACACGGCTTTGCATTAATATAGGAGACCAGTTTTTAAGAAGCATAATTTATGGGCGCTACAAAATTGCACCACTGCATTCTGAGTTTATTGTTCAGTGTGAAAAAATTGGTTTTGATTATATGGGTTCAATAATCTGGCAAAAGAAAACAACTATGAATACAACCGGTGGCGCAGCTGTAATGGGTTCATATCCTTACCCCCCAAACGGGTTGGTGGAAATAGATTATGAATTTATACTGATTTTCAAAAAGCCCGGCAAAAAGGAATTTTCAAGAGAAGCAAAAGAAAAATCAAAACTTTCGAAGGAAGAATGGAAGCAATATTTTTCAGGGCATTGGAATTTTAATGGGGAAAGGCAGGCAGGGCATGAAGCAATGTTTCCAGAAGAACTGCCAAAAAGACTGATAAAAATGTTTGCTTTTGCAGGAGACAATGTATTAGACCCTTTTTTGGGGAGTGGCACAACATCAAAAAGTGCCATGAATCTGGGGCGAAATTCAGTAGGGTATGAAATAAACGAAGAATTCTTGCCGTTAATTAAAGAAAAAATTGGGATTGAAAATACGTTAATTGATTTTAACAATAAAATAGAAATAATAAAGAGAAAGAAACCCATAATTGTTGAATATATAAAAGATTATGTTCCAAACATCAAGGATGCAAAACCATTAATTCCCCCAGAAAAACTAAAATTCAAGAACGAGAAACTTTACAAAGTCAAAGAAGTTAAAGAAAATAACTTGCTTGAATTAGATACTGGTTTGAAAGTAAAGTTTGAAGGGATTAATATTTTACCGGAAAAAACAAGTGATGTTAAAAAATATTTAGAGGAATATGTGAAAGGAAAACAGATTTCTCTTAAGTTTGAGCCATCTGCAAAACCAGAAAACAATGTTATTCCGGCATATGTTTATTTGAAAAACAAGATTTTTATTAATAAAGAAATACTAAAAAACAATTTTGCAGATGTTATACCTCAGGAATTTAAGTATAAGAATAATTTTTTGAAAGCATTAAATGGTGGTTGAGTGGCAAAAGAATGGATATTAAACAGTGCAAATATGAGATGGGGTCTGCAACGCAAGAAGCAGGTTGGTGCTGTTTCTGAAGAAATAAGAAAATGTTCCCCAAAAACAGTACAGCAGTGGGAGCAATATTATTACGAAAATGTCAGATCAAAAGACCATTTGTTTTCTCTCGGCAAAAAATTGTATACAAAAATAACTGAAGTTTTGCCAGCTGAAATTGAAAGCATAACTGAAGAAGATTGCATTGAATTTGTTACAAATCTTGTAATAAACAGAACTTTTGATGGTTATATTACAGAAAGACAAACAATTTATGAACAATTACAGGATATTCTGAAAGTCAAAATTGAGCCAGCATCAGATGAATGGGACAGATTATTTAACGTGGATTTTTTTATTAAAATCAAGGATAAATATATCGGGCTTCAGATTAAGCCAGCTGGCGGAGTTTCGCACATAACCCAAATTTATCAGGAAAGAACACAACAGGTAAAGACACATGAAAAATTTACTAAAAAATACGGTGGCAAAGTATTTTATGTAATTTCGATAAAAGAAGGGGACAAAAAGAAAATACATAACACTGAAGTGATTAAAGAAATAAAAAAAGAAATTGAGAAATTGAATGAGTAAATTATGGTATTAATCCAATGATATTCCCCTTATTGATAATACTAAAATGAAAACATTTTTTGTTCAACTTTTTTTTCAAAAAAGGACCGGCGAGCGAATGATAACATTTAAATAGAATTAATTCTTATTATAGCTGAAATGAGAAAAATAGTAATAATTTTGTTAATAGTATTTATTTTTGGATGCGTTTATTCCCCAAAAGGCGAGCAAAGAATTGCAGAAATACAAGGAAATGAATACTACCCAAAAATGCAGTGCTACTTTGAGCCATATGGAATATTTGACATTGAATCAGAAAAACTAAATGGACAGGAATTGTCATTAACAATAAGAAGCTGGCTTGACAAAGACATTGACATACAAATAAACAAAGTTCAATCTGGTTTTAGTGACTGGAAACTAAGTACCAACACCTTGAAAAAAAACGGAACCGTGGTTTTGACTTTTTCCAACAAAGGAACATTTGACTCAAAAGAACATTTCTTTAAACAAATTACCTTAACATCAGACCAGACAATCTGGTTCAATGGATTTGGGATGCCCATAAATTATATAGAATTAAGATGTTCAAATCAAATCTCAATTGAGGAACAATAATTTAATCCACTCTAACTGAAAAATTTATGTAAGAACTTATAAAGAATAGGCAAGAAAGTCAGAGCGTTAAATAACCAATAAATAAAAAATTAAATGCACACTACTTTTAATTTACTGAAATCTATTATTCTTGGTTTAGTTTCTGGTTCTGAAACTACTTTAAGCATCTTTTTGACGTTATCAGGTACATTTTCTTCTATAATTTCTAATTTAGAAAATTCTTTTTGTTTTGAATATTCATGAGCAAAAGACCTTGAAATTGATTTTATGCCTGAAAAATCCAAAACAACTTTTTCAGTATTTAACGAATTTATAGTATCAAAAAAAGTTATTGCTAAATCTCTAAATGCTAAATTTTCTGATAATTCTTTTTTAACCAACAATATCTTATTATAAGTAGTCATAAATATCTATCTCTTTTGCAGGAAAAGGTACCTTCACACTAATCATTGTTCCCATTAATATATTTGATTCCTGAAATTTATATGCCTTTCGTTGTTGTTTATTGACATAAATTGCACCAGAACCAGAAACAATTAAGATTTCTCCATTCAATCCTTGAGTAAAAATCTTGAAGTTAGAACCTAACCCAAAACCTCTTTCAGTTTGATTTTTAGTGGATAATCCATTAATAGCCTCTGCAATTGCTCCATAATCTTCTTCAATTATTAAACCATTTTTTTTAAATGAACCGTTTATTGTAATGCCATTATCGTAAAAGCAAATTTCTACAAATTTATGTTGTTTGTATCTTTGAGCCATTATAAAGGCTTGCTGAAACTCAGAATGCTGGTAAATATTATCAGTAAGTTCGTTTATAAGATATTTAAAAGCCTGTTCTCCCCCGTATTCTTTACCGCCATTGTGAATATCATATATTCCCTTCAATATTCTGCCAGCATCTTTTTCATCTTTTGGCAATTCAATTAAAGGCAAATAAGAACAAGTTGCTTTACTGGGAAGATTACAACCTTTAACCATTAAAGATATATACTCTGCAACACTTTGGTTATCTGGCGGGGTATAGTTTATATCTGAATTTTCTCTTAAAAACACGCCTAATGGAAGCAAAGTGCTTGGAAAAATCCAGTCACATTTGCTCAAATTCAACGAATTTGTCTTTTTTGCATCATTTCTATATTTACAAAACTTCAGGAAATTATTTAATTGCTGTGGATGAAAATCAAACCATAAAACCATACTATAAAATAGCTAAAAATCTTTTTTTATTTTAATTGGGTTTAATTTATAGAATTTGAAAGTTTGTTAGGGATGCTTCCTTTAAATGAAAGAAATTATAATAAAATTAATTGAATAAATATTTAATTTGGAATCAATTATTTCCTGAATATTTTTTTTAGTCCGTCTAAAAAGTTTTTTGAGCCCTGCCCTGTTTGAACCCAAGGATCTTTTAGCTTGTATGTGTAATCTTCTGGCGCTAATGCTTCCCCTGTTTTTCTTCCTGTTTCTTTCACTATTTCTGTTAAATATTTTTTGTCTGGTGTTTTTCCTGTTGCTTTTTCCATGTCTGTTTCCATGTCCCTTAAAAATTCTTTTCCTGCTCCTGAAACCAGTTTTTTGCTTCCTAAAAACAAGTTAGAAATAATAATTAATAATATTATTATCCCTATAATCCAAGAAATATAAAAATAGCCTGTGAAATGAAACAACAAGAACAGCATTACTAATAAAATCAAATGAATTAATTTCATGTGAATTACATTCCTTCCATTAATCCGCCAAAGCCTCCTGGCTGAAACATTTCTGGTTGTTGTCCTTCTTCTGATTTTTTTCCTAAAATTAAAGCTAATAAAATTAATCCAATTATTACAAATAAAGCATATTCTTGTAAGTTGTCTTTGATTACATATAATGCTATTGCTGCTACTGTAAGCACTATGATTGATTTAATGTCTTTGGTTGCTACTGCCAGAATTATCAGTATTCCTACAATCAGCCATGTTTGCCCCCATTGGGTTGCTATCATTAAAAAAATTATTGACAGAATTAAATTGAATAAATCCATTTAGGGTCCCTCAAATATTTGGAATTTTGCCAGCAATTCTTTTCCAAAAGTGGCTAATAAGAATAATATGACTCCTAACCAGATTAATTCCCTGTGCTGGCTTACTGTTAAATAAACTACTATTGCTGCAAAAATTATTGCTAGTTTTGGGCTTCCAAGATTGCCTTTTGCCCAGGAATAAACCCAAACCAAAAAAAACAATGAAACAGCTATTTCAAAATCCAGTGCCAGTGCCGAAAAAATCATTGAATTCATTTTAGTGTTTTCTCCCGAATTTTATCATAAAAAAGTTTGTTCCCCATATAAGCATTGAACTTATTCCAATTTGCATTGCTAAAATATATAATGAAATTCCTGCTGAAAACGCAGAATATTTTATTACCAGAATATATATTAGTACTCCGGAAATTATTAAGGTTAATGGCCCTGAACCTAAGTAGCCTCTTACTGTAGTATAAAGACTAAAAATTAAAATTAATTGAATTAATATTTTTGCTTGAGGAACTATTGACATTACAATCCATGGAACAAAACCCAGCAATAAAATCATTATTATAATTATTGCTATTAGTCCTCCTTGTTGGTTCATTAGTGCATCATTCTCCTTGGTGCATTATGGCTTGGAATATGGGTCATTTCATCACCTGGAGCGTGCTGTGCAACAAAAAAGAAATCTACCATTAAGTGTCCTACGCCCATGAAAAACATTATGTAAAGAATATATATTCCTCCAAGGATTTTCCATTGATCAAACAATACAAAGTATGCTGCTAAAGCCATTAAAATTACTGCAACTACCCCTGAACCCATATTGCTTTTAATAAAAGAAACAATTGCAAGCAAAACAAATATTTTTAATGCTAAAGTGATATCTGACAAAAACTCTGTTATAAACAAAAAAGAAATTATTGCTGCTTCCATATTAACTAAATTAATGTTTTTTATAGTTTAAAATTATTTGGTTTTTGACATTTGTTTATTATTCAATGCAATTCTGTCCTGCAATTAAAGAATCTTCTATTTCATTGATGCTCTGGACACTTCCTTTCTGCCTGAATAAATTTGGTTCATTCCAGTAAATATTCATTGAAACATCGTTTTGTGAAATGCAGGCAGTTCCTTGTTTAACTAAATCAAATACTTTCTGAATATTATTCAAATAATCTGTTGTTGATTGCATTGAATTATTATATTGCATTCCTGCTATTCCATTTAATCCTACTGATTCTGATTCACTTTCATTTGGAGTAAACAAGCTTGAATCCTGCACTGAATTTCCTGGATTTACTTTTAATGAAATATTTCTTTCTATTGGAGTATAAAAAACTGTTTTGAGATAAGTGTTTCCTCCATTGATTGCATTATTCCATTTAACTCCATATAAATTCTGGAAATTAGTTACTGTGCTTTCTGCTTTTACATCCCATTTTTTGTAATTTTGTACAAATTTTCCTTCAAAGTCTCTGCAGGCTCCTAATCCTTTCCAATAAGCAAGTTTTTCATTTCCTGCAATAATCGGAAGAAGACTTTCTTGCATTCCATAATAATAATTGATTTCTTGTTCTGTTGTTGATGTTTGTTCATGCCACATTTTTAATGCTACCGGAGTTGCTTTTGATGGATAAAAAGTCAACTGCATTTCATCTCCATCATAACCCATATGTAAAATGCTTCCTCTTGTTTCTTGGTTTGAATTCATTTCAATTAATGAATCGCTTTTTTCTATTGAAATTTCATTTAATGGAGTGCTTAATGTATTGCTTGGTGCAAGAACTGTATCTGAATTAATTTTCAGTTCTTCTTCCCTTAAATTATTATATCCTGTTCCATAACCTATTCTGTGGTAAGCATAATTTTCTTCTCCTATTTTTCCATCAAAAGGCAGGTAATAAAATATTGAGTCTGCATTAGGGGTATTTAATCTGGTGAATTCCACTTTAATTACTGCATTTGGTTGTCCTGTTGAATCAAATAATTTCCATTTACTCCCTGCATAATCAATGCTTAAATCAATTCTGTATAATCCTGGTTCAGGTAATTCGTATTCTGTTGAACTTAAGTATTTTCTGTTGAATGAAAGCAGTCCGTCTTGTTTAAAGTATTCAGCTAATTCATTGTTTGTTGTTTCTGGATCAGAGTCAGTAAACCAAGTTGATGAACCTAAAAAAACCTTGTTTTCATAATAGTCTGCAAAGTCTGTTTTAAAGTCTTTTGTAAAACCGTCTTTGATTAAATAAGCATTAAAATGGCTTAGTTTTTCTATTTTTTCTATTGTGCTTAATATTTCTTCTTTATCTGTTGAAACAGTTTTTCCATTATCCTGAACTGTTTTTTGCAAAACATATTGTGCAAAGTCTCCGTTAAATGCATTTATGTATAAATCTAATGGGAATAATCCTCCTTCATCTCCTGTTGATGTTCCTGCCCAGCAAATTCCCCCCGATTGCCCTATTCTATAAGTTGTATCAAAAACATACTGGTCATATTTTTCCAGTTCTTCTTCTGATAAATTTTCAATCTGTTCTTCTGTAATATGGCGTATTTCAATGCCATATGGTTGGCTTGTCTGAGGCAGTTTAAATTCGCAGTAAACTTCTTTTGTTTTTCCTTTTCCGATTATTCCGCTTGGTTTAGTGCAGAAAGTTTCTCCTATATATTCAACTCCTGCCGGAACAGTTATGTTTGCTTCAAAAGTAATTTCTTTTGCTGAATCAAGTTTGTTTTCTATTGTTGCCGAAACCCTTGTAATGTTTTCTTTGCTTGTTTCAATTTGGATTTCTTTTATTCCTATTTTTCCTTCTGCTACTTGGTGTTGATTATCTTGTTCCCAGTTTTCTTTAATTACTTCCCCTAATGGATTTTTTGGACAAGTAAAAATATAATTATTTTCTTCCATAAATTCATCTATTGCGTTAATTCTTTTGCTTAACATTATTGCAAATTGAGTTGAATCACAATAAATATAATTGTCGTTTCCTTCAACGCATTCATTTTCTGAAATGTTTTGCCAGTCCCAGTCTAATTTAATTTTTGGCAATGCGTTTTCTCCAAGGCCTCCTATTTCTCCGTCTGGCTTAATGCAGTCAAGCGTTCTGTTTAATGCAGGAATTTCTTCAATAAATCTTTTGTTTACTATTTTTACATGGAATTTTCTTTGAATTTCTGTTAATTCATGTATTGGGGTTTTTCCTGAGTATCTGTCAGGCAAAGCAAATGGAATTATATCTGCTCCGCGGTCTTCTGGAATCTTTAAGCTTGTTCTTTGAGTATGTTCTGTTGCGTCAATTGTTATTATTCCATAACTTGGTCTAATATTATCATATTGAGTTGTTGTTTTTTCAAATATTAATGGCAGTGTTTCTTTCCCATTTGGTTCCTGAAATAAATTAATTCTTGCTTCTTCTGTTTTCCAACTAATATCAATCCCTTTAAAAGACAAATTAATATCTATTAAATTTGGCGGATTTTTTGATAAATCAGGGTTTTCTTTTCCGCTTAAATTAATGATATAATCTGAAAGAATTTCTGTTGTCCTGTCATCGCATGGGTCAGGGCATCCGCCAAATAAGCATACAACTGTCCCAACTATTAATCCTAATCCTGCTCCTATTGCTCCCCCAATAACTGTTCCTAATCCTGGAATAATGCTTCCAATTGCTGCGCCAATTGTTGCTCCTGTTCCTGTCCCCATAAGAATACCTTTAGTCCATTGGGTGTTTTTCCCTGCTGTTTCCCATTCACAGTCACTTGCATCAACACTAACCGTAGTAAACAATCTTGTGTTATATAATTCTATTATATCTGGAACTTTTTTTTCCGGAACTTTAATTGTATAATCCCCTAAATCAAAAAAATAACCTGCTTCTGGTTCAACTATGATGTCATATGTTGCTATTTCTCTCCATGCTTCTCCTGCTTTTCTTGCATCAACTATTATTCCATAAATTCCCGGCATACTTGTTCTTTTTACTTCAATTACTTCAGTGTAGTTTGCTCCTGTCCTGATTTCAGTAGTGCTTGGATTGACTGTTATTCCTCCTTCTTCTGTTCTTCCATTGCATCTAAAGTCTCCGTCACAAAATCTCAAATCTATATCCATTCCACAATTATTTGTTATTGTAAATTGTGTTTCTTCTGCTCCTGATTCAATTACTGCTCCAGTCCTTGGTTTTGGATCAAATTCAATGCATTCAAGTAATTCAACATTTCCAATTGTTCCTTTAATGCTACTTGGATTAGTTGAAATCACCTGTTCTCCTGTTGAAGTGTTAATTTCTGCTTCTATTATTACATTAAATTCTGTTGTTCCTTGTTCTCCGGTTAATTCTGAGTTAGGAGTATATGTTAGCATTGCAAGCATTTCTTCTCTTGGGTTAACTGTTAAAGCAAAGTCAGCATATATGCTTGTTTTGAGCGTTGCTGTTCTTTGGCCATTTGGCCCTCTGTCTATTTGTAAATCAACTTCTCCTTTTTTTGTTGTCCATGTAATTTTTGCTTTTAAATTATTTACTTTGATTCCTTTCCCTGTATCATCAACACAATTATTCACTATTTTATATGATAATGAAACTGGTTGTGAAGTAGTCTGCCTTGAAAAAACTGTTTCTCCTGTTTCTATTTCTAAACAGCTTGCTTCAGCTATTTCTTCTCCTTGTCCTAAATTAAGGTTTAATTTAATGTCTTCTGAATAAACTGCATTGAATTCTTCATTTTTCAATTTAATTGTTATTATTCCTTTTGCTGAAGCAGTATAATCTTCTGGCAATCCAGTTTGCAGTTCTGCTTTGAATATTTCTGCAACAAATTCTTGCGGGAAAGCTTCTATTGTTTGTCTTTTAAATGAACTAAATACTGCGTTTGTTTTTCCTATATTAATAAAGTCTTCAAAATATCCTGTTTCATTAAATAATTCAATTGATTCTATTTTAAAATCAGTTTCAAGCAGATTAGTTATGCTAATTTCTTTTGTTATTGTTGGCTTATTTCTTTTGCTTAGTGTTTCGCTTATTGTTTTTGGGCTGACTTCAAACACTGTGTCTGACAAAATCACTTCTTTTGTTGTTTCTTCGTATTCAAATTTTTTTGCTTTGAATTCAATTTTTGTTTTTGGTTCAAGTATTGGAACAGTTAATTGAGTTTCTCCAAACCTGTTTGTTGTTCTTGTTGAAATAATTGTTTTTGTATTGCCTGCTCCTAATACGCTTAAAGTTACTATTACTTTTTCTACTTCAATTCCTTTCCCATCTTTTACTGTTATTTTAATTGGTGTTTCAACATAAGCCGGAATTATTTCTGGCTGGATTTCTATTTGTAATTCTTTTCCTGTCTTTATTTTTATTCCTGTTTCTTTTTCGTTGTTGAATATTTCATTGCTTCCCCCGCTGACTTTTTCATACATTGCAACATTAACATAAATTTTTCCTGCTGTTTTTGTTTTTATTCCTATTTTTCCTTCTATTACTGATTGTCTTCCAAAGAATCCAATTGAAATTCCTTGTGTTGCTGCAGAATTCATTTGATTATTTATTTTTGAATTTCCTTCTGATGTTTTTATTTCATAATAAGTTATTTCTGCGTTTTGTGTTTCATTTCCTGTATCATCAATTAATTTAATCCATGCTTCTGGTTCATCATAAACTGATTGGGATTCATTGATTATTTTAAAGTGATATTCATATACTCCATTTGTTTTTGCTTCAAACGGAAGCTTTTTTTGTATTAAAAACGGTTCTTCTGTTTTGTCATAAAGTTGTTGTCCTGTCATGCATAAATTGTTTTCTTCACATAAAGGCGGTTCTTCCACTATATTGAATTTTTGCTGGAATACTTCTGCATAAAGTCCTTGTTTTGTTGAATTGCCTGAACTGGATCCAAGTTCATTATCTGCAGGATAATAATAATAGTCTCTTGCCTGCCCCCATGCACGATAACTAATTGTTATTTCATCATTTTCTGTTGCTTCATCTTTTATCATTAATTCTATTTCTGTTTCATATACTCCGGGTTCAGCGTCAGTCCAAACAATGTTTACCCATTTTGCTTTTCCGTTATATGAAACTGAATTATCTGAATCAAAATCAATTGTTTGTCCTTTTTTTGGATTCCATGTTTTTCCTTTTATTTTTGCTGCTTTTGGAACATTAATTTTTTCTATCCAAGAAATGTCATTTTCTAAAAACGGGTTTTCGTCATTTCCTGTTCTAAAATGAATTCCTGCAGTTGAATAATTTTCGTTTGTCGGAATAAATAATTCCAGTATTGCTTTGTATTTTGTTCCTCCAACTAAAGTTTCTTGTTTTTCTCCGTTTAAGTAAATTCCTTTTAATTCAACAAATAAACTTTCTCCTGAAATCTGGTCCTGCATTGTTGCCTGAATAAAATAATTTTTTGGCAGTAACTGGTATTCTTTTGTTCTGTATAATGCAAATTTATTATTTGGGTCATAGAATTCAAAGTAAACTCTTTTGTCTGCTTTTATTTCTATTGAAGCAGTGCCTTCTGAATCCAAAGTGTATTCTTTTTCTTCATCAATACTTTTTACTTTTACTCTTGTATTTGGAATTGCCTCTCCATATCTATCAATTGTTTTCAGTTCAATTATTGCCTTTCCTACAATCATTGTTAAAGTAATTTCTGTTTCTTCTGTTAAAATTATTTCAAATTCTTCTGATAAAGCTGAAGCAGGATATTTTTCTGCATAAGCATAATAAATTCCTTCTTTTAGTCCCTTGTAATTAACTTCTCCTTTTGCATCAGAAAACTTTTCAGGATATTCATTTAATATACTGCCCTCTTTGTCTTTCAAAAGGATTCTTGCATTAGCCACTGCTTTTTCATCTTCGTCAACTAAAGTTATTTTTAGTTTTCCACTGTTTTCTGAAGTAATTTTTTCTAATTCAATTATTATTTCTTCTTCTGGCATTTCTTCTAATTTAATTATTGTTGGTAAATAATCTTCTGCTGAAACCTTTACAGTTAATTCAGTGTCTTCAAACAAGGCAAATTCAACTGTTTCTGGTTCTTCTCCTGTGTCTTTATCTCCAATTACTTCATTTAAGTCATTTTCTACTACTACTCTTGCATTTGCTATTAATGCATTTGTTGTTTCATCTATTACTGTTATTTTTAGTGTTCCTTTTAAATTCCGTTTCATTTCAATTGTTTCTTCTGTTACTTCTTGGTTTTCTATTTCAACTGAATAAACTTTTTTTGTTTCATATTCAACTCCTGAATCTTCTATTAACAAATCATAATAACCTGTTTTTACTCCGGTGAATTCTGCTATTCCATATGAAGTGTATTCATTTCGAATTACTGAATTTCCCTGCATTAAACTGACTTTAATTTCATTTAATAATTCTTCTTCTTCGTTTTGTACTATTACTTTTAAGTCTCCTAATGCTTCAAATTCAATTATTATTTCTTCTAATATTATTGTTTCTATTGCCGAAGTTGAATCCAGTGTTCCATACCAGTTTTCATATCCTGTT
>Ga0210057_1001139_pt1 | contig 41161 bp, 49 predicted proteins | sample CryGeyCG2114_010_2_FD_183968 | JGI IMG/M metagenome (GOLD analysis project Ga0210057, IMG submission 183968) | Groundwater microbial communities from aquifer - Crystal Geyser CG10_big_fil_rev_8/21/14_0.10 (SPAdes) (version 2) | ecosystem: Environmental > Aquatic > Deep subsurface > Groundwater ... | reverse complement strand
TGCTCCTGGAAATGAACCTAATCCTAATGGATTAAGAAACTTACCGGATTGGGAAATGGCAATGAGGGTAAAAGAAGAAACCGGTTTACCAATGTTGATTGATCCGTCTCACATTGGTGGGACTCGTGCTAATGTTTGGCGAATATTACGAGAAGCAGCGCAGTTTCCATTTGACGGTGTAATGTTGGAAGTGCATCCGGATCCAGACAAGGCAACGACTGACGCTAAACAACAGTTATCAATTACTGATTTGGATCAGATATTAAAAATATGCAAATAACCAGTTTACACCTACGAGGTGAAATATAATCCATGAATCAACTAACATCATATCGAGAAGAAATCGACAATATTGACAGACGATTAATTCAATTATTGGCAAAACGATTCCAAATAGTAAAAAAAGTTGGAGTTTTAAAAAAACAATTGGGATTCCCGCCTTTGGATAAAAAAAGATGGAAACAAGTCGTGGCCGATCGATTAATTATCGGCAATCAGGTTAGCCTTCCGGCGAAATTTATTATGGCAATCTATGATTTAATCCACAAACTTGCATTGCAAATTGAAAAACAGCCATGAATAAGCAAACCGTTGCGATTGTTGGATTTGGGCGGTTTGGAAAAACACTATATCGCATGTTAAGGGCGGATTTTAATATTATCTTATTCAACCGAACTCAATCTGTGTTTAATAACCAAAGGCTGACAGAAAATACAAAAGTTGTTAAAAATATTAAAAGCATATATCGAGCGGACATAATTTTTTATGCCGTGCCGATTGATCAGTTTAAAAAAGTCATCAAATCGCATCGTCAGTTTTTTCAACCCAATCATTTATTAATCGATGTCTTATCGGTTAAAGAATATCCAGAAAAAATATTTAATAAATATTTAAAAGGACTAAAAATACAAGCATTATTAACTCATCCCATGTTTGGTCCAGATAGCAGTAAAAATGGATTTTCAGGATTGAATTTAATGATAAATCAGTTTAAATCTAGTCAAGAAAATTTTAGTTTTTGGAAAGAATACTTTATTAGTAAAGGAATTAATGTGGTTGAAATGACAGCAAAAAAGCATGATCAACTAGCTGCCATATCTCAAGGTACAACGCATTTTATTGGTCGGTTATTGGAAAAAACTCATTTTCATCCGACTGCAATTGACACAATGGGTGCGAAAAAATTACAGGAGATTGTGAAACAAACATGCAATGATAACTGGCAGTTGTTTTGTAATTTACAAACATTTAATCGCTATACCAACGCAATGCGTCAACGCATCGGTCGACCTTATGACTTTTTATATAATCAACTACTGCCAAAAAGAATTAGTCGCAAATATTTGGTTTTTGGAATTCAAGGAGGAAAAGGAAGTTTTAATGAGCAAGCGGTTTTGGATTATATTAAACGGCATAAGATAAAAAAGTTTAGAATTAAATATCTTTATACGAGCAATCGCGTTTTACAATATTTATCTTCTGGTAAGATTGACTTTGGACTTTTTGCAATCCATAATGCAGTTGGTGGTGTGGTTTGGGAGTCGGCGCGAAGCATGGCTAAATATAAGTTCAAAATCATTGAGGAGTTTCCAATTTTAATCAGTCATTTTTTAATGAAAAGAAAAGATGCCAGCATAAGCCAAGCAACCACCATCATGGCGCATCCGCAAGTATTTTTACAATGCAAACAATCATTAATTGATAAATATTCAAAATTAAAATTAATCAGCGGCAAAGGAGATATGATTGATACGGCTCGATCTGCACAAGCTTTGAGTGAAGGAAAAGTTGACAAAAATATTCTTATATTAGGACCAAAAATTCTTGCAAAGATGTATAATTTTGAAATCGTTGGAAAAAATATGCAGGATGGTCAGAATAATTTAACCTATTTTTTTCTTGTGAGTCGTTAATAAATAAGAATTCGAATATTATGAAAAATTTTTATACTGCGAGTTTCGCATTAAGTAAAAATAATGTCATTGCGACCCCGCTTAGCGGGGGAAGTTATAATCCCGAGCTTAGTTCGAGGGACAATCCCGTTAATATAAGAAGTCCTATTGGTAACGGGATCGCCACGTCCCGTTCAGCTAACATGAACGGGACTCGCGATGACAATAATACGAAATTCGTATATGCAAAACGGGTTGCGAAAATGGCTGATCCAACAATCACTAATACATTAAAACTTGCCAGTCAGCCGGGAATTATTTCTTTGGGCGGTGGAATTCCCAATCCAGAATTATTTCCAGTGGAGTTTATTCGAGAAACTGTTGACAGATTAATTAAAGAAAACAGTCAACAGGTGTTGCAATATGGTCCAACCCCGGGTTTGCCGGTTTTAAGGGAACAAATTGCCAAATATTTAACAAAAAAATGGAAAAAAACAGTGAAACCGGAACAAATTTTGGTTACCACTGGCAGTCAACAAGCCCTGGATTTAGTGGGAAAGGCATTTTTAGATAAGGGAGATCAGATATTGGTGGAAAACCCGACGTATTTAGCTGCAGTATTGGCATTTAATGGTTATGAGACAAATTTTAAGATTTTACAATTAAATGAAAATGGAATCCATCCGCAAGAATTACATCGAAAGATAAATAACAATATATTCAAATTTGCCTATTTTATTCCAACTTTTCAAAATCCCACGGGAATCACTTGGTCATTAAATGTAAGAAAGTCAGTTATTGATATTGCAAATACAAATGGACGATTGATAATAGAGGACGATCCTTATGGTGAATTATATTTTGAAAAAGCGCCGCCACCGAGTTTAGCGGCGTTAGAAAATGCTAATTCTGTAATTTATCTGGGAACTTTTTCCAAAACCTTTTGTCCGGGTCTGCGGGTGGGATATTTAGTGGCTGATGAAAAAATTATCGAGCGATTGGCCTTGATTAAGCAGGCAATGGATCTTCATAGTCCGTCATTATCACAAGCATTGGTTGCCGAATATTTGAAAAATCAAACAATCTATCAAGCGCAAATGGAGAAAATTCGGATCTTCTATGGAAAAAAAGCCCGGTTTATGATGAATGAAATGAAAAAGAATTTTGACAGTCGTGCTTCTTGGACCAAACCAAAGGGGGGATTGTTTACTTGGATGACAATTCCCAGAATCGATTCCCGTGTTTTATATCAACAAGCAGTTAAAGCTGGTATCAGTTTTATGCCGGGTTATCCTTTTTATGCAAATGAACCGGATTATTCAACTATTCGATTAACATTTGCTACAGTAGGGGAGAAAGAGATGAAACTTGCTCTTGGAAAATTGAAGAAATTGATTATTACGTTATCATAAACCTATGAAATTGAAATCCAAACCTTAAAAAATTTTCGCCTTCATTGATAGTCAAAATTTGAATCTGGGTATATTGAGCCAGGGGTGGGAACTGGACTTTGCCCGTTTCCGCGTTTATTTAAAAGCAAAATATGGAGTAGAAAAAGCGTTTTTATTTATTGGTTATTTAATCGGCAATCAGAAACTTTATACTTTTTTGCAAGAATCAGGTTATATTTGTATTTTTAAACCAGTATTGGAAATTAAAAAAGGGAGAAAAATTACAGTTAAAGGAAACGTAGACGCCGAATTAGTTCTCCATACAATGATTGAATATGAGAATTATTCTAAAGCGATTATTGTATCTGGAGACGGTGATTTTCATTGTTTGGTCAAATATCTCAACGAAAAAGGCAAACTGTTGCGTTTAATCATCCCTAACAGAAGAAAATATTCACAGCTATTTTGGGAGTTTAATCCATTCATTGCCTTTGTAGATAATTTAAAAGATAAACTAAAAAAAAGAGAGGCGTCACCGAAGCATGATTAGCTTTTGGTTGTCCTCTCATCGTGATGGAAATATTGTATATTGTTAATAGTTAATTGTCAACACTCAGTTATGATAAATATCAAAGATCGTTTAGATCTCATCAAACAAGTTGGGGAGGAGATTATTTCCGAGGAGGAGTTAAAAGCTTTGTTGAAAAGCGGGGAGGAACTAATTGCATATGATGGATTTGAACCGTCAGGTCAGATTCATATTGCCCAAGGTTTAGTGCGGGCAATTAATGTTAATAAAATGATCAAAGCCGGAGTCAAATTTAAAATGTTGGTGGCTGATTGGCATGCGCTTACTAACAATAAAATGGGTGGCGACTTGGAAAAAATTAAAACAATCGGCAAATATTTTATTGAAGTTTGGCGCGCTTCGGGAATGGATCTTGACAATGTTGAGTTTTTATGGGCATCAGATATGGTTAAGGATTCTAACTATTGGCAGTTGGTTATCCGTGTTGGAATGACAAATAAGTTAGCCCGTTTTATTCGAACCGCAGAGTTTATGGGAAGGGAAGATTCAGCCGAACAATTAACTGCTGCCCAGATTATGTACCCATGTATGCAGATTGCCGATATTTTTCGTCTTGGGGCAAAAATCACCCAACTGGGAATGGACCAACGGAAGGTAAATATGTTGGCGCGCGAAGTTGGTCCACAACTGGGATTTTGGAAACCTGTAGTTGTATCACATCATATGTTGATGGGACTACAGCAAGTCAAAAGTCAAAAGTCAAAAGTCAAAAGTAAAGAAAACAAAGAAGATAAAGTTGTTCAATTAACAAAGGATCAAGAGAATTTTATTTATAAGGACAGAAAAGAGTATAAACCACAATATTCTGGGATGTTTACATCCAGAAAAATACAAAGAACTATTGAATTAAAAATGTCAAAGTCAAATCCGGATAATGCAATTTTTATGACTGATACATCTCAAGATATAAAACGAAAAATTAATAAGGCTTATTGTTTGGAAGGAGATGTTAAGGAAAATCCGGTTCTTGAATACTGCAAATATATAATTTTCGAGTTATTTGACCGATTACGAATTAACGAATTTCAAATTGAAAGACCAGATAAATTTGGAGGAAGTATTTCATTTAAAACTTTTTCTGATTTAGAAAAAGTTTTTGCCCAAAAGCAGGTTCATCCAATGGATTTGAAACAAACAGTAATAAAATATCTTGATCAGCTACTGGAACCAGTGCGCAGACATTTTGAAGAAAATCCCGAGGCAAAGGCTTTACTTGAAAAAGTTAAGTCATATCAGGTGACGAGGTGAGGGAAAGTAGTTAGTAGATAGTAGTTAGGATTAAGGAGATAGAAGTGAAGTTAAGATCGGATGGATTTTATCATTGGTTGACAACAGAACATAAAAATACTATCATGAAATCATGAAAAACAATAAAAAAATAACCATGATTAAAATCATGAGCGATCCTCAATATCAAGGAAAACATGTAATCCTTATTGCTAATCAGGTATATACTGCCTCAACTGGAAAGATAGCTAATAAAATCGTTGACCGGCTTGAAAAGAAATATCCAAATGAAGTACCTGCTATGACCTATATTCCTAAATCTGATACTCTAATTTTATGGCTTTAACTTTTTCATACGAAAAAAGATCTTCTTCAATTTTTAAGGAAATTTTTCGACCGGTTGCTCAAGTTTTTTTCTATTCTGAAGCCAAAAAAATCTGGTATGAAGTTTGGATGATTGTTGATACTGGTGCTGATTATACCCTTCTTCCTAAACATTTTGCCGAGAGATTAAAAATTGATTTAAAAAAAGAATGTCAATTATTCAAAACCGCCGGAATAGGTGGTGAAGAAAAAGTTTACCTTAAAAAAAACGTAAAAGTAAAATTAGGCCAATGGGAAAGGAATATTCCCGTTGGTTTTTTGAATAAAGAAAATATTCCACCGCTTCTTGGAAGACAAGGTTTTTTAGAAGTTTTTGAGGTATTATTTTCTTCAAATCATACGGTTAATTTTTCAGTCAAATAAAATTCCAAAGTAAAAGCTTTACTTGAAAAAGTCAAGTCCTATCAGGTGACGAGGTGAAGATAGTATCAAGTAGTTAGTAGTAAGTATTAAGGAAAAAATAAGGGGTTAAGGGGAGAGGTTTCACGTGCGTCACACGTGGTAAGCTCTTGGCAAATTAAACATACTGCATTTGTAATTAAAGAGTAAGGATGCCCTTTTTTACTAACTTCAAGTTCATCTAATGCTTCTTTTGATTGCCCGTATTGACCGCATTTTTTATTGGAACTTTAGTGAATATATGATTTATCCCGCTGTAAGTAGAATTAGGACTTGGAGGAACGAATAATCTTAAAACTGCTTTCCCATATAGATCTGAAGTCCCAACTACTTTTATTGCTTCTTTCATATTTGAATATATTTTACTTCTTCTTCTTGTCAAGACGAGCTGATTTTAAGATGACATATGTCACATTTGCAAACAAAAGTAACATATGTTATATTTTATTTCATATGAATAAAATTCCCATTCAAATCGATCTTGATCAAGACACAGTGTTGCTTTACAAACAATATGCCAGTTCACAGGGCAAATCTTTCTCGCTAGTGATTCGCGAACGGTTAATGGAAAAAAAGTTATTTTTAGAAAAACAAAAACATCCAAACATTTGACAAAACCTTCAAACAATTTTCTCGCGAATTTAGAGTAGTTGGGACATGAAGTAGGGTGTTTGGTGTTTAAACTGATTATTTTTTACCATACTTATAATTTTTTTGGTCTTGGGAAAACCTAATTTAATTATTGTAGGTAATGATTTTTTTTGATCAGAATATAATGACAAAACTTGGTCAGCCTCTTGATAGGTGAATCCAAACTGACCTTCATCAGTTTGACCGTCCCAAAGGCCGGCAGTTGGGGATTGATTAATAATTTCCTGAGGAATATTAAGGTATTTTCCCAACTGATAAATTTGAGTTTTATATAAATGTTGAATTGGTTCAATGTCAGATGCTTCATCACCAAAACGAGTGAAATAGCCAAGCAGATGTTCGGATTTATTTTCTGTTCCACAAACTAACGCGTTGAGCTTTTTAGCTTGATCAAAAAGGATAATCATTCGTGTTCGTGCCATAATATTACCAAGACGGGTTTTGTTTGTCATTCCGACCGAGTCTGACTCGGGAGAAATCTTACGTTTGAGTTTGTAACGTCCCTCGTCAAATCTAAAACTACTTAGTAACTCGGGATGACAAATGCTAACTATTTTATCCACAGGTTTTTTAATATTAATTGTCGAAAAATTACTGGCAGGAATTTTTAATGATTTAATTAATATTTTCAATATTTTTATATCAGTTTTAAAATAGGGTAAATGAATGGGAAAAATATTTTGTGGTGGAAGTGCTTGAGCTAAAAGAGACAAAACAACTGCCGAATCTATCCCTCCGGACAAGCCAAGAACGACTTTAGAAAATCGTTGTTTTTTAAAAGTGGACTTAATAAAATCACAAATCTTTTCAATCTCTTTTTTTGGATTGATTTGTAATAATTTGTTCATATTTTTATCGGGACGGGAAACCCGCCCCTACATATTCAATCACGGGCGAAATAAATTTCGCCCCTACAAAAAATATTGTACAATATCTTTTACCATGCATTATAACACAGCTCTACTTGTGGGTCGATTTCAACCATTTCATAATGGACACTTGTTTTTAATAAAAAAAGCCCTAAAAAAAGCAGATAAATTAATTATTGGAATTGGAAGTGCAAATGTCACAGATGGAAACAATCCATATTCAACTAGCCTACGTCAACAAATGATAGAAATTGTGGCTAAAGAAGAAAAATTGTCCGATAAAATAGTACAAATAATTTTACTTGATGATTTTCATAATGATAAAAAATGGTTGGATCAAATTTATAAAAAATCAACGAAGTTTGATCTTGTGGTTGGGAATAATGAATGGACCAATCGGATTTTGGAAAAAGCTGGATATCCGATTTTACGAGTAGGGTTTTATAAACGTTATCAACATGAGGGTGAAAAGATCCGTCAGTTAATGAAAGAGAATAAAAACTGGCAGGATCGTGTTCCTGAATGTTTAATGCGATTGATTGGTAGAGACGCATCATGATGCGTCTCTACGATTATTTAAATAAATATTTACGATGATTTATCAATATAGACATCTCGTGATTGGTGGAACATTTGACCGGTTGCATTTGGGTCATCAAAACTTTATATTACGTGCTTTTCAATTGGCTGAAAAAGTGACAATTGGAATCACCAGCAATGCTTTTATAAAAAATAAATCAGAGAATCAACAGACTGCAACTCTTGAAAATAGAAAAAAAGCAATTATTAATTTTTTGACTGATCATAAAATAGCCAACCGATATAGCTTTTCGACACTCCATGATATTTTCGGAATCACAAAAACCAAAAGAAATATTGATGCAATTTTAGTGACAAAAGAAACACTGCCCAATGCTGTTGTCATTAATAAATTTCGTAAAAAAAATAAATTACCAAAAATAAAAATTGAAATGATGTCTTTAATTAAGTCAAAAGATAATAAAATTATCCGTTCACAAAGAATTCGCTTTGGAGAAATAGATAGAAATGGTAAAATCTACGGACGGATGTTTAGAAAGAAATTAAGCCTGCCAATAAACTTACGTGAGTTGTTACGAAAACCAGTCGGAAAGATTATTAATCAGATAAATCAGAAAACAGAATACGGAAATCGGAAATCAGAAGACAGAAGACGGAAATCGGAAATCAGAAGACAGAATACGGAAATTGAGAAACGTAATTATCTGTTTTCAGGTTTCAGTCATCAGTCTTCCGTCTTCAGTTGTCCGTTTTCCGATTTATCCCATAACAAATCTCCTATGATTATCAGCGTAGGAGATATTGTCTCTCAAGAACTAGAAAAACAGAAAATTATTCCAGCGGTGAAAATTATTGATCTGCGTTCCCGAAGGCAACCGATTCGTATAGACGCAAAATATTGCGTCTCCTCAATAAAAAAAATTATCAATCCACCCGGCTTTATCTATCCGCGTGCAGTACAAACAATTCATAAGGCGATCATAAAATATTATAAAACAAAAAAACCTCAAACAGTAATAATCAAAGGGGAAGAAGACCTTTTAACATTGCCAGCAATTTTACTGGCATCACTAAGTTCATTTGTTATTTATGGCCAAAAAGATGTTGGAGCGGTAATGGTTAAGGTGACAGAAGAAATAAAACAAAAAATTTTCAATATTATCAAACAATTTACTATGTTAAAATAACGAATATGTCTGACAAATACCAACCATCACAGTTTGAAAAAAAGTGGATAGAGAAATGGAAAAAAGACAAAATATATCATGTTAGTAATGCAAAAGGAAAAGAAAAAATGTATGTGCTTGATATGTTTCCCTATCCATCAGGCGCCGGGCTTCATGTTGGTCATCCGCGTGGATATACCGCAACCGATATTTTATCACGCTATTACCGCATGAATAATTATTCGGTTTTACACCCAATGGGTTGGGATGCTTTTGGACTTCCGGCAGAAAATGCTGCGGTTAAAGCGAAAAAAAATCCGATGGATATTGTGCCTTTAAATATTGCTAATTTCAAACGTCAGATGCAGATGCTGGGTTTTTCCTATGACTGGAGCCGGGAATTTTCCACCACGGATCCAGCTTATTATAAATGGACACAGTGGCTTTTCATCCAATTTTTTAAGATGGGTTTACTCTATAAAAAAAACACACCGATCAATTACTGTCCGAAATGTAAAACCGGTTTAGCTGAAGAAGAGGTTCTATCCAATGGGACTCATGAACGTTGCGGAACTCCAATTGAAAAAAAGGATCTTCCTCAATGGCTGTTTCGTATCACTGCTTATGCAGATAGGTTATTAAAAGATCTTGATGATTTGCAGTGGCCAAAAGGAATTTTAGAAATGCAAAGAAATTGGATCGGGAGAAAAGAAGGAATCAATATTAATTACCGGGTTTTATCTCAAGATGATTCACTGAAAATTTTATCGCGACTTAACTCGTCCCGCTTAGCGGGACTCAAACAGAAAGTCGCTCAAAATTTTAGTTCATCATCTTACCAAACTATTGATAAGATAACTTGTTTTACTACGCGACCGGATACAAATTTTGGGGCAACGTTTATTGTGATTGCGCCCGAGCATGAATTCGTAAAAAATATCAAAAATCAAATATCAAAAATCAAAGATACAAATCAAAAATTAAAACTAGAGAAAAATCTAAAAGAAATCGAAAAATATGTTAACGAAACAAAAAGCAAATCAGAAATCGATAGACAAGCAGAGGAGAGAAAAAAAACTGGTGTATTTACCGGTTTTTATGCTGTTAATCAGTTGAATGGATGTTTGATGCCTATTTGGATATCAGACTTTGTACTTATGGGTTTTGGGACTGGAGCGGTGGTGGGAGTGCCAGGTCATGATCTGCGGGATTTTGAGTTTGCCAAAGAATTTAACCTTCCCATTATTCGTGTTGTGATTGGAAAAGATCAGGATACTTCAGAAATTACTAAAAAAGAACAAGTACAGGAAGAAGAAGGAACGATGGTTAATTCCGAGTTTCTTGACGGAATGGACATTCATCAGGCAACAATAAAGATTATGGATTATATAGAAGAAAAAGGATGGGGAAAACGCGTCGTAACCTATCACTTGCGTGATTGGATTTTTTCAAGACAAAGATATTGGGGAGAACCAATTCCGATGGTTTTTTGCGAAAGATGCGCAAAAAACCAAGCTCAAAGCCCAAAGCCCAAAACTCAAAGTTATAATTCAAAATTCAAAATTAAAGAGGAAGTAATAAAAGCAAATTTTGGCTGGTTTCCATTATCTGAAGATAAACTGCCTCTTGAACTTCCGTATGTAAAAAGTTATGAACCTGGTGAGTCTGGAGAGTCACCACTGGCTAATATCGATTCTTTTGTTAAAACCACTTGTCCAAACTGCGGTGAACCGGCAAAACGAGAAACCGACACCATGCCCAACTGGGCAGGAAGTTGTTGGTACTTTATTCGCTTCGCTCAAAATCAAAAATCAAAGATCAAAGGTCAAAGTAAGGAAAGCATATCGATTGAAAATTGGAAATTGAAAATTAAAAATTCCGGTAATCATTGGCTGCCAGTTGATTGGTATTTTGGTGGTGCCGAGCATGCGGTTTTACATTTATTGTACTCTCGTTTTTGGGTTAAGGCGTTACAGGATCTGGGATTATTAGATTTTTCTGAACCATTTTTACGCTTAAGAAACGTGGGAATGGTGTTGGCTGAAGATAATCGAAAAATGAGTAAGTCCTATGGTAATGTGATTAATCCGGATGATGTGGTGAAAGAGTTTGGTGCGGATTCTCTGCGAATGTATGAGATGTTTATGGCGCCATTTTCTCAAGAGATTGCTTGGTCAACCAAAACTTTGCAAGGAGTGCATAGATTTTTGATAAGGGTGTGGAATATTTTTCAAAAATATAAAGTTCAAAGTTCAAATATCAAAAATATTGTAGGGACGAATCTTGATTCGCCTGAAACTAAAAAAGGAAATAGTCATTTGATTGTAAAATTAAATCAAACCATTGATAAGATAACGCAAGACATTACGGCCGTGAAATATAATACCGCAATTGCCATGATGATGGAGTTTCTTAACGAATGGGAAGGCAGGCAAAATCAAAAATCAAAAGTCAAAAGTCAAAATTATAAGTCAAAAGTAAAAAATAACAATTTAACAATTCAACAATTTAACAATATTTTATCTACTGAAAATGCCAAGAAGTTTTTAAAAATATTGGCACCGTTCGCGCCCTTTATCACGGAAGAAATCTGGAGAGGAGTATTTGGTGAGAAAGAATCAATTCATCTTTCTTCATGGCCAAAGGTAGAAAAAATGGAAATGGGAGATGTAGAAATCACAATCCCAGTTCAAGTTAATGGGAAACTGCGCGGAACGATAATAGTTCAAAGTTCAACCCTTCGACTTCGCTCAGGGCAAGAGTGCAAAGTGCAAAGTGATGTGGTTGCAGAAGCTTTAAAACAAGAAAATATTGCGAAATATTTAGAGGGGAAAAAGTACAAGGTTATTTATGTGGAGGGGAAGATTTTGAATTTGGCGATAATGGGAAATCAAGTCAATTGATACTTAATTCTATGTCTTTTCAACATGATTTGGATAAACATTAAAACAACCCCCACATTCCAATGCTCTGAATATTCCCTCAATACCTGGGTTGTTATCAAGCGCCTGTTGTGCAGTTAATACAACTTGTGCGATTGCCCATTCGGTAGCACTTTCTGGTTTATTTAGATTAACTACTTGTATATCAGCAAGTTGTTTTGTGATAGCTGGAACTGTAGTTGGGATTTGAGTAGTTGTTATCATAATCTTCCTATTTTACTTCTTCTTCTTCTTTTCAAGTGGAAACGCGATTTAATTTCTGTTGACAATGTACACAGATTAATATAAAATAAAATTGGCATGAAAGAAATCAGGTTCAACCAAGATAAAAATGAGCATTTAAAATTAACAAGAGGAATTGATTTTGATGATATTGCTGAAATAATTAAGCAGAGTAAACAAATTAAAACAATTGAACATCCAAACAAAGGAAGATATCCAAAACAAAGAATATTTTTAGTTAAACTTAGAAAACATATTTATGCAATTCCCTTTATTGAAGAGGATGATTATATTTTTTTGAAAACAATCTATCCAAGTGAAAAATATACTAAAAATTTTTTAAAAGTTAAATAAAAAATATGAAAAAAGTAAAAAAATCAATCTACCAGCCTTTAGATAACTATGAAAAACAACTAATTAAAGATTTGAAGAACCATGAATTTGTTGAAGTAACAAACCAAAAAGATGAAATGAAAAGATATGTAAGTTATTTTCAAAATATGCCAAAAAAGGAAAAACGAATAACAATAAGAGTTGACAATAATGACCTAAATAAAATTCAAGATAAAGCAATTGAGACGGGGATACCTTACCAGACCCTAATTGCTTCAATTCTTCACAAATTTGCTAGGGGGAAAATAAATATCGGGATATAATTTTTCTTCTTTTCAAGCGGAAACGCGAGTTTATTCCTCTTGACAAGTCAATAATTTTCTATTATCATAGAAAATGACCGTTAATAAATAATTTATAAATAGAAAATGTTAAAGATTGAATATGTTTGGCGGGAGTTGTTATATCGAGCAATTGAACTAAACCAGCCAAACTTTACCATCACAGAGCTGGCTAATCGTTTTCATTTGTCAAGCAGCATGGTGTCGCATGCGCTTTTACCCTTGCGTGGATTAAATATTGTTAAGATTGGAAAAATCAAATCTACAGTAGTTGATACAGAACGACTGTTATATTTTTGGGCAACCCGAAGAAACTTAAATAAAGAAATAATTTATCAAACTTATTCGAAAGTTCCAGTGAGTGAAAGAGAAGCGACGTTGCCGGCAAAAGTCATTCCTACAGCCTATAGCGCTTGTCGATTATTATTCCAAACCACTCCTGCAGATTACGATAAAATATACTTTTATTCAACAGATTTATTATCGATAAAAAAACGTTTTCCTCAAGTAAATAATCGTTCTCCTAATTTGTTAATCCTTAAACCTGATCCGTTTTTGTTTTTATACCGACAGATTCCTTTGGCGCAAATATTTGTTGATCTCTGGAATTTGCCAGATTGGTATGCTGGCGAGTTTATTCGGGCAATTAAATTAATCATTAAAGAGAAAATTGGGTTATGAAAGCATATTATCAGGATTTAATTACACAACAAAGCTGGCTTTTGTTACAAAAATTGCAAAAACAAATTAATTTTATTTTAGTTGGAGGTTGGGCGGTTTTTTTGCACACCAATGGTTTAAAGTCAAAAGATATAGATATTATGATTGATTATCAGGAGCTGTCAAAAATAAAAGAGAGGTTTGTTGTGAATAAAAATCAACGCTTATTAAAATATGAGATCAAACAAGAAGGAATTGACGTGGACATTTATCTTCCTCATTATTCCAACTTGGGCATTCCGGTTGAAGAACTCATAAAATATCATGAAACGATTGCGGGTTATAGAGTGCTTAAAAAAGAAGCGCTGCTGATTAGTAAACAAACAGCCTATCAAGCGCGTAGGGTAAGTGTTAAAGGTCAAAAAGACCTAATAGATATTTTTAGTTTGATTATGTTGGCTGACTTTGACTTTGTTTTGTGCTGGAATTTATTAAAACAATTTGGACTAGAAAAACATTGGCAGGAATTAAATAATTTATTAAAAAATACAAAATCAATTATGGAGTTAGGTTTAACTGTTCATTCTTTTAAAAAACAAAAAGACTTAATATTAAACAAACTCCAAAAAGTTAAAAAGTCTTAAGTATATTTTAGTTCTATGTCTTTCTGGCAAAAATTAAATAAACCTATCATCGGCTTGGCGCCAATGGATGGCGTGACTGACGGCGCAATGCGGGAAATTACGGATATTCACGGACATCCAAACGTGATTTTTACTGAATTTGTTCCGGTGACGGCGATAAAAAAAGGGATTGTCAAAGTTTTATATTCCCTAAAACATCACCAGACCAAAACGCCACTAGTTGCCCAGTTTTTCGGTAATGATCCTGACGCGTTTTATCAAGCTGTGTTTATTGCGGGAGAGTTGGGCTATGATGGTGTTGATATTAATATGGGTTGTCCGGCACGCAGTGTGGCACAAAGAGGCGGGGGAGCAGGATTGATAAAAAATCCAAAGTCAGCCCAACAAATAATTAAAACTTGTAAACAAGCAGCAAAAGACTGGAGTGAGGGGAGAAAAATAAGTCAGATAAAATTAAATCAAGGAATATTGGATTTTATTAAAATACAGAATCAAACACGAAAAAAACAACTGCTTCGCCCCTCGAAGTCCCGATGTAATCGGGACGAAGTGGGGACAGAATCTGTTGCGCGTAGCTTAATTCCTATCTCCATAAAAACTCGTATTGGATATGATAAACCAATTACAGAAGAATGGATTAGTCAGCTATTGGAAATAAAGCCAGATGCAATTACAGTTCATGGACGGACATTAAGACAGCTTTATCATGGAAAAGCAGATTGGGAAGAGATTGCCAAGGCAGCTAAATTAGCAAAAAAAGCACAGACGTTGATTTTGGGAAATGGAGACGTTAAATCAATTGAGGAAGCCAAACAAAAAGTTAAAAAATACAAAGTTGACGGAGTTTTAATTGGCCGGGCGGCATTGGGCAATCCCTGGGTTTTTTCCAATAAGATTCCTACAATTAAAAAAAGATTTCAAGTAATGCTTGAACATACACAAAAATTTTTATTATATCGTCCTGATTTAAAAATATTTCCAATGCGAAAACACATGGCTTGGTATTGCAAAGGCTTTGACGGAGCGGCTAAAATGCGCGATCAATTAATGCGGGTAAATACTTTAGATGAAATAAAAAAAATAATAAAAAATATCGTCCCAATTAAATAACAATTAGTACAAATTATCTTTTTATCTTTTTCCACACAAACCTGATAATAATAATTTGAATAAAATAAACGGTTAGTGAAATGTAACAAAAGGTATTTTTTTGACCAAGACTATAACATAGAAAAAATAATATTAATATCGATAACCACCTTCCAATATTTAAAAACAATTCCCGGTCAGCTACTAAAGAATAACGATTGGTTTGATTAAATGTTAATTCCTGATCCATCAGGTCCATATTATAAAGACAGTCCTGTCAGGACTGTCCTGTAAAGACTGTCTTTAATCCTTAATCCAGCCTAAACTTTTAAACCTAATAACAGACGGACGGGAGATTTTAAGAGTTGTTAATTCTTTTTTAGTAAACCAACGTAGTTCATTTACATCATCACCTGGTTTAATAATTCCTGATTTGTATTTTGCCAAATATGTCAAGAATAAATAATGTGTCATTTCTCCATGTTTATTTGGTTCGTTATCTTCAGCAAATTCCAATTTTTTAAGACCAGTAATTTCAATATTTGCTTCTTCCCGCACTTCCCGTCTTAGTGCTTCCTCAACAGTTTCCTTATCCAGATCAACTCCGTCGCCGACTGTAACCCAACAGTTTGGATAGGGAAAGGTGTTGGATTTTTTACGACCAAGCAAGATTTTTCCGTTTCTTATGATTATTACACTGACGACGATACGGTATTTCATAGAAAAATAATAACAAAAAAGAAATTATTATCATTTATTACGTTGCGTTTTTCTTTGAGATGTGATATATTTTCTTAAGACTTATGAAAAAAAATTCAGAAGAAAAAATTTTGAATCTCCTTCTTTCAGGAAGGCATTCAAAGGCTAAAAAGTATGCCGGGCATCATGTTTTGGTCATTAAAGATCAAATCCTTCCCTTAAGAGATGGGAAAGAAGCAATTGAAGATATAGAGCGTCTGGAGAAAAAATACGGTCAAACGCCAACTATTATTTTTGTTCCCCGTCAGGATATTTCTTATATTTTTATTCTATGCTAAAAATCGCTTCATTTCCCTTTACTTTTATCGGTAATACTAAACTTGGCAAGATTTATCGTCCCTATGCTATCGTTTCCGCCTATTCAAAACGAAGAAAAAAATGGCAGCCTTTGGAAATGGTTATTGACAGTGGCGCTGATTATTCGCTTTTTCCTAAAAAATACGCGGAAATCTTAGGAGTAGATCTCTTTAGAGAATGTACTGCCCAAACTACTTTAGGAATTGGTGGCGCTGAAACAGTTTATCAATACAAAAATTTACCGATTAAGGTTGGTACCTGGGAAAAACCAATTCCGGTTGGATTTTTGGAAAGAAACGATATTCCACCTCTTTTAGGGAGGTTGGAATGTCTGGAAACTCTTCGTTTAACTTTTGAAAATAAAGAGAGTTTTTTCGAACTTCTTTAAAATATATTGCGAGCACCCCACCTTGCGAATCTGCGATTTCACTTTTGGTGAGTCCAGAGAGACTCGAACTCTCAACCAACAGCTTAAAAGGCTGCTGCTCTACCATTGAGCTATGGACCCGCCCGCAACGCCTCGCAAGCTCGGCTTGCGCGGCGGGCGGGCCCGACGACAAACCAAACTTACTAATGTTGCAACTATATTCTATCTTTTAAATATCTCCTTCCAAAACCTGTTTTGAAATATTTTTCCCTTTTTATTGCTTTATCTTTATTTAAACAAGCCTCGTAATATACTAAAAAAAGAGGCCTTCTGATTTTAGTTGCTTGAACCAACCCTTTCTCGTATTCAAATATTCTTTTTCTCAAATTATTAGAATAACCAACATACAACTTTTTATCTATTTGACTTTTTAATACATATGTATAAAACATATTATATCTTTAATCAATCCATAGCGCCTTATCATCTTTAACTTGTATAGTGTTTCGGGAAAATTAAAAAACAAACATTCATTATCATTAATTTCAGAATTAAATTGTAACAGGCGATTGAGTTAATATCAATGTATATCAATTACAGATGGAGAATTAATATTGACTAAGCCTATTGCCTAATGGTAAAATAAATTAACTATGTCGAATAAAGCCCCAAATATATTACCAAAAAATAACTTTCGTTATATTGCCTGGAAAAATAGTTTAAAAAAACGACCACCCCCATGGAATCGCGGTTTAAACAAAGAAATTAATCTTTCCGTAAAAAAAATATCTCAAACAATGAAATTGAAAAAGATTGATAACTTTAAACAATGGAGAGAAAAAATGCGTCAAACTGGAGTAATACGAAATACAAATATTCCATTCAACAAAACTGTTAAATTAGCAATTTTAACCGGTATGATTTTAGGAGATGGAAATATTTATAAATTTCCTCGAACAGAAAATTTAAGAATTAAACTTAACTTAAAATATCCAAAATTAATTACATATATAAGTTTATTAGTCGAAAGTATTTTCAAAAAAAAGCCTCTAGTTATCAAAGAAAAAGACGTTAATTGTGTGAGAATTAGCCTATATCAAAATAATTTGAGCAAAAGACTTTCAATCCCATCTGGTAATCGTCATAAACAAAATGTAGGAATCCCGCATTGGATTTGGGAAAATGAAAAGTATATAATTGGATGCTTGAGGGGTTTGTTTGAGGCAGAAGCGTCTTTATGTGTTCATATACCAACTGGAACGTATAATTTTGCTTTTTCTAATACCTGCCCACAGTTATTATCTGATGTAAAACAGGCATTGTTATTATTGGGATACCATCCGGAAGTTAGAAGTAACGCCATTAGGTTAAGAAAGAAGAATGAAGTCTTTCAATTTAAACAATTAATTAGTTTTCGTGATTATGCGGAGTAGATTAATGGTAGATCGTCGGTCTCTGAAACCGAAGGTCTTGGTTCGAATCCAAGCCCCGCAGCATTAGAGAAACAAAGACCCGTTTTTGAAAGACAGTCTTGTGGTAAAATTAACCTCTATGCAAACACAATTTTTCACCCTAAAAAATGGTTTAAGAGTGATCTTGGTTGATACGAATACCTTTCCAACAATTACAACCTTACTTTTGGTTGGTGCTGGTTCGCGCTATGAAAATGCAGACAACAATGGCGTATCGCACTTTCTTGAACATATGTTTTACAAAGGAAGTGTGAAATATCCAAATCCAGAAATTATTTCCCAAATCATCGAAGGAATGGGCGGATATTGGAATGCATTCACTTCAAAAGATTATACCGGCTATTACATCAAAGCCTCAACCGATCATTTTCCAAAAATGATTGACATGATTTCTGACCTTCTGTTAAATTCATTATTTGATCCACGTGAAATTGAAAAAGAAAAAGGTGTGATCTGCGAAGAAATTAATATGTACGAAGACATGCCCCAACGAAGAATTAGTGATATTTTTGACAATGTGATGTTTAAAGGAAATCCATTGGGATATGATATTGCCGGATCAAAAAAAACCGTTACCTCGTTTACTAGGAATACTTTTGTTAATTATAAAAATCAGCTTTATCATCCGAATAATGCAGTGCTCGTGATAGCTGGTGGACTAAGTGGAGTTAAAAATAATGAATTAAGAATAATGAATAAAGAATTGGGAATGAAGAATTATAAAAAAATTATTGAAGAGAAGTTTGGAGAATGGGAGAAAGAGGATAATTATAAATTTATTCCTATAAAAAACGTCTTCACAAAGCCTCAAGTTTATGTTCATGATAAAAAAACCGAACAGGCGCATTTTCGTTTTGGATATCCAACTTTTAAAATAGATGATAAACGTAAACCAGCCTTAAAAGTTCTTGCAACAGTTTTGGGTGGGGGAGCATCTTCAAGATTATTTCAGGAGGTGCGTGAAAAACGCGGCCTTTGTTACTACATCGGAATTGGTCTTGAGCAGTATCATGATATCGGAAGTATAGTCACTCAAGCCGGAGTGGCAAAGGATGTGAAAAAAGTTAAAGACGCAGTGCAAGCAACACAGAAAGAACATACAAAAATCGCTCAAGGTATTATTTCTGATACGGACATTGCCCGTTCGAAAGAAATGTTAAAGGGTCGATTATTATTATCTTTAGAGGATTCTTTTAACATTGCGCATTTTTATGGATTGAAACAACTACATGAAAATTCAGTTGAATCACCGGAAGAACGGATAAAACAAATAGAAAAAGTAGCTAAGGAAGAAATAGTCGAACTTGCCAAAAAACTATTTGTACCGGAAAAACTAACATTTGCAATCATCGGTCCGTTTGAAGACAAAGATTTCCACGGATTATTATAACGGGTTTAAATAATGATATTATCATACCAAAGAATAAACTCTATCTTCTTTTTTCTCATCGGCACAGCCATTGGTTCTTTTCTTAACGTTTTGATTGACCGCTGGTCAAATGATCAACCGATCACCGGACGTTCTCATTGTGATTTTTGCAAAAAACAACTAAAATTGCTTGATTTAATTCCAGTTTTTTCTTTTATATTCTTGCGCGGCCGTTCTCGCTGCTGTAATAAAAAACTGTCCTGGCAATATCCATTGGTGGAGCTGGTTACCGGCGTGATGTTTGTTTTCGTTGTCATTGCGAGTCCCGCTTTGCGGGACGTGGCAATCTCGTTACCAATAGGACATTCTGTATTAATGGGATTGCTTCGTCAGCCGACGTACGTCAGCTTCCTCGCAATGACATTGTTATTGGGTATTATTTCTTGCCTCATCGTAATTTTCTTCGCAGACGTGAAATATCAAATTATTCCTGATCAAATCCAACTAACTCTTCTTATTCTTGGTTTTCTACTACAGATATCGAAAATATTGATAGTAGGATGTAATAACGGTTCATTGTTAAATTGTTACATTGTTCCATTGCTAAACATTTTCTTCTCAGGAATAGTGGTTATGGCACCAATCTTACTTATTTATCTTCTTTCACGGGGAAGGGGAATGGGGTTTGGAGATGTAAAATTAACTTTTAATATGGGAATTTTGTTGGGAATCAAAGGGGGACTATCCGCACTGTATTTCGCATTTATCTTGGGTGGAATTTTTGGTGCTTATTTATTATTGTCAAAAAAGAAAAAACTAAAATCCAAAATTGCCTTTGGTCCATTTTTAGTCATAAGTTGTATAATAATGTTATTATTTTCTGATAAAGTGTGGCAATTAATTTCAAGTATTTACAGTTATTAACTTTTAATCTATGAAAATCTTTATTGGCATTGTGGGACAGATTGCCTCTGGAAAAGGCGAGATGGTTAAAATATTAACCGAGCAATTTGGATTTGTTTCGTTTAATCTCTCATCAATCCTGCATAAAATTCTTGAGGAACAAGGAATAACAAGCTTTACACGGGTGGATTTACAGGATTTAGGAGATAAACTTCGTAAAGAAGAGGGAGAGGGAGTATTGGCTAAACGGGCGATAAAAATGCTCAATGATCAATGCTCAATGATCAATTCCACGACTGCCACCTATTGCGGAGATAATATGAGAATGGTTATTGAAGGAATACGTAATCCAGCAGAGGTGAATTATTTACGGACGTTACCTAATTTTAAACTCATTGCTGTCAAGGCAAAAAAGGCAGTACGATTTGCACGTTTTAAAAAGCGGGGTAAACCCTGGGATCCAAAAACCTGGAAAGAGTTTTTAATTATAGATAGACGCGATAGGGGCTTGGGACAAAAAAAATATGGTCAGCAGGTGGAAAAGTGTGTAAAGATGGCGGATGAAGAGATTAAGAATAACGGAAACTTAAAATATTTAGAGAAAGGGGTTAGGGGGTTATTACTTAAATTTAAAATTTGAAATTTTCAATTTGAAATCAAACCTAAATTTTTAATGTTTAAAATTCAAGATTAATATTTAATAATTGATTAAAAATTTCGAATTAAAAATTGAAAATTAAAATAGTACTTAAAGCTTTTTAACTAGTTTTGAACATAATTTTTTCATCTGCACGGACGTTGGAAAACAGTTCTTCAGGCTTAAACCATAAGTTCACTTCTTTTTCTCCGTCTTCAACCGTGTCTGATGCATGAAGTAGATTGCGTAAGGGGCGATTTTGTTTATTAGCTAGATCAATTGTGTCATGGGAAAAATCACCGCGAATAGTGCCCGGAGCAGCAAGAATAGGAATAGTGTTTCCAGAAAGTTTACGGACGGTTTCAATCGCATCATATCCTTCAACCACAAAACAAAGAACCGGAGACTCCTGAAAATAGTCAATCAGCCATTTTTTTACAGTTTTTCCAATCGCAATTGGATCTTCACTTCCAAATACTTTTTTCACATCGCCCAAGGGGCGATCGCCTTTTAGGCGATAGTTAGTTAACGTCCGCTGCCCAACCTTTTCAAACCAAGCATCGGTTTCCGGATAATGAGCCACGATTGTTTTTTCATCGGCTAGGCCAAATTTAAGCCCAGCGACAGTTAGTCCAACCTGTTCAAAGCGCTTTAAAATTGAACCACATAAACCACGTTGAACACCGTCGGGTTTTATAATAAGTAAAGCTCTTTGTTTAACCATAGATTATTTCAAATATCAAAAATCAAAGTGCAAAGTCGAGTGTAAAATTAAAAGTTTTTAACTTTGAAATGAACTTTGATCTTTGCACTTTAAACTTTGATTTATATTAAGTATAACTTATCTATATTACGTTCATAGTCTTTAAAATCTACCCCCCCGAACCAATAATCAATCTCCCTTCTCGCTTCCTCAACCGATCCTGATGCGTGGACAAAGGTTTTGACAACGCGATCAAGTGACGATGAAAGAATTGAATTATCATATGAAAACTTCGCATGTAATGTTCCAGGATCGGCCAATGCGGGAATTGTATGTCCGCGTAGTTTGCGAGCAACTGCAACAGCATTGGGGCTTTCCCAGACCGAAACAATAATCGGTCCTTCCTGCCAATATTTAATTAAGCGATTATAAACAAACCGGCCTAGTTTATTTGGATCATCAGTTCCAAATCTTTTTTTCGGGTCAGTCCCTGATTGTTTAAAACCAGATAAAGTTTTCTCTCCCATTTCTTTAACCCATTTGGATGTACCTGGATAATGGTTTTTTATTACATCTGCTTCTGGTCGAAGCATTTTTGCTGCCATCAATTTTAATCCGGCGGTTTCAAAAGTTTCAAAAACTGTGCCAATTAACCCACGCTTGACTGCGTCGGGCTTGATAATAATTAGGGTTTGTTCTTGCATACGATTTGCACGGATTAATTAAACAAATTACGGATTTTCACGGATCAGCGTAAATCCGCTTTTTTATCCGTGTTAATCAATATATTATAGATATCCTTTGTCACTTCATCAACTCCTTTTTCTCCATCAATATTAATCCATTTTGTCCAGACCTGATCTTTGACTAATTTTTGATATTGAGCATAGGTTTTTCTGATAAAATCAAAGTCTTTTTCCCTACGGTTCTTCTCTTTTTGTTCTCCAAACTTACGCTTGATGGCAGTATCCGGATTAACGTTTAAATAAAAAACCACATCAGGAACCTCAATTCCAAAATCAAGCGCAAACCTCAATTGTTTTTCTAATGTAACGCCTTCAAGTACCTGAAAACATAAAGTTGAGGAAAAATACCGATCGGCAATTACAATTTTATTTTTACGCTCCTTTTGAATAAATTCACGGTCTGATAGAAATTGAAGCGAGTAGAGAAGAAACTGCATTTGTGGGCTTAAATTCTTGTTATTATATAGGAATTCCCGAATAAATTTGCCAACATTAGCTTCATAGTTGGGGTATTTGATAAAAGAAAAAGAAAGGTTATTATTTTTTAACCATTTTTGGAGACTCACTGCTTGCGTTTCGCATCCTGCACCGTCAATACCTTCGATGACAATGAACATGGGAATATTATACCAAACAATGTCATCGCGAGCACATGTAAATTTCTTAAATGAAATTTACAGTGTTAACGAAGCGTTTACCCTGTAAAATATTTATTGAAATTTTACAGGGTGGCGATCCCGTTACCAATACGACGTTTTATATTAACGAGATTACCACATCGCTCCCAGGTACTATTCAGCACCTGGTTCGCTCCTCGCAATGACAGTTATGTAGGGTCTGGTATTTTAATAAAATTACCCCCACAATTTAATGGATAGAATGAACTTTTATATAGTTGACTTTGATATTCAAATAAACTATACTAATTATATGCCAAAATTAATACCACCAGAAATTATTCAAAAAATAATAAAATTAAGAAAAACTGGGCATAGTTTACCTGAGATTTATAGAGAAACCGGTGTGGGTTATGGTAGCGTTGCTCGTTATATAAAAGGAGTAGAGATATTACCTGAATATAAAAAATTATGGCATGGAAAACAAGGAGGTAGTATAAGGCGGATGATGATTCGAGAACAAAAAGCTGAAGAAAGGGCTAAGAAGACAATATATTCGTTAACAATGAAAGAAAAGATGATTTTTCTTGTAGCATTATATTGGGGAGAAGGTAGTAAAGCGGATTTTAATCTAATGAATAGCGATCCTGAGCTTATTAAGGGATTTGTGATAGGTTTGCAAGATGTGTTTGGTGTATCGAAAGATAGGATTAAAATAAGCATTCGTATTTATGAAGATTTAGACAAAGACCAATGTTTAACTTTTTGGTCAAAGACAACAGGAGTTCCAGTAAATAAAATTATCAATGTACAGGTTATTAAGGGTAGAAAAAAAGGAAAATTACCCTACGGTATGTGTCGAGTTAGGCTGCTTAAAGGTGGTGATATGTTAAAATACATGAAAGCTTTAAGAAAAACAATAAGTGCTTATTTTGCTCCCGTAGCTTAATTGGATAAAGCACCCCGGTCCTAACGGGGCGATTGGCTGTTCAAGTCAGCCTGGGAGCACAAAAAAGAATTTAGAATTATGAATTTAGAATTTCCCACTTTGTCCCTCCTGAGCGGGACTTCGAGGGACAAGCAGAATTAATGAAAATTAAAAAATCATCTGATTATTTTCGCATACTGATTCTTCGAACCATCGGTAACTTCCTAATTTTTTCTTCGCTATTTATGATCGGGAAAACATTTTATCAACCGGCAAAAGAAGAAGTCCGGTATTTTGTAAATCAATATTTCAATAAAAAATATATGGTTAAAACAGATAATATTACGTTTAAATTAGATCAAAATACTAATCAACCAAAAGGCGGTTTGGCAAAATTGTTAAATATCAAACCAATTGAAATGTTAACTCCGAAAGATCCTAATTTTAGTATTGTGGTTCCGAAGATTGGTGCTAACGCCGGAATTTTACCAAATATAAATCCAGCTGATGAAAAAATCTATTTGGAAGCCTTAAAACATGGAGTGGCTCATGCCCAAGGAACCGCATTTCCAGGTGAAGGAGGTCATATATTTTTATTTGCGCACTCTACTGACTATATATGGAATGTGGGTTATTATAATGCGGTTTTCTATTTGCTATATAAATTGGAAAAAGATGATGAAGTAAATTTATTTTATAAAGGTCAACGTTACGTCTATCGGGTAAGCGATAAAGCTATGGTTAATCCTTCCCAGGTTGAATATTTAACCCGTAAAACCAACCGCGAATTTCTTACGCTTCAAACTTGTTGGCCTCCGGGAACTACTCTCAAGAGGCTGCTTATATTCGCTGTGAGGAAGACGGAATGAAATAATCAATGATCAACGCTCAATTATCAATCAATGAAAAACAAATAAAAGAAAATGATCATTTGAAAATTGATAATGTATTGATCATTGATAATTGAACATTGAGAATTATTGGTCCTACCTTATCCCCACCGCATACAAATCCGGAAGTTTATTATTTTTTGGATTGAGGTTAACAAGAATAATTAATTTACCGTCGCTAGTGACCGAAAAAAAATCGGCTTCAAAGGGCCCTGAATATACAATTTGTCGATTAGTATTATCATAATCAGAAACAACAATTTCTTTATCATTTTTTAAAACTAAATGACGCGAATCAAAAAACCAAAGCGGATAATCTTCATTTTTAATAAGATAATTTTTATCTTCCTTTTTGTCATATATATATACCTTACCTTTTACTAATGAACGATTTTCCGGCGTTTGATTTGCCCCAATTAAAGACGTTTTTATTAAGTTGGGAAGGGTAAGAAGTTGATCAGCTTGATAAACAAACTTAAGCTTATCTGGGGAAAAAGTGATTAAGCTAAAAGAAGAGGTGGCAATATAGCCAAGATTATCTGGAAAAGTTTCTAGGATTTTTTGAATTTCTTTATTTTTTTCTTCTTGCCATGCGCTTAGTAATGGGTCTTTAGAAATTGTTACATCAAATAACTGCGTGTTTTCGTCATCAAGTGATAATAAATATGCAACATTTTTAAAATCAAATAAACCTTGTTTTAGATCCGGTGAAAAACCGACTTGTACTGTATTAAAATCAACGTCTTGTGGTAATTGTTTTTTTGCAAGGATGAGTTTAAGTGGAGGAAGAAAAGAAAAGGGTTTTTTATTCGCCTCAAAGACATAAATTCCATCGTGCAGCGCATCATCATTCTGTGAAAAAAGTAGGATGCGATCACTTTGTTCAATCGGAACTGCCCTAGTTATTCCAATATTTGTTAGTGGAGTGAGTGACGCGTTGATAGGAAAAAGAAGTGCATCAATGGTTTCAACCAACTCACCTTTGAGAACAATGGTTTTATCCCAACTAGTATAACCTTCTTTTTTAACACTAATATCATATTTTCCATAAGGAAAAGTTAGATTAGTATCAGTAACACCCACAAGCTTACCGTTAACATAAATCTTCGCAGCTTTTGGCCAAGAACTGATTGAAAATATTCCAGTTGCTGTGATGGTTTTTTGTTGTGGATTAAAACGATAACCACGAGCATAAGCAACGATTAAAGATAATATTAATAAAAATATTAACAATGCTCCTGTTCGTTCCAATAATTTAATCATAATGAATAAAATATACCGAAAAAACCTGAATTTGTTAACAGTTTTCCCAGTGCTAATTCAACTTTGCAGAGTTTATGAGCTGCAAACCAGAATAAGATGGGCATAACAATACATTTTAATCGGTTTATATAGATGTTTGTATGATTATTTTTATAATAATATTTTACCCCGTAACCAGAATGCTCTGGTTGTAAACCCAGAGATGAATGGATATTCATCACGAAGTGACCGTGAAAATGCCCCGAGCGTAAACTCGGGGTTACGAGGTTTACTTTGCGAATTATATTATACAATATTAATAGTTATTTGTAAGAAATTACTGTTCTTGACATAAACTGTCATTGCGAGCACATGTAAATTTCTTAAATGAAATTTACAGTGTTAACGAAGCGTTTACCCTGTAAAATATTTATTGAAATTTTACAGGGTGGCAATCCCATTACCAATAGGACGTTTTATATCAACGGGATTGCTTCGTCAGCCGACGTACGTCGACTTCCTCGCAATGACATTGTCTGGTATAGGTTTGTCAAGAAATATAGATAGTACAATTATTTAGATTAATCAAACGCTCATGTTTTTCAGTAAAAAAGTTGGAATTGATCTTGGAACTGCAAACACATTGGTTTATATTGCTCGGGAGGGAATTGTTTTAAACGAGCCAACCGTAGTGGCATATTCTCTTGAGGATAAGCGGGTATTGGCGGTTGGAAGCGATGCGAAAGAAATGCTTGGAAGAACTCCCGGATCAATTATTGCATCGCGACCAATGAAAGAAGGTGTAATTGCTGATTATACGACTACAGCCGCGATGATCACATACTTTCTTAAAAAATCACTTAAAGGAAAAATTTATTGGCCGATTTTAATGATATCAATTCCTGGTGGCGCATCGCAAGTTGAAAAACGTGCAGTCGTGGCGGCTTGCAAACAGGCTGGTGCATCTGAAGTTTATTTAATTGAAGAACCATTAGCCGCAGCCATTGGTGCGAAAATTCCAATATCTCAACCCTCAGGACATATGATTGTTAATTTAGGCGGTGGGACAGTAGAAGTCGCCATTATTTCTTTAGGTCAACTTGTAGTGTATAAAACCGTTAGGGTCGCTGGGACAAAGTTGGATGAAGTAATAATTACGCAAATGCGGAAAAAACATAGTTTGATTGTTGGAGAGCGTACAGCTGAAGATATCAAAATAACAATAGGGAATGCCTTTATTAAAGATCAGCCAAAAGATTATGTGGAAAAAACTATGGAAGTGAAAGGTCGCGATTTCCAAACTGGTTTACCGCGGATTTTTCAAATAGGAGAAAGCTCAATTAATGAAGCATTGGAAAGACCACTGAAACAAATTATGGATGGAATTAAGGAAGTGTTATCACAAGCGCCTCCGGAACTAGCTGCTGATATTGTTGATAAGGGGATTGTGATAACAGGAGGAACGGCCCAACTTCGCAATATTGATAAATATATTACATATTACACAGGCGTAGCTTCTTTTGTGGTGGAGGAACCATTATTTTGCGTTATTCGTGGCGTGGGAATGGCAGTGGAAAATTTGGATAGCTATAAGGAAGCGATTAGGTAGAATTTAGAATTCAGAATTTAAGAATAATGAATAAAGAATTATGAATATTATTTATGCACAAATATATGACTTATAATATACTTAATAATTTAGGATATTAATTAGATTAGAAAATGATTTAAGAATATATATAGGAATATTGAAAATATAATATTTTTTCTTATTAATTTATCAAAATAGTCTAACTTATTAATAATATACTGATTTAACAATTTAAACTATAATTAAAATATTTGAACAAAAATAGGTAAAAACATAAAAATTACAATAATTATAAGTCTTATAATATTTATTAATATTTAACCGATGAAAACCTTGGTTGGAGTCACAATCGATAATGACTCGAAAAAAAAAGTCCTAGAGAAAATTTTAAAATACTGGAATAATCCAAATGAATTCTTTCATATTGTGTCATTAAATCCGGAAAATATTGTGATTGCTCAAAATGATTCGGTGTATAAAACGGTGCTTAACGATAGTAATGTCCGGTTAAACGATGGGATTGGGATTGTTGTAGCAAGCCGATTACTAGGAATTAATATAGGAAGCAGGCTCACTGGGGTTGATTTGATAAAAGAGCTAGTCAAAGTAGCGGGGAAGAAACGCTTCCATGTGCTATTAATTGGAGGCGAAGCAAAATTAGCAGAATCGCTTGCAAAGTGCTATCAGCAACAATATCCCGAAGCAATATTTGTTGGTGTTCAGGGGATAAAAAACATATCGAGTATACATGAAAAAGAAAATGAGGAAATACTTTCTATAGTGACTGACTTAAAGCCTAGTTTAGTTCTAGTAGCGTTTGGTTCTCCGTTTCAAGAAAAATGGTTATGGAAAAATCGTGATAAATTTAAAAACTGTGTTTGTATGGGAGTTGGTCAGGGATTTGACGTTGAAGGAGGACGCGTTCTTCGCGCTCCGGTCTGGATACGGAAAATCGGGATGGAATGGTTTTATCGTTTGTTCACTCAACCGTGGAGGTGGAGAAGACAAATGAGGTTGATAAAATATATCTATTTGGTGATGAAGCAGAAGATGTTCGGATAAATCAGAAGACAGAAAACGGAAGTCGGAAGACGGATAAATCAAAAGATAGAGATCGGAAAGCAGAGTTCAGATAAATCAGATAACGGAAAATGGAAATCAGATAAATCAGAGGACAGAAAACTGAAGCCGGAAGACTGAAAACAGAAAGCAGAAGATTAATAGTTAATTTATAATTAACAGCAATGATCATTGACGTTAATGATTTAGAGATATACCAAAAGTCTTTAGTTCTGTTAAAAGAACTTTATTTATTTTTAAAAAGAATACCTTCATCTGAACATGATACTGTAATTCAATGTAATAAGGCCGGAAAATCAATTCCAGCCAATATTGCTGAAGGCTATGCTAAAAAGAAATCAGAAAAAGAGTTTAAGCGATTTCTTCAAATCGCGCTTGGATCGAGCGATGAATCAGTCGCGCATTTAAGAGTAATAAGTATTATTATTCCTTTATTAACTCAACAATCAACTTATCTTGCCTTAAAATATAAAACACTTTCAAAAAAGATCAATAAATTATCTTCAGTCTGGCAAAATTATGGCAATTAAATCAGATTTCCGTCATCCGTCTTCTGACATTAGTCATCAGCCTTCTGATTTATCAGGTCATATTAACAAGATGCTCTTATACTTTTCCAACTTCGATTATGTGCCGACGATTGATGAAATTTACGAGTTTTATCCAAAAAAGGTTAGTAAAAGTACTGTAGGGGAGTACCTTAAAAAAAATCAAAAGTTAAAAATCAAAAGTCAAAATTTTCAGAAAGAGAGGGAAAAACGAAAAAGGATTTCAGAGCATAAAGTTAATCTAATAAGCACATACATAAAACTATTATCGAGGTTTCCGCAGATAAAGTTGGTTGGCTTGTCTGGGACAGTGGCGATGAATAATGCAAAGGTTAATGATGATATTGATTTGTTTATTATCACGGCGGAAAATAGATTGTGGACGGGGAGACTAGTTGCATTAATGTTATCTCAACTGTTTAACTTACGAAGAAAAAGAAGTGGTAATATTGTCATTGCGAGCGACCAGGCACCGAATGGTGCCTGGGAGCGTGGCAATCTCGTTACCAATAAGACAGTCTATAATAACGGGATTGCTTCGTCAGCCGACGTACGTCGACTTCCTCGCAATGACATTAGAGTGAAAAACAAAGTATGCCTCAATCTTTTTTTCGATGAAAGCAATCTCCAGGTTCCAAAATACAAGCAAACCGAATATGTGGCGCATGAAGTGCTGCAGATGAAGCCATTAATAAGTAAAGATCAGGTCTATGAGCGGTTTTTAAAGGCGAATGAGTGGGTGTTTGGGTTTTTTCCGAACGCGGAAAAAACAAGTGCAAAGTTTAAAGTGCAAAATTCAAAGTTACAGTTCAAAATACAAAATTATCCAAAAAACTTTAAACTTTTAACTTTAATTTTTAACTTTTCACTTTTAATTTTTAACTTATTGGCGGAAGGAATAGAAACTCTCATAAAGAATTTACAGTTGATGCTTATCAATCGCCACAAAACTTCCGAGATCATAACCGACACCCAGCTTTGGTTTTTCCCGGATGACTATGAATTGAAGATACACGAATTAACACGAATAAAGAAAATATAATAACACGAATCCACGCGAATAAAATTCAACTTGCAATTGTTGGAAAGCCCGCTTATATTATATATATGCAATATGTATATAAGTTCATAAATTGGTTTCGGATTGTTTTACAAAAGATGTTAGGAGACTCTCCACATCAGCGCTCGACATTGATTGATTAATTTTAAACCTACCTTGTCATTCTGAAGGACTTCCGCTTGACGGAACGACTGAAGAATCTTACATATGTTAACGTAAGATCCCTCACTAAAGTTCGGGATGACATAATTCCGCTAAGGATGGCTTAAAGACCAATCTCTGGAGCAATTTTTTGCATGGCAGAAAGACTGATTTCGACAAACTTCTCCAGAGGAAGGTTTAATCCATCGGCTTGGCTACACAAAGCCACATCAGTGCGTCTGGTGCCGGCGGCAAACTTGGGTTCTTTTAAGAAGCGTTTAAGTACAGAGGATAACTTAACATCGGCTAGTTTTTTTGAAGGATAAACCAATGCTGCTGCCACAATTAAACCCGTCAAGCTGTCAACGCAAAAAATCGACCAGTCGGCCTTAGTTGTTGGTTTGACTCCAGTTAAATTTGGAACATGAACCTTAACAATATGATCGATTGCTTCAGATATTGTTAAGTTATATTTAGATAGTGCTTCTTTTGTTTTTGCAGGGTGAGTTGATTTAAACTCCTGTGAATAATCAATATCGTGAATTAAGCCAGCCAGCGTCCACTCATTGCGTTTTGGTTCATTCAGATCAAGTAAGTTTTGAGATTGAAAATAATCATAAAGTGCACCCATACATGTTTCCACTGCCAATGAATGCTTGAAAATATTAGGTTCAAGCTGAGCCTTGATTGCTTCCAGGTATTTTTGACGGTTATCCATAATTAAAATATTATATCAGAAAATACTGACAATGTTAATGATTAAACTTAATAAACAATACTCCTACTTGACTAATTTAAAGTACCAGTTTATAATAGTCAGATATGAGATATATACCAAGACACATTGAAAAAATCATTAAACAATCCAGTAAAACATTTAAAATTGTATTTTTGGGAGGACCAAGACAGGTTGGAAAAACCACTACATTTCTTAAAATAGCGGAAAAAATGCAATTAAGCTATGTCACTTTAGACGATTTGGATCAACGAGAATTAGCTAATACCGATCCTAAACTTTTTTTACAACAATTTAAGACACCAACAATAATTGATGAAGTTCAGTATGCTCCTTCTTTATTTCCTCAAATCAAAAAAATTGTTGATGAAAGTGACAGGAATGGTCAATTTTGGTTAACAGGATCACAGCAGTTTAGTTTAATAAAAAACATTCAAGAGTCATTGGCAGGTCGAGTTGCCATATTAACTATTTTAGGCTTGTCTAGAAACGAAAAAAACATAAAAAAAATAAACGAAAAAACTTTTGACAAGCCAAAAATAAACACGCTTTTTAAAGAAATTTTTGAGGGGAGTTTCCCAATTTTTCAATCCGGAAATGCTCCAAATAGAGAGATATACTTTAATTCCTATATTCAAACATATTTGGATAGAGATTTATCAGGAATATTTGGAATAAACAAAACATCGGAGTTCAACCGATTTATTCAAATTTGTGCTGCTCGAACGGGTCAAATATTAAATATTTCCGATTTGGCAAAGGATAGTGGTATTTCTCCAGTTACTGCTGCGCAGTGGATACATATTCTCGAAAGTACCATGCAGATATATTTACTTAAACCCTATTACCCAAACATAACGAAACGTATTATAAAATCTCCTAAACTATTCTTTCTTGATACAGGTTTGGCTGCATATTTAACAAAATGGAATACAATTGACAATTTACAAGCCGGGTCTATGGCCGGAGCAATGTTTGAAACGTATATAGTTGGAGAAGTTATTAAAAATTATATTTTTCAAGGAAAAACTCCACCAATATATTATTTAAGAGATAAAGAAGGACATGAAGTTGATTTGGTTGTGGAAGATGATGGCTTGCATATGTTTGAAATAAAATTATCGGCCAATATCAAAACAACCAATCATCAAGGATTGCATTATTTTTCTCAAAAATCCAATAAGTTTGTTGACAAAAACATTATCTCTTTAATTGAAAAACCAATAACAACTTCGGATGGTATTAATTATATTCCTTATACTGCCATAAGTTCATTTTTAACCTGACCTTGATCATCACTGGTTTTGGTAGAAAAATGAACAATGTCAACAATAAATGAGATATTATTATCTACTAATTGTTACTTAACAAATTGTAAATTCTGAACAAGTTAGAATGACAAATTGTTTACTAATTACGCAGGTGTTCTATTATATAATAATAGCCAGCCGGAGTGGCGGAATTGGCAGACGCGCACGGTTCAGAACCGTGTTCCTGTAAGGGATTGAAGGTTCAACTCCTTTCTCCGGCACAAAAACGTAAAAAATACTCTTATAATATAGTTACATCAATGGGAATATTAATTGGAGAGGTGGCTGAGTGGCCCATAGCGTGGGGTTGCTAACCCCATGAGCAGCAATGCTCACGCGAGTTCAAATCTCGCCCTCTCCGCCACGTAAAAAATTTTGCAAAGGAAGCAAAATTTTAACGTGGCTGGGACGTTTAAATTTACAAAGTAAATTTATTACGTCCCGCGTCTATGTTTTACTATGTTTATATTCTCCAAAGCTTAAAAAATAAAAGTTTTTATATTGGTTATACTTCCGATTTAAAGAAAAGATTTCAAGAACATAATTCAGGAGAAAGCAAAGCAACAAAACCATTTAGACCATATAAACTTATTTTTTATGAGGCTTTTTTAGATAGAGTTGATGCTAAAAACAGGGAAGAATATCTAAAGAGTGGATATGGGAGGAAAACGATTAATACAATGTTAAACAAATACTTAAGAAATATCTCAAATCCGGATCCGGAAGAGCTTTTATAAGGAAACATAATTTTATATAATTGATAAATATTATGAACTTAGGAATAATCACCGCAATTTTGACTTCTTTGGGAATTGGAGGATTGATAGGAAATTTTGTTCAATCTTTTTTACAATCAAGAAGAAAAATCAATGAGCATGAATTTAAACTTAAAGAGCAGCGTTACAAAGCATTAATGATTCTTATGTGGACAAGCCTAAATCCAAAAAGTGAATTAAAACATCTTTAGGTTATATAGAGAAAACATTCTTAATATTGAAACTTTACATAGAGAGCTTAAACTTAAACTCTACAATTCACTATTATATGCAGGAGATAACGTTATATATTCTTTAAGAAAGTTTATTGAAAAAAACAATCATCAAAATTACTCAAAGGTAGCCTTAGAAATGAGAAAAGATCTTTATGGGAAAAATACTAGGATTAATTTTAATGATATTAAAATTGAAGTATAGGGATAAAAAAATCACGACAGTAAAAACTTGTTAAACTTCTCACTAGGACAAGACCTTTTGACTAATTGAATAATCCTTCACGTTCAGGTAAAATACATAGAAAATACTCTTATGGCGACACTAAATGAAACTGCACTTCGAAATGAGCAGCTTGCACAACTGGATCAAATGGGTGTGAGAAGATTTGACATTAATCAAATGCGTCAGATAGCCGGTGGCGTTCAGGAAAGTATAACTCAACGAATATTTGATAGAAGATCAATTCCAACATTTCTTAAAGCCTCTCCGGATAATTTAAAGGATCTTGAAGGAAGAGAAACGATTGTTCTTGAAGTGGGTGGGACAAATATGCGGTTTGCGCATATAAAAATCGTTAATGGAAAACCTGAAATAGTTGGAAATGAATTTGGATGCGGAAAATTACTTGACGAAAAAGGGGACGAAAAGAAAAAATATGGTAGTGCGAAAGAATTCTTTGATCAATTATTTGATGTACTTAAAAGGAAAGATGAAAACCCTGATTTTGAAGAGATTTTACGAAAAAATCCCAACGCTGCATTGTCAATTATTTTCTCATTCCCGGGCATTCCCGAAGAAATACCTGGTGGATCGCTTGATTCATTAGTTCCATATTTTACAAAAGGGTTTGATATACCAGGATTGGAAAGGAATAAATTTATGCAGGTTTTTAATAAATATTTAAAAGAAAAAGAATTAGGAGAAAAACAACAGGTAATATTTAATGACACACCCATATTAATCGCCGGTGACGCAAACATTGGATTGGTTGTTGGAACTGGATATAACTTCGCGATTAAGATGAGGGTTGGTAAGTTACGAGAAATAAAAAAAGAACCAAATTTTGCTGCAGGATGGGACGAAAACGATGAGATGCTTGTGAATATTGAGGCAGGAGGAATAGATAGTGCATCTGCATTAATGTATCAAAAAGCTGCTGAACAAGGGAGAAGTGATAAATCAATAATAACGATTTTAGAAAAAGCACTACCCCCTGAAGAGCAAAGAAAACAAATGGATGAAAAACGCGTTTCAGGAAAATATAAGAGACTAGAGCTGCGTGAAATATTGGAACAATTAAAACTAATTGATTCTGGAACATTAGAAGAGTGGAAAGCAGAAGACGTGAGTGCAATTTTGAATAGTCAATGGGATGATGAAAAAGTAAACGAGAGGATAAAAAGTATTAATGTTGTTGATAGGCAAAACGTAAAAGAAATTTGCGAAATTATCCGTGATCAAGCCGCACAGATTGTAGCTTGTCATCTTGCCGGTGCGTTGGATGTGATGAATGATCGTCATATTAAGGCTATTACTGAAGGCTCTTTCTTTTGGAAAACACCGGGATTTAAAGAAAGTGTTGAGAATTGTTTAAGGGCGCTTGAAGTTAAAAAAATTGAATTTATACCAGCTGGAGTGGACGGAGATAATACAGGAAGCATGAAACGCGCTGCCGTTGCTGGAATTAATTATGTAGAAACCCACAAATCATAATTTTGGTAATCCCAAGAAGGATTATAGATATAAACACTATCTTCTGAAATTTTTAACGTCAATTATTTTACATAAAGCGGGTGGAGATCTTATTAAGTACTTTATTAAGTACTTTTAAACAAAAACAGCATCAATGATGGTTTTTGCTTTTTGATATAGTTTTTTATCTGACGTGTATAATGTGCTATTAAGTTTTTGCGCTAGAAGAATAAAAGAATAAATATTAATTAACGTGTCAACAATAACCGTTTTTATGGTGGATTGATTAATTTCGATTGCGATCAGTCCGGATAATTTTTAACAGGTCTTTTGTTTTTATTTTTTGATACTTGAGTAAAACTTGCTGCTGCCATTGTAAAAATAGTTCAGCTGCAGTGGTCTTGACGGTTTGATTAATAGCAACTGTAGTGTTCATAGTATTTTTGATTGTAGTCCATATTATTCATTTGTCAAGAATGCCATAATTTTAGCAATCCCTTTCAGGGACTATAGCCTGGCAGGTATGGGAATGTTTAACATTCTTGCCGATTTTTGGTTACAGATGTCTAATAATCTTCATATGGCAGTATTTGATCAGGATATAATTGGAAACTTTATTGCTTTTTTCAGTGGAATTAGTCGAGCAATCCAGTCAAAATGGTGGTATGTGATTGAAGAAAATAATCAAATAATAAAATAAACAAATGAAAAATGAAAAAGAACGAATAATTATTGTGGGCTATATTTGGTTTGACATGAAGAAACTAACCGGAACCTAAAACTTTACTAGTCAAAAAATGTTTTCTAAATCGCGTTTGACATTTGAGAGAACTTCAATTTAATCTGATATTAATGTTTAAAATTATATGTTAGTTAAGTGTAGTCACCGCCCAATCAGGCATTTTTTATAAGTTTAATACTAATCAACAAATATGGCCGTAAGAGAATCATCTCCTCAACAAAAAGGGTAAGAGATAGTTGAATTATTAAAAGACAACAATCATCTTAAAATTGCTAATTTAAGGAATTATACAGCTGATATACTGAAAAAACTTGAATTTGTTATCAGTTTTTCCAGTATATGCCCATCTAATCCACCATTGTTCCGCTTAGCGGGACAAACTGGAGTAAGATGGGTATACATTCGACTAATATTCGACTATAATTAGACTAATGTTTAACCCCAGATATTCAATAACAAATAAGCTTCTTGAAAATATTAAACGAATCGCTGCTCTCGTTCATAATCTCAATCAACGACGTTTCTCCAAACCTGTTTTAGTTGAACTGCAAAGAAGTGCGGAAGCTGTTTCAACATATGCTTCAACCAGTATTGAAGGGAACCCTTTACCTTTAACCGATGTTAAACAAATCTTAAAAAACAAGCCGGAAAATATCCGAGATAGCGAACAAGAAATTCTCAATTACAATGAGATTTTAAAAGAAATCAACAAGAAGCTGAAAAAAGAAAAAATTTCTTTATCTTTAAATTTAATTCTTTACATTCAAAGAAAAATTACCAATAAACTAATATCTGATTTTCAGTCAGGTCATCTTCGAAATGAACCTGTTTTTGTCAACGATCCAAGACTCGGAAAAACAATCTATTGGCCGCCTGATCATAAAGATGCTCCAATTCTCATGAATGAACTTATTGAATATATAAACATCAATAAAAAAAAGGTTGATCCGTTACTGCTTTCTGGTATATTCCATAAACAAATGGTAATCATTCATCCGTTTATGGATGGTAATGGTCGTACAACTCGTTTAGTTACTAAGATCCTTTTGGCCGGCATGGGTTTAAATATCTTTAATCTTTTCAGTTTTGAAAACTACTACAATAAGAATGTAACTAAATATTTTGAAATGGTAGGTGTAAAGGGGAACTATTACGACATTTTCCAAAATATTGATTTTACCTCGTGGCTTGAGTATTTTACCGATGGTATTATTGATGAATTAATGCGGGTTGAATGCGGGTTGAAAAAAATCTTCCCCAAATAGCAGTCAGTCCTCAAACCAAACTCAAACCCTATCATAAAAAAATACTTGATTTCACTGCTCAGAAAGGATTTATTACCAATCATGACTATTCCATTTTGGTTGATCGTGCCAAAGCCACCAGACGCCTTGATTTTAACAAACTTATCAAATTTGGTTTAATCGTCAGACGGGGAAAAGGTAAAAATACTCATTATGTATTGAAAGCGCAATAAACTATATGAAACTTATCACCGAAAAAGGATTAAATGGTTATAGGTTAAGCGATATAAGACGCGAATTGATGCCTAGTCGTTTTAAAAAATTCGCCAAATGGATTAACGGACAGACAGTGGGAATTTTCAAAGGTGAAAGTATTGTTTACGAGCACGATTGGGAACGATTTCTTAAAGGTTTACCTGATGCTGATTAACTGTTTCAGAGTAATCTATCAAACCCCGCAGAGGACATACGGGCGTGAGCCCGTAGGAAACAACATTAATTATTTGTCAAGCGTAAAAAAATGATAGAATTTTCATATGGTAGTATTTGATCAGGATATAATTGGAAACTTTATTGCTTTTTTCAGTGGAATTAGTCGAGCAATCCAGTCAAAATGGTGGTATGCGATTGTTGCGCTGATAATCGTGGGAGTATTGATTTTTTTACAACAACTATTTTTTTCTTTGAACTGGGGACTGTAGAAATAATTTCAAAAATCAAAGATTAAAGGTTAAAAAATCTTAAATCTATGAACATTTATTGTACTCTTTACATAGTTCGTCATGGGGAAACAGTAGGAAATGTCGAAAGGCGAATGTTTGGGCATACAGACTCACCTTTAACGTCAAAAGGAGTCAAGCAAGCGCAACTACTTGGAGAAAAACTAAGAAATGTTGATTTTTCGGCAATTTATTCAGCTGATTTGTTACGTACCCGCAGAACAGCAGAAATAATCACTGCGGAGAGAAAACTTGCAGTACAAACTACTAAAGCTCTTCGTGAACGGTGTTATGGTCCTTTTGAGGGAAGGTTAGCAGATGAAGCTTATGATAAGGCAATAGCACTAATTAATAATTATGAACAGTTACTAGAAAAAGCAAAATATGACTCAAGATATCTTCAACTGGAAACCGAGGAGCAAATCATGGGAAGATACATCACATTTTTACGGGAAATTTCCGTTGCATATGCGAATAAAAAAATACTAGTAGTTTCTTCGGGTGGGATAATGCGGGTTTTTTTAACGCATATCGGATGGGGGACGAAAGAAGAGCTCCCCTCCCGTTGCGTACAGAATATGGCGGTTGTGCAAGTTGACTGTGACGGGGTGGATTTTTTTGTCAAAGAAGTAGAGGGGGTGATTAAAGCAATTATTTAACAATAATTTTAATAATCTCTTTTAGAAGCGCTAGTTTATTAGGCACAGTTTATTTATTGATACTTTTTAAAATCTTTTTCACCTCACGATCGTTGATTTGGTGATAGCGGCCGCGGTGGGAGAGGAGTGCACCGGAAAAGGTTTTGGGAATATGCATCAGCTCATGAATTAGAGTTTTGATTTTATCACGTTCGGATAATTTATCAAATCTTTTGGATATCACTTCAATAATATAATGCGGTTCGATTCCTACAACCTCCTTAAATAATTTTGCCATTCCCCAAATTCTTGCATAAGCGCGGGTTTTGGCGTCAAACGAACGGATGCAGTGAATATTTTTCGTGACAATATAAGTCATCTCCAGTTTCTCAACCAATCGATCAATCTGTCGTTTGATTTCCGGGGCAAGGGCGTATTTCATAAAATATTAAAATGTTAAATTGCTAAATTGTTGTGAATAAATTATTTTTTTAATAGTTTAATAATTTTGACAACTTCGCATCCAATAAAAAACATAGCTGGGAAGAAAATCACCAAAACCACCCCCACCGGACTTTTGGCAAAAGAAAAAACATAGCCCAAATTTGGAACAATTGCCACGACTTGACCGATGATTAAACGCGGCAGAATTTTATATTCATCAATGGCCGCATTGTTATCGCCCTTAGTTAAATAGACATTACCGCCAATACGATAGATTCGATGCGTGACAATTTCTTCCTTACCATTTACCTGGGTATAATATGTAATTATGTCATCTTCAACATAATATGGTTGTTTTTTGACAATTGTTAAACTTCCGGAGTTAATAAGTGGTTGCATTGAAACAAAACGGTTGGTAAAAAACCGAAATCCTCCCGAAAGATTTTCCCGGGAAACAATAATGATAAAACTTACAAAAAGCAAATAGATGACAATTAGGAAATAATATAATTTACCACGACCGAAATGGATAACTTTGTTTTGAATGGAATTATTCATATGTTTCGGGCGAAATAAATTTCGCTCTTACTGATTGTGCGGGCACATCATTGATACGCTCCTATTTGTACAGACAGGTTTAAAACCTGTCTCTACATCTGATTTGGGCAAATCACGCTTTGCCCCTACTGATTTGTACGGGCGCATCAATGATGCGCCCCTACCAATTCTAACATGTATCGGGCGAACACAAGGTTCGCCCCTACTACAACATAAATTTTACCAGGTTCCGCTAGAAACATTATTGTTAACCACTTTTTCTGCCCAAAAACCGGTTTTGACATCGGGATTTGTGCGATAGGCCTTGAATACAAAATCAAACTCGCAAGTTTTATTTTTCAATTTTGCATCACTACTTTCAAGATTTAAATATACAATCCAGTTTTCAATTCCAGAGGTGGGGATTGTTGCATCAATGTTTAGATCAACCAAACGTCCTTGATATTTTGTTTGCCAGTTTTGGATCAGTTGCAGTGATAGATTATTACAGAAATCCGGATCTCCATTTTTTACGACAGTTTTAATCCGATAACGAAAATCCATTTTCCCTTCTTTTTTAATTCGAACACCACGGAGATCAAATCCTTCTGGTAAATACCCTTGCGTATTAAATAATAAATTTAACCGACTGTTATTGGCGCTGTGACGTTGCGAAAAATCCAAAGTAGTGGCAGTGAAAGCATTACTGCGAACCGTTCTTTCTGCAAAAATGTCCGCATCAGTGTGGTCGGTGTTAAGCAAAAACAATCCAAGAATAAGAAGAATCGTGAATACAACTTGTGATCTGGTGCTAAGGCCGCTTTTGTTTACAATATGATTATTACTTTTCATGAGAAGATGCGGCACAAAGGGTTGTAACCATCCCGCTCGAGCGGAATGGACGAGCCCTTAAGCATTTTTTAACTTCAATAACTCATTTGCAATTAAAGCTATAGCCGGTACGATAATCAAAAGAATTAATCCGGGAATGGTTCGACTAAAAGAAACAACAAAACCAAGTTTTGGGACAATAAAAATCACCTTACCAATAATTTTATTGGGAACGATGGTGTCACTGTCAATGGAGCGATTAGCATCCCCTTTGGTCAGAATAGTTGTATTTCCATTTGTTTCTTCAATTGCAGTAATCCGATGTGTGACAACGCGATTTTCAGGACCATAAAAGGTGATCGTATCATTCTTAAAATAATTAATTTGTCGATGGGCAATGACAATATCACCGATATTAATAGTTGGTTCCATCGAGCCTGAGAGCACCATGAAGGATTTGTATCCACCCAAAATATTTGTATTTGAACCGATGGTAAAAACCACAAGAAGAGCAATTGCACCGATAAAAAGCCAGGAAATTAGTTCGAAGACGAATTTGATAGGGGAGTGCATGTAATAAATTGTTA
>Ga0210057_1001138_pt1 | contig 41162 bp, 46 predicted proteins | sample CryGeyCG2114_010_2_FD_183968 | JGI IMG/M metagenome (GOLD analysis project Ga0210057, IMG submission 183968) | Groundwater microbial communities from aquifer - Crystal Geyser CG10_big_fil_rev_8/21/14_0.10 (SPAdes) (version 2) | ecosystem: Environmental > Aquatic > Deep subsurface > Groundwater ... | reverse complement strand
ATATATTGCGAGGAATATCGTGAATAATTTCATTCTTTTCATTTTTACTTTGAACTTTATTACTGGGTCTTACGGACTACCAGTTCATATCTCGTATTATGATAAATAATTCCGTTTGAAACAGAAGCCGGATTCGCCGGTCCCTGCACATTTGAACTCATTTCAGTATTTATAGAACCGGGACTAACCGGTATCCACGTCCTGGTATTTAAATTAAATGCGCCGGTATAGTTGGCATGCGCTTCCTGAATATGCATGGCAATGACCATATTTTTGGTGCAAGTGACCGCCAGATTTTCATCACCATTTCCCATTCCCGCAGGACTCCCACCGGGAAATGTATTGTCAAACAACATACCAACAACTCTTCTTGTAGTGAGATTTAATCTTCCCCACCCGCTTCTCAAAAACATAACCGGCACAATCAGCTTTCCGTCACGATCAACACAAGGAGGATTGGTCACTCCGTCAAATGTCTGATAGGGCCAATGGGGTACAGCAAACGGCTCTTCGGCAACTGGAGAAGACGGGTTTTCATTAAAAATATACATATTCTTTTTATTGTAAGCGGAGGGATTTAACTCGTTCACCATTATCGTCTTCTGAGCATCTACCGCCTCGGGTATTTGAGAAAGTCCTCATTCCTGTGCAAGAAGCTGGCCTTTGGTGGAGCTTCCGATTGTTTCACTTAACCAAGGGAATCCTGTCGGATGCCAGGCAAAAGGAAACCCGGGTTTGATGCCACCCGCACTATCGCCGAGGTGAGATTCGGTCCGCACAATTACTTTACCGTCATACACAACCGGCCAATATTCTTTCATAGAAAGCCCTGCAAGCGGCTGGTCTGTCTTCCAGGCAAGTGACCCGTCTGAAGTATTGAGCGCATACATATGCATGTCAAAGGTTCCAAAAAACACTTTACCGTTATCATAGGCAGCTGTCTGAAGAATCGGTGAACCAGCATCATAACTCCATACCGGAGTTCCGTCGGTAGAATCAACAGGAATGGCGTACATTTTTCCATCCCGTCCGCCGATAAAAACTTTGTTATCCCCAATCACCGGTGCTGTAGTAAAGCTCAGCCACGGAGAGAGATCTTTTTTCCATGCAAGCGAACCATCAACATTCACGGCATACACTGCCCCATCTCCGGCACCAAAAAACACTTTTCCGTCTGCCGCCGCAACACTGTTTACAATGGGGCCACCCACTTCATACGTCCATTGGACCGGCGCGGTTGTTGCGCCGGAATATGTTCCATACGCATCGAATGCAAACAACCGCGGTTTTTTGCCATGGGCTCCCTCGGTCCCGATAAATACTTTACCACAGTATATAATGGGTTGAATCTGAGTATGGATTTTATCCGGCTGAAAGCGGTACACCCACGTCCTTGTCGGAATCGTTGTTCCAAGTACTTCATCGGTATATCCCGTGTGCTGGGGATTGTTTTGCACCTGCGACCAGTTATGAGGGTAAAGAGCAGGATCATCACAGTTGGTAGTTTGGGCTTGTACTTGATTTATTTCTATCGCTTCTTCTTTACTATTTCTTTGTGAATGTAAATATAATCCTATTCCAATTACTAAAAAAAGTAGAAATACTGTAAATATTTTTAGTTTATTTATGAATGTTTTGGACATTGATAACATTATAGAAGAGAAAGAAATATAGGGAAAGGAATAAGGAGCTGTTACTCATAGGCCATTAGTAATTAGATAAGTAGAGACGATAAGTTATGTAACTAAAATCTACCAAAAAGCTTTTTTTACAAATGAATAAAGCATATCCCATGCGGTGGGTTGGTTATTTGAGGTTATAACATAAACATGATTATCAGAATCTAATGTGTAAGGCACATCCTCTTTTCTAATTACCAGTGTTCCATAATTAGTTGGATCATATTCTATTTTTAGAGCTGTAGCAGCACCTAAAATTGTACCTTCTTTATCACCGGTATTTTTTTTAGATTCTGTTTCTGTGTTTTCTTCTATTTTTAAACTAGTCTTTAAAACACTGTCAGCAGAATTCTCAGTAGTTATATTGGGAACATCTATTTTAATTTCTTTATATTCTATGTTTTCTTTATTTTTTGTAATATCCTTAGTAATGTACCATTTTTCATTAGATAATTTTTGAATAGAAGATCCTTGAGTAGTTTTTTTGTATTTAACAATGTGTATTGGGTTTTTATCATCATCTAAAAGCGAAACGCTGTCTCCAGAGTTATTTAACAATAACTTACTAATATCTATACTTGCATAACTTTTTGCCTGAATTTTTATAGAAAAAACAAAAGGAGTGCCGCCGGAACCTGTAATATCATCGACATACCAATTTGTAAGTTCAATATTAGTATCATTTCCATTATATAATTCCACCCACTCATTTTCATCTTTTTTTGGGTTTGGCATAAATTCTGAAATATTTATTTTTTGTTTTTCATCTTTTGTTAAATTATTTTCTAAAGGTTCTACATATTCCTCTTCTGTGGATTCCTCCCCATCTTTAGTAACACTCCCAGTAGGAGTTGGTGAGGTAGAAAGAGTAGAAGTTGGTGTTGGAGTTAATGTAACTTCTGGAATACTATATCCAGTTTCTACATTTATGGGATCAAGCAATACTGACTCATAAGTATTTCCATTGGTATTTCTGTAACGAAGTCTTAGGTAAAAAACATCACCCACAAAATCTGTAACAATTCTACCCTTGAGTATATAATTTTCTCCTGAAGAAATTGGTATAAAAGGAGTTCCTGACCATTGAGAATTATACCCAGACCACATTTTAGTTTCTTCATTGTATATTTCCCCGCCACTTTTATATTCTTTTCCGTCTATACCTATATCAATTTTAAAATTATATTCTTTAGCTTCATCGGTTATATTTTTAATGGAAATTGTAAATTCTTTATTTAAATCAAGTGAAGACACTTCAGTGAAAACAAAATCTCCGTTAGAGGCATAAATGCAATTAGGGAAGCTAAAAAATATGACTATTAAAATAGAAATGATATATAAATACTTCATCTCTAATATATTTATAATCTATATTCACACAGAATGCAAAAAGTAACTATCTCAAGTGCCAATATACTGTCATGTAATTATCTTTATGGAACACAAAAACACCGTTTCCTCCATCTCCAAGACAATTTCTACAAAAGTAGGCGTTTCCATCAGCTACAGACCTAACTGAGATATCCCCAGAAGCAACTATATCAAGAGCAGGGTGGGGCTTATATCCATACATCCAGTTATAGCAAGTATTGCTTCCATAATTCTGCGTAATGGTTGGGCTACTCATGGGCCAATCCCAGTCACCCTGACCCGTTTCCTCATTACCACTGGGATCCAAATAACAACCAGTACCCCAATACACTGTTTTGGATTTTAACTTTTTTGTAGGATTAACCATATTCGAGTAATACCAACTCCAATTGATATGTGACTGAAAATCATCAACGCTATACCTATACACACCAAAATGTAAATGGGCACCTGTAGAAAAACCGCTGTTTCCCATTGTACCTATGACCTCACCTTTTTTTACATTTATACCACTGCCATCCCTAATAACAATATTCGCAGCTCCCTGAATTTGCTGTAGTTCTTTTTTTGCGGCTTCTAAGGCTTCTTGGTATTTTTTCTCATCATTCTTTGTAACACTAAGTAAATTGTCTTTTTGTAACTTTAGATCATTAAGTTCAACCTTTAAATTTTCAGCCTGTATTTTTTGGCTTTCAAGTTGTGCTTTAAGTGTTTCAACTTCATCTTTTTTAGTTTGTATAACACCCTGTTGAGCCGTATAGGATTTTTGAGTATCGTACATATCTTTTAAAATACTTCTATCTCTATCTTCGGCAACTTTAGAATATTTTAAAACGTTTATATACGATGAAAATCCCTTACTTGACAAAAACATACTAAAATTATCCATTTTAGACTGTTTGTAACGTTCTCGTAAAATTTGCTCTAAGGATTTTTCTTTTTCTGAAATTGTCAGTTCAATAGTTACCGCCTGATTTTGTAAAAAATCTATATCGCTTTCCAATAACCCTATTTCTTTAATACTTTCCTGTATTTGATAATTTGTGGAATCTATTTTGTACTGAGTTAAACTTATTTGATTCTGTAAAGATTCTATTTCGTTTTTTAAACTATTTTCTTTTTCTTTAGTATCTGAAAGTTTCTTTTCCAATTCGTCAATTTTATTTTGCAGTTGATTTGCATAATCGGAATTATTACTAGTAGAAGAATTACTGTCTTGAGCACGGGCATAAAAAGCAGTACCTACCAGTACAAAAAGGGACAATGCAAAAATAAATATGAATTTTTTTATATTCAGAAAGTAATTCATTATGTATATAAATTTCAATAATTATAACATGTGTGAAAATTAGGTCATATGTTAATCGTATGGATATTAATATAACAAGGTTAAGTCTTACTTAACCAGATAACTTTTTTAATGTCAAAATAAAAATTAAAAATATCAAATCAATTTCAAATATAGAAATCATTTAATATCGTTGCCTAATTTGTCATTCATTTGCTCGTCCTCCGTAGTTTTAACAAAGGAGGAACATTGGGGTTTTGTAATTTGTCATTCACAGAATATTCTCACAAAAAACTGAAAATATAAAACAGCCCAGAATTAGCAAACTAAGAGGAATATTAGAAGTTTAGATATTTTTTAACCGCTACAAAAGTACCCGATAAAGATAAAAACAAATTTACCACAAACTGAGCCCCAAATAGCAAAGCCAAGGTCAAAAAGCTAAAAGTGGGAATAGGAACCCCGGAAAAAGATTGGCGTATAAAGGGCTCTGCAAAAGGAACTACAGACATGAATAAAACAACAGAAAAAAGAGAAGAAATAAATGAAATAATAAAACCCTGAGCAAAAAAAGGACCCTGAACATAACCGTTTGTGGCACCTAAGAGTTTTGTAACTTTTATTTCTTCAGACATATCACGTATTGAAACACCAGTAACAATTAAAATTGTTAAAAACGATTGAACCAGCATTATACTTATTAATATTAATCCCACGTATTTAATTCCAGTACTCCATTTTTTAAAGGTTTGTAGGGCATCTTTAAAGTATTTTATTTCTTCTATACCATCTTTATTTTTTAAAAAATCTGACACAATATCCATATTATTAATATCTTTAACCCATATGTCTAACGAAGCAGGTAGTTTTGCAGCATCCGCAGACTCAGTTAATAAAGGTTGTGATTCGAAAATATTTAAAAATATTTTATAAGCCTCCTCTTTAGAGGTGTACTTAACCTCGGTAACTTGAGGCATATCTAACAATTCTTTTCTCAAATCTAATATAGATTGCTCGCTGGCGGAATCTAAAAAATAAACCGTGAGCTGGGCTCTGGATTCTAAAAATCCTAATAAATAATTTGAAAGCAGTGCAAAAGCTAAAAAACAACTCAATATAAAAAAGGTTAAAGTGTTTGTCAGTATACTAACAAAAGTTAGTATAGACTGCATTTTAATATTTGATTTAGCAACATTAAGTGACCTAAACATTTTTTATTATCCTTCCATTTTCTAAATGAAAAACACGATTTTTCAATGTATTAACAACATCTAAATTATGGGTTGCAACCAAAATTGTTGTTCCCTCTTTTTTATTAATATCACTGAGCAAGTTTATAATTTCCCAACTCGTAGCATTATCTAAATTTCCGGTGGGCTCATCGGCAACAATTATTTTTGGTTCCAAAGCCAAGGCCCTTGCAATAGCAAGTCTTTGTTTTTCGCCACCGCTTAACTGCCAGGGATAGTTATCCATTTTATTCGCAAGACCTACAGAAGCTAAAAGATCAGGTATTATTTTTTTTATGACACTTTCACTTTTACCTTTTATTTCTAATGCTATTGAAACATTTTCAAAACTATTTTTTGAAGGTAAAAGACGATAATCTTGAAACACAAAACCAACCTTTCTTCGTACTTTGGGCATATCTTTTTTAGATACCTTCGTAATATCCTCTGAATCAATAAAAATCTTACCCGAATCCACAGACTCCTCTTTAAGAATAAGTCTTAACAAGGTAGATTTGCCTGCGCCAGAAGGTCCTGTTAAAAAAGCGAATTCCCCAGGCCCCAAAACCATATCAACACTATCTAAAACAACGTCTTTACCATATTTTTTTGTTATGTTCTCAAAAGCCAACATATTTGGGTTATTTAAAAGCTATATAACTTACATCTAATATAGAAGAGGGGGATAACTTTTTTCCTAAAGATAAGGTTCCTACTAAAATTACAAAATTTCCTTCTTGTTGTTTCAATTTATCATCATTAGTTTTGGCATAAACAATAACACTACCATCTTCATCTAAAATTTTATGTGTGGCACCCTCTTTTTCTTGAGAAGCAGAAACAACCTTTCCTCTAACCTTTACTTCGGTATGCAACGATACAGGAGGGGTAAAATAAGCGTTATTAACTTCAGGAACATTCTGATCAGGAGTAGCTATGCTTTGAACTGTCTTTGAAAAAGGTATTTTTATTAAAAAAATATATATAAGGCTTATAATCAAAAGCATTAAAAACAAAGAAATCAAACGAGTATTTTTTTGAAATATTGAGGACAAATTAAAGTTCATATTTTTATTATAACTCAAGTTAATTAAAAAACTAAAGAAGATGCTAAAAAAAATTTTATTTTTATTTGCCTGATAATATTCTTAAATTCCCCTCTATAAATTCACTAATTTCCCCATTTAATACTGCTTCTGCATCTGAAACTTTTATATCACTTCTATGATCACGAACCATTTTATAAGGATGTAATATATAAGATCGTATTTGATTGCCCCAAGAAGCCTGTTTATTTTCACCTTTTATTTTTTTCTCGTTTTCAGACCTATTTTGTTCTTCTAAATCATTAAGTTTGGACTGAAGAAGTTGAAGAGCTATTTCTTTATTTCTGGGTTGAAACCTTTCTGATTGGCAAGTAACAATAATACCCGTGGGTTTGTGCTTAATTCTAACTGCAGTTTCTACCTTGTTTACATTTTGTCCACCGGCTCCACTTGAGTGCATTGTAGTAACCTCTAAATCAGATTCATTTATAGTAACGTCTTTTAATGGTACTTCAGGTATAACCTCAACCTTTGCAAAAGAAGTTTGTCTTAAATTATTAGCATTAAAAGGACTCTGCCTAACAAGCCTATGAACCCCAGACTCATTTTTTAAATATCCATAAACCATATAACCTGAAACATAATAATACGCACTCTTTATACCTGCCTCCTCACCATAACTTTTATCTAGTTCTTTATATAAATAATCCATTTTTTCAAAATAACTCAAATACATTTTCTCAAGCATTTGTGCCCAGTCCATAGCCTCAACGCCACCTTGTCCGGAGTGTATAGAAAAAAAAACATTTCTATCGTCGTATTTTCCTGACAAATATGTTAAATTTTCAAGTTCATCTATATTTTTTTCGGCCTCCGCTAGATTATTGTTATATATTAAAAGTTCAATATTAAGTACTTTCTCCAAAATATCTCTTATATTTTTATACCTTTTTGACACATTTGAGGCCCTATCCGAATCTTGCCAAAAATCTTCACGAGACATATCCTTTTCAAAACTCTTTAATTCTTCCTCCTTTTTGGGAATATCTAAAGACATTTTTAATTTTTTTAATCGCTCTGATAATTCCATAGCACTAATTTATAATTTTGGTAGGCAATTAACTAAATACGTTACTTATGAATAAAAAGATTCTTTAATTATTCTATCACTATCAACACCTTTTTGTTGTAATAAAACAAAAACCTCCATAAGCATATCCATATTTCCACAAATATAAAATAGGGATTTTTTATTATAATCCAACTTGTCCAAAAATTTTATGACACGTCCATTTAAATAATTTTCACTAATTTCTCTTGTAACCGTTTTATATATATTTATGTTTGGTATCTTTTCTATTTTTACAAAATCCTTTGAGTATTTTTCAGAATAAATTAAATTTACAATACCTTTGTACTTAATGTTTCTAAGATAATTACAAAAACTCTTAAAAGGTCCAATTCCGCTACCACTACAAACTAAGTTTAATGAGGGTACCTGGTTCAAATCTTTTGGCAAAATCATAAATCCCAAAGGACCAAAAAAAGGTACCAAGTCACCTTTTTTTAAATTTAATAAATATTGGGTTCCAACACCCATTGGAGATATATCAACAACACACTCAAGATACTTTTCAAAAGGAGAAGAAGAAATGGAATAAGACCTTTTTATGTGTTCTATAACTTCAATAGAAACATATTGTCCGGGATCAAATTCAAAGTCTTTGGGCTTTGTAAAATAAAATAAATGAGTGGTATCAGATATTTTAATTTTTTTAACAAAAAATGAATTATATATAGAAGCCATCTTATTTATATTCAATGTATTATACTTACTGAGGAAATATTTGTTTTCCTTGTTTGTCGTACAAAATAATGGCCATAACGGGACAACTTTGAGCAGCTATTAGCAAAACATCATCATCTAAATCTTCCCAACCTTTTTTTACAACAGCCTTATACTCATCGTCAAGCTCAAATGCCTTAGGGGCAACTGCAATACAAGGAGCTAACCCAGTGCATAAGTTACGATCTACTACTATTTTATGTATTTTTCTATTTTTCATATTTAAAAAGTTTATACAGCAACATTTTTAGAATCTGGCAAACGTTGCTCTACTACATAATTAACTTCATCTAAAAGCTCCTCCGATTCTTTTTTGCCCATACCATGAACCACACATCCTGATTCTATAGTATCAAACGCATTTGCAAAACAACCAACACAATGCAATCCAAAAGCCAAAAAAACCTCAACAGTTTCGGGGTATTGGGATATAACATCCGCAATATTATCTTTATAGTTTATGTATTTGTATTTTTTCTTCATTGTAATAAACATTATACCCTCTATGTATACTAATATAAACATACATATGAATTTGAATTACGAAAGGTAGAATCAAGTTAATTATTAGAAATAAGTTCTTCATCTAATTTTTTGACTCCCTCAAAAACTAATAAAGCACATTTTTCGCGGGAAGGGGTTAAGGAAACACCAAAATTTTTTAAAACATCTTCTCTTTTTAGTTTTTTTAATAAATCCACATTCTTTCCATTTAAATACTCGGTTAACATAGAAGCACTAGAAATAGCTACAGCACAACCAGAACCTGCAAATTGTATATTTTCAATTTTATTTTTGCTAATTTTCAAGTACAAAGATATTTCATCACCACAATGCCTATTTATAACCACGGTCTTATAATCAGAATCTTTGATAATACCAAAATTTCTGGGGTTTTTAGCATGGTCAATCATATTTTGCCTATAAAATAAAGTAGTATCCATTTTAATATATCAACTTAGTATACTTTTTGCTTTTTTTATTCCATAAACCAAAATATCAATGTCTTCTTTAAAGTTATATAAACCAATGCTAGCCCTAGCACTTGATAATACCTTTAACTTGTCGTGTGCAGGCATTGCACAATGGTGTCCACTTCTAATTGCAACTCCTTCTGAATCTAATATACTTGCCAAATCATGAGAGTGTACTTTTTTGTAATTAAAAGAAACAAGTCCTAACCTTTTATTTATATCTTTTGGGCCATATATTTCTATGTCGTTAAGGCTAAGTAAATTTTCAAGTAAATATTCTAAAACTTGTTTTTCGTGATTTTCTATATTTTTTAACCCAAGTTTTTTTACATAGTTTAGTGCTTGAGATAATGCTATAGCTCCACCAATATTTGGAGTTCCTGCATCAAACTTTTCTACAGTATCTAAAAAATCAGCATTTTTTGTAGTAACTTGCGTTATCATACCCCCACCTGTTAAAAAAGGGGGCATTGTACTTACAAGCTTTTCAGAAATATACAAAACTCCAATACCAAAAGGAGCATATATTTTATGCCCTGAAAAAGCATAAAAATCAGCATTCAGATTTCTTAAATTCATGAATTTATGGGGTATGCCTTGAGCTCCATCAATAAAAACTCGGGCTCCCTTTTTATGAGAAATCTCTATAATTTTATCAAGTGGGTTTACGGTTCCTAAAAAATTAGAGACCTGAGTTATTGCCAAAAATTTGTAATTTGTCTTTTGTAATAGGCTTAAATCTACAATTCCTTCTTTACTTATAGGCAAAATTTTCAAATTTAATCCAAGGGTTTTAGATATTATTTGCCAAGGTATTAAATTACTATGGTGTTCCAATTCAGTTGTAACTATAGTATCGCCTTTTTTTAGAAAGGCTGGTAAAAAAGATAAAGCTACTAAATTACAAGCTTCGGTAGTATTTCTAACAAAAACAATTTCATTAAATTTAGCTCCTAAAAAGGATGCAATATTTTTACGAGCGTTATCATACATTTGAGTAGATTCTTCAGACAGGGTATGTATTCCCCTATGAACATTTGCTCTGTGATTAGAATAATAGTCAACTAAGGAATCTATAACCTGTTTTGGTGATTGCGAAGTAGCGGAATTGTCTAAATAAACTAATCTCTTTCCGTTAACTCTTCTGGAAAGTATTGGAAAATCTTTTTTTATATTTTTAGTAATCATAGTTATTATAAATTTATATTATACATATATTTTACAAGCACCACTCTACCATACATATAAACTTTTTGGGTATAGGATAATAGATATAAACATGTTTACCACTTAAAAAATAATGTTTAACTAAAGTTTAATTAATGTTGACTTCATACGTCTGCTGATATTAGGTATTTTAAACACCACCACACACTCTATATATACCAATATCAATTATCTCAACATTTCTGTATCTATAAATAATATAAATGAAAAGCTTAAGAAATCAAACTGGAAAGGTTAAAGGTTTTCATAACTTTAGGGAAAGATTTATCAAAAACCGAGGCTAAAAATCCCTCTGAAATTAATTTTTGGGAATCATCAAGAGACAATCCCCTACTTTGTAAATAAAAAAGCTGATTTTGGTCAAAATTACCTACTGTAGCGCCATGGCTTGCCTTAACATCATCAGCTTTTATTTCAAGTTGGGGGCTTGTGTTGCAAATAACATTATCAGAAACAACTAAGTTATCTTGTTGTAAAAACGAATCACACTTTTGGGCTTTTTTTTCAATCTCTATCATACCTGTAAAATCAAATGTGCAAAAATCAGTAAGTACTGTTTTTATAGTTACTCGAGCCTTATTAATTCCTACTAAATGTTTAGTAACTGTATTTATTACAATTTGATCATGATTCTTACCAAAAACCGCTCCCTTAAGCTCAATCTTAGAATTCTCATTATCTACAATTATCTCAATATCTTTTGTAATAGAACCAGTATGATAAAAATAGTAAATCTTATGTAATCCATATTCTGCTTTAAGATTTAAAGGAAGATCTATCAGTTTGTATATCTTTATAATTTTTTTCATAAACCCTAAACATAAAATACGTACTTTATAAAAAATTCTCGCAGTCGAAATTAGATATGCATAGATTATAGAACGTGCCGCCAATACGACGAGAGCATAGCGGTACCAGAAACTAAAATAACTAAGAGGTAACCGCCGGTTTTTATAAAGTACGTATTTTATAAGACCCTACCCAACGCTCCCCTCCATTTCAAGCTCTATAAGTTTATTAAGCTCTGCGGCATATTCCATGGGCAAAAGCTTAACAATAGGTTCAATAAAACCACTTATAATTAGTGCCGATGCCTGTTCTTTAGTAAGTCCTCTGCTCATTAAATAAAAAAGTTGCTCATCGTCAACTTTGGAAACACTAGCTTCATGGCCCACTTTTGACGAATTATTGTCATTTTTTATAAAGGGGTATGTATCGGTTCTACTGTTTTTGTTTATTAATAAGGCATCGCATTCAACATTACTTTTACTGTTTCTTGCATTTTTGGCAATTTTTACCATACCTCTATAGCTAGCTCTACCACTACCTTTAGAAATAGACTTTGAAATCATTTTACTGGAAGTATTTGGGGCCAAATGCATAAATTTACCTCCCGTATCTTGATGTTGCCCATCTCCTGCGTAAGCAAGGCTCAGTACCTCTCCTTTAGCGCCCTTTCCCATTAAATATACACTTGGATATTTCATGGTAACCTTACTTCCTATATTACCATCTACCCATTCCATAACAGAATTTTCATAGGCAAATGCCCTTTTTGTAACCAAATTGTATACATTACTGGACCAATTTTGAATTGTAGTATATCGCACGCGCGCGTTTTTTTTGACAATAATTTCAACAACGGCAGAATGCAATGAGTCTGAGGTATATACCGGAGCAGTGCAACCTTCAACATAATTTACAAAACTATTTTCCTCAGCAATTATTAAGGTTCTTTCAAACTGACCAATATTTTTAGCATTTATCCTAAAATATGCTTGCAGAGGTAAATCAACCTTGACTCCTTTTGGAACATACACAAAACTTCCACCACTCCACACAGCAGTATTTAAGGCAGCAAATTTATTATCAGCAGAAGGTATCACAGTACCAAAATATTGCTTAAAAATTTCAGGATATTTTAACAAACCTTCATCGGTACCCATGAAAATAACACCTTTATCTTCTAATTCTTTTTTTACAGAACCATAAACAAGTTCCGAGTCATACTGCGTTTTTACACCTGCCAAATAGTCTTGTTCTGCCTTAGGTATACCTAACCTATCAAATGTTTTTTTTATATTTTTAGGCACTTCCTCCCATGTTTTGCTCTCTTTGGGAGTTGGTTTTAAGTAATAATAAATATTATTAAAGTCAATATCATCTAAATTTCCCCCCCATTTTGGCATACTTTTTGAAAGAAAAATATCATAGGCTCTTAACCTATTCTGCAACATCCAAGTAGGTTCGTTTTTTAATTTGGAAATCTTTTCCACTACCTTTTTACTTAAACCTTTTTTGAATTTAATTACATAATCTTCTGGATCAGAAAACCCATATTGGTAAGCAGTATCTTCCATAAAACCAGATTTTTTTTTCTCTTTAATTTTTTGACTCATAATTACTGTAAAATTGCTAATTATAAGATTTGGAGTTTATATTATACGGTTCAACTTGAAACAGCTTCATATCCGGTTTTCTCCAATTCTTCAGCCACGTCCAGGCCTCCACTTTTAACTATTTTCCCATTTTTCAAAACGTGTACATAGTCTGGTTTTAAATAGTCAAGTATACGAGAATAGTGTGTTATAACAATTACACCCATTTCAGTCTCCCTACGTATTCTATCTACTCCATTTGCAACAATCTTCAAAGAACTTATATCTAAACCTGAATCTGTTTCGTCTAATATAGAAAAATAGGGCTTTAAAACAGACATTTGTAAAATTTCTACCTTTTTCTTTTCTCCCCCACTAAATCCTTCATTTAAGTATCTATGAATTAGATCTTTGCTAACATGTAGCTTTTCTGCCTCAGCGTTAAGTAGCATTAAAAATTTACCCGGGGTTATTTTAGTATTAAATTTATTTTCGTATATAAGTTTTAAAAACTGAAGCATAGGTACCCCAGAAACTTCAACGGGATACTGAAAAGCCATAAAAAGGCCTAATTTTGACCTTGCATCAACATCCAGATTTTTAATATTTTTATCGTTAAGAAGGATAGATCCTTTTGTTATTTTAATAAGAGGACTTCCACTTACAGCATTAGCAAGAGTACTTTTTCCAGAACCGTTTGGTCCCATAAGAGCATGTACTTCGCCTTTATTTACTTTTAGGCTAATCCCACGCAATATTTTTTTATTGTCTCTAGATACATGTAAATCTTTTATAACTAACATCTTTAATCCTTAAAAATACAAACTTTATTATAATGAGGACACTTCTCATTTGCGGAATATAATATTTTTTTACCATCCCGTTTTGAGCTGACTAAACCATATTTAAATAACCTACCTAAATGATAAGACACGGTAGGTTGCTTAACCTCTACCATGCCAACAACATCACCAACGCAATATTCTTTTGGGTAATTTTTTGATAAAATGTTGTAGATAGCAAGTCGCGTATTGTCTCCTAGAACTTTTACGCATTCCATACAATTTGATTTCATAATTTAGTATAAATATTGATACTAGTCAATGTATTGTATACTAAAAGGGCCTTTTTTTAAAGAGCACTTGATTTTTAAAAAGTTTTATCTAGAATATCAAAGTACCATACTAATAAGTTTAAAAATTTGAAAATATAAACATGAATAAGACATTAGCATTTAAAATAAAAAAGGCCAGAAAAGAATCAAAAATGTCCCAAAAGGAGCTGGGAGAAACGTTAGGAATATCAGATAAAGCGATATCAAGCTATGAATCCGGAAGAGCTACCCCTCCTTTAAGCACACTTCAAAGAATGGCTAAAATAACGCATAGGCCTATGTCTTATTTTACGGGTAACGAAGAAGAAGGGAATGAGTACTCTATAGCTTCTATGCTAGCCAATGTAGAAAGGGAATTAATAGAAATAAAAAAACTTTTAAATCACTCTCCAAAATAATAAATAATACCATTTAATTTATCAGATACAAGAATTCCTTTTCTATAGCCTATAACATCTGTGGGCGAAGCCAAGTAGTTAGCGTCTTCTTTTTGAAAAGATATAATATCCTCATATTCTTTGGTATCTACATTATATGCAATTATTTTATGTCCTAGTGTTAAGGCATTTCCCCTTAAAGACACAAGCATTAAACCACTAAATATAGTATCGTCGAAATTTATGTAAGCTAGACCCGAAGGGTTGACTCCCGTCTCAAAATTAACCTCTGGACCAGTATAATTTTGTTCTAAGTCTAGTGGAATTTGACTATATTCCGTATTTACGGTATTTACATTATATATATAAGGCCAACCATAAAACTTACCCCCATATACCTTATCTATTTCATCAAGACCAATATTTTTTGAAGAATTTATACCTTCGTCTGTTACATAAAGGGCACCTTTTAAAAATTCCATACCAGATATATTTTTAAATCCGGTAGCGAAAATTTCTTCACCTTCCCCATTTAAATCATAGGAAACAATACTGCCCCTCCTTTTATCAAGTTCTACACAACTTTGACAACTTGATCCTATAGAAACATAAATTCTATTGTTAGGTCCCACCAAAAGTGATTTATAAGGATTTAATCCCCCCATAGGTAAATTATTCACGAGTATTTCATTGTTGGAGGTTTTGTTATTAAACTGAGAAATAAAATTTTTGTAAACCAGCAAAGATCTGTCAGTAGCAACATATAAATCACCATTATAATATCCAAGCCCATAAGGATGAGATAAGTTAGAGTCAAAAATGTATTTTATATCAGAAGAATTATCGTAATCACTATCTTCAAGAACCACAATATTACCAGTTTGTACCTCGGAAATAACTACAAAATTATCAACAAGTGTAAGGACTTGTGGCAAATTAAGACCGGCAGCAAAAACTATAGATTGCAAACCAGGTTTTACGTATATGTTCTTATTTCTAATAGGCGTGGTATAAGGTAACCATTTTGAATCAATTTGAGCAGATACAGGAATTAAATTTTCTGGTTCATTTGGAGGATTTAGCGCCTGCGAAACACTTTTAAATATATTATCCCTATTCCAAACAACATATCCTACCAAAAGAGAAGCGGCAATAACCAAAAATATAATTAGTAGATCATATATTTTAGCAAGCATAAATAGGTTTAATTAATAGACAGGTTAGTTTAATATTAAATAGCATTTACCATAATTTCAATGATTTAAGTAAAATATGAAGGTTAAAGATATAAAATATACACACGGCATTACCAAAGAAGGTTTAAAATACATTCTATACAAAAACAGTAAAACGTATTCAGTAAACATAACGGTACTAGTAAGAACAGGTTCTATATTTGACAAGATCCCAGGAGAATCTCACTTATTAGAACACATGATATTAAAATCCTCAAAAAGTTCAAATTACACTAAAATTCAAAAAGAATTAGAATACAGGGGGGCCTACAGAAATGGAACAACTTCATATGAATATAACGAATATTATATAACCCTTCCCTATACAGAGTTAGACTATGGGTTTTCTTATATAAAAGATATTCTTATAAACGCCCTTTTGGATAATAAAGAATTAAATTTAGAAAAAAATATTATTTACGACGAAATTCTAAAAAATTATAACGATCCGTACGAACACTCATATGAAAGCACATTAAGAAATTATTTAACAAAAAAATCCTTATTTTATAATAGCATTTTGGGAACAAAGCAAGACTTAGAAAAAATTTCTACAACAAACTTGAACAATTTTTATTTGCACTATAACACTAAAAATATTTACGTATCTGTATCAGGACGATTTGACAAACAAACCACGATAGAAAAAATAGATCAGTTATCAGAGGAAATAAAAAGGTCAAAAAACTCTGTGGAAAATAAGTACCAGGATATAGATATAAAAAAACCCACAAGACTTATTGTTAACAAATCAAACCTCTCTAAAAACGCAATAGTTTCACTTACAAATATTTCAAGCACGTACGAAACATTTGGTATTAAAAGTAATATTACCTCAAACCTACTTTCTACAATATTAGGCGGTACGGAGTCTTCTTATCTAAATCAGGCTTTAAGAGAAAAAACAGGTTATTTATACTCATATAACCTATTAAAATACCAGCATAATAAATTCGGTTTTGAAGGAATCTTGTTTGAATCTAATCCAAAAGATGTGGAGAAAATAATATACGAAATTCATAAAACAATAAATAATGTTAAAAAAGATAAAATTAAAAAACAGGAACTTAACCACTTTAAAGAATTTTACAAAAACAGACTGCTAATTAAAAACGATACGCATAAAAGCATATCAAGGACCTTACTTTTTGATTTATTTAATTTAAAAAAAATGTACACCCCGGCACGATTATTAGAATATCTAGATAAAATAACTTTGCAAAACATAAACGGCGTCTTACAAAAAATAATAGTGGAGAATTATAATATAAATATATTTGGAAAAACAGAGGGAATTAATATAAATAATCTTAAAAAAACCTTGGGTAATTAAAATTTAAGATGCTCTATCCCTTTTGAAGTTATAACTCTACCACTGGGGGTTCTTTTTATTAAACCCTTTTTTATTAGAAAAGGTTCAACAACTTCTTCTAAAGTATTTTTGTCTTCAGACAAGGAGGCGCAAAGGGTGCTTAAACCAACAGGACCTCCATCAAAATCATTTTTTATAACCTCCAAAAACCTTTTATCTTCGGCGTCTAATCCAGAACCATCAATTCCCATTAAAGTACATGCCTTGTATACAATTTCTAAGTTAATCTCCTTATTTCCCCCAACCTCAGAAATATCTCGTATTCTTTTTAATAATCTATTTGCAATTCTTGGGGTTCCTCTACTTCTCTTACCAATCTCAAGAGCTGACCTTTTGTCAATTTTAATATTTAATATTACAGCATTTCTAATAACAATATTTTGTAAATCTTCATCAGAATAATATTTGAGCTTATGAATAGAACCAAACCTATCACGTAAAGGATTTGTTAAAAGACCCACCCTCGTGGTAGCTCCCACCAAAGTAAATTTAGGCAAGTCTAAGCGTACCGTGCGGGCACTTGGACCTTTTCCTAAAAGCACATCCAGAGCATAATCTTCCATAGCAGAATACAGTACCTCTTCCACATTCTTGTTTAATCTATGAATTTCATCTATAAACAAAAAATCCCCCTCACCAATATTCGTTAGTAAAGAAGATAAATCACTAACTTTATTAATGGTAGGACCACTTGTTATTTTTATGTTTTTACCCATTTCATTTGCTAAAATAAAGGCCAAAGTTGTTTTTCCAAGACCAGGAGGTCCATAAAATAAAAAATGCTCTAAAACCTCACCTCTGTCCCTAGCAGCCTTAACAAATATTTCTATTTTTTTGGTTTCACTTTGACCTGCAAAATCTTTAAACATTTTTGGACGAAGCTTGTTTTCAAATTTAACTTCTTCCTCATTCGTGTTAGTTTGTTTAATCATAAAATTATTTTGATAATAGATTTAAAGCCCTTTTTATTTTATCTTGCTCAGAAATACCGGAATCAATCTTGTCCAAAATATCTATAATATTATCCCTGTGATAGCCCATTCCCTCTAAAGCCTCTATAATATCAGAATCTGCCGAAGAAATTGGTTTTAGGTTTAGTTCTTTTATTTTTCCAACCTTATCTTGTAACTCAACTATTATTTTTAAAGCTGACTTGGGACCTACACCACTAACTTTTTTAAAGAAGCTTTTATCGGCATTACTTATTGCAGAAACTATTTCTTGTAAACTCCCGGCATCTAGTATATTAAAAGCCGATTTAGGTCCTATGCCCGACACATTATTTAACATTTTAAACATATTCAAAAACCCCTCATCTACAAAGCCATACAAAAAAATATCAGAGTCGCTAACTACAAGCTTTGTATAAAAAGTATATTTGTTTTCGAGTATTAGTTTTTGTATAGTCTTAGATCCTATATATATTTGGTATCCAATATTATTAACGTCTAGCACCACAAAATTATCGGATCTCTGTTTTAGAGTACCTGTTAAACTATATATCATATTATTGAATTTCTAACCCAGCACAAATTGCTATTGCTAAAGCATCAGCAGCGTCATCGGGCTTTGGTATATACGATAAATTTAAAATATTTTTTACCATATACTGCACCTGGGCCTTGTCAGCCCTACCATAACCTACTAAAGTATTTTTTACCTGTAAAGGCGTATATTCAAATACACGTAAATTATATATCCCCGCATTCAATAAACACACCCCTCGAGCCTGACTAACAGATATAATTGTTTTAGGATTTTTATTATAAAAAAGCTTCTCTATAGACATTAAGTTAGGCTTGTATTTTTTTATTAAACTCTTAATATCTTTATCTATTTCAAAAAGCTTAATTTTTTGATCTATTTTTGGCATTGTATGTATAACACCATAGTTTAAAACCTTATAATTATCCCTGCTTATTTTTTGTAAAATGCCAAATCCGGTAGTTGTGGTTCCAGGGTCTATACCAAGTATTATCATACACTTATTTTAACGCACCTTATAATACAAAACTATATTATAGCTTTTAAATATCTATACTTACCAAACTGATCCTTGTAAAACTTGTATTTTTTAAACAAAGACGTCTTCAATATTTCTTTTATTTCCTTTTTTTGATTATAGCCAAATTCCAAAAACAAGAGACCGGGACCGTTAAGATACCCAGGAGATTCTATTATAATTTTTTCAATTAAAAACAGGCCTCCATGTTTTGCGTAAAGCGCTTTTTTTGGCTCCCATTGTAAATCAAGATTTTTCTCATTTACAGAAACGTAGGGCGGGTTACATAAAATAAAATCATATTTTGAAGAAATGTTTTTAAATAAATTGGTTTTTATTATTTTATATTTGTTTTTTTTTATAAAATTGCGATCTAAATTGATTTGGGATTGTTCTAAGGCCCCTGGTGAAATATCTGCAAAAGACACATTAGAGTGATAAACTTGTTTTAAAACAGATATTCCAATACAACCGCTTCCGCAACATAAATCTAATATATCAAAATTCTTAGTTTTTATTTGTTGCAATTCATTAATAACTTTTGAAACCCAAAATTCTGTCTCGGGTCTGGGTATTAAGGTTTTTTTTGATAAGTCAATTTTACACCCTAAAAAATCTACCCAACCGATAACATAATTTACAGGTTCCCCTGCTTTTATTCTTTCTATATCCTTTTTTATCTGGGTTGGTCCCAAATGGGACCAACCCGATTTAGATTGTAAAAAATGATTAATTTTTGAATCTGAAAAATTATATTTGTCTTTTAATAGCCATCGGATCTCTTTTTCATTGGGAATCATAATAAAATAAAGTATAAATAACTTCTATAGTCTTTGTTATATCGATTACTCCTTGAACAATAGATTCAAAGAAATTTATTGTAGATCAGAACTGTCGCACAAATAATTTGTAAGATCAATTGTATTATCAGGTTTAAAAACAACACCTTCACTTAACAATATTAATTTTTGCTCATCAGGCCCACCAAAAACATATCCTGGGGCTAAACTACCATTTTTTTTAACAACTCTGTGACATGGATATTTAATAGGATCTTCGTTTGTATGTAAAGCCCACCCAACCTTTCTGGCATCCTTTGTTCCCACTACTCCTGCAATTTGCCCGTAAGTTGCTACTTTACCTTTGGGAATTTTTGAAACTGTTTCTAAGATTACTTTAAAAAGATTACTTTCTTGCATAATATAATAGATATTAGCTAACAAGCCTACCATGACAATGCTTATACTTTTTACCGCTTCCACAAGGACAAGGGTCGTTTCTACCTACCTTTTCATTGTTTGAAGCCACATAGGGTTTTGTATCTCTTGGTAAATTGTTTTGATTTAGTGCCGAACCTTGTTGCTGAGCGGCCAATTTTTCGTTTTCAACACCATATTCTTGTGAAGTGGTATCATTATATTGTAATTTTGAAAGTTCAGGCTCGGTATCTTTAACACTTCGTGCCTCATTTATATTAACAAGTTCGAGTCTTTTTGACATTGTGCCCCAAATAGAACTAATTAGCTTATCAAAAAGCAACCTTCCCTCCTTTTTATATTCTACTAAAGGATCAAGCTGACCATGACCCCTAAGTCCAATACCTTGCCTAAGATCAGACATTATATCAATATGATCCATCCATAAAGTATTTATAATATTTAAAGTATCTACTTTTACAAAATGTAACCAAGTGTTCTTATATTTACCTTCATACTCTATATATTTTTTAGAAGCTTTTTTAGAAATCTTAGATAAATACCACTCATTGAATGCTTCAACTGTATATTTGGGAGTGGAGTCATCCAAATACTCATGAACCTTTTCAAAGTCAGGTGCTTGCATTATAAGCCTTCTTAATGTATAAATTTTCTCTCGCTGAACATTTAGCACATCGTCGTATTGAACTAAACTCTTTCTGTAATCAAAGTTAATTCCCTCCACCTTTTTTTGAGAATTTTCAATTGACTTGCTTACCATGCCTGCAGATAAAGGCATATTTTCATCAACACCTAGTTTATTCATTAAACTTTCAACCTGAGCTCCTCCAAAAACTCGCATCAAGTCATCTTGCAGGGAAATATAAAATTGGGACTCTCCCGGGTCACCCTGCCTACCACTTCTTCCTCTAAGCTGGTTGTCAATTCTGCGAGATTCATGTCGTTCAGTACCAATAACATATAAACCACCCAAATCCTTAACTTTTTGCTGATCTTTTTTGTTAGGAGGATCCCCTCCCAAAATTATATCAACTCCTCGACCAGCCATATTAGTAGCAACTGTTACTGATTTAAGCCTACCAGCTTGGCTAATTATTAATGCCTCTTGTTCATGTCTTTTTGCATTTAATATATGATGTGGAATTTTTAATCTTTTCAAAAAATTTCCCAACAGCTCTGATTTTTCAACACTTGTGGTACCAACCAAAACAGGTTGACCTTTATCATAACGCTTTTTAATGTCTTCTGCTACAGCACGATATTTTGCAGACTCTGTTTTATATACAACATCAGAATGATCTACTCTTTTAATAGGTTTATTTGTAGGCAAAACAATAACGTCTAAACCATATATTTTATAAAACTCCTCTTCTTCAGTTTTTGCAGTTCCTGTCATACCTGCGAGTTTTTTATATAATCTAAAATAATTTTGATATGAGGTAGTTGCAACAGTTTTAGACTCAGGTTGAATTTCTACACCTTCCTTTGCCTCAATAGCTTGGTGTAAGCCACCACTATATCTATTTCTATCAAGTACCCTACCTGTAAACTCATCAACAATTTTAACTTGATTATTTTGTACTACATAATCTTTATCTTTGGTGTACATAGCAATAGCCTTTACCGCGTTTTCTACCTGCTTTACTATTTCAAAATCAGTCTCGTATAAATTTGGTATGCCAAGCATTTTTTCTACTCTTCTAAGCCCTAGTTCTGTTAAAGAAGCCGCTTTTTGTTTTTCATCAACAGTATAATCGGTATTAGAATCAAGCTTTTTTGCAATGTTTGCATATTGCATATAATCACCTAATTTATCGCTAACACTTGAAGAAATTATTAAAGGCGTCCGGGCTTCGTCTATTAAAATAGAATCCACTTCATCAACAATTGCAAAATTATGAGAATTATGAGTACTAATCGAATTAGTCTGAACCATATCTTTAATATCGTTTTCCATGTTATCCCGTAAGTAATCAAAACCAAACTCATTATTTGTACCGTAAGTAACATCACATTCATAGGCCTGTTTTCTTGTAGAAGGTTTAAAATGTTTAGAATAGGCATCCTCAAAATTCTCGTTTGTATAAGTGGCGTCATAAATAAAACTTGAGTTTTCAACTATTACACCAACTGAAATGCCTAAAAAGGAATATAAAGGGCCATACCAACCAGCCCCATGTCTAGAAAGGTAGTCATTAGGCGTAACTAAATGACATCCTCTACCAGTTAAAGAATTCAAATATAAGGGTAATGTAGCGGTTAAAGTTTTCCCCTCACCTGTTTTTTGTTCGGCTATTTTACCTTGGTGTAAAGCAATTCCAGCCATTAACTGAACATCAAACGGAGTCATACCTACAGTTCTAGTTGAAGACTCTTTTACAAGAGCATAAGCCATGGGTAATATTTTGTTTAAATAGTCCTGCTGTTCTTCATGACTTAGATTTTTTAAATCTTTTTTATACTCTTCGGTTTTTGCCGATATCTGCTTATCAGATAAGTTAGAAACTGATTTAGAATGAGAATTTATTTCATCTACAATAGATTGGAGTTTCTTGAGTTTTTTATTATTTGAATCAAATATATTTTTTATGCTTCCTAACATAGCAGACTATATAATAACACAATTTGTATTTTTTAGTTTAAAATTTTGAATTTAAAGTTAAAAATTCAAAAAGAATAAAAGAATAACTGCTAATAATATTCTGTATATAACAAAAGGAATCAATCCATATTTTTTTAGAACTCCCAGTAAAAAGCCAATACTAAAATATCCTGCAATAAAACTTGCTACAAAAGACACAATAACGTCAAGACTCATAAAAAAAGAAAAAGAAGTAACATCCTTTAGTTTATATACAAAAGCACCTAATATTATGGGTATGGATAGCAAAAAAGTAAAATCGGCAGCCTGCTTTTTGCTTAAACCTAAAAGAGATCCTGTGGTTATCGTCATTCCACTTCGTGAAGTACCTGGTATTAAAGCCAAAACCTGAGAAAGTCCTATTAAAAAGGTGTTTTTAAAGTTTAGTTTAGAAAAATTTTTTCTATTTTTAGTTTTATAATGGTCATATAGCATATATATTGAAACAGCAACTAGCATAACAGAAACTAACAATAATGATCTTAAAGATTCAAAAAAACTGTCAAAGCTTGCCCCTAAAATTGCCGCGGGTATTGTTGCAAATATTATATAAAAAGATAAATATGAGTTTTTTGAATAGGATTTAAAATTTAATTTTTTATTTTTTGCGTCGTTAAACAAATCTTTTAAAATCATAAAAACACTGTTCTTGTAATATATAAGAACCGCTATTAATGTTCCCAAATGCAAAGTAATGTCGAGTATTATATTTTGTGGAATATCCATAAAATATTTTAGTATAATTAAATGCCCACTAGAACTTATTGGCAAAAACTCCGTAAAACCTTGAACTATTCCTAAAAAAATATATTGTATTAATTCCATAATTACTTTTTGTATCGTACAGATATGTAAAATTTATTTACGACGTAAGAAATAATAATACCAAATAAAGCCCCAGCTAGCACATCATGTACATAATGTACTCCTCCTAAGACTCTTCCCAAAGCAACAAAAAAGGCAATTATTAAAAATAAAATTCCAAATTTCTTATTGTACAAAAAAACCGAAAATGCTATAGCAAAAACAATAGTGCTATGTGTTGAAGGAAAGCTCCAACCATGGGCCATTTCTATTATAGAATTTGTTGGTCTAGGTTCTCTTATTACATACTTTAAAGACTCAGCAAAAGCCTCAGCTAAAACACCAGAAACAATGCCGTGAAGTAACAAGTTTCTTTTATAAAAAGCATATATTAGAAATAAAACCGCTATAGCATAAATAAGATATTCAGCTATAAAGGTGACAAAAAATAAATAAAAAGTCATGTTATAAGTATAAAGTTTTATTAAAATTTATGTAATAAGATTTATATAAGGGAAGTTAAAAACTGGATAAAGTTATTATTTTAATAAGCCCTATATAAACTAATAAATCTTTAGGTATTATTATTGGTTACAATTATCTGCAAAAAAAACATAATTTGCGCTTTGATATGTTTTGTCCCCTACGTATTTACAATACACATGTTTATAAAACATTTTTAGTAGACTTGTATAATCTTCTGTTTGTTTTGAAGGGCTCCAAATAAAAATTCTATTAGAAACAAATTGGCCATTTTTACGCAAGGAATCTTTTGAAGCTTCCATAAAATTAACATTTAAAAAGTCTTTGGGGTATTCTCCATTTAAATAAACATCACAAATAATACTATCAAAAATGCGTTCATTATTTACAACATAATTATAAGCGTCACCTTCTATTAGTATAACGTTATTACCTTTTTTGGAATCGTATTTTACAAAGTACTTTTTATACATCTTTATTATTACAGGATCTATTTCTACCACGTATATGTTTAAATGCTTATATTTTTCATTCAAAAGCCTAATTATTTCACCCCCACCAAGACCTAGAATTAAAATAGTATTTTTATTGGTAATCGAAGAATAATCGGTTATAGTTTTCCAATAATTTGCCCTTTCCTTTTTGCTAATATAAGTAGTTTGATTGTAACCACCAACCCAAAGTTCTAACCCAAATTCACCATCTATTAGTTCTATTTTGCCGGAAATTTCTGATTCTGTTTTATATATAATTTTTTCTTTGCTTAAAAAATTTAAGGGGAATATCATAACACTGTTAAAAGTAAAATGTTATATGTGAGAACTATTTCTTAGGAACTATTTTATCCTTTTCTATATAAGCACGTAAGGCTTCAGGAATAATAACAGAACCATCTTTTTGTTGGTAATTATCTAGTATAGCAATAAGGAGTCTATGAGTAGCACCAGTATCATTTACAGTATGAACGTACTGTAGATTGGCTTTATCTTTATATTTAATGTTCAACCTTCGTGCTTGATAGTCGGTTGTAATACTATCTGACATAACCTCCATATATTCATTAACAGAAGGTAGCCAAACCTCAACATCATACTTTTTAGCAGCGGCAAAATATCCCAAATCACCCGTGCACATATTTATTACATGATATGGAAGCTCTAAAGTCTGTAAAAGCCACTCATTAATTGATAAAAGCTGTTCGTGAATTTTTTTTGACTCTTCTAGGGTACCCTCTACAACAACATCCATTTCAAGTTTATCAAATTGATGAGTTCTTTTTATTCCTCTAACATCTTTTCCCCAAGATCCGGCTTCAGATCTAAAACAAGGGGTAATTGCAACCATTTTTTTAGGTAATTCCTCTTTACTCAAGGTTGTGTTCATATAATAAGAAAATAATGAAGGCTCCGAAGACCCCAATAAATAAAGTTGATTTTTATTTTCAACATTTGAATTATCAACCTTGTAAACTTGGTCAGCATCTCCAGGAAAGTGACTTGTACCGTATAAAACATCTTCTTTAACAAGTAAAGGTACAATCATAGGACTAAAGCCCTCTTTAACAAGTTTTTTTAGAAGAAGATCAAAAATTGCATAAACTATCAAAACACCCTCATTTTTTAAAAAATAAAAACGACTGCCAGAAACTTTACTACCAGCGTTTAAGTCAATAAGATCAAGTTTTTCCCCTATTTCCCAGTGAGGAACTGGACTAAAATCCTTAGAGGATTTTGTTGGGTATTTGGGCATACTAGTGATACTACCGTTATAGCCAGACAACAAAGTTTGATCTAAATACCCAGTGCCAGGCTTCCAGGCTTTTATTTCAACATTTTCTTTGTCGTTTTTTCCAACAGGAACATCATCTAAAGGAATATTTGGGATCCATAAAATTAACTCTTTATACTCGCTTTCAACCGATCTAAGATCTTCTTCAAGCTTTTTAATTTCATTTTTAAGTGCAGTGCCTTTTTCTATAAGGGGTTTGCGCTCTTCCGCTAGACACTTTGCAATTTGGTCAGAAAGGGTATTTCTCTCAGCTTGTAAAGGATTTAATTTAGACAAAATACCCCTCCTATTATCATCAATACTCAAAAACCTATCCATGTCAACAGTACCTTCCATACCTCTATCTACTAAAGCTTTTTTAACTTTGTCCAAATTTTCGCGTATATAATTTATATCCAGCATATAAAAAAAGGATTTACGAAAATACTATCTATAACCCTAATTCGTCGGAATGTTTCTGCATTGATTTTAGCACTATATCTATAAAAACTTCTAGAGGTATATCTAACTTTTCCATACACTGTTCAGTTTGAAATCTATCAACTCCTGCAGCAAAGGCTTTTTGATTCCATTTTTTTAAAATTGAATCTACTGAAACACTTTCCAATTTTTTGTCGGGTTTAACTAAGGCCACAGCTACAATTAATCCTGTAAGCTCATCAAGACATTCCAATGCCCACTCCATTTGAGTTAAAGGCTCCCTTTGTTTAGTTATTTTATTATTATGAGATCTAACAGCCAAAAATAAAGGGTCATTATTACTCATTCCCGTTTTTTTAAGCCAATCTTGTGTAAGAATAGTATGTTTTGTCCAATCTTCTTTTGTTTTTTCGTAGTCAGAGTCATGTAATATTCCAAGAACTTCCCAAATTTCACTACTATCTGGTGAATCATTTTTCCAATTATTTTCTTTTAAATATTTATATACTCCGGCAAGTGCAAAACCTACAGCATAACAATGCCTTCGCAAATTAACGTTTTGCATATTGGCATGCAATAATTCTAAAGCTTTTTCTTTATTCATAATTTAATAGCCCCTAAAATTTTTTCTTTTTTTACAAATGTTTTCACTGTACCCGCCTTCTTCTATAAGTTTTCTTTCCATTCCTTCCACCTGTTTATTTAATAAATATGTTGCCTGATGACATAAAGTCAAAACTATGTTTGCCGCTACCTCAGGAGTATTTTTGCTTAGTCTGTTTCTTAAAATACTTAAGTTACTTAAGTCACCTCCTTTAACATACCTCGAGAAATATTCTCGTATATTTTTTGTATTTTCCTGTTCTTTCGACCAAACTTTAAAATTATGTTGACGTAAAAAGTCTTCATAGTCTTGTAGAAGTTCTTCAATAGAGGCTCTTGCCACATTTGTCAACTTAACCGCTGATTTTAAACTGGTTTTCATAGCTTCTGAACCCTCTACTATATTCTGCTTACCCGATCTAGCAGCTTGATTCATTTGATCAGCGGTTCTAGAATCAGGTAACCCTAAATTGCTAAAGTTTTTATTGCCCCTAGAAAGTATAAAATTTTTTATAAATTCGGCAGTCAAATCATATATTATAGTAGTATACCTATATGTCCAAAGTTTTTTGTATGCTTGATTACCTGCCATTAATTAATTTATACCATAAATCTTCCTCGTGGTATCATCTATTTCGTGCTTAAGCTGTGGAAATGGAACTCCCTCACGGGCACTAACATTTTCTAAAAACCAAAAAACTCTCTCACTATGACCATAACCAAAAGTGGGAGGCATACCATATTCCAGCATTTCTACATAATCTATATCCATCATTTGGGCTTCAGAATCACCTTTATCTCTTAAATCTTGCTGTTCCTTAAATCTAGCGTATTGATCCAAAGGATTATTCAACTCAGACCACCCATTACCTAGTTCACTACCTGCAATGATAGGTTGAAACCTTTCAGCTATATTAGGATTATTCTCGTATGGTTTTGGTAGGGGTGACAAAAAAATAGGATGATTTATTAAAAAAACTGGGCCTGCAATTGTTCCTCTTATTGCCTTCCAAAGAATATCAACAGCACGAGCCCTACTCATAGGATAAGGTACTTCAAGATTATCCTTTTTTAGTAGTGATTCTAACTCACTAAGCTTTCCAGAATATACATCTACTCCATATTGTTCTTTCATAATATCTGAAAAATCTAGTACCTTCCAACCCTTACCAAAATCAACATCAAACCCTCTAATAGAAAATTCTGTCTTATTTTTATAAACCTTTTTTATCACATATGAGAACAAATCCTCCACAAACTTCATACCTTCTCTCCAATCGGCATAGGCCCAATAAAATTCCATACCAATATGCTCAGGTAAATGCTCATCGGATAATCCCTCATTTCTAAACCTGGGACCAATTTCATATACTTTCTCATAACCTCCACCAATAAGTCTTTTTAAATATAATTCTTGAGATATCCTTAAATAAAAATCAGTATCGAGAGCATCCATATGAGTTATAAAAGGTTTCGCATCTGCCCCACCTGTTACAGCCTCTAAAACAGGAATATTAATTTCAAAAAATTTATTCTTAACAAAAAACTCACGATGAGCTTCCCAAAATTTTGCTCTGCGAATAAATCGTTCTAACACATCGCGATTGACCGTGGTATCTAAATATCTTCGTCTCATTTTAGTTTCTCTATCTTTTAAACCCTCTTTAGCCGGTATAGGTCTTAGCGATTTAGTTAAAAGCTTAATTTCTTCAGCTTGCACCGAAACCTCTCCCCTTTGAGTTTTAGTAACCAAACCTTCTACTTGAATAAAATCACCAATATCTAACAAATCTAATTCTTCAAAACCCAAAATCTGCTTTTTTTTGCTAAATTTATGAAGTACATCTTTTTTTATATACAGTTGTACTTGACCTGAAATATCTTGTAAATCACTAAAAACAAGCATTCCGTGCTCTCTCCAAGACATTATTCTACCAGTTACAACAACTTTTTTACCTTCAAGTTTCAAAAAGTCTTTTGATATAACAGAAGCTAATTCAGTGCGATTTGCCTTAGATGGATATGGGTTTATTCCAAGCTCCTTAAGCTTATTTAGTTTATCAATTCTAACATGGCGTAATTGATCTAGCGGTTGCTGGTTATTTTCATCCATAATGTAGGCATTTTATCGCTTAATTAAAGGAAAAACAAGAAGAAAAGTTATAAATATAGACAGAAATTTATAAAAGGTTAGTAACAATATTAGAGAGTTTAGTAGTATCCAAATGCTCTCCAAAAAACAAATCTGCATCTGCCTTTGTCCCTTTTAACAAAAGGTTTGAGGTTATTTTAGACAAATCAGATAAAGCTTTAGAACAGGCTCGAACATCAATTTTTATTTTACCTTCAGGTTCTAGGGTAAGAGCTTTAGCATCAAGCAAATAATTAAATGCGTAAATATAACCATTTATATGTTGGGTATTTACAGATTTACTTAAAGAACCAATATAAGAGCTTAAAAGGCTTGAAACATACGAATGTATAGTAGCTTTAACACGTTCTTCGGCATTAATAGACTTTAACATATATAATATATAGTTCTCAAGACCGGTAATGTCAGAATTAAGCTCTCGTACAGAAAGGTATTTACTTTTTAAACGATCCTCGTCATCACGATATTTCATTAAACTCTCAGTAACCTCATGTCCTAATAATACCCTTACAAAGCCATAAGTATAACTTTCTAAATCTAAATCAGGATTTAAAAAATATTTTTTATACACAGGAAAGTGCTCTTTATTTATTTGAGCATCAAGCTGCGATTTATATATACATATTTTAACTCCCCAACTATTAATAAATTCTCGCTCGTTGGGTAGATTTTGTGCAATAAAGCCTAATCCTGGAGTAGCACCTCCCATAATAAGAGAATCTTCTACACGTGCTCTAATTGTGTCAAAATTCAAGCTATAATGCACTTCAGACACCTTAGGTATACTACTAAGTAAGTCTTTTATAAAAGGTTCATACTCACTAGATTTTAAAGAATATGCTTCAGTGGTAGTAAGCTTTAAATGGCCCTCAAATGAAAGCATAGTTTCAAATTTTGTATCAAAATAAGGTTCTGTTGGGAATGCTACTAAATCTAAATTTATGTCAGAAGGAAGTTGGACCCATTTTTTATAAGCCTCTAGAAAATTATTATTACTATAGGCAATAATTAAAGATCCAATATAATCTTTAAATGGGGACGAATTAAGCTTTAGGTTAAGTTTTTCTAAGATTTTCTTTATATTTTCAAATTCATTTTGAAAAATATCATTATACTTTACCAAAACAAAATCAGAATTCTTTTCTTCTACCACAGTATATTTTCCTATTCTTAGTTTCTTATCATTTACGTAAGAGTGTAGTTTTTCAAGACTTTCTACCCTATAAAAATTTTTCTCAAGCTTTTCCTGAAGTATTCCTATATTACTAATTAAATCTCTATATAGGGGCAAAAGAGCAACTTCTTCTTTTGTTAATTGGTTTAAATACTTCTTTGAATTATCTTGAAAATAAATATTATTCATTAGAAATGTCTACTATTTTATATATAGTAGAGTATACCTCAGTTTCAACAAGAACTTCTTGCCCTATTTTAGAACCCACCAATGCTTTTCCTACAGGGGATTCATGAGAAATCCTACCCTGATGTGGAGCTGCTTCGGCAACACCAACTATTTCAAAAGCATCTTGTCTGCCTTCAACCTCTACTATAACCTTACAACCAACCCCAACAGAAGATACCTTAGCCTTTTGCTTAATAATTTTCGCGTTTGAAAGCAAACTTTCTATTTCACGAACACGAGCTGCAATTACAGCCTGTTGGTCCATAGAAAGGTCAAAATCTGTGTTATCCTCCAAACTCCCCATTTCACGAGCCTCTTTTATAGCTTTTGCAATTCTGGGCTCTTCTTCTTCTTTTAAATATCTTAACTCTTTATCTAACTCGGCAGCTCTAAGCTCTGTTAGATATACAGCTGTATTTGTAGCCATTTTATTCAATTTTTAGAATTTTATACTTCGTGTCACCTACAGGTGTTGAAACCACAACAATATCACCTTTTTTTGCCCCAAGTAAGCTTTTACCCAATGGTGATTCATAAGATATCCTTTTTTTCGAAGGGTCCGCTTCTGCAGAACCTACAAGCTCGTAGCTAACCTTAAAATCATCATTTAAACTATCTAAATAAACTGTAGAACCAAGGGAGACTTTGTCATTATTTTTTCTATCTTCAATTATTTTAGCTGTTTTAAGCATACCCTCAAGCTCTCCAATTCTTCTGTCTACGAAACGTTGCTCCTCTTTGGCTGCTTGATACCCACCATTTTCAGACAAATCCCCCATAGCTCTGGTTTTTTGAATTGTATCAATGACCACAGGTCTTTTTATATTCACCAAAGTGTCATATTCTTTTTTCAATTTTTCATAACCCTCTTTTGTTAATAGGGTTTCTTTTTTATTCATAGTTATATTAAATCCTTTCATATCTATATTAAGACTAGCTCCCCTTCAATAATCTGGTTTAAAAGTTGGGTTTGAACGAGTATCTAAACCTATCTAATTTAGAAGTGCTAATATAATAGCTCAAATTTAATACTTTTACAAATTAAGTAATAAATATGTATCTCCTTAGTATTTACTCTAAGGTATTAACAACCGCTTGCAATATACTAAACAAAAAAAGAGCAAAGGCTGCACTCCAAAAAGAAGAAATATAAAAATCCGGGACTACGTATGTTATAAGCATAAACAACACTATATTTAACACAATACCAAATATACCTAAAGTTAAAATGTTTACAGGTAGTATTAATAATTTTAATATAGGCTTAATAAATACGTTTATTAAGGACATTACTAAAAACACAATTACTGCAGTAAAAAAACTAGGTATAGTAACACCAGGAACTAAGTAAGCAACGGCGTATAGCAAAAAAGCATTTATAAGTAATTTTATAAGCATATTCATATATAAATTTTATCACCTAATATACAAATTGATAATCATCAATTTTTAACCAAAATTCTATGGAACAATTAACAACTGGCGAAACCTTGGAACAGGATGCAAGTATTTTAAATCAAATGGTAAGTAGATATGGGGGGTTAATTGTTATAGAAAATCCTAATTTTTTTCAAAAAATGTTTGAGCTTGCAAGAACATTGCCACAAGAAACAATAAACCCCCAAATACAAGAATGTACTATAGAAGAACTGGAATTGTATCTGGAGACTGCAGGAGTAGAATAAAAAAATTTTAATACCTAGCGTGTCAACCGAATCAAACTCGGTTTCACAAAGGTGAGCATGGTGACCCTACCGAGAATCGAACTCGGGTTACCAGGATGAGAACCTGGCGTCCTAACCGCTAGACGATAGGGCCTGTACAGGGTAAACCCATACCAAAAGCATTAAATGTGCGTGAGTTATTATACCTATTTTATACCAAAAAGCCATACTTGTGGATTTATAGTACTTATCAATTAATTATTGATAAATATAATTCCTATAGCGTATAATATAAAGGTTATTTAAAACCTAGGAAGATGTTTATACATAAATACTAATTATAGATATAAACAAAAAAGTACTTGACATTTTAAAACCTATAGTATATAATGTACTCATTATAATTTGCACATTAAAACATTAAACACGTTTGTCTAAATTTGGTTATTACGATTACGTCATCCTGGAACGTAGCATAAGCGAAGTGATAGGATCTCTACTAGATTCTATCGTCCTTCGATAAACTCAGGACTCCAGAATGACACCTTGTAATCAAACTTAGGCAATCGTGCCCAAACAAAAAAATAACTCCCGGAAAGGGGGAACCAGATGTTCTGCATTTGGTTTGAAGGTCACACCTAAGTGATCAAATGGGACCGAAAAAGGTTGCCGAAACAGCTGATCAAGCGAACCCATTTTTGCTTGATCCTCAAGCTGCAGTAGGGGCTTTGAGTAAGACCCAAATAACAAACAAGGGGCGGCAAACAGCCTGCACACGCAAGCGTTTACCGCCCCTTAATATTTTACTCAGTCCTTGCATAACATAATACAAAACTATTGACAAATTCGACCCTATAGTATAAAATATACCTGTACAATAAAAATACTGCCGTATAAGAAATACACTATAAGTTTTATTTTATCAACAACTTATTTACATATTTACCCAAGTTTATTATTTAAAAGAATCATGTAAAAAAGTAAATTAATTGTTGACAAAGTTAAACCTATAGTATATAATGTAGATGTAAGAGTTACTTAAGATTAACTTGCACTTTATAAATTAAAAACTTAATATTCCCTACACATTTATGGAAAGCCTAGTAGTTTGCGTAAGGAATATTTATGCACACTACTAGGCTTTCGTTGTTTTTAGGGGCGCTGTCATTCCCGCGTAGGCGGGAATCTACTAAATAAGATATGTTATTCAACCTTAGAATATATAGAAATGTATTTTAAATTTGATTAATAAATGTGTAGACGAATTACTCAACTATTTGAAAAAGGTGTTGCTGAAAGGCTATTCCTACTCGTTCCGAGCTTGTCTTGGAACATATTATGGACACTGCCTAAACACCCCCAACGGTAGAAGGGTTTAGAAGCATAGCAAATTTTAATTTGCTAATGATTCTTATCCAGCGTAGTTCCGATTCAATCGGAACGAAGTTGGATTTAGAATATTACAACAAACCAAGTCTGACTTGGGAAGTTGGATTTAGAAGACTTTTTAAAAACGGGATTATCCCTGTAAGGGTTCATCCCGATTTGCACTTTAAAATAAAAGCACAATTGTCTAATTTTGGTTATACATATCTTAGTCATCCTGGAACGAAGCGTAAGCGAAGTGATAGGATCTCTAGATTCTATCGTCCTTCGATAAACTCAGGACTCCAGAATGACTCAGTGTAATCAAACTTAGGCAAATTGTGCCTAAGCAAGGGGTGGTTCCCTATTCCTAAAAAGGAGAAAAATAAACCATGAAAGCTATAGTTGTTGGACGACACAGCCCAGATTTTGGTTCTGAGGATATTGAGATTATCTTGCAGGAGAATATCAATTTTCCCGCGACCAGCCGAGAGACTATACCAGTCGTGGAGGTTTTGATCGCGAAAGCGGTTGAAACAGGAGCAGCTCTGCTGTTCCAAAACTCTCCGGCACAACTGACAGTAGCTCTTCACCGAGCCATTGTCGAACACCAGATTGGGTGGAAGGACCAAGCTAGGTCTTTGCCTCCGATCGGGATTGTAGTTTCGATCCCAGGCGAACGCCCAGCAGGTGTTCGCAAAATGTACAAATTTGCCACAGGAAACTGTGGTGACGAAGATTTTGTTGAGGAGGCCAAGGATTTGGCCAAGTTTGTGAACCCTCGAGTAAAAATTGAGGAGGAGCAGTACCAGGGGATCTGGTTTGAGGTGGATCCTCCCATGAGGTTCGTGTTTAGCCACATTGAGTGGCTTAACCAGTCGTAGTTAGCTTTCAAGCCCAGGTGCGATCAGCAAGTATTTTTTTGTTGATATACCCGTAAGGGTTCTATGCACCGGGCGCAATCATTAGGCAAGATTGTTCTTGCCAACAAAGGGTCTGGCGAATGCAGATTGAGATTTTTGAGATATATTCTCATAAATTTTTCTCTTTCTCATTCGTCAGACCTATAAGTCTATCGATTATATCGGTACTGATGAGTTCTAGATACATTAGATTAAAGAACGAAACAACAAAAACGGGATTATCCCGATTTGCACTTTAATAAAACTGAAAGGTAAAAACTAGTTAATAAACATATTATTAATTACTTTTTACCTCCCACAATACCCGTAAGGGAACTGCCAGAGAGAAACATAAGTTCTGCATTGTGCAGAACAAAACCCTCTCTGGAGGAGGTAAAAATGATTAGAACAGAAAAGGGAGCCCTTTTGGCCTTTGCGATCGTAATGATCGCCGGCAAGGTTCTTGCCGATTGGTTCATTGGGGTTTTTGGCCTAGAAGCAGCAGTATTGCTTCTGGGTCTCGCGTTTTTTTCGTGTTTGCTGGTGGTTTTGCTCATTATCAGGAGCAAAACTTACTAGCTTTCGGTTCGGCGGGAGTAAAGAATTTACTGAGACAATGATGTCTCTCTATTTTCTTGCTTCCGCCGAACCCTCAGTTTTAAAAAAGACTCACGTCATCCTGGAGTCGAGTATAACTCGACGATAGGATCTGAAAGATAGTCGTTACAAATTTAGTTATAATTAGCATGTAATTAAATTCGTGACGAATATTTGGGAGAAAGGAGATGAATATGCTCCCAACAGATTTGTGGATGAACTATTTCCGAATCGCTGCCTATTTGGTGGCGATTTGGATGTTGCGCCAGGGGGAAACCCCTGCATGGTTGCTTAAGTGGGCGCTTAGCCTGCTTAGGTAACCAAATCCGAGGTCGAGTGCGGACAAAATAGATAATGGCAAAATATTAAAAAAGCCACAACATCTATCCGCACCCGACCTGCAGCACTTTAAAATAAAAATAAGATTGTCTAAATTTGGTTATTACAATTACACACTTATTGTCATTCCCGCGTAGGCGGGAATCTGGTGTAGCTACATTTCTGCAAATAGATCCCCGTCTTCCTGCCTGCGCAGGCAGGTATTTGTAGCGATATTATATTACTGGATCCTTCGTCGAGTCAGACTCGACTCAGGATGACAAAAGAGTAATCAAACTTAGGCAATTTTGCCTAGATCTCTCGATAGGAGAGAAAAATGAACTGGAACGGATTGTTTTTGGCCTTGGGGATTATGTTGGCCTTTGTCCCCGTGGCCATGTTCGTGCTTGGCCCCATTTTTGCCGAATTCGTTCGGCAGGCGGTGACGGGTCGTCGTCGCTAGGGGATACCGGCTTGGGGTGCAGAGGGTTTTTCGCCTTTTTTGGTGAATATATTTTCCTCGCACCCCAAACCCTAGTATTACTTTTTAATAAAAAATCTCTTGGTTTTTTATTAGAAAGCAATCTCGCTTTCTATTGCACATTAAAAGGAGAAAAGATAATGACTGAAACTTTTGATTTCAGGCCGCAGTCCAGAAATTGGGCTGCTTTTCGTGTAGTCATTTCCGAGGGAGTGGAGTTTAACTCCTTCGAAGGTATGGTTCGAAATATCCGTCTATCCCAGAAAAAATCTGGGAATTTGATGGAGTATTTTGTCTCCCCTAATGGGGAGTGGTATGGCGTAGAAATACGCTACTATGCAGGGAAAGTCAAGAAGAGTGACCACTCTTCTGGAGATCCCATACTGGCACTTGCCAGTAGTGGGAGTTGGAGCGGAGGCTCCAATTTCAAGGGTTTCGTGTTTGGTAAACCAGGCACGATTGTCTGGTTTAATTGCAAAGGAGATCAAAAATGGCTCGTTTTTGAAGAGGGAGGTCCTCGCTGGACCGATAGCAACCCCGGCAAAGCTCCAGTGGAGCTTTAGCCAAAATGAGTACAAAAAATAATCCCCGCAAGGGGTCTCTTATAGGCAAGGGGATATTGCCAAAAAGGGTCTGGCGAATGCTGAAAGATTTGAGACTTAGTCTCTAAATTTTCTCTTTCTCATTCGTCAGACCTATAAGTCTATCGATTATATCGATACTGATGAGTTCTTGGAGTATAAAGATTAAAGAACGAAACAACAAAAACGGGATTATCCCTGTAAGGGTTCATCCCGATTTGCACTTTAAAATAAAAGCACAATTGTCTAATTTTGGTTATACATATCTTAGTCATCCTGGAACGAAGCGTAAGCGAAGTGATAGGATCTCTAGATTCTATCGTCCTTCGATAAACTCAGGACTCCAGAATGACTCAGTGTAATCAAACTTAGGCAAATTGTGCCTAAAAAAACCGAGCCTTAGGGCTATTATCTCTCGGAAGGAGAGAAAAGATGTGGACAAATGTATTTCCGTTCATTTTTTTCTCAGAGCTCATTAAAGAGCTCTATAGCGGAACCCCTACTTTCTGGGAGTTACTCGTAGAACCCCGTCAGCATAGCGCTGAGAAAGCTTTGGGGATACGTTTCTCAAGTAGGAGGCTTGGGAGAATATATGAGTTTGAAATAGAAACGTACCTAGCAGAGGGTATCAACTACCACATTCAATTCTTCGGGCATTACCCGGAGAAGAATTTTGCTGAGCAAGAGGAGTGTGCCCGGCAGATAATCAACGATTTGCTCACGCAAACCGAGTTACAGTAATTTGGTACCGGTGGGGAGTAACCTGCATTTTTATGCAACCTCTCTACCGGTAATAGTTTTTAAAATTAATGAGTTATTAATAACTGGTCGTCATCCTGGAGCGAAGCGATAGGATCTAGTGCAAAAGTATTGCCGCAAATTCCTGCCTGCGCAGGCAGAGATCCCCGTCTTCACGGGGATGACAGATACGATTGTAAGTTAAATTGGCTTTAGAAAATTTGTAGGGAATTTTCTGAAGCCTATTTAGTTTGTCAATTTATATTCTTTTTTCATGCTATAATTCCATTATGAACATAAAATTTATCTCTGAAAATTTAATAAAAAAGCAAATATCAAATGCTGTGTATAAAGTTGTTAATCGTAGTGATTTTGATGTTTTTATATTTGGAAGCAGAGTTACAGGTACAAACATGGAACGGTCAGACATAGATGTTGGAGTAATGTCTAAAACCGGCAAAAAACTAAGTTTATCGATTCTTTCAAATATAAGAGAAGAACTTGAAAATATTCCTACTCTTTATAAATTTGATACTATAGATTTAAACTCAGTTTCGCATAAATTTAAAAAAGAGGCTCTTAAAAAAGTGGAGAAATTATAGCCATGAATAAAAGGATAAGTGACTTTGAAAATGCCGTAAACAATTTAGAAACTGCTCTAAGTTGGAGTTTAGATAAATTCTCAGACGCAATTAAAGAGAGCTGTATAAAAAGATTTGAATTATGCTTTGATTTATCTTGGAAATGTATTAAAGACTACTCTAAAATCCAAGGTCTTGAATGCTATTCCCCAAAAACATGTTTTAAAAATGCGTTTCAATTAAAACTAATAGATTATGATGAAACTTGGATAAATGAATTGGTGGAAGCTAGAAACTTATCAACCCATGTTTATAATCAAAAACTTGCAACCGAACTATACAATAAACTTCCCCGCTATTTAAAGCTTTATAAAAACCTTCTCATCTCACTAAAAAAAGGGAGTTAAGATGGAGGATAAAAATTTGTAAGTAATTTTCATAAAGCTATTTAGTTTGTCAATTCATAATATAATTCATTATAAAAGATTGCTACATACTTTTCAGTAACATAAAATATAGGTATGGACAAAACATCATCCATTCTGCCTATACCAAATGAAAATTTAGATATCCAAAACACTGCCCCCAAAACTCCAATGGAAGCGGAGGAAGGTACAGAAGATCCATGGGAATTAGAGAAAGATCTGTTACTAGAAGGGGCACATAGAACTTTAGATATGGAAAAAATTCACGATCGGCTTACTGAACGAATAAAACTGGTTCAAGAACCTTTTAAGTCTCATGTAGTTGACGCTTTATCCAACCCAATTGAGCCTTCTTCACAAGATCTATTAGAAAGAGTATATGGTAATTTAACTAAATTACTTGTTATGGGTCTACCTGTGGGAGATAAGAACTGGACATCAGAGGTTGATTTTTATTTAGTAATTGACCCAAAAAACCCGGAATTGCCCTATTTTACAAGACTAAAATATATGCAAGAAGGTTGGGAAGATATAACAGACGAAGAAAAAGTAACTCCAGAAGATTTTGTTATAAATCAATATGAAATTTACTCTACACTATCTCACAATTGCAAGGAATGTGATGTTACAGACACAATTAGCATATGTTATGATTTAAAGCGAAATGTATTTTCATTCAAGACAGTCTCATCACTAGTTAGAGAAAAAGTACATCGCCATGGGCACTGCGAACACTGTGGCGTGGAATATTATAGGCATAGATTTTGTCCTTCAGAAATTGAGCAACTTGCTGATAATTCAAGAGGGGAAAATGTTCCTGGATATATGTGGGTAGATAACCCCATCTATCATAAAGAAAAATCTAAATATTTAGTACACACAACGCCTATATCTACACAAGAAGTAGCCCCTAAGGGAGAAATATGCACATCACTTATTGATAAAGATCATAGAACTTTGTATCGACCCTATGGATTTATAATTCTCCCAGAAGAAATAACCCGTAGATTTTACAGGGACAAGGCATCTCTTCGCACTAAACCAGAAAATCGTAGGGTTGTAAATTCAGATGTTTTTGAATATAAAGGTACTGATTCTGATGAATTTCTAGAAAACGCTCAAAACTTATTTAATGGGGAAATATGGAATGAGGTTTGGGTCAACGGGAGTGTGATACGTGGGGTTGTTATACCAAACTGGGAATCTTTAAAAGAAGCGCAAACGTTTTTCCCGCACATGCCCATACTAATTTTAGATGGGTGGAAAATGGTGCATCCTCAAGTGGATAATGTTAATTATTACGACATAGCAGCAGATTGGAACATAAGTAGTTGAAAAGTATTTGTAACAAAAGTATAAAAATACCCTAAAAAGTTCCGTTGTTCAAACAACGAAACTATTGGAATATAGCGATATATATACGATAAATCAATGAGGACTACAGTATCAAATACTCAAACTACTCAAACCCTAGGGGTTTGAAGTTGGCTTAAATAAGGCAAATAAATACTATTTTCATTATTTTTCATAAAAAGAAGAGGAAAGTGTTGACTCATAGTAATAATTATGGTATAGTGCACTTATCGTTTGGGATCGCAGCGGGCGTGTGGGTGTCCTAGGGACATCCGTTCAAAGTTCGGTTAGTACTTGTGTAGAACTTTGAACTTAGCATGCAAAAAAACTGCGAATTAGTAGAAATGGTTTGGGTGAGCAGCGGGCCAAAAATAATAGAGGCCAACAAAACCGCTATTGCGGGAGTAGACCTGGATATCTTGCCTCGCGTCAAGTCAAGAGGTATCTATAATAGATACCGAAACTATGACGTAGAAGTACAACTGCTCAAAAAATCGATTGTCTGGGGCGTTCTGCCAGGAGACAAACCAGACTCGTACCGGCGCATGAGGGAATAAAGTGAAGACACGGCATATAGTCGTAAAGAGCTATATTAGCTCGTCTCTCACTCCCCTCATGCCCGGTTTTTTTTTGCTTTTTTTACTCAATTATCACCTTTTCTAAGAATTAGAAATAGAATTCAAAATAAAAATTATAGAAGAAAATAGTTTGAAAAAAGAAAATGCCTATGCAAAACGTATTTTTCTGCATAGGCATAAAATTCCTAGGAAGTAAATTTTTTATACAGAGATTTCGCATACGTTTCGTACGCAGAATCTTTGAAAAGTGGAAAGACAGTATCTTCCCACAAAGCTTTATCTCCTTCCTTCAAGGAAGAGAGAAGTAACTCATACCTATTTCCTAGATTAATTTTTATGGTCTCTATTCCTCCTTCAATTGAATCCAATTCTTCAACCATTTTCAATAAAGTAGATTTAGATAATTTAACATCATAATCCGAATCCAGATACCTCAATGTCTCCAGAAATATCTTGAAAAATAAATCTTTCCTTATAATATCTACTGACATAAAACTACCTCACAAAAAATACACAATCTTAGGAAGATACCATTGTAAAACGTCATATAGGTTATCACAGGTCCTTAAATACATCAAGCTTTATATACTTATAATAGGGTGATATTATTACCTTAATATGCCCGATAAAAATATAGATTCCATACTAGCACTAGATGAAATTGCACCCACTATTCCTCAGAGAGAGAATGGGGAACCTAAAAATGATAGATATAGTCAACTTCTAGATAGGTCAGATTATGAAAACATAGAAAAACAAATGATGAGTGAGTTTGGATTTAACTGGGGTTACTTAGATTACACCATGACAAGAGAAGCCGATATAAATGAAACTGCCTATATGCTTCCAGGAACCTTAAGATTAATATCTCAAATTGTAAACGTAGCTGATACAAAAAACCCTTACGATTCTATAGTTTTTTTAGACAAAT
>Ga0210057_1001137_pt1 | contig 41179 bp, 34 predicted proteins | sample CryGeyCG2114_010_2_FD_183968 | JGI IMG/M metagenome (GOLD analysis project Ga0210057, IMG submission 183968) | Groundwater microbial communities from aquifer - Crystal Geyser CG10_big_fil_rev_8/21/14_0.10 (SPAdes) (version 2) | ecosystem: Environmental > Aquatic > Deep subsurface > Groundwater ... | reverse complement strand
GTTAATTTCTCTTCTGATTAGACGCTTGATAATATCATAGCGATCTAGCTGTTTTTGAGTCATAGTAAATTCTGCTGTCATACTTGAAACGGTTAATGATTAACCATTTCATTATATACTAGGTATGACATTTTAACTTGGCTGTACTATGACATTATCACGTTGGTGGGACAGTTTTCATTTTTTTACTGCTTTATATTCTCTCAATAATTCATTAAATTTTTCCATATCCATCTCCATTTCTTTTCCCCTCATTTTTATTGTTATTGGTTTTAATTCTCCATTCTCGTCTCTTTGAATATCGAAATCAATACTTTCTCCTGGCGTGGTAGCACCTCCGATTTCAGAGAGATCTTTAAACCCCACTTTGTTTTTATCTTTTAATACAAATTTTAACAGAGATTCAATCGCCGGGCAATGAGTTATGCTTTTGGCTTTTAATTTAAATTCAGAAAAAAGTCTGCCGGATTGTTTAATTCCCACGATGTTTAAATAGTGCGCTAATCTAGCCGCCGCTTGTCGCGGTGTTTCCGCGTTCCACTCCTCAAATTTTTTGTCAGGGGTATCTAGAAATTTTTGGATGGCATAAGTTAATTTTTGTGATTCTTCTAGTTCTTTGCGACTAATTTTTTCTTGGGCTTCATTTAGATAAGGCTTGAGCACAACCCCCAGTTTACCAATTGGATCTAAATCCGGCATAGCATAGACTCCAAATTCACCAGCTATGGTTTTTGAGCCTTTTTTAATTTTTTTATTAATTATTTCAGCCATATTTTCAAGGTCCACGTTTGAATCAATGCCCTCAGCAAAAGCTTGCCCGGTTTCCCTTGCTCTTTTAACTGAATGGCTACCATAGAGTAAAATATATGGAGTTGTTTCTTTCTGACCTGTTTTTTTTGCTTTTTTTAATCCTTCGTCGGTGATTTTATCAGATGACATGCCCTCTGGAGTTTTCAGCGGATCTTCATGGCGTGTAAGGCTGACTATTACTTGAGTGTTTTCCCCCCTGCCTGCCTTTTCAGATTCATATTTTTTTTTGTATTTTGTTAAAAAGTTAGTTTCTGACATAGTTTAATAAATAAGAATTATTAAGGTTATTTTATATTAAAAATTATTAATACGCAAGTGAATGACTTAATAAAAAAATCAACTTATGCTATACTATTACTTACTATGAAAAAAATATCCTTTTTATTTTTAAGTCTATTATTGGCCGGTGTTTTAGGCGCAAATAGCGCTCAAGCGCTTGATTTTGAAGCGCCTGAAATTAAAGATGCCGGCTATTCGGCTCAGTATAATAGTCAGTCAGTGGCAGATCCGATCAAGTTAACTGTTGGACAAATCATGGAAGTCTCAATTAAATTTAAAAATACCGGCGCGAAAGATTGGAGCGCGTCCGGCTATAATTATGTATCAGTTTACACCATAAATGAAAAATATCGTTCTAGTATTTTCGTTGATTCCGGCTGGTTGGCCAATAATCAGCCGGCCAAATTAATCGCCAATACCAAAGTCGGTCAAGTCGGCGAGTTTAAAATAAGACTTAAAGCCCCAAACAAAATCGGCAGTTATAAAGAAGATTTTTATTTGGCGGTGGAAAATGCCAGCTGGATTAAAGGCGGTTATTTTTATTTAAAAATTGAAGTGAGCGCTGGCGCGACTGCTTCTGTCGGCAACGCTGTGGGCGCGACCGCCAGCCAGACCGCCTCTAGTTTTCGTTTTACTTCTGAAATGGAAGCTGGCGATTATGGCAATCAAGTTAGTGAATTGCAAAAATTGTTGACTCAAACCGGTCAATATAAATACGGCCAAATCACCGGCACTTTCGGTCCGATTACCGAACAAGCGGTTAAAAATTTTCAAAAAGATAATAAAATAAGCCCCCAAAGCGGAGTGGTCGGACCGTTGACGCTGGGCGCTCTTAATAAAATTTTGACGCAAGAAAAACCGGCGTCAATCCAGCCGGTCAGCGCGCCAACAACTGTTGAAGCGATCGCGTCGGCCGTGGCAGGTGAGTCAGCTAGTTCGTCAAAAGAGCTTATCAAAGAACCAAATATCAAAGTCGGCCTGTATCAAGCCAAAGGTGAAGTGGTATTTACCTCGCCTTATCCATACATGGTTTACGCGCAAAAAGATTATCAAGTGCTTCTGCCACCCAATACGCCGGCTAAATTATCTTATTTAAATGGTCAATATATTTTTAAAAGTTCGGTTTGGGATTTTGAATCAGATAAAAATATTCGTCTCGTGGCTTTGGAACCCAATTATTATTTTACCATCACCAATTACACTCGGACACTGTCTTATCGCCCCAATATAAATTACAATTCATATCATGGCAATTTGGAATTAAAAAATTTGTCCGGCAGTTTGGGTGTTTATGTGATCAATGAGTTGCCACTTGATTCATATTTGGCTGGTATTGCTGAAACCGGTAATACTTCTCCGCCTGAATACATCAAGGCTTTGCTGGTCGCGGCTCGTTCTTACGCCTATGTGAAAATAAATAAAACCAAAACGGTTTATGATCGTGGTTTTGATGTCTATGCCAGCACGGTTGATCAGCTTTATTTGGGTTATACTTCCGAAAAAGAATTGCCCAATATGGCTAAGCAGGCCGAAGCCACTTTTGGAGAATTGGTGACTTATCAAGGAGAGCCTGTAACTACTCCATATTTTGGCCATAGCGATGGTTATACTCGTTCGTGGAGTGAGGCTTGGGGCGGGACAGACAAACCTTGGTTAAAAAAAGTGGAAGCGGTTTATGATCATGGCCAATCAATGTATGGGCATGGCGTGGGCATGAGTAATCGCGACGCGTCCTTGCGCGCTAGTAGCGATGGCTGGGATTATATTACAATTTTGAAATATTATTACACAGGCGTGCAGGTGGAGAAAGTCTATTAAAGAAATACAATAAAAAACGCCGGTTTTATTCGCCGGTGTTTTTATTTGTTTTTTATTTACCGTTTCTATGATGTCTTTTATCTTCAGCTGCCAGATCCAACAGACGTTGGCGCAATTCATGCGGATGAGGCACATTTTCCATAATAAATTTTGGCACAGTGCCGGCGGTTTGTATCTCCAAATTACCGTATTTGAACAAAGTGGCAAAAAATCCTTTGATCACGGATGAAGCGTCTTGAATTTGGTATAGATCAACTTCGGAAATTCGTCGGGCAAATAAAGTTATTTGTTCAACATCCACTAGACGGTCATTGGTGATAATGTGTATATCAAGATAAAATTCTATAAAGGCGGTATAGAAAAAAAGCATTAAAGACAGATAATAGATGCTGGCTACCATGATCAAAATAGGCAGTGAAATCGCGCCGGTAAGCAGGTGAGGAAAAATATTTCTAATCAAAAACCATAATCCAAACGGCACCAAAGTCAGTAAAATAAAAAAAACAATGGTAGGCACAAAGGTAATATAATGCCGGCGAACGCGGGCAACAATTGTTTCATAGGGTTTGGCGTGTATGAGATCTCCTAGAGCCATAGATTAAAAATTAAAAATATTCGCAAACCAATCCGAGCTATAAATGGTTATTGGCGTGAGCCAATTTGCGCCGGATAATAGGCGGGCGGTAGTATAAAAAATAAATAGAGTGAGAATAAAAACAACGAGCGTCATCGCGAAACTAGCCATAGTATAAGAAGCCGTTTTGATAATATGCATTATATTAATAATGGAAAAAACAATAAATACCAATAAAAAAATCAGATAGAGAAAGAAAAAACTGTACAAGGGAATAGTTATTGTCATAAATTAAAGCAAAGTGGCTGTTTTGGGCGTTGGTAAGTCAAAGTGCTGGTAAGCTAGAGTGGTGGCTTTGCGGCCGCGCGGAGTGCGTTCCAAAAATCCAAGCTGGAGCAAAAACGGCTCATAAATAGTTTCAATTGTATCCATCTCTTCACTAATGGCCGCGGATAAAGTATTCAATCCAACCGGTCCGCCAGCGAATTTTTCTATCAAAGCGCGCAATAAACGACGATCTATTTCATCCAGCCCCAAATGATCAATCGCCAACATTTCCAAGGCTTCTTTGGCGATGTCATGGTGTATTTTACCATCTCCTTTGACTTGCGTATAGTCGCGCACTCTTTTGAGTAAGCGATTGGCAATGCGCGGGGTGCGTCGGGATCTTTGAGCCACCAGCTGACTGGCATCGGGTTGAAGTTCCACGTCCAATAACTTGGCATTGCGATTGATTATTTTGACAATATCTTCATTTTCATAAAATTCCAAATGAAAACTGTGTCCAAAACGGTCGCGCAAAGGGCTGGAAATAGAGCCCATTTTGGTGGTGGCGCCAATCAGAGTAAATCTGTTCAAAGGCATGCGAATGGAGCGGGCGGCCGGTCCCTTACCGATAATAATATCCAACACATAATCTTCCAGCGCCGGATATAGGACTTCTTCAATTGTTTTATTAAGGCGATGTATTTCATCAATAAATAAAATTTCTCCTTCTTGCAAGTTAGTCAAAATGGCGGCCAAATCACCCACTTTTTCCAAAGTCGGGCCGGAAGTTGTTTTGATATTGGCGTTCATTTCTTTGGCGATAATATGAGCCAAAGTGGTTTTGCCTAGACCGGGGTTGCCATAGAGCAAAACATGCTCAATCGGCTCATGACGCTGTTTGGCAGCCTGCATGGTAATAGTCAAATTATTTTTGATTTGGCCTTGACCGACAAAATCAGCCAGTTTTTGCGGGCGCAAAGTAATATCAAAAGCCAATTCTTCATTGGAATTTGTTTCTGGTTCAATCATTCGTTCAGTATCTTGATTTTGATTTTCTCGGGTCATAGTGGTATTATTATAATGGATAGAAAATTAATTGTCTATTTTTTAAGATTTATGCCAATATTTGAACAACAACAAGAACAATTAAATCGCCAGCGGGCTGAAAGCCAGGAAGCCGGGATGGAAAGCAAGGAAGGTCGTGAAGAAAAAGAAGCTCAAGAAATGGGCGCTAAAGAACGCATGGAAAAGACCGTGGTAGAAGTAAAAAATACCAAGCAAAGGATGCAAAATATTATGGTTAATATTTCGCAAGTATTGGCGGCCGTACGAGCGATTCGCGCCAAACTTGGCTTAAATCAAGCCGGCGATGTGCCGGCGGTACAAAGAGATGAGGCTACTTTGGCTGAATTAAAGCAAAAATTATCTGAATTAATGTCGCAAATAGGCGATTTAAAGCTGGCTTTAAAGGCTGAAGAGCTGGCTCGTTTGCGTCAGGCTGATCCAAATATGAATGAACAAGAAATGGACAAGCAGGCTAATCAAAGCGTGGATAGAATTTTGGCTGAACTTGGTTATTCGGCCGATCAAGGCTAGATTTCTTCTGTGGACAACTATTTTAGTATGAGTTGTCTTTTTATTTTTAGCCTTATTTTTAGCCAAAATATTTGATAATACTCTTTTGTTGACAGCTGTGCTATAATAATAAATGCGCTTTAAAAAACACAATATATTGTGTTAAAAAACCTCTTAAGCCACAATTTATAGTATTAGGCTGTGGCCAAACATTTCATAATTAAAAATAAATTTTAAAATTAATATGCAAAACGCCACTGCCACCAAAGTTTTTATCAAAGATAATGACTTTCATTATTCCGAGGCCAATGGTTTGCGTTTTGAACGGTATTTTACCAAAGAAGGCATTAGTCCGTTTGACATGTTTGATTTTGAGCTTCGTTCTTCCATCATTCGCGAACCCAGCGGTCGTCTTATTTTTGAAATGAATGACGTGGAAGTTCCTAAAACTTGGTCGCAAGTGGCCACTGATATTTTGGCGCAAAAATATTTTCGCAAAACCGGCGTGCCTCAATATAATGAAGATGGCTCGCCCAAACTTGACGTGAGCGGACAGCCGGTTTTGAGCTCGGAAAAAAGCATTAAGCAAGTGGCGCATCGGTTAGCCGGCACCTGGCGTTATTGGGCGGAAAAATACAGTTATTTTGCCACTCCCAAAGACGCGCAAGTTTTTTATGATGAACTGGTTTACATGATTATTTCCCAGCGTGTCGCTCCCAATTCTCCACAATGGTTTAATACCGGCTTGCAATGGGCTTATGGGATTAACGGTCCTTCACAAGGTCATTATTATACTAATCCGGATACAGGCGAAACAAAATTGTCAGAAGATTCATACACTCATCCTCAGCCTCACGCGTGTGGTCGGTATAATACCAAATTATTTACTGATAAAGGAATTTTGGATTTGGGAGAAGTGGTGGAAAATAAAATGACGGGCCTTAAGGTTTTTGATGGTCAAACATATGTAAAAATTAAGGCGGTAAAAAATAATGGGACGCGTAAAGTTTATCGCGCTTTATTAAAAAATGGAAATTATATTGATTTTACCGATGATCATTTGGTTTGGTCTTCAATCACAAGAAAAAAAGAAGCCGGCAACTATAACTGGTTGGAGATGAAAGAATTAAAAGGACGGTTGGTTCAGCAATTTTCTTGCGCCCCATTAAAAAATAAAAATAGTAAAGTTAAAAAGCTTGATTTAGAACGGGCGGAATTGGCTGGTTTTGCCATTGGCGACGGGTATTATGGGAAATATAACCGCAACAACAAAACCACCATGTTTGGCATTATTACCATTAATGATGATGAATTTAATAAATTTGGCAAGATTTTTAAAAATCTTTTTGGACAATTTAAGGTATCAACTAAAGAAAAAATTTCTTTAAATTATAGAATAATAAAAAACGATAAAAAAGAAGTTGATTCTTACGTGCAAGAATATGAACTTGATAAAAAATCTTTTTTTGTCAAAGTTCCAGATAAAATAATGCGTGGGCATGAGCAAGAAAAGTCTGTTTTTTTACGAGGACTTTTTCAAGCTGACGGTTGCGTAAGAATAAGAAAAGACAAAGGACGCAACAGCGGGGATATAGTTCTGACATCCATTTCCGAAGAATTGATGCATGGCGTGCAAATATTATTATTGGAATTGGGTATTTATTCAAATATATCCATGGAAAAGGATAAAAAAGAAAATCGTCATCCTCTTTATCAGCTGAGCATATCATACGAATCAGAGATAAAAAAATATGCTGAATTAATTGGTTTTATTTCAAAAGATAAACAGGATAAGCTGATTCAACTTAATAAAATGGTTGGCGGGAAGCAAAAAAATAATCCGGCGGAACAGTTGGTGGCATCAATTAATTATATTGGCGAAGAAGAAGTATATGATATACAAACAGATTCAGGAAAATTTTGCGCTAATGGGGTAGTGGTGCATAATTGTTTCATTCAGTCGGTTAAAGATGATTTAGTCAATGAAGGCGGGATTATGGATTTGTGGGTTAGGGAAGCCAGATTATTTAAATATGGCAGTGGCACCGGCAGTAATTTTTCCGCTTTGCGCGGTGAAGGAGAATCATTGTCTGGCGGAGGCAATTCATCAGGCTTGATGAGTTGGCTTAAAATTGGCGATCGAGCGGCCGGCGCCATCAAATCCGGAGGCACTACTCGCCGAGCCGCTAAAATGGTGATTGTCAATACTGACCATCCGGATATTGAAAAATTTATAGAATGGAAAGTAAAAGAAGAAAAAAAAGTGGCTGTGTTGTTGGCGGCCGGTTATGATTCTTCTTATGAAGGCGAAGCTTACCAAACCGTTTCCGGCCAAAATTCCAACAATACGGTTCGCGTGGATCTCAAATTTATGCAAACGGTGGAGCAGGATGGAGATTGGAATTTGATTAGCCGCACTGACGGTAGAATCATCAAAACTTTGCCGGCGCGTCAGTTATGGAACAAAATCGCCCAAGCGGCTTGGTCTTGCGCTGATCCCGGACTGCAGTTTGACACCACTATTAATGATTGGCATACTTGTCCGCGATCGGGCCGTATTAATGCTTCCAATCCATGCTCTGAATATATGTTTTTGGATGATACTGCCTGCAATTTGGCTTCTATTAATCTAGGGCATTATTATGATAGTGAAAATTCTGTTTTTGATGTTGAAGGTTTTAGAAATACGGTCAGAGTCTGGACTTTGGTTTTGGAAACAAGCGTGCTTATGGCTCAATATCCAAGCTTTGAGATAGCTAAAAGAAGTTATGAGTTTCGTACTTTGGGTTTGGGTTATGCCAATATCGGCAGTGTGCTTATGACCGCCGGCCTGCCTTATGATTCACCCGAGGCCATGGCCTTTGCGGCTTGTGTTACCGCTGTCATGACAGCCGAGAGCTATGCTTCTTCCGCTCAAATAGCGCGCAGTGTCGGACCGTTTAAAGAATATGAAAAAAACAAGACTGAAATGTTGCGCGTTATTCGCGATCATCGTCGGGCCGCTTATAATGCTGATGATAAAGAATATGAAGGCCTGTCAATAATTCCCACTGGGATTGATTCACGAAAAGCGCCCGAGTATTTGTTAAAAGCGGCTCGTGAAAGCTGGGATCGAGCTTTGGATATGGGAGAAAAATACGGCTTTCGCAACGCGCAGACGACTGTTTTGGCTCCAACCGGCACAATCGGTTTGATAATGGATTGCGCCACTACCGGAGTAGAACCGGATTTCGCTTTGGTGAAATTCAAAAAGTTGGCCGGTGGCGGATATTTTAAAATTGTTAATTCAGCTGTTTCTTCAGCCTTGCGCTTTTTAGGTTATACGGAAAATCAAATAGATGACATAATTAGATATTTAAAAGGCAGTGGCACTTTACAAGGTTCAACCGGTATAACTACGGAGAGTCTCAAAGCCAAAGGATTTTTGGCGGAAGATCTGGCTAAGATAGAAAAAGCTTTGCCCGCGGTGTTTGAATTGCCTTTTGCTTTTAATGTTTGGAGTCTAGGCGAGGCATGCTTGTCTCGCTTAGGCTTCGGCAAAGAACAAGCTGAAGATTCAAATTTTAATTTGCTCAAAGCGTTGGGATACAGTGATGAAGAGATAATCAAAGCCAATGAATATGTTTGCGGAGCCATGACGATAGAAGGCGCTCCCCATTTAAAAAAGGAACATTATGATGTATTTGATACTGCTAACAAAAACGGCAAAAAGGGTAAGCGTTATATTCACTATCTTGGCCATATTCGCATGATGGCCGCGGTTCAGCCTTTTATTTCAGGCGCTATTTCCAAAACAATCAATATGCCCAATGAGGCATCGGTTGAGGATGTCAAAACCGCTTATATGGCCTCGTGGAAATTGGGACTCAAAGCTAACGCGATTTATCGCGATGGCTGTAAATTGTCACAGCCTTTGTCCACTCGTTCCAGCGATAAAAATGAAAAAGACAAAGACAAAAACGAAGATCAAGAAAAAGGCGCTAAAGAAGTTAGCAACGCAATCGGCGAGAAAAAATATTTTCTCTCCAATCAAACGCAAATGGTTGAACAATTGGTAGAGGCTGAACAAGTGATGATCAAATACGCGCATGACGGCTCTAGCCAAGGATTACGCGTTTACTTGCATGGTGAACAGCGCAAATTGCCTTATAAGCGCGGTGGAATAACTGTCAAAGCCAAAATTGCCGGCCAAAGCGTGTTTATTCGCACCGGCGAATATCCGGATGGACGGCTGGGCGAAGTATTTATTGATATGTATAAAGAAGGCGCGGCTTTTCGCAGTATGTTGAACTTGTTCGCGGTTTCAGTTTCAATTGGTTTGCAATATGGCATACCATTGGAAGAATATGTCAATAAATTCACTTTTACCCGCTTTGAACCCAGCGGTATGACGGATCATCCCAATATCAAGAATTGCACTTCAATTATTGATTTTGTTTTTCGCGTTTTGGGCATGGAATATTTGGGTCGGACTGATTTTGTGCAAGTAAAACCGCAGGGTATTCAAAAAAATCGCGTGGAACAATTGGCCAAACTGGAAGCGCGGGCGGCCGGTCAAGAAGCGCTTGATTTGGATGGAGCAACAGTAACAAATCCGATCATAAAGACTAACAAACAACAAGCTGTCTTGCCCAATATGCCTAAAGTTGAAATAGATATGAGCGCTGACTCAATCAACGCTCACTTGAGCGGGATGCAAAGCGATGCTCCGCCTTGTCCGACTTGCGGTCATACCACTATTCGCAATGGCACTTGCTACAAGTGTCTTAATTGCGGAAGCACAACCGGATGTTCTTAAAATTATGTCCATCTATACTAAAACCGGCGATAAAGGCGCCACTTCTCTTTTGACAGGAGAGCGAGTAAGCAAGGACTGCATCAATTTGCAGGTAGTGGGCGCGTTGGATGAATTAAACGCTGTTTTGGGAATGATAGTCTGTGAGCTGGCAGTTAAAGCGGATGATTTTGGCCGTTTGCTCGCGCGCATTAGAACAATTCAAAAAGATTTGTTTAAAGCCGGTTCGGAAATCGCTTCATCTCAATTGGCGTCGGAATTGACGGATTTAAAATTAATTGACAAAAATAAAATAGAAAGTTTGGAAAAAGAGATTGATGATATGTGGGCGGATTTGCCGGCCTTAAAGAATTTTATTTTACCGGGAGGAAGCGCGGTGTCAGCGCGCTTGCAATTGGCGCGCGCGGTTTGTCGGCGGGCGGAAAGAGATTTGGTAGGTTTATCCAAGCAGACTAAAGTAAGAGAAGAATTATTTATGTATTTAAATCGTTTGAGCGATTATTTGTTTACGGCCGGACGTTGGGTTAATTACAAAAGCGGGCGGGAAGAAATAATTGTTTAGAAATTGATTTGATTATTATTTTGTTTATCACGCGTAATAGAAACTTTGTATATAGGCAGAGGTTGTTGGGTATTTTTATTTATAGCCAATTCTTCTACGGTGGCCATGGTCTGTTGATTGAAAAGCTCGGTTAATTGGCTCTCAAATTCATCAATTTTTTTATACTCAAATTTTGTCGTTGAATTAGCCTTAAATAAATCAGGGGCATTGTCAGCTATTTTTTTGATTATTTCTTTAGCCACGCCGGCATGATAGACAAACATTTTTTGGCCGTTTAAATTCGGTTTGATGGCCGGAGCCTGGTCGTTGTCAGTATTTTCTATAATGATCACCGCGATTTCATCGTGATTGCTTGTCAAAGTTGTCAATTTGATCGGGTTGGATTTTTTTTGACTGGGAGTTTGTTTGGCGCGAGTATAAAGCTCGGTAAGAATCGCGCCAGTTATTTCTTTTCTGGTTTGATATTTTTCTGGATTTTTTAAAACTTCTTTTAAGTGTCCGCAACCGATATTATCTGTTTGCGCTTCTTGATTATCAGGCAATTCATGAGCATGATTGTCAGTGTGGAAATAAAAATTATTATGAGCGATTAAATCAATATATTTGTCTAAAACAGCAATAATTTGTTTTTTGTCCAATGGCCGGCCGGTCATTTTTTCATAAGTGGCGATAGTGGCTACTAATAAACCGGCATCTCCACCGGGCACACCAAAAATTTCATGATCGGTTCGGCCGTCAATGCATTCTTTAGGCGTTAAATAAAAATTTTGCCATTTGGCTGATTGACAACGTTCGCGCGCTAATGATTTTGTTTCATCAGACGGATAATCTGACGGTGAATTTTCCATAGATTGTAAAGTTTTTTTAGTGCCCAGGGCGGGACTCGAACCCGCACGACACAAGGTCAAGGGATTTTAAGTCCCTCGTGTATACCATTTCACCACCTGGGCGTCTAATAAAAAAATATTATCACAAGCTGGTTTAAAATTCAAGTGTCAGGCGCGATTGATATATGGTATAATATTATCAATGAATTCAGCCATGAAGAAAAAATATCGCGGATTTAGTTTGTTGGAGGTGCTGGTGGCAACCGCTGTTTTTTTGTTATTTGCCATTGGAATTTATGGCGGGCTTAATTTGGTTTACAAAATAGTTTACAGTTCTCGTCTGCGAATTTTGCAAACAGCTATTTTAGATGAAAAATTGGAAACAGTTAGAAATTTACCGTTTGATCAAGTGGGTATTACCAATGGCATACCAGTCGGAGTATTGCCTTACTCGCAAACTGTCCGGCGCAATGGCATTGATTTTGATTTGATCACCACTGTGCGCAATATTGACGATCCTTTTGACGGTATGGCTACGGGCACAGTGTTGATTGACACTTCGCCGGCCGATTATAAGCTGGTGGAGATGTCAATTATTTGTCATGATTGCATTCAGCAAAAACCAGTGGTTTTAATTACCCGAGTTTCGCCAAGAGAATTAGAAGGAGCGAGTGAAGATGGCTCTCTTTTTGTTCATGTTTTTGATGCCAATGGCCATGATTTGCAGGGCGCGACTGTTAATATCGCCTATATTGGCTCTACTACCATTAATATTACCGATACTACTGACAATGAAGGGATGGTAAGGGTTATTGGCACGCCCACAGGCACGGAAAAATATCATATTACAGTTAGTAAAAGCGGTTTTTCTACTGATTACACGGTATCATCTTCTTTAGCTGTGCCTAATCCGGTCAAATCTCCTTCAACAGTCATCAGCCAAACCGTGACGGAAATTAATTTTTCAATTGATTATCTGTCCAGTTTAAGTTTGCAAACGATAAATCAATCTTGTTATGCTTTGGGCAATAGCAATTTTAACATCAGAGGAGAAAAATTAATCGGCAACAATCCAATTGTTTATAAATATGATCAAGATTTATATACCAATGCCAGCGGTTTTTATGATTTTTTGAATATTGAATGGGATAAATATCATTTTAGCGCTTCCGGAACCATCTATGATATCGCCGGCTCAATTCCAATGTTGCCGATTGATCTAACCCCGGGTTTGACTCAAGACGCGTTTTTGATTTTGAAAACTCACTCCAGCGATTCTTTGTTAGTGCAAGTGCGCGATGCCGGCACGCTTCAACCTCTTTCTAACGCTACCGTGAGGTTATCGGCTGTTGGGTATGATCAGTCAGCCAGCACCAGCGTGGGTTATTTGCGCCAGACTGACTGGTCAGGCGGAAGCGGTCAAGAGGTTTTTAATGATAATACTCGGTATTATGCTGACAATGGCAATATTGTCAATAATTCTCCGGATGGCGATGTCAAACTCAAAAAAGTCGGTGGTGATTATTTGACATTAGGTTGGCTTGAATCATCAATATTTGATTTTGGCGCCGGCGCGACTTATCGCAATATTGTTATTCAGCCCCTTAGCCAGCCGACTGATACTTATGTAAAATTTCAAATCGCCACTGACGCGAGCAGTACTCCGGCGGTTTGGAATTATTTTGGTCCGGATGGCACAGCCAATACCTATTACACGGCCACCAGCAGTCTAATTAACAGTTCGCACTATAATCAACAATATCTTCGTTATAAAGCGTATTTAATCACGGATGATACCAAAAACACTCCCACTCTTTCTGAAGTTTTATTTACCTACACCAACCAGTGTACTCCGCCCGGTCAAGTATTTTTTGATAATTTATCAGATGGCCTTTATACTTTGGAGGTCAGTCGCGACGGTTATAATACGATTACTTCAGTTGATTTTGAAGTTTTAGGCAGTACTATAACCACGGTTAATATGTCGGTTAGCGGAACTTAAAATATATGTCAAAAATCATTTTATCAAACAAAGGCTTTACCCTGATGGAAGTATTGGTGGCTATGGGGATTTTTTCTTTGATTTCCACCGCGATTGTAGGGCTTTTTGTGTATAGTATCAAGTCAAACAAAATTGTTTGGGAACAACTTTCCACCCAAAACGAAGGGCGCAAGATTACGCAAGATTTTGTCAATGAATTGCGTAGCGCCACTTATTCCAGCATCGGCGCTTATCCCTTGGAAACAGCGCAGGACAGCCAAATTATTTTTTATTCAAATGTAGACGCTGATATTTTACGCGAAAGAGTGAGATATTTTTTAGAAGGCAATACTTTGAAAAAAGGGATTATCAAACCCACGGGCAATCCTTTGATCTATGTTACCAGCACGGAAAGCATCAGTGAAATGGTTCATGACGTTTATAATACCACCACGCCGATTTTTTATTATTACGATCAAAATTACGGCTATACCAACAGTTTGCCTTTGAGTCAGCCGGTATCAATAACAGCCGTGCGCATGGTTGGTTTTGTGTTGGAGCTGGAAGAAGATCCGTCATCTTCACCCGTTCCATTTCATATTGAAACAAAAGCGGTTATTAGAAATTTGAAGAGCAATTAGATTTATGATAAGTAGATTAATAAAATTTGTACGAAATTTTAAAAAAGACCGGCAAGGCAATTTATTGTTGTTTGCTTTGGTTTTTGGCACTATTAGTTTTACGATTGTGATTACCGGTATTTCCGGTTATGCCATTTATGAAAACAAGGCTTCAATTTACAAACATAATCGCGAACAGGCTTTTCAGATCGCCGAAGCCGGGATTAATTATTATCGTTGGCATTTGGCGCACAACAAGACTGATTATTATGACGGCCAGGGAGCCACTTCCACCGGACCTTATGTCCATGATTATTATGATAAAGATGGCAACTTGATAGGTTATTATTCATTAAACATAGTGGCGCCTTTGTCAGGTTCAACCGTGGTAACCGTAAGTTCAACCGGTTGGATTAAAGATCAAGTTAACAGTAAAAGAACAATTCAAGCCAGATTGGGTTTTGTTTCTTTGACTGATTACGCTTTTTTGTCCAATACAGATGTTTGGATCGGAGACAATGAGATTATTCACGGTAAATTTCATGCCAATGGCGGAATTCGTTTTGACGGCACTGGCGATGCTCCCATTACCAGCGCTAAAGAAACATATTATTGTCAAGCCGTGCATGGCAGTGGTTGTAATAATACTCTCAAGCCCGGTATTTGGGGAGACGGCGAACCTCAAACATATTGGGATTTTCCCGTGCCCGCGTTTGATTTTGACGTGGTTACCAGCAAGCTGGCCGATATCAAAGACGGCGCCGAGGAAAGCGGTATTTATTTGACATCTTCAGGCTTGCAAGGCTGGCGTTTGCGTTTTGACGCCAATGGCAAAGTATACGCGCGCAAAGTTTATTCCACTACTTGTTATAATGGAAAAAGCGTGGAAGATAAACATTTTAATTCTTATTGTGTAGATATTGACAGCTATGATGAAAATCCGGAAACAGAGTATAATATACCTGCCAACGGCTATATTTATGTTGAAGACACTGTTTGGGTTGATGGAACGGTCAAAGGGCGCGCCACTATTGGCACGTCTGTGGGCAAGTCTATTATTATCAACGGTAATATATTATATGATTCCAAAGATGGAACCAATGTCTTGGGGTTGATTGCCAAGCAGGACATTTTAATTCCAAAAGAATCGCCAAATGAATTGGAAATTAACGCAGCCGTTTTGGCGCAAAACGGTTCGGCGCAAAGATACTATTATTCTGGAGATATGAAAGACGAAATTACCACTTATGGTTCGGTTATAACCAATGGCATCTGGACATGGTCGTGGGTTACGGGTGGCGGTTCAGTGGTTTCTGGCTATCGTTATACCAATTCCACTTATGACGCTAATTTGACTTACAATCCTCCGCCAGGGTTTCCGGTCGGCAATGAGTATAATTTGTTGAGCTGGGAAGAAGTGGAATATTAGCGGGTTAAATTAATTTTGTTGCTTGTCGCGTTGGTTTTTGCTATAATATTTACTATAAAAAGATAGATAAAAAATTATTATGACCAAGATTAGAAAATTAGTTATACCAGTAGCCGGATTGGGTACGCGGTTTTTGCCGGCCACTAAGGCTCAACCAAAAGAAATGATGCCGATTGTTGATAAACCTATTATTCAATATGTAGTGGAAGATGCCGTGCGCTCCGGGATTACTGATGTTATTATGGTTACCGGACCAAGCAAACGAGCTGTAGAAGACCATTTTAGTCCTAATTATGAATTGGTTAATTTGTTAAAGAAGCAAGGGAAAAATCAAATTGCCGAAGAAATTAAAAAAATATCTGATTTGGCTAATTTTATTTTTATTCGCCAAAAAGGCCCTTATGGCAATGGCAGTCCGGTTTTGTCAGCCAAAGAAGTCATAGGTGACGAGCCTTTTGCCGTGATGTGGGGCGATGAGTTTTTTTATGCTCCGCGTCGTCCGCAATTAAAACAATTAATGGATGTTTTTGACAAATATGGAGATCCGGTTTTGACGGCTTGTCAGACAGACGCCGAAGGCACAAGAAAATATGGCATTATTGATGGTCAAGAAGTGGCTCAGGGGGTTTTAAAAGTAAAAAGAATAATAGAAAAACCCGGACCGCAAAAGGCGCCCACCAAAATGGCTAGTTTGGGCGGGTTTATTTTGACGCCTGATATTTTTGAAGAATTGCAAAAAACCAAATTGGGCAAGGGCGGGGAACTGTGGCTGGTGGATGCTATTTTTGCTTTGTCCAAAAAGCGTTCTATCTATGCTTGCGTGATTGACGGGCAATATTATGATACTGGTTCCAAATTTGGTTATCTAAAAGCTAATTTGGATTTTAGTTTGCGCGACCCGGAATTGCGAAATGATGTAAAAAAATATTTAAAGCAAATAATTTAGCTAAATTTTGCTAAATGAAAAAGATAAAAGTAAAATTAGTCGGTTTGATCTTGTTAGTCATGCTAACAACAGTGGGCGGTTTTGGTTGTAAAGGATTATCCGCCCAAGAACAAGCGGCCACCAAGCCAGTGGTTTTGGAATTTTGGACAGTGGCTGATGATGTGGCTGAAATGCAAAAATTGGTGGCCTTGTATAAGGCCGAACGACCCTATTTGACAGTCAATTTTACAGTAGTGCGTGAAAATGAAATGTATCAAAAATTAATAAATGCTTTGGCTGATGATAATAGTCCGGACATTCTTTCTGTTCGCAATCGTTCCATGGGCGCTTATCTTAATCGTCTAGCGCCTATGCCGTCAACTGTAAGCGATGTGACTGTGCGGACAGTTAAAAAACAATTTAGCACGGAAACGCAGGTAAACATGGGGACAATAAATATGTTAAGCGTGGATCAGCTGGATAGCGAGTATGTTCAAACTGTTAAAAAAGACGCGGTTTATGGCGGTAAGATTTATGGATTGCCTTTGTCAATTGACACTATGGCTCTTTATTATAACAAAGATTTGCTAGACAGAGCCAGAGTAGCTCAACCGCCGACCAATTGGACTGATTTTCAAACAGCGGTTAAAAAGGCCACCCGCTATGACAGCACCGGCAAATTGATTACTCAAGCCGGCACTGCCATGGGATTGGGCTCCAATGTGGAAGGTTTTGATGATCTGTTATACATATTATTTAAACAAAGTAATCTTAGTTTTGTGGATTCCAGCGGGCGGGCGGCTTTTAATTATGTTTCATCTGATCGCGATCAGATCAGTTCAGCCATGTCAATCATAAATTTTTATTCTGATTTTGCTAATGCCGGCAAAGACACCTATACTTGGAATTCGTCCTTGGACAGTTCTCTTAATGAATTTATTAATGGCCGGCTGGCTTTCTTTTTTGGTTATAGTTATCAATATTCTCTTATTACCAGCCGAGCGCCCCAGCTTAATGTCAAAATTTTGCCCATGCTTCAGTTGGACAGTAAACAGCCGGTCAATACAGCTAATTATTATTTGCAGACGGTTAGCAAAAAATCCAATCATCAAAGTGAAGCTTGGGCTTTGATTAATTTTATGGCTGATTCTCAAGCGACCAAAACATATTTGGATGCTACCGGTCGGCCATCAGCTTTGCGCGCTTTTATTGCCGATCAACAAAGCAAAAAAGAATTGGCGCCATTTGTGTCGCAGATATTGGTGGCGGATAACTGGTATCGGGGTAAATCTTATCAAACTGCCAAAAGCGCTCTAAGCTATATGTTGGATCAATGGCCCAAAGCGCCGACTGATGACGCGGGCAAGCGCGTTAAATATTGGCAGGATTTATTAAACTACGCGGCCGCGCAAGTTAATCAAAGCTTATGAAAAATTTTTTAAAAATATTTTTGCTGGTGATGATGGCGGGGGTGGGGGTTTTGAGTATGGTTGAGGAGGCGAAAATGATGGCATGTAGTTGTCAATATAGCGGAGGTAAAATCGCCTGTTGGGATTCGCTTTTTGCATCAGATGCAATATTCTGTGCGGATTCAAATGCTTTAAGTTGTTCTTTTAACAATGCCACTACTGTTTCTTGTAATACTGACACAAAAGTTGCTAAACCAGCTATTCATTCTTGTATTGATTCAGTACAGAAAGCATGCTGGGTTACTGTTGATTTGAGCAAACAATCATTATGTAGTTCTGTTTCAAGTCAATGGTCTCCAAATACAGATTGTCGTAATAATCTTGGAGTTTACCAATTAATTGCCATCCCTTCTTCACCTACTGCTCCTGCCGTAGCCACTCCTCCCGCTAAAACCGGCGATGCCAACACAGGCGCTGTTTCCGGCGCGACCACCAATGGTTATGCCAATGCTCCGGCCACTTCCGACAAGCTAGGCAGTTCTGGTTTAGCTTCATTTATTCCCAATTGTAGCGCCAATTCATCTTTATCCAAAGAATGTCGAGATGTGTCTGTTTTTGTGGTGACTTTGATTGGCATTACCCGTTATCTTTTTGGCGTAGTGGGCAGTATTTTTCTTTTGTTGATGGTCTATGGCGGAATAGTGTGGATTACTTCGCAGGGTAATTCGGAAAAATTAAAAAAAGGCTTGGATATTTTTGTAGCCGCTATGGTGGGCGTAGCTATAATTTTTAGCGCTTATATGCTGGTCAATTATCTGGCTGCGGCATTGGAAGTAAGTTTGTAATATATAATTTTATGTTGAGAATTAAATATTGGTTGGTTTTGACAATATTAGTTTTAGGCGGTTCTTTGTTTTGGCAAAATTCAACAATTGTTTTGGCACAGACATCTATTAATGACATTAAAGCCACTGGGATTAACCCCGCAGTTTCGGGTGCTTCACAAGTTGGCACTGATCCAGGCAAATGCAGTTGTGTGATCAGCTATAATATTGCCAACTTGGCTACTCCAAATAAAAATCAAGAAACGACCTTTGAAACGGTTTGTAAAAGTTTTACCGGTGGCGGGGTGAATTCTGCCAATAAAATGCGCTGTGATGGGGTTCAATACAATTGGTCGGTTTCATCTAAAACCGGCACGGATTGCAAGCTAATAAATATCACATGGTTTGATAGCATTGTGAGAAGTAAATTAGGAACGATTTTCTCAACTGTTAAAGACTCGGATATTCAGTCTACTAGCTTTATTTGCGCCCCGCCCGGCTCATCCGGTTCTACAGCTTCAACCCAGATGGCTGGCAATACTGTTTGCACGGCCGAAGAAGCTATGACTACCAGCGGACTGGTAGCTTGCGCCAAGCGTGAGCTCAATCCCGGTGGTATTACCAGTCCGTTACAGTTATTGGGTTATGCTATAAAATTTAATTACGCGGCTATGGGCGCGATTGCTTTTGCTTTGTATTTGTGGGCCGGATTTTTGTTTATGACATCCGGAGGCAATGCTGAACGCCGAGGCAAAGCCATGAAGACTTTTTTGTGGGTGACTTTGGCAGTGATAGTTCTTTTTTCATCCTATGCCATTTTGAAATTTGTTTTCAGCAGTTTGATAATGAAATAATATAAAATATGATAAAAGCAAAAATAGCGGTTATGATTGGTTTGATGTCAGTTTTGACGATGATATTTGTCGTTTCGCCAACCTTGGTTCAAGCGAAATGTGAAACTACATCCGCCGGAGTGACTACTTGTTCGCTGGATAATCCGCTTCAGACCACTGAACCGAACATAGTAATCGGAAATATTGTCAAAGCTCTTATGGGCGTGACCGGGGCGCTTAGTTTGTGGGCTTTTGTGGAAGGCGCTTCAAAATGGCTTCGTTCCATGGGTAATCCCGAACAAATCAATAAAGGCATGCATACTATGCTGTGGGCGGTTTTGGGATTATTGGTGGTGTTTATCAGTTATGCCATCGCCAAATGGGTTTTGCGATTATTTTTCATCGGCCAAGCATGGTAAAAAATAGTTTTTTTTGCTATAATATGTTTAATAAATTATTTAGAGAGGGGAGGTGAAAATATGAGTAAAATTAAAATGATGTTGTGTGTTTTGGCCATGGGAGCGATGATGATGCCGGCGCTGGGAGTTCAAGCTCAATCTAGCACTCCAACCGTCAATTCAGAGTCTTTGGGTATTTCCTATGGAAAATATACCGGACTTGGCAGTCGTGATATTCGCGACACAGTAGCCAGCATTATCCGCGTGGCTTTGGGTCTGTTAGGTATCGTAGCCGTAGTGATTATTATCATCGGTGGCTTTACCTGGATGACAGCCGGCGGTAATGATGAAAAAGTCGGTCAAGCTAAAAAATGGATTTTTAGCGGTGTGATCGGGTTGGCCATCATATTATCAGCCTATGCGTTGGCGTCATGGGTTATTGATCAGCTTATCAACGCCACGACCTAGGTTAATTATTGCGGCAGCTGCAATAATTTTGCAATCAAGCTTGCTAGAGGACGAAGATCGTCCTCTAGCAAGATGTTTAAATGCTAAAGGTGAAACAAATATTTAACCGGTGGCGTCTAAACATCTTTTTATGCTTTGGCAGATAAAAAAAATTTTTATTGGCGCAATCATGTTTTTTTGTTTTCTTTTTCCGATTTTAACGCAAGCCATAACCGCGGTGCCGGTGATTGGCAATAAATCGGATAATTTTGGTTTGGACAGCGCTTATCAGGTGACCAATATGAGTTCTATGTCCACTATCGGTAAAAACGATCCTCTGCAGACAACTGCTTTGATAATTAATTATGTGTTATCATTTTTAGGCATTGTTTTTTTTGGTTTGATGCTTTTTGGCGGGTTCAAATGGATGACAGCCATGGGCAGATCGGAAGAAACGGAAAAAGCCAAAACTATTTTGGAAACAGCTATCGTAGGCATTGTGATAGTTGTGGCTGGTTATGCCATTACTTATTTTATTTTACAGCAGTATAATTTAACAGTTTAGTGTGAAAAAAACGATTTTAATTATTTTATTGGTTATTTCTTTTTCACTGGCCTTATGGCCGAGCGCTGATTCGTGGGCCGGGGAAACAGCCAATAATCCGAAATTTCAAACAGATTTTGATAATTATTTAGGATTGGAACAAGCGGCCAATCAAGCCGGCATTAAAAATGTTCCTTTTGCCAACAATACTTTGGCTTTGGCGGCTGTAGCCAACGGCATAGGCGTGGCCATGTCATTTTTGGGAATAATTTTTTTCGGATTGGTTATGTTTGCCGGTTTTACTTGGATGACAGCGGCCGGAGCCAGCGAACAAGTGGAAAAAGCTAAAAAACTTTTGGAAGGCGCGGTGATTGGATTGGTTTTGGTTCTTTCTTCTTACGCAATAACCAATTTTGTGTTTAGTCGGATAATTGGCGCGCCATCAGGCAGTTCCACCACTCCGGCCGGTAGCGTGGTTGATTGCGCTAAAGCAACGGTTGGGACAATTTGCGCCGACAATAGTGTTTGCGACGGCAAAAGCGCGTGTATTACTAAATGTGAATATGAATATGGCATAAAAATACAAAATCAATTTGGGAAATGTATGGAAAAGACTGCTTGTTAAACATCTTACCAAGGGTATGGAATTATAGAAACGGGATTATGTCCGGGAGGAAAGAATTATATTTGTTGTCATAGCCAATAAATAAATATTTTTAAATTAAAAATAATTTATGAAAAAAATTATAATTTTCATGGTTATGGCCATGATGCTATCGCCAATTGTAGTTTTAGCGCAGGCTTCAACTAATGCTACTCCGGTGACAGGAGCTAATACTACAGCGCTTCCAAGCGCTACAGTGGTTGGGGGCAGTTCAGCCGCGGACACTTCCAAAGGATTGGGTAGCGCTTTGGGTAATTTAAAATCTGCTACCTTGGGGAGCGGTTTGGAAGCGGATTTTTCGGTAACAGTTAGCGGAGTGGTAAAGACGGCTCTGTCTTTGGTGGGCACGATATTTTTGGTTTTGATGGTTTATTCCGGTATTTTGTGGATGACTGCTTCAGGCAAAGAAGAGCAAGTGGAAAAAGCCGGTAAAATAATTAAAACCAGTATAATCGGCCTATTTGTAGTTATGTCCGCTTATGCCATTACATATTTTATAACCACCAATCTGGGGGCGGGTACAAGTTCAAGCAGCAGTACGAGCGGGTCTACTTCGGGGTATGTAACACCTACGCAGTGTGCTAAGTTAGGAGGTAGTTGTAATAAATTTAATGAAGTTACGAATGAGGCGTGTCCTACTGGCGGTACAGATAAGTTTGGTTTTACTGGAACAAATTTTGGTTTGTGTAGTAAGATAGAAGCATGTTGTGAAGCAACTGAAGAGGCTGGATCAGGCAAGTATAGGTGTGAAACTTTAATGCAAGGTAAATGTGTAGGTGGTACAAGCGGTTGCCCAACCGGCATGACTCAAAGCGGAGAATGTGAAGCTGGTACTTGGGATGATTATTGTTGTATTTATCCATCAATTTAAGGCTAACACCTCAAACTAACCCTATGAAATACTTAAATTATTTAAGACCTGCCATCATCGGCGCTATAATAATATTTTCTTTGTTTGGCGTTGGGCAAACAGGTTTAGCCGGCCCCAATGTCAATCTGTATACCAGTAATGTGGCTGGCAAGTCCGGTTTTGACACCAATGTAACCAATACTACTTTGTCGGAAACAATCGGCCAGATCATCAGAGTAGTTTTGACTATGACCGCCAGCTTATTTTTGGCTCTGACTGTGTATGCCGGCATTCTTTGGATGACGGCCGGAGGCAGTGAAGAAAAAGTGGGTAAGGCCACCAAGATTTTGTATATGTCAATTATCGGCCTGATAATAGTGTTTGCCGCTTATGGCATTACCACTTTTGTTTTGTGGGCGGTAATGCAAGGCGTGCAAGAATCAAATTGTCCCTGGGGACCGGGAACTTGTTAGTAATTAATAAAAAATATATGCGCCAACTAATTATTCCGATTATTTTTCTTTCAATGCTTTTTTCATTGAGTTTAAATTTTGCTCATCCGGTTAATGGCGCCGGCACCAGTGTTTTATCCAATTCAGTTAGCGCTCAATTGGACGCGGCCGCCGGCAAAAAAGGCGCCAGTTATTCCAAGCCGACCGATCCTCGCTTGACCGCCATGTTTATTATTCGCATCCTTTTGACTCTGCTAGGCACGGTTTTTTTGGCTTTGATTGTTTATGCCGGTTATTTGTGGATGACCGCCGGTGGCAATGAGGAACAGGTAACCAAATCCAAAAAACTTTTGAGTCAATCAATCATTGGTTTAATAATAGTGTTTTCCGCTTATTCCATCACTATTTTCGCCTTTAAAGTGGCGGTTAATTATTTTGCCGATCCTTTGGGCGGGGGTGGAGTTTATTATCAGCCCGAGATCCCGACCAAATAGGCTGATATTTGATAAATTTTTGTCAGACGAAGCAGGGCGACCTGTTTCGTTTTTATAACCATGTCTGAAATTATTTTTTCAATTATTGTTCCCGCTTATAACGAAGAAAAATATCTGGGCTGGTGCTTTCGGAGTTTAAAAAAACTGGAAGGCGATTTTGTTTTGGAAATTATCGTGGTGGATAATAATTCCACTGACCAAACAGCGCGAATCGCGCGTCAGCAAAAGGGCGTTAAACTTTTGTTTGAACGCCGGCGCGGGGCAGGATCGGCGCGCCGGCTTGGCACGCGATTCGCTCAAGGCAAATATATATTGCATATTGACGCCGACACTTGTTTGCCGGCCGGCTATCTGATTCAAGTCAAAAAAATATTTGATCAAGATCCGTCCGTGGCTTGCTTGGGCGGGCAGTTTTATTTTTATGACGCTGTTAGGTGGCAAAAAATTATCAGGCCATTAGTTTATTATCCGCTGATGTTTTTTATGCGCTTGGTTTCGGGCCGAAAAATCGGTCCGGCCGGCAACAATATGTGCTTTAAAAAACGAATTTACGATTTGACTGACGGGTTTGACGCTGATATAAAATTGGGCGAAGATATGAATATCTGCCGTCAGATGAGCCGGCATGGAAAAATTAAAATGTTTTACGGCTTGAAGTGTTTTATTTCCAGTCGGCGTTATAGGATGAGGAATTTATCTTATTTGGTCAAAATTTTTTTTCTGGTTTGTTTTAACAAAAAAATCAAAAGTGAATATCCGCATAGCCAAGAATTATAGCAACGAATCAATTATTTTTAAATCGCCTAAACATCCACTTGGCGCTTTCTATTAAAATTATATTTAGAATGCCGACTAAAACAATGCCAAGCACATATTTTGTTGATAAGGCCACTGTGCCAAAAAGCAACTGTAAGCTGGGCATATAAATAGCCATCGCCATAAGGATCAAACCAAGTGTAATCGCGCCGGTAAGATATTTATTTGAGAAAAAAGAATATGAAAAAATATTCTTTTCCAAATTTTTTACCGAAAACGCCAGTATAAGCGTATAGGTGCCAAAAGCCCCAAAGATAAAAGTTTTGACAGTAGTGGGGTCAAAACCCAGTCGTAATAAAATTAAATAGACTACAAAAAGCAAGGCGCTTGTAAATATGCCGATTACTAAGATTAAAAATTTCATCAGCGGATTAAATAATATCATATTTTTTCCGTTTGGTTTATGTGAAAGCCCATCTTCATCCTTTTCAAAGGCAAAAGCGATAGCCGGAAAGCTGTCCGTAAAAAAATTTACCCACAAAATTTGCAATGCATTTAAAGGCAGTGGCACACCGACAAGTATTGACCCGCCAATCAGAATAAGACCATCAGTAGTGTTTGAAAGTAAATAAACCAAGACCTTGCGTATATTGCCAAGAATTTGTCTGCCTTCTTCAACTGCCGCGACTATTGTTTCAAAATTATCATCTAAAAGCACTAAATCGGCTACGTTTTGCGACACTTCCGTTCCCGAACCCATAGCAATACCGACATTAGCTTGTTTAATACTTGGGGCGTCATTGACACCATCTCCGGTCATCGCGACAATTTCGCCTGATTCTTGAAATAATTTTACTATTCGCATTTTATCAAACGGCGTAACACGCGACACCACAGTTAAAAATGGCAGTCTTTCTCGCAAAGATTGATCGGTAAGTATCGCGAGTTCAGAAGCATCAAGGACTGATTTTTCATCTGTGTTTAGGCCTATCTCTTTAGCCACGGCTATAGCCGTTCCTCGATGATCGCCGGTCATTATTATGGTTTTTATTCCCGCTCTTCTGACTCTGTCAATTACACCTTTAATTCCTGGTCTGATTGGATCTTTAAAGGTTAAAATTCCATCAAAAGATAAATCAGATAAATCAGAATTTTTAGAGAGAGAAAAGTCTTCCGTACGTTCAATTTTTTTAGTAGCCAAACCCAAAACTCGTTCTCCAGATGAGGCTAAAGAATCTATTTGATTTAAAATCTTTTTTTTGTTTTGTTTACTAAGCGATGATTGGGCTAATAAAATATCAGGCGCTCCAAACAATACTATCAAATGCTCACTGGCATCTTTAATAAGTGAAGCGGAATATTTTTGAACTGCGTTAAACGGCATTGTTTGCAGTACGTGAGACTTATCAGTAATTTCTGAAAATGAAATTCCTCGAAGCCCGGCTGATTTTACAAGCGTAGTTTCCATGATTCTTCCATTCATCCGCCATAATTCCGGGTTATCCTCGGGATTTTCAACCAATACATTGGCGTTGGCTAAAGCATAAGTGAGTAATTGTTTTTCATTAAGATTAAAAGGAATAATCTTGGAAAGCATCATCTTGGCCATGGTTAAAGTACCGGTTTTATCAGTCAGAATAACAGTCGTTCCACCCAATGTTTCGGCTGCGATAAGCTTTCGCACCACGCCTTTGCGCCTGGCCATTCTTTCTACCCCGATAGCGAGAACCACTGTCATGGAGATCGGTAAACCTTCTGGTATGGCTGAAACCGCAATAGCTACCGACGTTAAAAACATTTCCAACCATGGTTTGCCTGACAGTATACCTACCACAAACACGGCGAATGTTAAGAATCCAAGCAGTAAGCTTAGGTAAACACTAAATTTACTTATGGCTTTTTGCAGAGGTGTCTTTTCGTCTACGGTTTTGGCAATGAGAGAGGCGATTTTGCCTAATTCCGTGCTAGCATCAGTATGGCAGACAATGGCGGCGCAAACACCTTGAGTGACTAATGTACCGGCAAAAATCATTGAATTTTGATCAGCTATATTTATTGATTCAGAGACGCTATCAACTGATTTTTCAATCGGCAGAGATTCGCCCGTTAAAACGGCTTCATCAACTTGAAAATCATTAATAAAAATAATTCTAGCGTCGGCCGGAACACGATCACCTTGCGCCAACCGGATAATATCGCCGATTACTATTTCTTCAGCGTTGATTTCCCGCTCTTTTCCTTCTCGTATTACGCGCGCTCTTTGTTTAAGATATGTTTTAAGCTGGGCCAGAGCATTCTCAGCCTTGTTTTCCTGCCAAAAACCCAAAATAGAATTAACTACTACGGCAATAAAGATAAAAACAGCGTCGCGATAATGCGAAATGCCGAGTGTAATTATGCCGGCAATAATAAGAATAAAGATTAACGGGCTTTTTAGTTGACTGAGAAAAATTTTAGTTTTGCTAGTTTTTTTTGATGTTTCAAAAATATTTCTGCCATACTTTTCAAGACGATCATTGGCCTCTTGCCCGGATAAACCGTTCTCAATATTTGTTTCCAAAAGTTGGGCTGTTTCTTCTGCGGATATTTGCCAAAATTTTTTGTTTTGCATGTTTAGATTCATAAAATTAGTTTATTGTGAGTGATATTTAAAAAAACTCATTTTTAGAATGAGCGCATTTGTAGCAGAGGTTTTTTTAGTTTTATAATATTACTTGACTCATTCAATAGACCTTGTCATTATTTTACTCTTTATGATTTGTATTGTCAAAAATGCGTAGTTTTGTCATTTAGCCACTATATTAGCCAGATGACATAAAAACGCAAAAATCCCGACAAATTGCCGAGATTCCTGCCATGATATCCAATCAACCGAACTCGGTTATATTAGATACCGTTTGGGGTGGCTAACGAGAATTGAACTCGTATTATCGGTACCACAAACCGATGTAATAACCATTATACCATAGCCACCGTATAGTCTATTTTAAAGACTTGTGACCCCGTTAGGAATCGAACCTAAATTTAATGCTTAGAAGGCACTCGTTCTATCCATTGAACTACGGGGTCATATTTATCACGGGGCACAGCCAAAGTATAATATATTTTGTCCAAAAAATCAAGATATGGTATAATTATGGCATAATTATAATGTTTTTTATATGAAATTTAAAGTTTTGATTATCGGCCTGTTTTTGTTCATTTTTTCCTTGGTTATAGCCCATTCCGCGCTGGCTTGGGATTTTGGCATTGACGCGGCCGTCAAAGGGGCTGGTTTTCAAAATGTCAAAGGCTCCAATGATTTGTATGGTTTGATAGCCACTTCAGTCAAAATATTTTTATCTCTTTTAGCGGTTCTTTTTTTTGCCATGATGATGTATGGAGGCTTTCGTTGGCTTACTTCTCGCGGTAAAGAAGAACTGATTGAAAAAGCCAAGGAAGCCATAATAGCGGCGGTAATAGGCATGATAGTCGTGATAATGTCATACGCGATTGCTAATTTTGTGCTTAGCAATCTTTCTTCCAGCTCGGCAACTTCAACTACTTTTATCAGCCCTTCTATTGACAAAACTCCTGTTTTGGGATATATTGTAAATGCTTAATTAAACGATTTTTGGCCTATCAAAAGGGCATCAATCACCCAGACTGCTTGGAACATGCTCTAAACCAGCCTGGTAAAATATAATGCATGTATGTTAGATACTAAAAAAAAGCAGAAGCTCATCAAAAAATATCAAACGCATGAGGGCGATACCGGTTCCAGTCAAGTACAAATTGCCATTTTGACGGCTGAAATACAGGAAATAGTGGATCATCTTAAAAATCATTTTAAGGATCATTCTTCTCGCCGTGGCTTGTTGCGCAAAGTAAGCGCCAGACGTAATTTAATGCGTTATTTGAAAAAAGAAGACCCGGAAGGTTATGATGAATTGATAAAAAAATTAAAAATCAAAAAATCAAGAAAGATTGACAAAGAAGACAGGCCGGCTGAACTTGAAGATGAAGCGGTTGAAGACTTGATTGTGGAAGACGAAGACGAAAAATAATAAAATGAAAGTTGATTTACAAAAAAAATCTCATCCTCTCAAACACCCCGATCAACGCGTTGGGGTGTTTATTGATGTGCAGAATATGTATTATAGCGCTAAAAATCTTTTTGGGGCTAAGGTTAATTTTGGCAATATTGTCAAAGAAGCCACTGCCGGACGCAAGTTGATCCGCGCCATTGCCTATGTGGTCAGCACTGAGAGCAAAGATGAAAAGCCTTTTTTTGACGCTTTGTATAATTTGGGTATTGAAACCAAAGAACGGCCTTTGCAGATTTTTTATGGCGGAGATAAAAAAGCTGATTGGGATGTTGGCATTACTGTCGACGCCATTCGGCTTTCGCCTAGTTTGGACGCGATTGTTTTGGTATCAGGCGATGGCGATTATATACCGCTGGTTGAATATTTGCGCAATCAAGGCAAACAAGTAGAAGTGGCGGCTTTTGGGGGAACTACTTCCAAACGACTGGTGGAATCAGTGGATGAGTTTGTTGATTTGGGCGCGCAGGTTGATAAATTTTTGATCAATGATCGGCGCGGATATATTAGAAAAAAGAAATAAGTTTTTTAAAAATATAAATGTCTGTTGGGCGACATCGCGAAGCGCAAGGAGCGAAATAGACATGTATATTTTTAATAAAATTATTAATCATGGCTGGTTTGCGGACAGATAGGCCTTCAAAAGTTTTTTGAGGTCTGTAGCTCTCAAGCCAGCTCGAAAGGAAATAATATGGAAATAAAGAATTGGTCCATGGACTGGGGCGGTCGCCCTTTGACCGTGGAAACGGGCAGGTTGGCTCTGCAAGCCAATGCTTCTTGTACAGTGCGTTATGGCGATACTGTTATTATGGCTACCGCTGTCATGAGCAAAAACACTCGCGATGGAATTGATTTTTTCCCATTGTCAGTTGATTTTGAGGAAAAATTATACGCGGCCGGCAAGATTAAGGGCAGTCGTTTTATCAAACGCGAAGGTCGTCCGAGCGATGACGCTATTTTGTCCGGACGCTTAATTGATCGTTCTGTCAGACCGCTGTTTGATCAAAATATGCGCAATGACGTGCAAATCATTTTGACCGCTTTATCTTTGGATAATGAAAGCGACACTCAAGTGGCCTCTTTATTGGCGGCTTCAATAGTATTGTCAATTTCAGATATTCCTTGGGCCGGTCCGATTGTGGGCGTTAGGATTGGACGAGTCAATGCAGAATGGAAATTAAATCCAACTCCAACTGAACGCGAAGCCGGTGATACTGATATTGTAGTGGTTGGCCAGCCGGAAAAAATAATTATGGTGGAAGCCGGATGCAAAGAAGTGCCGGAAGAACAAATAATTGAAGCTATGCGTTTTGGAGCTAAAGAGATGAAATCGGTTTTGGATTTTATCAACAAAATTCAGTCAGAAGTCGGCCTGCAAAAAATGGATTTAAATGCCAATAAAAACGACAAAGACATTGAATTGGAAAAAGTTGAAGCTCAAGTTAGGCAATTTGTCGCCAGCCATGTGAATGATTGGATTTTTGACAGTGTTAAAAAAGGCCGTAAAGAACGCAATGTCATGTTGGATAAATTTAATGAGGCCGTTGGCGAAATTCTTAAATCCCAAGAAACGGATGAAACAATCCAAAAAATTGTTTTGGGCCGAATAAAGATATATGTGGAAGAACTCATCACGGAAAAGATTCTTAAGGAAGACAAAAGGTTGGACGGCCGTTCTTTGACTGATATTCGCGAACTCAAAGCGCAAGTGGGATTTTTGCCTCGCACTCATGGTTCTGGTTTGTTTAGCCGAGGCGATACGCAAGTGCTTTCAGTCATTACTTTGGGCGCTCCCGGAGACGTGCAAACTTTGGACAGTATGGAAGAAGAAGGCACCAAGCGCTACATGCATCATTATAATGACACACCGGCCACTTATGGTGAAACCGGATTTATGCGCGGTCCCGGCCGGCGAGCCATCGGTCATGGCGCTTTGGCTGAACGAGCTTTGGAGCCGGTTTTGCCTTCGCCAGAAGAATTTCCTTATGCCATCAGAATCGTTTCTGAAGTTCTGGGATCAAACGGTTCCAGTTCCATGGCTTCAACCTGCGGTTCAACTTTGTCTTTGATGGACGCGGGCGTGCCAATCAAAAAACCGGTCGTCGGCATTGCCATGGGATTGGCCAGTAATACCTCTGGTGATTGGAAGATAATAACTGACTTGCAAGACGTGGAAGACGGTCCGGGCGGAATGGATTTTAAGATTACAGGCACGCGCGATGGCATAACCGCCATGCAAATGGATACCAAAACCGCTGGCTTAAGCTGGGAAATCGTGGAACAAACTTTTAAACAATCACATGAAGCCAGGCTTAAAGTATTGGAGGCCATGCAAAGCGCGATTAGCGCGCCTAGAGCGGAGATGTCGCCTTATGCTCCTCGCATTACCACTCTGCATATTAATCCGGACAAAATTCGCGATGTCATCGGTCCGGGCGGAAAAGTGATTAACAAAATTATCGCTGATACCGGCGTAAGTATTGATATTGAAGATGACGGCCGAGTTATGATCACTTCTACCAATGCCGAAGGCGCTAAAAAAGCCATAGAAATTGTTAAGGCTATTACGCATGAAGTGACTGCCGGCGAAGAATATGAAGGCACAGTGGCTCGTTTGGAAGATTTTGGCGCTTTTGTTAATATTTTACCGGGTCAAGACGGGCTTGTGCATGTCAGTGAAATTAATTATGAGCATGTTAATAAGCCTGGAGATGTTTTAAACATTGGCCAATCGGTTAAAGTCAAAGTAAAAGAAATTGATAATCTTGGCCGAATTAATTTGAGCATGAAAGCGCTTTTGCCTAAACCCGAAGGCTATGTGGAAAGACCGCCTCGCGATCGAGCTTTTGGCAGTGGTTCGCGCGGGTCTAGATTTGGCGGAAACGGACGCAATCGGCCGAGAAATTAGATGGGAAATATAATATCAAAAAAGACGCTCATTCGGGCGTCTTTTTTATTCGCAAAAATTTAATTATAAATCAAGCAAAACAGCCGCGATCCAGGGAAAGACCACTGTCACGTCGCTTTGTATAATTTGATAATAACTTTTAGTGGATAGTTTGTCCCAAGTTATTTTTTCTTTGCCTCCGGCTCCGGAATAAGAGCCGTAAGACATAGGGGACGATCCTATTTCTATAAAACCGGCCCAATCTCTGACTTTGGACAAGCCCAAATCATGTTTGAGCGACGGCACCACGCAAATGGGAAAATCAGCCGCAATGCCTCCGCCCAGTTGTAAAAACGCGATTGAACTTGTTCGGCTTTGTTCCATATACCAATCATAGAGGAAATGAAAATATTCCAAACCGCTTTTCATAATATTTTGATCAAGTCGGGCAGTTTGTTTTTTTTGGTATTTACCGCGGTAAGTATAACTGGAAAAAATATTTCCCATGGTGGAATCTTCAAAACCGGGCACTATAATTGGAATATTTTTTTCATAAGCCGCGTAAGTCCAACAATCTTTAGGATTGGCTTGCGGATCCGGAAAGATTAATTTTTCAGAAAATAAACGGCGGAAATATTCATGCGGAAAATATCGCTCGCCTTTTTTTTGCGCTTCATTCCACATCTTTAACAAATGAGGTTCCATGATGCGCACGCTCTCGTCTTCAGGCAGAAATGTATCCGTAATTCGTCGTAGTCCGGCGTCTCTTAATTCTTCTTCTTGTTGGGGTGTCAGTTCTGTGTAGCGGGGAATATGAGCGTAGTGTGAATGAGCCACATAGCGGTAATATGATTCTTCATGATTGGCGCCGGTAGCTGATACCAAATGAACTTTGTTTTTTCTGATTAGTTCGGCCAGCATGATGCCGATCTGAAAAGAACTTAAAGCTCCGGAAATGGTGACGACCAGTTTTCCGCCATTATTCAAGTGATTTTTCAGCCATAAGGCTGCTTGTAGGGTGGCTCCGCCGTTACAGTGGTTGAGCGTATGTTCGGCAAAAGTCGCCACAGGCGTTGAAGCGTTTTTTAGAGTATCGCTCAAGGTCTGATGGTCGGCTGATTTTTTGGCGTTTGGGTGGACAATGTGCTTTTTAAGCCCGGCTGAAAGTTTTTTAAATTTTGTTTTGGCCATATATTTTATTTTTTATAAATATAGCTTAAGGTTTTGTAAATCAATTTGGCGGCGAGAAAATCCGATGATTTTTGATTCGGCATTGGCGCCAATTCTACTACATCAAAGCCGACTATTTTTTTAGTTTGAGAAATTTCTTTGATAAGTTTTAAAACCATATACCAATCTAAGCCACCCGGTTCGGGGGTGCCGGTCGCGGGTAAAAAAGCGGGATCAAAAACATCCAGATCAATGGTCACGTACACTTGGTCGGATAATTGCTTGATCGCGTTTTTTATCCAACCGGCGTTTTGAACAATATCTTTAGCGTAAAATACCTTGTTTTTTTTCAAAGCCGGCAATTCGCAAACATCCAGACTGCGCACGCCCACTGACACTACATTTTTGACCATTTCTTGGGCTCGCGCCATCACGCAAGCGTGACTGAATTTTGAATCTTCGTATGAATCGCGTCGATCGGAATGGGCATCAAGATGAAGAACGCTCAAATCAGAAAATTTTTCCGCGTAAGCTTGCAGAGGGCCGTTTATGATTGAATGTTCTCCGCCCAGAGAGACGACTAACTTATTATCATTTAAAAATTTTTTGACGGCTAAATATGATTGGCTGATCATCTGTTCTGAATTTTTGCCTTTAATCGGACTGGCCGTAAAAATCCCTTGTTTATATACTTCGTTTTTTGTTTCTATATCATAAAGTTCCATGTTGGCGGAAGCTTCTAGAATGGCTGTCGGACCTTTGTCCGCTCCTTTGCCCCAAGTGCTGGTCCGATCAAAAAGAATCGGCAAGATTACTATTTTGGAATTATGATAATCAGAATATTTTTTTTCCAGTCCGCCAAAATTTTGTTTGGTATTATTCATATTGATGAGATACTTTTTAAAAGCGTTACCAGCCAAAAAGTTTGGCCACATCATCCGGAGATTCGCGCCGGCGGATTACTTTTATTTCTCCATCTTGAGCGGATAGTTTAATCGGAGAAGATAAAAGACAGTGATGCGAGGCTAAGGCGTCTTGATAGGCGCCTGAATCAAAAATTGACAAATACAAATCTTTGTCTTCACCTGACAGAGATTGTATATCCGGTAAAAGAACATGGGATCCACGAGCCGTGTATTCATCATCAGCATCGCAGGTCATGCCGGCCAGCCAACTCTGAGCCATTTTTTTGGCGTCCATGTGATTGATTGGCACCACATGCCATTTTTGGTGGATCGCCCAGGTGTCCAAGAGATCATTCATAAAACTTCCGTCTACGACATACCAGCGTTTATTCTTATTTTCAGGTATTTCTTTTTCCGCCAGAACTTTGAAAATTGTGATTTGAGCCGGCGCCACAATGTAGCGTCCCCATTCACAGGCAATGTTTGGCGCTGGGATGTTGTTCTTTTTTGAATAAGAATTTAGAAATTTAATGATGCTGGAAATCAGACTGTCCACACTGTAGCGGTATTTGCGATCATAGGGAATAGGCATACCTCCGCCAATATCCAGCGTTTCCAAAGAAGGATTATCTTTTTTAATCATAACATAGGCCTCCATGGCTTTGCGCATGGGCACCATAACATCTTTGAGCAGTTCAATTTGCGAGCCGATATGATAATGTAAAAGTTTTAGATTTTTGATCTTGCCAAGTTTTATAATTTGGTCCAGTGATAGTCCAAAGCGGTCTATTTTGTGATTCCAGTGGGATTTAACTCGGGCGTCCACATCTAGACGAATGCCGACATTGCCACGGTATTTGGAAAGATATTCGTATTCGTTCAAATCTTCAATAATGGGAATGATGTCCAGATCTTTGCTTTTGAGTTCGGCGATCAGATTCAGATAGGCGGTGGTTTTGGGACCGTTGCAGACTACTTTGATTTTGTTGTTCAGACTGCCGGTTTCCCACAATTTTTTTACCAGCATAAGCTCATTGGCTGAGCCGGTTTCCAGATTGGCGCCTTCGGTTACTAAAGGCAGAACAAACTCGCGGTTCTGATTGACTTTCATGGGGTAATGATAAAAAAATTTTCCGCTATAGCGATTGATTTTGATATATGACTGGAACAGCTTAATCAAATCATCCAAGCGATCTTCCAGAATAGAAGGAAAAAAAATTTCCGTGGGCGAGCCGTATTTTTTAATTATTTTCATGACATCATACTGGTAGTTGCCTTCTTTGACCACCAGGTTGCCTTCTTTGTTGATGTCAAAATATTGCGTGTTAAATTCTTCTACCCCCAGGTTCCAAAATTTTTTGAGATTTTTGCTCATAAAATTATATTAAGCGCATTTGTGAAACGCGCTGAATGCTTTTGGTGGAGCGTTAGTTAGTAAACATATTTTACTAGATTGGCAGGATTTGTAAAGAGATGAAAAGCATCTGAATTAAATATTTTTGAATATTTTTATAAACTCCTTGTCCTCTGCGCCAACACCCTGCGATCTTCTGCCGCCGGGAAGGATTTATAATTCGTTTGGACGCATTGATTTTTTTATTGTTTTGTGGTTAAATATTTAGCGTCTTGCTGGGGTGGTGAAATTGGTAGACACGATAGCCTTAGGAGCTATTGGAAGCAATTCCATGGAGGTTCGAGTCCTCTCCCCAGCACCATTTTTTTGTCCGGTGGTGGATAAAAAATTTATCCACAATTGTGCACAAGTTTGCTCTTGACACGCTTGGTCGGATTTGTTATCATTATGCTTACGTGAAAATCAAGCCTTTTCGGCCGGATTTAATAGCTCAATTGAGCGCCACGTCCATAGCTTTTTCTGCTTGGACCTCTGGGTAGAATAATACTTGCAAAACAAAATGTTAAACCAAGTCAAAATTTCTTACTCAGAACATCCAAGCGGTTAAGCAATGATAAAATTGTTTAAAGACCGCTTGTATCAGGCGGTTCTTTTTTTTCAAAGTCTTTTACACGGATTGTCATGAAAGAGAACTAATGGTAGTTCGTGACTGAAGACTGGATTGTACTTTGACAATTCAAATCAAAATATTAGGGTAAAAAAATGCAATAAGCACCATTGAGTGTTTTTGTCGTACGCAATTAAGCGCATATGGTGGATGCCTAGGCACCACAAGACGAAGAAGGACGTAGCAGCCTGCGAAAAGTCTCGGGGAGGTGGCAAGCAACCTTTGATCCGGGAATATCCGAATGGGGGAACCCATCCCGACTTAGTCGGGAAATCATATACTGAATACATAGGTATATGAAGAAGACCTGGGGAAGTGAAACATCTCAGTACCCAGAGGAAAAGAAATCACAGAAATTCCCTTAGTAGTGGCGAACGAACGGGGAACAGCCTAAATCATACAAATGTTTCCGTGGGATTCGATTGATCTAAAGATTAATTTTGACCCGCGGTTTAAAGGTGCGGACCGTTGTTTGTATGACGTTGTAAGATACTAGCGCCGGTTTTCCGTAAAAACCGGGTATAGTCATTATTTTTAGCAGAAGGCCATGGAAAGGGCCTCCAAAGACGGTGAAAGACCGGTACGCGAAAAAAATAAGCGACTGTATGGTTAGTGTTCTTGAGTAGGGCGGGACTCGTGAAATCCTGTCTGAATCTAGGCCGACTATGGTCTAAGGCTAAATACTTTTGGTGACCGATAGTGAACAAGTACCATGAGGGAAAGGTGAAAAGCAGCCCGATTAGGGCGATGAAATAGTATCTGAAACCATATGCTTACAAAGAGCTGGAGTACCGATTTAATCGGTATGACAGTATTCCTATTGAAGAATGAGCCTGCGAGTATGTGCATGTCGCCGTCCCATTAGGGACAAGCTTAAGGTCCTCTGGACCGGAGGCATAGCGAAAGCGAGTCTAAAGCGGCGAATTTAGTGGCATGTACATAACCCGAAACCGGGTGAGCTATCCATGGCCAGGGTGAGCTCCGATGAAAATCGGAGGGAGGCCCGAACCCACGCGCCGTTCAACACGCGGGGATGAGCTGTGGATGGGGGAGAAATTCCAATCGAACTCGGTGATAGCTGGTTTTCCTCGAAATAGCTTGAGGGCTAGCCTCAAATGTTTCTGTCGGCGGTAGAGCACTGGATGAGGTCGGGGTCCTTCGGGATACCCGCTTCAATCAAACTCCGAATGCCGATCAGTTAAGTTTGGGAGTCAGACTGTGAGGGCTAAGCTTCATAGTCAAAAGGGAAACAGCCCAGATCGCAAGCTAAGGTCCCTAAATCTGTGTTAAGTGCACGCAAGGCGGTTTTAATTCTCATACAACCAGGAGGTTGGCTTAGAAGCAGCCATCCTTTAAAGAAAGCGTAATAGCTCACTGGTCAAGAGTTTTAGCGCCGAGAATGTATCGGGGCTCAAACACAGTACCGAAGCTGCGAGTCCTTCCCGATTTAATCAGGAAGGGCGGTAGAGGAACATTCCCATCTGCGTTGAAGCCGGATCCGCGAGGACCGGTGGAGTGGTGGGAAGAGAGTATGCAGGCATAAGTAGCAAAAAGGCAGGCGAGAATCCTGCCCGCTGAAAACCTAAGGTTTCCTGGGCAACGAGAATCGCCCCAGGGTTAGTCGATCCTAAGGCCAGGCCGAAAGGCGTAACCGATGGAAGAACAGGTTAATATTCCTGTACTGCGCATAGTTTGGTTTCCAATGCGCATCTTAAATCTTTATGCGTGTTCTTGGTTATACACGTTTCGCAAGAAGGAGACAAAGCCTTCGGGTGGAGTCAACTTAAAGAAGAGAGATGCCTAGAAAAGTTGGAAATCGTTAAGCTGTGCGTAACCGTACCGTAAACCGACACAGGTAGGTAGGTCGAGAAGACCAAAGCGTACGAGAGAACCCTCGTTTAGGAACTCGGCAAAAAATCGGCCGTAACCTAGGGATAAGGCCTTCCCGATTTAATCGGGATACAACAAAAGATCTCCTGCGACTGTTTACCAAAAACACAGCTCCCTGCAAAAGCGCAAGCTGAAGTATAGGGGGCGACGCCTGGCCAGTGTCAGAACGTTAAGGGGAGAGGTTATTCACCTTCGGGTGGAGAAGCTTTGATCCGAAGCGCTGATGAACGCCGGCGATAACTATAATCGTCCTAAGGTTTTCCAGATTATTTTTAGTCTGGAAAAGGACTGGGACGATTATATGTAATTCGTTGCCTATCTTTCAAGTAATTGAAAGGATGTCCAAAAATAGTCAGCCATATGCTGGAAAATCTGAGCATCAAACACTACTATAAAGAATGCCATAATTAGTATATATATTAAATATGGCATCAAATAGTAACAATGTGATTTGTGCAGAAAACCAGCAGGAAAGACTTATCAAGGTTGGATGGATTATCGGTTTTGTTGATGGCGAAGGATGCTTTTCAGTTGGTTTTATTAAACAAGCCAATAAAATTGAAAAGAACAGACTTCGTCGTGGTTATAAAATCGGTTATCAAGTGACATGTGAATTTGCCGTTACTCAAGGTAAAAAAAGTCTTGGCTCTTTGAAAGAGCTAAGAAATTTTTTTAGAGTTGGTAGAATATACATAAATAGAAGAAAAGACAATCATAAAGAACCTTTGTACAGGTTCGTAGTCAGAAATAGAAAAGAATTGACCGAGGTGATTGTTCCTTTCTTTCAGAAATTCACATTAAAAACATCCAAACGCAAAGATTTTACGAAGTTCGTTGAATGTCTTGAGATGGTAAAAAATAATGAACACCTGCAAATAAACGGATTCATTAAAATAGCCAAAATTACAATGACAATGAACAGAAGAAAGAATCGAAGCGCTTTGATAAGAATCCTCAGAGACCATACGCTGACCTCCAAATCTGTAGAGATTTTGGATGAAGAGATGGTCCGGACTGCATAGCGATATGCAGGCTATACAATAGCGCCAATTTAACTTAATTGGTAACATATCAAGCGAAATTCCTTGTCGTGTGAGTTACGACCCGCACGAATGGCGTAACGGTGGGAGAACTGTCTCAACGAGGGACTCGGTGAAATTGCAAGACCGGTAAAGATGCCGGTTACCCGCAGCTGGACGAAAAGACCCCGTGAAGCTTTACTACAACTTGATATTGGTTTAAGGGCAAACATGTTCAGAATAGGTGGGAGCCTTCGGGCAACAGTGAGATACCACCCTTGTTTATTTTTAAACCTAATTTTTTCGCTTGAATCAGCGAAAGAAAACAGTATCTGGTGGGTAGTTTATCTGGGGCGGATGCCTTAAAGTGGTATTATTCTCCGTTTTACCACAAGGGGGCGTTTTGGCTATATGCTGGAACCTCCGAGTATCCAACTTGACTAAATTTTAGTAAAACTAAGTTGGTGCGGACAATCAGCAGGGAAGTTTGTTGACTTTCGCCTTTGGCGAATCAGCATAACCCCTCAACGACTACACGCCAAATTCCAATTAAGCTAATTGGCTTAATTGGAAATGATATAGTCTGACCTGTTCCGATGTTAAATCGGAGTCCCAATTAAATTTATATTGGGATATGGCGACATACAGATTCCGAAATTATTTCGGAAACCTAAAAAATATGAAAATAATAAAAATAAAACAAAAGCAAAGGGATATAATAATTGGAAAAATTCTTGGCGATGGTCACTTGGAAACAATGACCAAGGGCAAAACATATAGACTGAAGATTGAACATTCTATCAACCAAAAAGAATATGTTGATTGGGTGTATAAAAATCTTCAATCAATCGCGTCTAAACATCCCCAAGAAAGAGTTATCCAATTAAACGACAAGCAATATAAAAAGTACTGGTTTAACACCATAAATACTCCTTCATTAAGATTTTATGCGCAGCAATTTTATCATGGCAGGAAAAAAATAGTGCCAAAAATGATAAAACGCTGGTTAAATCCATTAACGCTTGCCGTTTGGTTTATGGATGATGGCTCAATTAAGTCAAAATTCCATAAGGCCAAGATTATAAATACCCAGTCGTTTGCCATAACTGATCTAAAATTATTGCAATCGGCTTTGCTAGAAAGGTATGGCATTGAAACTAAAATACGCAATCAGAAAGAAGGTCAGCAAATTTATCTTTTGTCTAAAACAATTGATAAATTTGAAAGTATAATTAGACCATATATTGTAGAATCAATGTCATATAAATTAGGTTAACAAATTGCCTAAAATGTAACGGAGGCGTTTACAAAGGTTGGCTTAGCTCGGATGGAAATCGAGCCGGACGTGCAAACGCACAAGCCAGCTTTACTGCAAGAGCTACAACTCGAGCAGTCACGAAAGTGGAAGTTAGTGAACCGACCAACCTATATAGGAAGGTGGAAGATCATCGGATAAAAGCTACTCCGGGGATAACAGGCTGATCCTGCCCGATAGCCCATATAGACGGCAGGGTTTGGCACCTCGATGTCGGCTCATCGCATCCTGGGGCTGAAGAAGGTCCCAAGGGTTTGGCTGTTCGCCAATTAAAGCGGTACGCGAGCTGGGTTCAGAACGTAAATAACATTGCGTTTAATCACAGAAATGTGATATAATAGTACTGACTCATAACGGTGAAACCCTACTAAAAACCGAACTTTTTAGAGGGCAATACCGTGGGAAGGTTAGTTTATGTCAATAATTTCGTCTACAACAAAATCATATATTGCTGGTTTTCTGGATGGTGATGGCTGTATTTTGTTTCAATTGGTGCGTAGAAAAGACTATATTTATGGTTTTCAAATACGCGCTAGCATAGTTTTTTATCAAAAAACTATTAATAGACATCATTTAGAATGGCTAAAGAAAACATTATATAGTATTGGTTATATCAGAGATCGCAATGATGGTATGACAGAATATACCATTGTCGGTTTTAAATCAGTAATAAAGATTTTGGAATTATTGAAACCTTATATAATTCTAAAAAAGAGGCATGTAGAGGTCGCGTTGCAAATTAATAAAATTTTGCAAGGCAAGTTTTCATTAGAAAAAATGTTAAAAGCGGCCAAGTTAGTTGATCTTTTTGGAGAATTAAATTATTCCAAAAGGAGAAAAAATACCTCTGTGGAATTAAAGAATTATTTAAAGCAACATAAATTATACCCCTGTAACGACTTCAGACCGGATATTTTAAATTGAAGGTCTGGGATAGATATAAAATTATATTTATAACACGTCAGCTCCTACTTCATGTTGTTGAAGAGGATGAAGGTATAGTCTGTGCCATTAGTAATAATGGAATAACATGCGTGAGACAGTTCGGTCTCCTATCCGCTGTGGGCGTTGAATATTGAGAGGGTCTGCTCCTAGTACGAGAGGACCGGAGCGGACGAACCTCTGGTGTACCAGTTGTCCTACCAAGGGCATTGCTGGGTAGCTACGTTCGGTATGGATAAACGCTGAAAGCATCTAAGCGTGAAGCCGTCCTCAAGATTAATATTCGTTATTAGACTCCTTGTAGACTACAAGGTTGATAGGCGCTAGGTATAAGCTCAGTAATGAGTTAAGCCGAGGCGTACTAATTGTCAAGCGTATGACAGAAACACTTAGTTGTGCTGATCTTAATCATACTAAGATTTGATTGCATTTTTCCCAAATATTTTGAAATTTTTAAAGAGACCATTGTCTTGGTGTCTCAAGTGATAGGGCCACACCTGTTCCCATCCCGAACACAGCAGTTAAGCCTATCTACGCCGATGATAGCCGCAAGGCAAAAGTAGGCCGACGCCAGGACAATGGTCTTTTTTTAATATAATTTTTTGCGTGTTTTTGGACGTGTTTTTTTTGCGCGCGCGGTGTCCCACCAACGTGATAATGTCATAGTACAGCCAAGTTAAAATGTCATACCTAGTATATAATGAAATGGTTAATCATTAACCGTTTCAAGTATGACAGCAGAATTTACTATGACTCAAAAACAGCTAGATCGCTATGATATTATCAAGCGTCTAATCAGAAGAGAAATTAAC
>Ga0210057_1001136_pt1 | contig 41200 bp, 31 predicted proteins | sample CryGeyCG2114_010_2_FD_183968 | JGI IMG/M metagenome (GOLD analysis project Ga0210057, IMG submission 183968) | Groundwater microbial communities from aquifer - Crystal Geyser CG10_big_fil_rev_8/21/14_0.10 (SPAdes) (version 2) | ecosystem: Environmental > Aquatic > Deep subsurface > Groundwater ... | reverse complement strand
CACAGGGTTGGAATGACGCCTCTCAACAGGTGACGATTTACGATCCCGAAAAGCCCGACGAGGTCGAAAGCAAGGTCGTCAAATTTACTACCGGCACCTACAAGACTCTCATCGGTAACACCACGCCGACCATCTCGGTCCGCTTTGAATACGGCGATGGCGCGCCATACATTCTGCCGGAAGATCGCACCTTTGAACTTTCTACCGACTCTATCCCTGGTGAGTTTTTGCAGATTCGTTCCGCCGGTAATCAAATCGGTTCTTTGAAATTGAGCCCCTTTAACACCGTCACGGCCCGCGCCGGCAGTTCCGGTTTTGATATGTATTACCGCGACTTTGTCGCCGGCGCACACAACCTCACCGTCGCCGATGCGACCGACTCCGGCGTCGGCATTCTGGGCCAGCTATTTAGAATCTTAGCTCATGACGAAAATAATCTGGGGTCAGACCACCAGGCCCAGATTTTCGTTGAAAATGAAGAGGAGCTGGAGGAAGAGGAGGAAGAGGGCGACGAAGAGCACTCATTGGTCATCGTCCCGACTGTTGCCATTTTGCAACCGGGAGAGCGAGTCGATTTTACGGCCCAAGTCTACAACTTAAAAGGCGAGACACTAGAAAACGTTACTTACGAATGGGCCTTGGTGAACGGTGGTGGCAACCTGGCCACAACGAGTAATGACACGGCTGAATTTGTCGCCGGAAAGCTCATCGGCTTTTTTGAACGTACCGTCAAAGTCACCGCTTACGTTGATGAAGATACAACTTTGAGCGCCTATGCTGATGTGGTTGTTTACGACATCATCTATTCCGACGGCTTCCTGCCAGCAACCGGCTTTTCCCAACTGCAGGTGATCCTGCTGTTCATCGCCATTCTTTCAGCCATCGCCCTCGCCGGCTTGGAGCATTATGAATACATTCACTTTCACACCAAACCAAAACGTCGCCGCAAACAGCTGAAGAAAAAAAATGCTTAAAAAACGAAAACAAATTATCCGTCTGCTTGAAGATGTCGCCATCCATCTGGCTATCCTTTTGGTTCTTTTTGGTCTAGCCGGACTCAGCTTTATGATAGCAAACCACACCGAAAGTCGGGCCGCCTCTGTTAATTTTTCTGTAACGATAACCGACCCCAATGCGCCGGCCGAAGAGCCCGTTATCGGCTCGCCCTATGACTACGAGCCGCCATCTGAAGCACCAACCAACATTACTGTTTTTACCTTGACCCCAGAAGATGATGAATTTATTATGTCAGATCGGGGTGATGGTACCGCTGGCCTGACCAAAAAATTCATGCTATGGATTGATCCGCAGGACACCACTTATCCCAGCCAAACCCAGATCAGCATCAGTAGCAATCTTTCTTCGGGCGAATTTTCACTTGATGGCTACAATTGGCTGGACAACAAGCTTTTGGCGCCAATCCCAAGTATCGGCTACTTTGATTTCTCCTTTCGCCTAAAAAACGATCACGAAACGCTACACCGCTTGTTCGGGGATAGCGAGAGCTTTAATCTGATTTTTTACATTGAGGAAACCCCGACGATCCTCGGCTGGACCAACCTGGCCTTCTCCGTTCTGATCTATGACGACCATCGCCAAGCTCCCCCGCCACCACCGGCCGGCCCACTGCCTTTTTATGATGAAGCTTTTGAAGGCCGCCGACCGAGCCTGCTTGAAAAAATCATCGCCCCGATCCGAGAGATCCTCAAGCCGTTGATTGACACCTTCTTTGGCACCGAAGCCGAGGCCAAAGAGCCTGGCCAACCAAAAGTAACCATCGATGAATCAATGTCTCGTCTGGAAATTTACGTGCCCCTGCCGCCCAAGTCAGTCATTATCAATAAGGAGATTATCGGCGGGGAACATCTCCCCGCAGTCACCGCGGTCACCAAATATTTGCTGGATCAGGGCGCCGGCCGGCAAATTAAAGAAGCCAATGTTTTCGTAACTTACTTAGACAGGGCCCACATGGCCGAAATTGCGGCGGCCGTCGCCAGTCATCAACCTTTGGCTCTGACACCGGCGCTGGCCGAGGCGCTCCGCCAAGGCGAGACGTTACCGATAGGCACGCTCATCCTCAAAGCTGACGTCATCGAAGAAGAGCGGCAACCCGTCAACTATCGCCACTTGGATGGGCATAACGGCCTGCTGGTTGAGATCATTAGGACCCAAACCGGCCAAGAGCTGGCCCGCTTGGTGCCCGAAGGCACCCAGTCACTAGTGATCATTAAACCCCAAGATATTTTGCGAGCTATCAAAGAAGGGGCCTTCACGGCCGAGGAAATCGTCGCCCTTGACCAGACTCCAACCAAAAATCGCCTCATCATCCCACTCGCTCCGGCACGCTACCCGCGATTTAATTTACTTTTGGTCATCGCTGGAATGCTAGCTTTTGGCTTAGCCACACATCGTTATCATGAATACAAAAGATATGAAGAAGCTTACTTCCAGAAACGCCTAAAACAACTCAAGAAAAAACATTAAATGTCTTGGAAATTTAGTCCAAAAATCAAGCGCTGGCTGGAAGATGTGGCTCTGCACCTTATTATTCTTTTGGTGCTGGCCAGCCTGGCCAGCACCAGTTTCTTGGCCGCAAGCCAGCTCGAAAGCCGCGCCGAATCGGTCAGCGTCTCCGTAACCGTCACCGACCCGAATGCCCCACCCGAAGAGCCACCGGAGCCAATCATCGGTTCGCCGCCAGCTGAAGCACCAACCAACATTACTGTTTTTACCTTGACCCCAGAAGATGATGAATTTATTATGTCAGATCGGGGTGATGGTACCGCTGGCCTGACCAAAAAATTCACCCTCCGGATTGATCCCAAAGATACCACTTATCCCAGCCAAACCCAGATACAGCTGACCAGTAACTTCACGGCAGGACGTTTTTCCTTAAATCAACAGACTTGGTCCGAAGAACTTTTCGTATCTATTCCCCATGATTTAGAGTTTGACTTTTTCTATCAGTTAGTCTTATCAACAGAAACAGTCCACCGCCTCACCAGCGGCTCCAGCAGCACCTTCCAGTTAAAAATCGAAGCCTCGGAAACACCGATCATCTCCCGCTGGCTGGACCTGACCTTTGTAACACAGGTCGGCACTGCCGCCAAGATTATTCCCATGCCAATACCCGAGGAGCCCGTGGTTAAGCTACCGTTCTTTGACGAAACGCCCAGTTTTTTCGAGCGTATTTTAGAACCGATCCGCCGTATCTTTGAGCCAACCGAACCAATGCTAGCGGGGCCAACTGAAATTCAGCCACCGACTTTCAAACCGAAGCGCGACCGTTATGAGATTCGCATCCCTCTGCCGGGGCTACCCTCCACCGGTGGTGAACCGAGTGAGAGATTACCTTTAAGAGAGATTGTCATTCCACTTTCAACTTATGCTTACCCAAGCATCAATCTACTGTTAATCGTAGCCATTATTTTGGGCCTACTGGCTCTCAAATCAATTACCTTCTTTACACTTTTCCCCTACCGAATCGTGAGTCGAACGGTCGAGACAATTAACGGTTGGTTCACCATTGATAATGCCCAAGGCCAGCACATTGAAAACGTTAAAACCGACGACCGAGGCCGTTACACCGCTTACTTAACTCCGGGGCAATACACTATGAGACCTAAAGGCAAAAACAGCCGCATCTTCAAGTTTAGAGTTCGCTAAAAAACTTTAAGGCTCAAACAAGACCAGCCACCCAAAACTTTTTTTATCTATCTTTAGCCCCTGATTTATTCAGACTGGGGCGGTATAGACCCGATTTCAAAGAAAATAAATAAACCCAAAATCTTGGCATAGGATCTGATTCTCTTTTTCGACAAAGCTCATCGAATGTTAACCGACCACGAGGAATCAGCAACCCATCCTTGATGTTGACCGTATAGGGCCAAGTTAAAGCATTAAGCCGCACGATTCGATTGATATTTACATTTTCTTCTTCAGCAATTTTGACAATCGTATCACCTTTCTTGACAGTTCGGATCACATATTCTGTCAAATAATTACCCCTGTCACGAAGATAAGCCCAAATCCGGTAGCTCAACCAGCTTAAAATCAATATGAAGAGCAGCCGCCAAAGCAATACAGGAATTACCCAAAAACTATAGTGATAATCATAGGTTTGGTCCGGCAAAGTTGAAACCGTACCGTCGGCTAAAATCTGCTTGGTATTCCAAGTATGCAAAGCCACATCGACGGTGTAATAACCAAACTTCGGCGCACCTCTAGCCCACTCCTTCTCAACCACAATATCATCACCGGCCAAGAAAGTACCGACTGTTTCTTCAGACTGTGTAGCCGAAACAAAAAAATTTCGCAACGAGATATCAAGAGCCGGTTCCAGCTTAATATTGCTGCGATTTTGAGCTTTGATACTGAAGAATAGCCGCCCGCCCTCTTCAACTCTGTGGGTCACATCTGTAAAAACTACTTCTCTGGTGATAGCGCCGGGGACAGCCACATAAACCCGGGCAACAACGGGTTCCTCGGTTTGAGCGCTGGCAGATTTAGCTGGGTCTTTTGCGTAAGTAACAATGGCGCCACTATGCTCACCAACACCGGCTGCCTGAGGTACGCGGATCACAAAGCCAACTCTGACCGAAGTTAGAGGAGCAATTGTCACCCGAGTCTGGTCAAAATCAATCCAGCGACCCAAATCACGATTCTGACTAACTGAATCCACCAAAGTAAAATTCCCGCTACGGCTTGAGACGCTATCTAAAGCTTCTAGAACAACTTCAAAGCTATCTTCGGCATAATTATTAATAACCAGGACATCACGCTTAGTTTCTCCTCCAGCCAAAGTCCAAGCGAACCAACTTCTTGCCTCTTCACCATTAACTTGCTCGGGAACGATACCTAAATCAGCAGCTTGTGTCGGTAATGCCCCGAAAGCGAAGTAGCCCAAAATTAAAACTATGAACCGTAACCAAAGACGCATCATTTTTTCTTTCGTTTGCCAGATTCCTTAGTCGGAATCAGGAGCTCTTGTCCTGCCTTCGGTTTGGCTGTCAATTTAAGTTTATTAAGCTTGGCAATCTCTGGCCACGGCACACCAGCAAAATCTTCGATATCTTCGCGGCTATCGCCAATTTCGACCACGATCGTTTCATAAGTTTGACCGTCGCTAACCGCCAGCGGCTCGGCCCCTGCTCTTGTTTCAACCGGCATTTCTCTGTCTCTGGACGGAATATTCAGTTCCTGGCCGACTCTCAAGCGCACATTTGTATTAAGCCTGTTGAACTTAGCAATGATTGCCCAATCCAGACCAGTAAACTCTTCGATGATTTTTTTGGTATCACCCTTTTCTATAATTAAGGTAGTGGCGCCTCGAATGCTTGGCTCTTTTACTGTCATCGACCATTCATCGCGTACCTGATCAGCCAAATGATGCACGTCGCGACGGCGGAAAGAATGGCCAAAGATCCCACCCAATATTTCCCGATTGCCCAACATTGCCTGGGATTGCCCGCGCCACTCATCCCGGCTCATGCGACCAATCGGAATTAGTAGCTCATCATCAGGACTAAGCTCATACGGCCAGCGCATCATGTTAAACTTAGCCAAAATCCTTGGGTCAATATTAAACTTCGCGGCGACACCGGTCAGAGTATCGTTTTTAACTACTTTATAGATTTTGGTTTTGGTCCGCAGGCGGCGAGAGATAATAATGTAGAGCCAAAGCGAGCGCAGCCCGTAGAGCATCAGGATGCCAACCAAAAGATAAATGAACTCTGCCCACGGGAAAAGCCAAAAAACATAGCTAGCCTCGACAATCTCATCGGGTAAGAGAGTCTTAGTCCCGTCTCTATTAAACTGCTCCTTTTCGCCCAAGTGGAATTTGAATTTTGCAACAAAACGACCAAAATAAGGCGCGCTCTTAAGCCACTTACTCTCAACATCCTTGGTCTCATTTCTGGAAATAACCTGAAGTTGATTGCCTTCTTGTTTACCGGCTTCACCGAAAAGGCCACGAAGTTCCGTATCCAAAACCGGACCCAAGGCTACATTGCCCTGATTCTTAAGGGTAAAAATAAACCGTAGCGCCCGTCGGTCAGCATAATCAATAACATGACGGATATTGCTGACGATCAATGAACGTTCGATTTCGCCTGGAACGTGGAGGACCATTTGGGCGCCGATATGAAGCTTTATACTGACCCCCGTGCCCTTGGTAGCATCTTCCTTGACTTTCTTTTGAATAAAAATACCTCCAATATGCTCGCCCACGTCGGCATTCTCGGGGACTCGAATCGTAAAACCGACTCTTCGACTGGAATGGGAAGGAATAGTTATTTCATCTTGGTCTAGCTCCACCCAATACCCCGGTTCTTGGCGCAAAGAGCTTTCTTTCGGCTCGCTCTTGATAATTTTATTTTTTTCAGTTGTATATCCCGTCGGAAAGATAAAAACCGTTACCGCTTCGTTTCCACTGTTGTTGATAACCATTTCATCACGCTTTTCCTCCCCCTCCTTAAGTACATGAACAAACCAACTGCGAGAACCCGCCTCATTGTCTGACGGTAGTATAGAAAGCGCCCCAACCCCAAGGGCGTAAGTCGGCTGGCCAAAGACTAGGTTAACAAAAAAACCCCCCAGCCATAAGAGAATCACTACCAAATTCCACCATTTGTGTTTAATTTTTGTTTGCATTTTATTTCACTCTTCCATCTTAACGCCTAATTCATTGCTAAGCAATTTCTAAATTTTCTCCCAAACAGTCGCAATCCGATCTTTATACTTCAATAACCAGCGGTCCGGCATTTCCTTGAGAAGTTCGTTGACTGGTCTTGAAGAAGCCACCAAAATTAGATCTATCTGCCAGCGCTCTAAAGCTTCCGAAACGGTCCGCCGGTCGACTCCAGTGATTGCACTAAGATCATTAAAAATATTAAATTTTGGATGGCGCCAAACAGCCATTCGGCCATCAATGAAAATTTTCTGCTCTGGATATTGCCAAATGAGATAACCACCCCAGCCATATTCGTTAAAGAAGCGCATCTGCGTCGGTGGCGGATTTTCCTTAAGATATTGGATGGCTCCATAAGGATAATTATAAACCTCCCCATAAAGATCGGGCTTAGTGATTACTTCACCAATGCGAAAGATTTGCCATGAACCGGCCAAAAATAAAACAGTGGCCAGAGAGACAAGTCCTAAAAATGTTCCCAGCGTACGTGCTAGGCCCTTTCTAAAAAGTATTTCCAATTGCTCAGCCAGCAAAATCATGGCCGTTAGGGCAAAAATGGGCAAATGTCGCCACGAACTCAAAGAAAAAAGAAAAACAGCAATCACCATCACTAATTTAGTTGTATCGAACCGGCCTTTATTGATAACCAGCAGAGCAAGCAATAAGCCAACCATCAGTGCCATATTGTAACTGCCAGCGCTAGTCAGGGTGATTGGTAGCCATTCCATAATCCGGTTCAAGACATCTCTGTCAACAAATGTCTGATAAAGTTCCAGATAGACTCGCCAACCATTAGGATTGATGAAAGTCACCACAAAAGCCAAGATCGACCACTTCGCCAAAGCGGATAAATCCTGGTTAGTTAACAGACCACGTTCCTCTTTCCCGGCTGATAAGATGTGGCGCCCCAACTCTCCGGCGCCAAAAGTCACGATCATGATAAAGCCAAAAGGAAAGCCGCCATGCAAATTAGCCCAAACAAAAAATAGCAAAGGCAGCCAAATCAGCCATTTCTTTTGAGGATTCTTTTTCCAGTTAAAAAGTAAATACAGCAAAATAGCAATTCCCAGCAAAGTAATCATCTGTGGGCGTACGCCAATAATGACCCAAGAAATCATCAGCCCAATGATCGCCACTAAAACCCTGATAATACGTGAGGCCGAAACAGCTCCCGAGACGATATAGAAAGCACTGGCGATAACTAGAGCAAAAAAGAGAACCAGCGCCCAAAGTCCCCACTGATTATTCAGCCAGGCCATCAGCGTATCCATTCCCCATTCATGAGACACCCACGGGTAACCTGGCATAGTCCAAGAGTAAATATCGCCGGCTGGCAAACGTAAGTTTTCCAGAATATAATTTCCGTTTTGTAAATGCCAACCCAGATCAGGGTCGCTTGGCACCCCCAAAGAGAGCACTAACAAGATTAAGATTAAAAAAGTCAGTACGACTACTGGTATGATGCGTTGCCAGAATCGGGCTCTGTGCTTCACGGACCCCCTCCTTCAGCATTAAATTCACGCTGAATATTAAACCGAATGTCACTGGCAAAGAATTGGGCTGTACCCTCATCAGCCAAGTCATAGTAAATCATAGTATGCCCCCCGTTCGTTTCAATCAGAACTTGGTGCTCTTGTGTTTGGTAAGTATCTCTGGCGGCAACCAAATAACGGATATCAGCAGGCAACGGTATTGACTTAATGAATTCGCTGGTCTCCGTACCCTTGATGTGCCAAATCGGTAGCTTAGAACTAGCATCAGCAAAAGATTGCGGCGCAAAAGCATAGATTTCGAACTCGGGCAGGTAATACTGAAAATGTCTGACACCAAAGAAGACGTAATCTCCCGGTATCCAAATAACGCTCTCGGTTGGATTGAATCGGTCACGTAGGGTCTGCATGATATCAGCGGCATACTCATCAACCTTGCGCACCGAATCAAGAGAAGCACTCAAGTAATAAAGACTGGAAAAGCCAAGGGTAAAAAAATTGCCAACTTCAAAAACAAGGGTGCCAGCGATTAAGACCGTCATGGCCAAATTCGCCAAACGGCTTCGCCACCTTGCCGTCACCTTAACCAGAAAAACCACGGCCAAAGCTACGAGGATAATCAGAAGTGAAGCTACAGACAACATATAACCAGGGTTGCGCATTAAAATAATGGGCATAATCAAAATACCGGGGAGAATGGCCATCAGCCAAAACCAAACTAAGGACTGATTGATTTTATACTTAGCCTTTGATTCTTGAGCCACAAACGGTAAAACCGCCACCGCCAAAATTAATAAACCCGGCAGGAAGGCCTGCTTAAGCACCGTCAACATCGCCCCAAAATTATTCAGTAGGGCGTCCCAGCCATTGTTAACGTATTCATAAATGATAGTTGCCCGTGTCAAAGCGTTCAAAGCAATAAAATATGATGACCACCCTCCGCTCAAAGCTAACACCGGGATAAACCAAGCTAGATTGACAACCACTAAACCGGCCAAAGCCGCCAGCCATTTTTTAACTGATGTTTTGTGAGCAAATAAAACAAAAACGAAAAGTGGGGACATAACTACTTCCGCGCTTTGACGAGTGGCGCCCAAAAGCCCCAAAACCAGAACCATGCTTATAAGCCCAAGGATAGACTCCCGCCGATAATACCGGTAAGCCAAAAATCCAAAGAGCAAAACAAACATCATTTCTAAAATATAGACTTCGGCGACCAGCCCATGAAACCAAACTAGAGGATTAAAAGTGTAAAAAAGAGCTGCGATATAAGCCGTCGCTTTGCCAAAAGCGGCTCGGGCAAAAAAGAAAGTGAAAACCAAACCTAAAACAGAGGCGATAATGCCCAAAAGAATAAAAGCAAGGTTGGGGTCTTCAACCAAATAATTGAAAAGCTTACCCAAATAAACGTATAGAACATAGCCTGGCGGATGCGGTTGGTGTCGGCTGACATCAAAATTTTCGAGAGCCATGACAAACTGAATAGAGTCCCAATGAAAAAGATATTGAGACTTAAAAAGCCACCGCGTGACCACTATGGTCAGCGTACCTCCAAACAAAAATAAAAAATCTAGGTTCGACCAATTTCTCTTTTTATCTAGCATAAATCCATTCTAACAAAAATACCTCCTAGGTATTAGGCGGTATCCGAGTGTTCAAATTTGTCTTAAATAACTACCAGGGTCAGGTCCCCGTTCAAATTTTGAGCGACTTGACCGGCATCGATCTCAAGACGGAACAGAAGATTATCAAAACGAATCGCCCCAACCGCATTATGAGAAGAGTTGAAGACAAGAATATTAGCATCCAGAGTGGTGTTGTTAGTCCCATTACCAACTTTTCCCGTATTAAACGAGGCCACGTTGACCTTATCGGCGTTGCCTGGCCAGAGAGCAATTGAGCTGTTAGCAATATTATAATCGGAAGATATGCCGTTATTTAGCTCTGCTGAATAGGCGCGCAGATTCCAAGCCACCGGTGAAGAACGAAAATCTCTGATCGTTGAATCATCCAGATTATTGAAAGAAACGCCGGTAGTCCCGGCCGTACCAGCGGCAAATTGCAAGTCGACCGGTACATTGACAATCTCCAGAGAGCCCGCTTGGATGGTGACATTCAAGTTAGTCAGATCACTGTTAGCCGCTCTCACCAGCAAAGGCAAACCCCAGAAATTGAGGCCATTCACATTAAAACCAGACATCGCGGCAACATTAAAAAGCATCAAGCCCCCCACCAAGAGAACGCCGATGGAGATTAAACGCCCGCGGATAGAAACCACTACCTTGCCTAATAAAAGATTATTTTTCCTTTTTGTTTCTCTTTTGTTTATCATTCTGTTTTTAATTTAGCACCTGTCAGAAATTATTGTCAAGCTCGGTTTTTTTATAATCTCCCTCTTTTTTGTACACCCCTCTTTGTTTTATGTCAACTGCCTCAAACTGGATATTTTTTATAAAAACATTATTTAGAAACGCGACCAACCTGCATTATATTATAACATACTCAACATACATATTGTAACATACTTATTGATGAATGTCAAGACATCGTTATCTTCAGAGCAGAAAGCTATTTGACCTATCTGATAGAATAAAATCATGACAAAATATGAACCCACTCCCCAGTGGCAACGGTATGGATTGATCGGATTAGTAGCGGTTATCATCATTTTAGCCCTCCGGGGCCTGATGACTGATTACCTGCCGGATATTCACGACATTACACCCCTAATCTGGAGCCGGGCTTTTTTTGAAGGCACCCAATCGGGTTGGCTTTATCCGATTTGGCTACCACAAATTTGGTATGGTTTTGGGCTGCCGGTTTTTCAATTTTATGCCCCACTTTACTATTGGATTACGGCCCTATTCCAGTCCCTGGGTTTGGATGTTTTATATGCGACCAAAGCTGTGCTAGCCCTTTCCTTAATCGGCGGCTGGTGGTTTATGTATCTTTGGGCCAGGGAATTCTTGGGTAGACCGGCCTCAATTTTGAGCGCCTCTCTTTTCATCTGGACACCCTATTATTTGAGCTTGATTTATTTGCGCGGCGCTTTTCCGGAATTCTTTGCTTTAAGTCTACTGCCCCTGCTTTTCTGGGCAGTCACCAAATTGATTAAACAGAAAAACCTTTTTTACTTCATCATCAGTACGATTGTCTGGGTGTTAATCTTCTTGAGTCACACACTCACTTCCGGTATAGCCATGGGGCTAATGCTGTTTTATGTTTCATACTTACATTTTTTCGAAAAAGATCTGCGAATCAAGCCGGGGCCTGTCATTGGCTCGCTAGCCTTGGCCGTCCTATTGACGGCCTTCCACTGGCTACCGGCTGTTGTGTCATCAGGATCAATTAATACCGATGTTCTTATTTCAGACGACTTTGCTTATTTCAATAATTTTCTTGGCCTTAAAGAATTAGTCAGTCTCTGGCCCAGCGTTGACTGGAGATGGAAAACCCTAGGGATTATTCAGATTACGATTATCACTCTGGCTGTTATCAGTTATAAAGAGATCCTTGATCGGACCTTCTCCAGACGCATTTTAGCTCTCGGCATACTTATTTTGATATTACTGGGCATGACCATTCCGGCCTCCGATTTTGTCTGGAACAATCTGCCCTTAATTAAATACCTGCAGTTTCCCTCTCGTTGGCTGGGGCCTATCGCCTTGCTGACAGCTCTGCTGGCCGGCACGTTGTTGGAGGCTCTCATCAGCAAAGATAAATCCAGGCATCTAGCCATGATCGGCGTTATGCTGGCGGCGGTAGTTGTCTACTGGCCGCATGCTTACAGTGGGCCGAACCGATTCGAACAGGAGAAGGATTTAAAGGCCACCGATCTGAACATTTACGACTACCTTGACAAGACCCTTTTTTCAGCTCACGCCCAAGAGAAGTCTAATATGTTTTTCGACCGGGGCGTTTTCTCTTTTGAGTATCTCCCCCGCGATCTGCTAATTGAGGAGGCTCGAGTCCTGGCTGGCCATACTCTAACCGAAGCCAACGAAAGATATTTGGCCGGAGAATCGCCCCGTTTCACCAAGATCCAAACCGAGGACAAATATATTACTATCGAGATTTTGGAGGAAGGGTTCGTTAACTTTGCCTACAAAATCACGGCCGAAGGGGCCGGCCGAATCCGCATCAACCAATTTGAATTTCCAACTTGGGAAATTCTACTGGATGGTCAGCCGGTTAAAACCGTCATTAAACTTAAAGATCTTGGTCAGTTTCTTGATATCCCTGCCGGTACTCATACCCTTATCCTAAAATTCAAACACTTGCCCATCACTATTTGGAGCCGAATGTTTTCGGGGATTATTTTCCTGCTCACTATCATCGGACTAATTTTGGCTAAGGTCCGATATATTGCCGGAGCAAAAAATAAGAATGGTTAACGATCTATCGCCAAACCTCGCTAAAGGTAAAAAACACGCTAAAAAATAAACGGCTCAAAAAATGAGCCGTTTATTTTTTGTTGGATGAATTGTCATCCCAGACTACGATACTGAATCAAGTTCAGCACAAGTTCTGGGATCCAGGATTCATTCATAACTGGATTCCAGACTGAATCTGGAATGACAAGTAATTTTCTACAATCTTACACGCGCCTGAATCGTTTATTTTTTCGTGTCGATTGCCTCATTCACTAACGCATCGGCCAATTTATTTCGTCCGCGTAAGATGTGAGTGATTTTATATTTTGAAAATTTACTTAAGAGTTTCATTACTTTTTCAAACAATGGCTTTAAACCCTCATTTTTAACCTTATATTCGCCCCTTACTTGTTTGACGATGAGCTCACTATCCATAAAAATGGACAGCTTTGTAATTTTATTTTCCCGAGCCAATTTCAAGCCCAAAATTAATCCTTGGTACTCGGCTTGATTATTGGTCGTCTCGCCTAAATATTTTTTGAATTCACCAATTTTTTTATTGGCAGAATCAAAAAGAACACCGCCGGCTCCGGCCGGACCGGGATTGCCACGAGCGCCTCCATCAATGTATAGACTGCCTGCTTTCATATTATAAAAATCAATAAAGGTTCACCGACTCTATATTAATTCCTGTGCGTGAAACCCAGGTGGTAAGCCTCAGCCCGATGCCGAAACGCCGAACGATTTGGCTAACCAATAAAAGAGATATGTACGCAGGAATTATAGAGACGAATGAACCACCTTCAATTTATCAAAAGAATGTTGCTCCGACAAGCCATTGGATAGCCGCCACCAGAGGCTCAATCAAACGCCAGACAATAGAAACGCCAAATAAACGGCCCAAGACTACCAAGCTCAAAATAAGAAAGGGGCCGATTTGTTCAAAATGACGCAAATCCAATGGCCGAGAAGTGAACTTTGAGATAACCAAATATAAAATCTTGGAACCGTCCAACGGAGGAATGGGTAGCAAATTGAAGGCGGCCAAGATGATATTCAGGGTGGCCACAGTCGCAAAGAACTGAAAGATTAGGCCTTCCGGCAAGACACCGGTCGTGGCCAGATAAATTCGCGCCGGCAGAGCAAAGATGAAAGCGGTGATAATGTTTGACAAAGGACCAGCCAAAGCGATGACGGCCTCACTGGTGCGGCCATCTCTCACATGGCGCGGATCGTACGGCACCGGCTTGCCCCAACCAAAACCGACCAGAAAAATCATGAGTGTCCCCAAGAAATCTAAATGAACCAAGGGGTTTAAAGTCAAGCGTCCCATAAGTTTGGCGGTCGGATCCCCCTGCATCACGCCCGCCCAAGCGTGAGCAAACTCATGAACAGTGATGGCGACAAGCAACGCCACCACAAAAAAGAGAAATGTCATCGGCTCCGAAAATAGAGAAAAAAGCATAAAACCCCTTGAATAATTAAGGAAATTGTATAGAATGAGACAAGTGTTGTCTTCTTCGTTATTATAATGACAACATGCGACTCATCCCGCCTCGTTTCGACAGGTCGGAACTGGTGCGTGGCTGAATAAGTATTCCTATAAAATCATAACATGGACGTTTATTATGGCTCGTTGTGAACTGACCGGCAAAAAGAAAAGCACCGGCAATAATGTCAGCCACTCTCACCGCAAGACCAAAAGAACTTGGTCGCCGAATTTGATTACCGTCAAACTGCCCGACGAGAATGGCGTCCTCAAGAAAATGCGAATCTCCACTCGAGCGCTTAAAACTCTCAACAAAACAACCAAAAAGTAAGATTTTTCTAAAAACGGCGATCTTAACCACTGTTTTCTTTCTATAAATTTTTCGGTTTTTCAAACCACCGTAAACTGAACCGTGCCTAGATAGTCGCCAATGACCGTATCACCGGGGACATCTATTTCAAAAGTCGGCCGCATGTCGCTTTGCTCGCCATTTGAACCGCCAGTGCGGCTGGCAATAACGCGGTTTTGATTCAGAGAATAGCGGCCAGAGGTGGTTTCAGTGATACCGGCTGTAATATTAGACCAAAGCGTGTCGCTACCGCTACCGACTAGCCCATCCACCACGATGAAAACTTCGGAATCGGGGATAGTCTCGCTACCGCCATCTCTGGTGAAAGTAGTGGTAATATCAACGCTCACAGTCCAGGCGCCGTCGGAGCCAGTTATGACACTGACGGTTTCGCCAGCACCGCCCGCCCAAGTGGTGTCGCTGGTGCCACCAAGGGTGCCCGAGTTCAAATTAACGTCGGCCGGGGCAACGACACTGGGGGGTACAGGGGCGTCTGGTACTTCCAACTCCATGTCAGCAATATCAACAAAATCACTGCCGGTGATGCCGCCAATATCGGTCAGCTGCAAACGAAGGTCGGTGTAATAAGTGCCGTCATTAGTAATGGTCGCCGCCTGTCCCTCGGTAAGGGTGAGAGTATAAGTACTGAATGACCCACTTCTGGTAATGGTCTGGTTATTAAGCGTGGCAATCGTGGTACTCCCCTGGAGAAGCACAAAATCAACTGCTTCACCACCCTTGCCCCCGGTGGCTCGGGCTCGAAAGCGAGCCACATGGCCGGTGTCCACGCCAGGGTCGATAACATCGCTTAAACCAAACTCGACCGTGGTGGCTGAGCTGGTACCATGGATATAGGTCCCGTCAGACTGATCACTAAGCTCCTCATACAATACTGTATTACCATTACCCCCCGTCGTGTCTTCCCAGTTACCGTCACCAATCGTATTGTCACTGTCCGGATAAGCAAACTGGGCCGCGTAAGCGACCTGTCGCCAATTAACAAAAAACTGGCTCAACGTGAAAATCAAGACAAAAAGAACCGGCCAAATTTTTGCATACCTAATGTCTCGCCATTGGGCCGTAATGCCCCTCGCCCCCCTCGCCGGCACCTTCCAGAATCCTTGGCCAAGTTTTAGACTCAAAAAGGGCTTTAAACTACCAGATTCAGTGGTTGCCGTCCGGCTTAGACCCGTGAATTTTTTAACGTCTTTTCTCTTTCTACTGCTTTCAACGGCGACTTCGGCTAATTTTTTTTGAAATCTGCGATCAATCTGAAAAAATAATTTAGTCAAAAAAGATAGCCAGAGATAAGTCGCTTTAATACTTAGTCTGGTGCCGTCATTATCCGGAATATAAAGCTTACTCGCATCGTCCAGACTGTCTGGAGATTTGAGATTATTAAGCCGAGCCAAGGTCTTCCAAGGAATGCTGTTCCAGTAGGCTATCATCGTCAGACGATCATCCTTCTTCGCTCTGTACTCTTTGACCGACCCATGAGCTGTCTTCACCGCTCGGCGCCAGATCATAAATTGCCAAATGAGGATGACAAGGAGGATGACAAGAAAGAGCGAAGCCAAAACGGTGGACACCTGGGGATATGGCATGAAGAAAGCAAAGAGCCAGATAGTCGTGGGTTCTATTTCGGGGATAACAATATTGTTAAGACCAACTTGTTTAAATTGGTCTTCAATCGTCAATCGAGCCAGATACGGACCAAGACTGGGCTTGTTTTTACCAGACCAGACAAAAGTTTTGGTTGCGGTTTCGTTAGGCAAGATCTCGCCAACGTTAATGCCCGCTTGCTCATCAAAAAGCCCAAAAATGTTATAAATCTTGCCTTCGGTGACAACGAGATTGTTTCTGATATTACCTTCGTTTTTGACTAGAAATTCAAAAGTGAATCTATCGTCCTGATCAGAAAAAGTCTTCCCCAAGACATCAAAGTCACGAGTGACGTCTCCAGCCACAGTTAGGTAGATTCGGGCACCAACGCGAATACTAGCGCTAACTTGCGGATTACTGCTGATCTCATAGATAGCTAGGCCACCGAAATGCTCACCAATTTCAGCATTTTCCGGGACTTTGATCTTAAAGGAGACAACCCGGCTGGAGTCTGCTTCTAGTTCAAAATCTGTTTGGGACAATTCAATCCAAGCACCAACATCAATATTATCTTCCGGTTTGTCAACCAGTGTAAAAGCGCCACTTTCAGTTAATGATCCATCAAGTTGGTCTAGTTTGATGAAGGCGGCCCTATTGGCATTATTGATCAGCTTAATTTCATCCTTAATGACCGTACCCGCATCAACTTTGTAGACGAACCAATCGTTTCGATTTGGATAGCTATCATTCGGCTGTGGCATGACACCAAGAGTATTTGCCGTAATAGCAAAAGTTTTATTCGGCAGAAAAAAGGAAAAAACAAACATCCCTCCCCAAAGAAAAAGGGACAGATACTTTATTTTTGCTTTCTTCATATGCCCTATCCTATATTTTTATAAAAATCATAACGAATAAAATGCTCCGAATCTTCTCCCAATCCCCACATATATAGAGTCCCAGTTCAAGGAACATCTCAAGAGCGATCCAAGACTTTAATTCATTTTTGGCAAAATTACTAATTTTTGCGCCTCTTCCGGCAATTTACTTTTATCAATATTAAGCTCTCCACCCTCCTCTTCCGGCTTTAGATTAACAAGTTTGACGAAATCTTCAACCGACGCCAGTTTTTGGCTTAATTTCAAATCTTGAGTTTGATAATGCATTGGGATAATAATCCTAGGATCAATCGCCTTGACCACCTCCACGGCGCCCTTAGCGTCAATCGTATAAACACCGCCGACCGGCACCAGCAAGATATCGACACCATTAACAGCGTCCACCGTCTCGCTATCCAGACCGTGCTCCAAGTCGGCGCAAAATAGTATCTTCACTCCTTCGACGCGGATGAGATACATCGTCACGAAACCACGCTCTGCCCCATCTTTAGTATCGTGCTTCACCGGAATGCCGACCACCACCACATCCTTGACTTGATACTCCCCCGGCCCATTGATTTCAAAATACTCACCCTTAGCCGCCGTCCGATAATTATGATCGGCGTGTTCGTGGCTGATGAGCAGGACATCCGCTTGCTGCGGCGAAAGCTTCAGACCGGTCACTTTCGGGTCGTACGGATCGATCAAAACATTGGCCGACTTGGTCTTAAGTAAAAAACAACTGTGTCCTAAATAACGAATTTTCATAAATTATAAATTAGCTACAAATAGATTATAACAAATGGAGAAAAGTTTACTTACTCAAGAAAAGAAGCTAAAATTCTGATATTCTATTATAATGTTACTGGTGTTATAAACAATAAACATCGCGGGGGCGTAGCTCAGTCGGTTAGAGCGTCCGCCTGTCACGCGGAAGGTCGCCGGTTCAAGTCCGGTCGTCCCCGCCAGAAACAAATGAGGCCCAGAAGCGGTCTTGTTTGTTTATTCGGGTTACAATAAGAGTGTCCGCGGGTATGGTTTAGTGGTAGAACGTGACCTTCCCAAGGTCGAGACACGGGTTCGATTCCCGTTACCCGCTCCAAGCCGACGTAGCTCAGTGGTAGAGCAATACTTTCGTAAAGTAGAGGTCGTGGGTTCAAGTCCCACCGTCGGCTCCACAAACGGGGTGTGGCGCAGCTTGGTAGCGCGCATCGTTCGGGACGATGAGGTCGCTGGTTCAAATCCAGTCACCCCGACCAAGTTAAACTTTGTTCGATGTCTCTCCTGGCGTCGATCCACTGAATCCTCCGAGAATAAATTTTAGCACGAAGAGAAAAGTAGACAAAGCGTTATGGTCCTAAGCTTGAGAAGAGTTATTTTATAAAATTATTCTCAAAAATAAACGGCTCAGAATTTGAGCCGTTTATTTTTTGTTAAAATCACAGATCCTGAATCAAGTTCAGGATGACAGAGGATCAGCGCCGCTTGGAAGCAATCTTTTTGTAAAGACGCAAAAGGGCTTTGGCTGATTTTTCCCAAGAAAAAGATTTGGCCCGCATCTTGCCTTTGGCGCCTAGCTCTCCCGCGAATTTGGGATTACTCAATATTTTTGTGATGCCGTTGGCAATGTCAGTCGGATTTTTGGGATCAACCAAAACTACGACTCGACCGGCGATTTCCTCAAAAACCGGAATCTTGGAAGTCACCACCGGCGTCCCGGAGGCCATCGCTTCCAAAACCGGTATCCCGAAACCTTCATAAAGTGACGGCCAGACAAAAGCTTGGCAACCTTGATAAAAAGCCGGCAAATCCTTCTGGGCGATGAAGCCCACCATTTTGACCTTATTGTCCAATTTGTGGCGCTTGATAAAACTTTTGGCCCTCTTCAAAGAAGCATACAGCTTCGTCCGTGGCGCTGTCAGTCCCCCACCGAGGACCAACTTGATTTTCGGATATTTTTTGAGAACCAAAAGATAGGCCTCCAAAAGCTTCTCGACATTTTTGCGCACATCAAAACCGCCGACATAAAAAATAAAATCTCCGCTGACTCCGTATTGACGTAGAATTTTCTTGATCTCGTTGAGCCTTATCTTCTTGTCGTAAATCGAATTGTAAGCGTTGTAGATAACGTTGATTTTGCTCTTGGGTATTTTGACGGTTTTGACAAGGTCCTCTTTGGCCGCCTCGGAAACGGTCAGGATATGGTGCGCTTTGGGCAGAGACCAATTCAGCCCTCGCAGATAAATCTGGCTGGTCAGCGCTTTCTGGTAATCTTTAAAAATCCAAGGAATGGCATCGTGAACGGTCATAATCACCGGCCGTTTCTTGGTCACCGAAACCGCCGGATAAAGATGGTGGATGAGATCCAGCTTCAAGGTCGTGGCTTTGTGTGGGATGGTCAGATACTCCCAAGTGGTTTTGGCCACGCCGGAACCCAGAAAGCGAAAACTGGGCGGCAGGACCACAATCTTGAAATTCGGGCCGAAATCCGGCAGCGGGCTCGGCAAACGATCTACAAAAAGGAAGTATTCATTTTCGGGATCTATTTTGGCCAAAGCCGAAAGGATGCCAATCGTATGTTGGCCGATACCGGTTTGCGGATAATTCAGAAAACGAGCGTTAAGACCGATGCGCATTTATTTGATTGACTTAATATATTCGATTAGCTCTTCTGCCGTCAGCGGTTCTTCCTTGGTCACTTCTTTGATGAGCCCCATAATCTGATCTTGGACTTTGGCGGGCCGGTGCATAAACGGCAGTTGAATCGGCTCCGTGCGCAGATTGGAATAGAGATAAACGGAGCCAAAATTGAACATCGTTGGGAAGACGCCACGCACTTCGTGCTTGGCATCAAAAATGGAGTCAATCGGCACCGCCGAGAAAGAGCGGCTGAACATCCCCCGCTGGTTCAAACGCACCAATCTTTCGTTGGTCAAGACAAAAAGATTGTGGCGAAAACCGTAATATTCGTGGATGGCGTAACCGAGGATGACGACGACCCAAAGCCAGTAAATAAAGCTTGCCCAAGGATAGTCAAAAATAAGCGAGCGCGGACCTTCAAACCAAAGCAGACTCAAAGTTATGATAAGCCCCGCTCCAATTTTTAAAAATATCGGCGCCAAAACGCTCGGATGTTGACCAAATGTTAAGAGAACCTCCTCATCAATGCCCCGTCCCTTGAAATCAAATTTTGTGTCTTTCGTCATCAGCGCTGTTATAATTTATAAGTATGCGGAAAATAAAACCAAAACAAATCAAAAGGGGATTTTTTATTTTGCTGGCCTTTGTTCTGGCTTTTGGGTTGCTCCTCCCCTCGCTTTTATCTCTGTTTTAAACAAATTGTTGGCACGCCATTCCGTAGCTTCAGCGGTTGGCACGCCATTCCGTAGCTTCAGCGGTTGGCACGCCATTCCGTAGCTTCAGCGGTTGGCACGCCATTCCGTAGCTTCAGCGAAGGATGGCGCTGGTGGCAGGAGTCGAACCCACAACCTTTCCCTTAGGACGGGACTGCTCTATCCATTGAGCTACACCAGCCTTAAATTGATTATATCATTGACTGTGATCAGAGATTGGAAGCTAGGGGCTAGAGATTAGTAAAAAACATCAAAAAATAAACGGCTCCCGCCCATATTGCTTACGCAAAATAAGGCGGGCAGGCAAAATTTGAGCCGATGAAAAAACTGTCATTGCGAGGAACATAATGATGCCTGTCTGCCGGCAGGAAGAAGCAGCCTCTCTTAGATAGATCGCCGCACTTCGTCTCGTCAGACGAGACTTCGTTCGCGATGACGTCATACTAAATACGAGATACTATATACTAGATACTTTAAAATTTTACTTTGTAAAATTTTAACGGGGTGTGGCGCAGCTTGGTAGCGCGTACGGCTGGGGGCCGTGAGGTCGCAGGTTCAAATCCTGTCACCCCGACCAATCAAGACATTTCAACACATTCAGAGTCGTCCTGAGGAGACTCGAAGGGTGACAAGCTCATGGTCTACGACCAGAAACAAAGAACATCATTTGATCAAAAAGCCATTTTCAGCTAATAGCGTCTGATTCAGTTAAAGCTCGCTCTGGGATTTACAAAATACGCTATTCTCGCTATAATTTTTAGAGCTGTTAAGAGATGAAATCTCAATAAAATACTAATCGTCTATGAGAACAAAACCACAAACCGGGATTGGTTACAAAGCCCTGCTCCTGCTGGTTGACTTAGGGCTAGCTTACTTAGCCTTGTGGGCCGCACTCTCTATTCGGTATTCGGGAGTAACCACCCTCGAAGCGCTTCTTCAACATGCGCAACCATTCACGATAGTTTATCTGATATGGATAGCGCTTTTTTATTTCAACGGTCTGTATAACTTTGCTCGAATCAGAGACCAGATAAATGTTCGCTTTGATCTGATCAGAACCCTGCTCATGGGTACAATGATCGCTGTCGTAGTGTTTTACTTGTTGCCTAGTAGCGACCTGACTCCAAAACGTCTACTTTTAATGAATGCGGGTATCTTTGCCCTGCTTATTGCTACATGGCGTGTAGGATTTGTGAAGATTTTCAGTCGCTGGCTACCGAGAAATAATGTTGCTATCGTTGGAATCAATCAGCACTCGTCAGAATTGGCGAAAAGCATGATTAACTCGAAAAGTTCCGGTTACCGACTGGTGGCTTTGGTCGGTAGCGGCCAGCAAAAACCAAACGTGTCGTCTGATCTCGAGAAAATCACCATTATCGACAATCCGTATGAATTAGCGGCACACATGGGGAAAAATCGAATAAACACCATCGTTCTGGCCGAGCCCAATCCCAGCCAAAATCTTATAGAACATTTGTTTGAATATTTGCCATGGGGAGCAAAGTTCTACAACTTTTCTGACTTTTACGAAGAGCATAGCCACAAAGTCCCTGCCGGTTACATAAATTACGATTGGTTCTTGGAGAATATTAATAAAAATGACCGCGTAAGTTTCGACATCGCCAAACGCATTGTTGATATAATCACAGCTATCGTGCTACTGGTTATTTTTTCCCCGATATCCGTCATCGTAGCTCTCGCTATCAAGATTGATGATATGAAAGAACCATTTATTTTTGCCCAAAAACGCATTGGTCTCAACAATAAGATATTTTTGGCCTATAAATTTAAAACCATGACGCCAGATACTCCCGACAGGGGCAATCTTCAAGAAGCCCAAGAAAATGATTATCGGCTGACTCGCATTGGCGGCTTCTTAAGGAAAACCAGACTTAATGAAATCCCGCAACTTTTTAACGTGCTCGTTGGTGATATGAGCTTGGTGGGCCCAAGACCTGAAAGACCGGAAGCTCTGGACGAGCTGGTCGCCAAGGTGCCTTTTTATCAAGTCCGATATCTGATCAAGCCAGGCCTGACCGGCTGGGCACAGGTTAGGGGCCCCATCGGCTGTTCCGTGGAGGCCACAAAAGAAAAGGTCAAATATGATTTTTATTACATGAAGCACCGATCATTGTCACTAGATTTAAGTGTCTTGATTCGCACGGTTTTGGTAGCATTAAATCTTGAGGGAAAATAATAAAATGGAAATAGCAAAACAACGAATTTTAGTAACCGGTGCCGATGGTTTCATCGGTTCACACTTGGTTGAAGCATTAGTCAAAGAAGGCGCTCAAGTCAGAGCCCTTAGCCAATACAATTCTTTTAATAACTGGGGTTGGTTGGAAGACACCGATTGTTTGAATGAAATTGAAGTTGTCACGGGAGATATTCGTGACCCGCATTTTTGTAAAACTCTGACTAAGGATATTGATATTATCTTTCATTTGGCAGCTCTGATATCCATTCCCTACTCTTACGTTTCCCCTGACGGCAATGTGGATACTAACGTCAAAGGTACACTAAACATTTGTCAAGCAGCCCTTGCGAATAAGGTCAAAAAAGTTATCCATACTTCAACCAGTGAAGTTTACGGCACCGCTCAATATGTACCGATTGATGAGAAACATCCATTGCAACCGCAATCTCCGTATAGCGCCAGCAAGATTGGCGCTGAAGCCATCGCCATGAGTTTCTACCATTCGTTTGATTTGCCGGTGGTTATCGCCAGACCTTTCAACACATACGGACCGAGACAATCAGCTCGCGCTTTTATTCCAACCGTGATCTCACAAATCGTGGCTAACGCGCAGACCATAAAAGTCGGCAATTTGACACCCACCCGTGACTTGAATTATGTAGCGGATACATGCCACGGATTAATCGCGCTCGCTAAAAGTGACAGCGCGGTGGGCGAGATTTTTAATGTCGGCTCGGGTTCAGAGATTTCCATGTCCGACCTGTTGGTTTTAATCAAAGAGTTAATGGATAGCGATATTAGTGTCATTCAAGAAGAGGCGAGAATCCGACCCCAAAAATCGGAAGTGGAGAGGCTGCTCGCTGATAATGGTAAGATCGAGAGCCTGACGGGATTCAGACCCACCCACAGCTTGCGAGACGGGCTCAGGCTTACCATTGACTGGTTCACAAACCAGAAAAATCCTAAAAAATATAAAAGCACTATCTACAATGTTTAAACGAGCAGTCGTATTAGCAGGCGGCAAGGGTACCCGACTTCGCCCCTACACGGTTGCCATACCAAAACCGTTGGTTCCTGTTGGCGATTATCCAATTTCGGAAATTATTATAAAACAGCTTATTGTTTACGGTTTTGACCACATCACCGTCGCTGTCGGACACCAATCGGATATCATCCGTTCTTATCTTGGCAATGGTAGTAAGTGGGGCGTCAAAATTGATTACTCGATGGAGAGCGAACCTCTCGGGACAATAGGCCCATTAAAGCTTATTCCGGATCTGCCGGAAAATTTCCTGGTTATGAATGGTGACATCTTAACCGATCTGGACTTTGGGGCCCTGTTCAACCATCATGCTAGCTCTCGAAACATCCTGACCCTTGCATCACACCTCAGAGAGGAGGTGAATCCATATGGCGTCCTCTCCGTAGATGGAGGGGGATATTTGCGTGACTTTAAAGAAAAGCCGTCTTTAAGTTTAGAGATTAGTATGGGCGTTCATATCGCCAATAAAAAAATTCTGAGCTATATCCCGGAGGAGCGTCCGTATGGCCTGAACGATCTCACCAAAGACCTTATTGCGGCCAATCTTCCCGTCAAAGTTCAGCGACACACCGGTTATTGGCTGGATATCGGAATCCCGAAAGATTACCAACAAGCGGCTGACGATTTTGACAAAATGAAAGACGGGCTGCTGACGCCAAAAGTTAGAAGCAATCGATAGCGTTATTCCTAAAATGGATACTAAGCAACGGTTATATGATAATTTCCAAAAAGTCTTACACAAATCACAGTGGTGGAAAGCTTATTCTGGCGACTCATTCATAAATCGGCTAAATCGTTTCTTCCATAAACCGGCGCGCTTCCTCTTGTTACAGATATCTAAATTTCGACCCATCCCGATAACAATTGAGACTTTCTGGGGAGATAAAATGAGATGCTACCTTCCGGATTATTTTTATCCTCAATTCCTTGGGTTTCTTTGGAGTGAACCAGAGATGAACCTGACGCAATTTATTATTGATAACTTCGAGGAGAATGGCATATTTATTGATGTTGGCGCCAGTTGTGGGTTTTTTACTCTGCTCGCAAATGCCATATCCCGTGGGCATGGCGAGGTACACGCCTTCGAACCCACGCCTCATATTTTTCGATACTTAGAAACAAATACAAAACAGCACACACAAACCACCATCAATCAACTCGCCCTATCAAATACTGTCGGTAGCGAAATGTTTTATACCAACCCCGTTTTCTCAACCAAGAATTCTCTTGTTCACAGGAAGTCAGCTCCTAAAGAAACACAGGTGAGAGTGATTACTCTTGATAAATATTGCCAAGAGCACTCAATCGTCCCCACATTTATCAAAATCGATGTCGAAGGCGGAGAGTATAAAGTCATTCAAGGGGCCATAAACACACTCCAAAGTTTTTCTCCTATAATTTCTATGGAAATGCGGCGCAACCGAAATGAGCCACATATTTTGGCAGCCAATGCCCTAATGAATCTCGGGTACAGGGCTTATGATTTCGATAGTCACGGAGGGTTGAAACTTATACCCCGAGTTGATGTTTACACCATTAATAAAATTATCCCGGCCGACAAAGTCTACACTAATCTCATATTCAAAAAGATGAACGACAATGAATGAACGACTTAGCTTAGACAGATTAGCGACAGTCTCCGGAGTCATACATAAGACACGCTATGAATTCGCCAGTGCCTATACCAGAGATAATTCCGTGGTAGACATAGCTTGCGGACTTGGCTATGGAAGCGCCTTGCTGGCCGAAACCGGTGCAAAACATGTGACCGGAGTAGATATTGACGAGGGCTCTATCCATACAGCCGCTCAGCAGTTTGCCTCACCAAGCATAAATTTTCTTAACGCATCTGGTGAAAATCTTCCCCTAGAAAGTCAGAGCTGCGACGTTGTTGTGTCGTTTGAAACCATTGAACATACACGAGATCCCAAACAATTTCTGGACGAATTACATCGAATACTGAAACCCGGTGGCAAACTTATCATCTCTACTCCTAACCGCACGCTAACATCACCGATGGGCTGGCTTAAGCCCGGCAATAGATTCCATCGATATGAATTTTCCCAAAAGCAGTTTGCCGATTTAATTGCAGGAAAGTTTGTTGATCTTAAGTGGTTCGGCCAACAAACTATCGAGGAACTGAATCTGCATAAATACAAAAAAGTGCAAAGAATGTCCCAGCTAGCGAGAGTATTTCCCGAGCTTCTTATAGATCGGCTGAAGTCCAATTTCCCTAGAATACTGAAGAGCTACCGTGCCTATATTGGTGATATGAATGAACCTGACAATCCCGGAATCATGGAAGTAAGGCCAATTGATGACTTGGCATTTGCCAAACATATGATAATCGTAGCCTCGAAAAACTATGCAAGGGATTAAACAATTAATTCGTAATTCATTGATTTACAACTTGGGCAATCTTTTGCCAGTGCTAATCAATGTCTTGCTAATCCCAGTCTATGCTCGCGTTCTATCGCCAAGCGATTACGGGATTGTGTCCATCGCTGAAACAATCATCAGAATTCTTGTAATCTTAGCGACCATGGGGACCGCTAATGCGGTTGTCAGATTTTACTTTGATTTCAAAGATGACCAAGCGCAATTGAAACGTTATTTTGGCTCTATTGTCAGTATTGTTATTGGAGTTGGAGCGATATTGACCGCTGCTTTGCTTTGGCAAGGAGAGTCCATCTTGGGAATATTTATCAGGAACTTAGGGAACATCTTTGACCCATATCTAAAGCTAGCCATTTGGGTAGCATTTATCTCTACTCTGCCCCCTCTCTTGTTTTCATTGTACCGAGCCCAAAACAGAGCTCTGACGGTTATTGCTCTCCAGTCGGTCAGCTTTTTGCTTAATGGCGGTTTGATTGTTTATTTCACGGTATTTGCCCACGAAGGTGCGCTTGGTGTGTTAAAGGGATACTTAATCGCCAGCATCGCGACTTTACTTGTGACGGCCCCGTTTTTTATACGCAACACAAGTATTGGCATCGATAAAAAAATGCTTTCACCACTGCTCCGTTTTTCTCTGCCCCTAATCCCTGGCGCGTTAGCCGCGTGGTTAATGACTTTCATCGACAGAGTCATTATTAATAATATGCTCGAGATAAGCGATGTCGGTATTTATACCATTGGCTATTCAGCCGGCATGGCCATGTACCTTATCGTCTTAGGAGTACAGCGCGCTTGGGTGCCATACTTTTTTGGACACGCAGACGCCGATAACGCCCCTTATGTTTTTGCCAAGCTCACAAAATACTATTTGATTATCATCAGCTTTATTGGTCTTATGGGCAGCTTGTTTAGCAAAGAATTTCTTTCTTGGCTTATATCGGCAGACTATTCTCAAAGCGTAACCGTCGTAGCTCCCGTCATACTGGGTTACGTGTTTCATGGTCTTTATTTAATGTCCGTAACGCCAATTTTTTACAAAAAGAGAACATCCGTCTCTGCTTGGTTCTATCCGGTTGCTGCGATTTTAAACATTGTTTTAAATATTTGGTGGATTCCACTTTGGGGCATCGTAGGTGCGGCACTGGCCACCACCGTTAGCTTTGTTCTGCTATTCTTGATAACCTTAACCTCTGCCCAAAAGCTTTATTACATTCCTTACCGCTACTGGGATTTCGTTGCAATCCTCGGTGCGGCCCTTATCCTTTATGGAGTTGGGCATACTTATTGGCCAGAAACCATCTGGCTCAAAATGATTATCGTCTTAATCTATCCCGTTGTCTTATACGCCTGCAGGTGCATAAGGCTCCAAGAGGTAGCCAAGATAAAGAAACTAATATGATATTTAAGATTACCCCCGACCCCAAAGAATATGTACCGGCCGATCAGCTCCCGAATAAAGCCGGGCGCAACTTTATTTACCACCAATCATCTCAACCTTTCTATAAAAATATGATTCTCCTGAAAAATCTCGACTCCTACCCGGAGCTGTATATAAATCGCGCCTTTAATTATATTTACAAAATCAAGCTACTCGTCAGGTCTCTTCAAATCACAGAGAGGACTTTTGACAATGAAGCGACTGTTCATGGGGCTGCTGTTGAAAACCCGCAGACTAAAGAAGGGATTATTATCACTGCTTGGGCTGATGTCGGCAAAAGCACCAATACATTACTGCTCGCTCACAAAGGGTACAAAATCCTCAGCGATGACGAGGTCACGCTGAACCAAGAGGGCAAACTGCGAAGATTGCATAACACCGCCAATATATTCCCGCATCCAAGCAATCTAAAGTTAATTCAAGGCATCACCACCAGAGAACGTATCTTGGCTTGGATAAAAATTAATTTTGCCAAATACTCTTTTATGAATAAAATATTAAGCCCGAATTTCTGCGTAAAATATAATCGCATTGGAGAAGTCATAGACAGCTCTTATTGCAAGAGGATATATATACTCGAGAAGTCCGAACAACATGATATTCAGCCCGTTCAAAAAGATGAAGCCGTCAAGAAAATCTTGGCTACATCAGCCAGATTATGGCACTTAAGCGGCTTCCCAAGAAATATTGTTACTGAATACTGCTTTGCTAATAATATCAATATAAATTTTGTGGAGAATAGATTCAAGAGGATTCTCGACTCTGCCATGAAGGATATCTCCGTATTCAGAGTCCGAGGACAGAAGCCACACGATTTCAATGTCCTAATTGTCGAAAATGAAGAAAAGCTACAATCCCAGCTGGTTACCAAATAATTTAGCCGAAAAAATAAAAACAGCAGTTGATGACATCGTCAACAGCTTTTCTAAAATTAAACCAAAACCCGACGCCATAGTCCTGGGTGGTGGGTGGAAACATGAAGAGATCACCCTAGACCGAGAGAAGCTCAAGACTGATTTTGATATCGCCATATTCTCTAACTTCATCCCGCTCGTATTTAAAAAAGCTGAAAAAATTGAGCATAAGTTAGAAGTTAAACATGGTATCGATATAGATGTTCATGGGATCATCCCTGCATGGCTTGCCAAATCTAAAACCCTTGAAGCTTATAAACTAAAAAATAACGGCCTGGTGTTATTTGGCAATTCGAAAGTTCTTGAAAGAATCAAGGCAGAGCCCGACAATCTCCCCAAAACGGAAGCCATTAGAATCCTTTTTGAAAACTTGGCTAACCGGTTAATATCCATGAGCAAATTATCATTTTCTAAGCAGGATTCGGATTACCGCATTGCCAAATCATATTTATATTTTGGAGAGGCTCTTTTGGCCTTAAGGTCAAAGCTTGCCCCCACATACCAAGCTCGTCAAAGTAATTTTAAAGAAATCAGCCAAGACTTGGATATCGGCTCAAAACTTATAAAAAGAATCGTGACCGGGTATGACATCAAGCTTGATTATGAGAAAGTCCGGACAAACGGCATCAGCTGGAATCTAAAAACAGCCAGAAAAGATTGTCTGAATTTAATCCACTGGTTTTTAAAAGATATCAGCAAGCAAGACGATGAGGATACTGGCTTTGATATTGTTTTTAAAAAATCTAAACCTAAAAAGCTTTTTAACCTGTTCTTATGGCACCGACTCCGTGGCACAGGCTTGCAACCTAAGCCCGCCCTGATCAATAAGTTCACAATCGCCGATTTATACAAAATCGCTTTTTATCACGAGACCAACCAAATCCAAAAACGCGATAAGATAGCTAATACCTTTTTCAAAAATGCTATGACTGATAAAAATCTTATTAAATTATTTAAGGCTTGGCCGACTTTGGCTACTGTAGAAATTATCTGATGATGAAGAGTAATAAGAAATTTTTGGTTCTTGGTTTTAGCCCGGGTTTGGGAGTGTTTTTAAATGCCATAGTTAAAAAATTGCACGAAAAGGGAGCCGAAGCAAAATTGGTTGGTGAAATTGCCATGGGAAGACCTGTCCCAAAAAATTTCAAACCGGATGAGACGATTTTAGAAAAGATTATTAAATATGAAAACGAATTTTATAATCCAGAAGATAATCCAAAATTCAAAAATCAAATCAAGAGATATGCTACTCGCTGCCTCTACCATCTGAAGAAAATTATTGAAGAAGAGGGCTTCACCGACCTCATTGTTTGGAACGGTCAGTTAATTTTTACTTTGGCTGGGATTCATTGGGCCGAAAAAAAGAATATGAAGGTCTGGTACATGGAAAATGGAGCCCTGCCAGGCACATTGCAGCTGGATGAAAAAGGTGTTAATACCGAAAGTTCAATCACTGGCAAAAGTGCCCAATTTTTTGCTGAACACGACTTAGATTACGATACGGAACAATCCCCCATTGAACCATTGTCACACCCAAACAAGACGCTGCATCCGTTCGAAATGTTTATGCGCTACATCAATCGCTTTGGCTGGTATTGGTGGATGACCAGGGTGTTTTGGAAAAATTTTCTGCCAGATCAAAGAGGCAAAAAAATACGCCAATCCCTGCCCGCAGACAAAGCCACCTTGCCAGAAAAATTTATATTTGTCCCCCTGCAAGTTCATGACGATACACAGATCATGGTCCACTCCCCTCTTATCAAAAACATGGAAGAATTTATTGATGCTTGTCATGCCGCCATCAAAAAAGTTAACCCCGACATGCCTATTGTCGTCAAAGAGCACCCTCAAGATTTTGGACGCCAAGATTACAGCGCTCTTCGTCAAAAATATCCAGGCATCATCTGGCTAAGAAAATTCCCGATTAACGATATTCTGGCAATGGCTAGCACAGTCATCACCGTTAATTCTGGTGTTGGCATCGAAGCGCTTACTTTTAAACGTCCTGTCATCACTCTTGGCGATGCTTTTTATAACATCCCCGGAGTCGTCAGACAGGCACAAACACTTGAAGAATTGCCAGAACTAATAAAGGAATCCTTGACCGAACCCGTTAATTCTAAACTAATCAATAATTATCTAGGCTATCTCCAGAAACATCACCTTATTCGAGGCGGCTGGAAAAAGTTTTCCCAAAAAACGCTTGATGATTTTTCCAAACGTTTGCTCGATAAAGAAGGGCAAGCTTCTGAAACCATGCTAAAAACTCCAAGCAAAAAACCAAACATTCTATACATCATCGGTAACTCAGAAACTGGAGGTGTGCCTATCCTGATCATGACCTTGATCGAGAATCTTAAGCCTTATTTCAACTTTGGACTCATCGCTCCAAATGATGGACCATATTTTGAGAAATTCAAAGAGGCGGGCATCGAAACCATCGCAATGCCAATCCGAAGGCTTAATCCCTCACTACCTTTTGCCATTGCTCGAAAAATAAAAGAATATGATATCGATCTAATCCATTCCCACGGTAAAGCCGCTGGCCTTCATAGCAGATTTGCCGGTTTGCTCACAGATAAGCCCGTCGTTCACTCTTTCCACGGCATACACTTCAAACATCACGGTATTCTGGCCAGACCTTATTGCGCCTTTGAGAAGTTCCTCGGAAAATTGACGACAGCTTTTATTGCTACTGCCGAACATGAGAGAGAAACTCCCATCAAAATGGGCTGGTCCACTCCTGAAAAAATAGGTCTTATTCGTAACGCTGTCCCCAAATCGACCGCCCCGAAAGGGCTGCCTCGCAAAAAATCGACCTTGCTCTCAGTCGGTAGGTTCTATCCTGGCAAAGGTCAAAACGACCTTGTCAAAGCTATGCCCAAAATTTTACAGAGCCTCCCCGACACCATACTCGTATTCGTAGGCGGTGGCTCAGATGTAGAGTCAGCCAAAAAATTAGCCAAAGATCTAGGAGTTTACGACAATATCAAATTCATGCAAAATATCCCACAAGAGACACTCGACCAATATTACGCTGAGGCCACAATCTATATCTCGCCTTCGCATGGCGAGGGGTTTTCTCTGACCATAGCAGAAGCAGGCCAAGTTGGAACACCGGTCATCGCTACTGACGTTACCGGCAATAACGAAATAGTTGAGCATGACAAATCAGGGCTCCTGGTTCCCGCCAAGGATCCAGAGAAAATGGCCGAAGCAGTTATATACTTATTGAAGAACCCTGAGAAAGCCGAACTATTCGCTAATAACCTCGAGACTAGAATAAAAAATGATTTCTCTTTGGAGAGCTTAGCCTCCAAAACAACAAAATTCTATAACGATGTAATCGAAAGATGGAAGAAAAAGCATGAATAGAATGATCAACCTTTTCAAATATATCGACACCATTTTCGGCACACCTGTTTGCTACTTCTTTGGGTTGTTCAATAAAAAGAAAGAGGTCCCCAAAAGCGAGACCCACAATATCTTGATTATCAAGCTGATGGCTATGGGTGATATCATCGTTTTCCTGCCATCAATCCGCGCTCTAAGAAAAAGATACCCCCACGCCAAAATCACTTTCTTAACGACACCAGCCATGGTACCTGTACTGAGGCACATTCCTGACCTTGATGAAATTATTGAATTCGGCATCCCAAGAGACGTTACTCCCTGGGGCTTTTGGCATTTCATCCAAAAATTAAGAAAATTAAAATTCAATGTCGCTATTGATGTTGAGCAGTATTATCGCCTGACAGGTCTAATCATGTGGCTAGCACACATCCCCAATCGCATCGGTTTTGACGTTTCTGGACAAGGACGCAACACGATGCTGACTGTTAGCGTAAAGTATAATGACACTCTTCACGAAGTTAAAAATTTCGGCAAACTAGTCGAGGCTCTCGGTGCTGAAGGACCGACTGAAACTATATCGCCAATTTTCAATCCTCATCCTGAGGAAGATATCCAGCAGATCAAAAGCATCCTGCCCGAACCTGCCAAAACCATCGCCATCCACCCCGGCACCAGCGCCACCGCCAAGTCCCGCCGCTGGGCTCCTGAAAATTTTGCCAAAGTGGCCGATGTCTTGGCGAATGAAGGTTACAGAATTGTTTTTACCGGCGCGAAAGAAGAGGAACCGATTATCAAAAATATACTTTCTTATGCCGAACAAAATCATACAAATCTAGTCGGCAAAACCAGCCTCAATCAACTCTTGGAACTTTTCAGACAAGTTCGCTTAATTATATCTTTAGACACCGGCCCCCTCCACTTGGCCGCCACGACCGATACACCCATCTTGGGTTTGTATGGCGCCAATACCCCAATCAAATGGGGACCATTTGGTTCACAAAATAGAGCGATTTATCACGGGCCCTTCCCGCCCTGCACTCAGCAACAGTACGGTCGAGTTTGCAAACATCCCGAAGGTTACCACATGGGAGATATTACGGCTCAAGAAGTTATCGATATTACTCTAGAAATGTTAAAAGAGAATTCATGAGCTTATTTTGGCCACTTGGCACCAGACAAGCGAATCAGCTAGACAGGAATTATATCCTGCAAAAATTAAAAAGTATCAAAGCTGACAAGATGCTAGATACCGGTGTCGCCCGCTGTGATTTCACCATGCAAATGGCCAAGGCCGTCGGCGCTACCGACGTACATGGTATCGATATCCAAGCTTACGATAATGACTGTGCCAACAAAAATGTAAAATTAGTCCTTCAAGACCTGAACAAGCCCCTCCCTTACGAAGAAAACGCTTTTGACCTGGTCACTTCGATCCAAAACATTGAACACCTCGTTGATACAGATTCATACTTAGATGAAATTTTTCGTGTCTTGAAGCCAGGCGGGTATTTAATGATGAACACCGTTAACTTAGCTGCGTTACACTATCGTCTGTTGTTATTTTTTGGCTTTATGCCAAACTGCATGGCCCCTTCGCGTATTAAAATTCGCCCTTGGAAGGGCGATCACGGCGCCTTCCCGCACAAATCTGTCTTTACCTATAAAGCTTTAATTGATGTTGCCAAAGCCCACAACTTCGAACTTGTCTCTGGCAAAACTCACACCATCTACCCTCTGCCAACCTTTTTGAGTAATATTATCTGCTACTTCTGGCCAAACATCGGTCTATTCACTTCCCTCCTATTACGTAAGCCAAGATAGAGAAAGGGGGGCTCCGAAGAGCCCCCTATCTCCGCTCCGGAGGCTGTTTATTATGCTAGCTAGCATAATAGTGAGGCGGAGGAGCTTTCGGGGGGTTTATTCCTTTGACCTTTCGATTTAACTCAAGGTCTGGTTTATGGATAAGCTCTGGGACTAGACAAAAATGACAGTTTTTGATTAAAAAATAAACGGCTTCCAACTTCGCTTAAAAGCTACGCTGGGCTACGCATCAATTCGCCGTTTATTTTTTATCAAATTGTCATCCTGAACGTGCCTGCCCGTCGGATGTGTCCGTCGGGACGCGGTCAGGGATTCAGGGTCTGTTTTTTTATTTATATAAATCCCAGATTCCAAATCGAGTTTGGAATGACAGAAGGAGTTGATTAAAACGCTGGGAAATATGGAAATTTTTGCTTTATCTCTCCGAGCAAAGAAGCTACTTCCTCATCTTCCGGCACAACCTTCAAATATTCCCGACCGATATCGTAAGCTTTTCGATATTGACCGATGCGGTAATAAAAACCGATTACGGCCCGATAAACATTGGATTGCCCATCGGTTACCTCAATCATCTCTTGATACAAAGCTTCTGCTTGAGAATATCTTTTGGTAGATTCATAAACATTGGCCAAGATTAACAGCCTGTTAGGATATTTTGTATTAACACCCATTTCTGCGGCCTTGGCTATAGAAGCTTCCCCTTCTGCTTGTCTGCCAACTGCTATCTGGCCTACACCCAACCAGAAATAGCTGTTGCTTAATTCTGGGAATATTTCGACAGCTTTTTCATATTTACCAAGGGCCTCCTGATGTTGCCCAGTTTCTGTCAGAGCACCACCCCAGACCAAGTACAGCAGTGGTCTTTGTGGAGCGAGAGTGACCGCTTTTTCGAATATCTCATTCATTGGTTCTAGATAACTGGGATCGATTAGAGCCATTTTGGCATAATAACCCGCTAAGACTGAATAGTATTTACCACTCAAGGGCTGAGGAATTTTTTCCTCAAAAAGATCAGCAAAATGTTTGAGCATCTCGAGGTTGTCTTCGGCTTCTGGTCTTGTCATCAGAGCTAGACCAGACTCCAACATCTTGTTGGTAATAGCAGAGCTTAGAAATGTATTATAGTTTAAGCTTTTTTCAAATAGCTCTTGTGAAGATATAAAATCTCTTTTATAAAAGACAGCCACAGCTTGACCAGCCGTCCGATTAGCTATGGTATTTTTAATCTGAATTGGCCACAGACCGACCCCCACAATTACCGCCAACACATACATCAGCCACGAATATCTCATTGGCCGTGAATTATCATCATGGGACTTCAAGCGACCGAATGAATTTATTAAGGCCAACAGGAAGAAAAGGATGATAAACGTAGACTCGACATCGAAAGAAGAGATACTGGTCACAACATAGGCACTCAACGCTGAAACGGCTGCGACAACTAACCCACTCTGCCAAGAGAGAGATCCTCGTAAAGCAATCAATAGAGACCCCACAAAAGCCACTGCCAACACCAAGAGGTACGCTATCAGACCCAAGAGACCGGCCATGACCAAATAGTCCAAAAAATTATTGTGCGCCCTATCAAACCAAGTTTCATTACTCCAAGTCTCAGCTTTATTGGCAAATTTCTCTACCAAAGGAAAATAGTTCTGCTGAAAAGCTACTTCAAAGTTCTCTGGGCCATAGCCCAACAGCGGCTTCTCCTTAAAAGCTTCGAGAGAAATATCCCAAGCATGCAGACGTGTCTGGACCGACTGAGCGCTCAAACTAATGGTGGCGATACGATAAAGAATAAACTGATCAGGGGTAATGGGAAGCTGTTTTAAGCCCCACACAAAAACCCCTCCCGCGAGAACCAGAGCTCCCATCGCTATCAGCACCCTTTTAATAAGGTGGGCATGGAACATTCGGATATAAATAAGAGCAAAAATAAACAATCCGAAGATCATGGCCAACAAAGCCCCTCTGGAACCAGTCAGGGATACGGCCCAAACCTGTAACAACGCTCCGACCAAAAAGACCCAGCGCCAGATTTTATGATTGGTTCGTAAACCATAAATAAGCGCCAAAAAGAACAATGGCAAAAGATAATTAGCCAAAGCAATAGCGTTGGACAAAGGCCCCACGACCCGAGTGCCCGTTTGCTCGCGTACAAACGGAAAGTGAAAAGCTTGGGCCAAGGCATAAAGCGCTACGGCGAAGCTGGCGAAAATAGCTACTTTAATAAGATTAGTCCAATCCCTTTTGTTATGGAAAGACCAACTCAAAATCAAGAAAAAAGCTCCATAGTGCAGATAAGTAAAAAGCCCACTAACTCGAGCTGCTGTGCCCCAAAAACTGTTCCATGGCTGAATGGAAAATATCGTTGATAAACCCAAAATCAGCATGAACAGTAAAATAGCCATGGCTAACCACGAAAATCGAGGTCGATATTTCTCTGGATTCAGGCCCCAAAGAATCAAATAAACCGCCAAAGCTCCTTCGACTAAAATCTGGAAAACGGTCATTTTGATAAAGACCAAATTTCCAACAATGTGAGAAACGACCAAAAGCGGCACAATCAAAGACGCGGATATCAAAATCTTCAGCGTCCATTCCCAAAAAATTAACCCTCGACTTTTAATCATTTAAAGTGTGTCTAAAAATTCTTGTGCCGCTTGACGTGAACTTGGGTTGATGGAATGCTCAAGAACATATTCGGCCTCCACTCGAGCTTCTTGGATCCGGCCCAAACTCTTTAACAATGCGGCCAATTTAGCCCTGATAGTACCGGCCTCTGGATATTGAGATAACAGCCTTCTCGAAAACTCGACAGCCGAATTTGGTTGATAGTTCCAAACGTAAGCATTCACTATTAAACCATAATAGGCCGGTGAAAGCAGAATGGCTGGATATATCTCAAAAGCCATATCGATGTCTTCTCGACCACCGGTTAAATTCTTTGTATACAGCCTACTAATAGCCCGAAGGGCATAAGCTTCTCCAAATTTGTCATTAATATTTATAGCTTTACTAAACTTGCCTGAGGCCTCTTCGTAATTTTTGACGACTAAGTTTGCTTTCCCCCACTCCATCCATGTCAGCGCCCTTTTCGGTGACAGCTCTACCGCTCGATTGAAGATCTCTTCAGATTTTTCTCGATAACCATCAACTCCGGAACTGATCAGCTTGCTATAAATCCCGCCCAAAATCGTCAATGGAGATACCTCCCCTTTGCGATAAGACAAAACATACTCATTGATCCACACGGCCGATTTCTCTAAATAATCAGAAGCAGGCTCGCCTTGGCTACTGTAAGCTACATTCTCGTCAGTTTGGGCGGTAAAAGCCAGGACCGCATCAGGCCGCATATAATTAACTGACTTTAGACTAGCTTCGGCTAAAACAGTAGCCTGATTAAAATTGCCTTGGCTCGCCTGACGGTTGGCTTTCATCAAGCTATAATTGGTTGCGAGAGGCAAGAAATGATATTGAGCCAAAGAGTAAATTACCAATCCCAAGACACCCCACCAAGCCGTAAGATAGAGTTTTGAATTTTTGTGTAAGTCCGCTACCCCTTGTTGATCGCCCTGCTCCCAGAAAGCTATCAAAGCTATCAACAAGATTATGGTCGTGAGCGGAGCGATAGTCTCAATAGAAGTTATTCCTTGAACTAAATAAGCCAACAATAAACTGCCCACCAGCAGAACCAATCTTCGGTTGTCACCAGAAGTCTTCTTCCAAAGTTTGAATAAAGACAAAAAACTCAAAAAGAATATGGCTAAGTAAGCTAGCATACCTAGTAACCCAGTCGTTGCCAAATAATCAAAAATAAAACTGTGAGCCTTGTCAAACTTCCCAGCCGCCGCCCCAAAATCTTCAAATACCGGCACATAGTTTTTCGTCATAGCCACGCTGAAATTCTCCAATCCATAGCCAAGCAACGGACGTTCCTTGAAAGACTGCCAGGCAATATCCCAAGTCGCCAAACGAGCATAGGTGCTGGCATCAGAGGTTGATGACGATATTTGAACCAAACGCCCAACCGTTGGTAGACTTTTAACAAATTCAGTATCTCGATAGACAAAGATCAAACTACCCGATAAAACCAAGAGGCCCAGAGTGATAGATGAAACAAGACGAAGCCACTTGTGTCGGCTCTGCCAAATCGAGTCGAGACTTAAAACCAGAAATAGCCCAAAACCAAATCCTAAGAGCGGGCCTCGAGCGCCGAGGAATATTATGGCTGAAATACCGAGCACAAAAGAGACCAAGGCTATGATTCGCCAACTTTTTGACCAATTTGACCAGATAAAATTCCAGGCCAAGAGGGTCGTGGTCATCAAGAAAGCGCTGCTGAAAATTGGATTACCCATGAGACCAGTAGCCCTTCGCCCTTCATCTAGTTTTGGCATCAACCAACCAAAATCAAAAAAATGTTGAACCAAAACATAAATGGCGCTTAAGGCCCCTACTAGGATTGTCCCTTTCAGGAAAAATGTCCAATCTTTTTTGCCCCGCAAAGATCCGCGTAACAGATAGTAATAAATCAAAATATGCCCCCAGAAAAACAGTCCCGTCATTCGAGCCATGGTGCTCCAGAGGCTAAGGAAGGGATTAGCGCCAAAAATGGTTGAAAGCAATAAGATAACAAAGAAAACCAGCATAGCCCAATCTATCGCCAAAAACCTAAAGCGATAATGACCGTCATGTATCCTAAGCCAAAGATATAACAGGGCCGATATCTCAACTAGACCAGTGAAAACAAGCGTTTTAGCAACAATGACACTTTGGAAAAGATTGACTCCATAAATAAGGGGGATAATCAAAGTTGCGGCCAAGAGCCAATAAAGAGCTTTCTCAACCCAAGAACTATGTAATTTGGCAGGATAACTCATGGGCTTGTTTAATTCTTCTCAAGCTCGGCAATACTTTCCAGCCAAAGAGACTTGCTCTCTGGAACTAATTCAATCAATTTATTCAAATAGAATACGGCTTTTTCTTTATCACCAATGTCTCGGAAAAAGAAAGCCAATGCATGAATCAAGTTATTCTCGATAGATTTATTTTGAGCAATAGCATCCAAAATCAATGCCTCTAACTCATCTTTTTCTTCTGAAAAATTATAAGTGTAAAGAAATATTAAATCCTGATAACCGGAAACATTGTCCGCATCATTTTCAACCGCCTTGAGTATATTCTTTCTGGCTAAGTCATACCGCTCTCTCTCGCTGTAATACTGCCCCAGAGCCGTAAAAGGTACCGAGCTTTTTGGCCTCAAACGAGCCAGTTTTCTGTAAGTTGCCAGAGCCCGCCTATCATCACCCAACTCTTCATAAATATGCCCTATCTGAATATACGAACTGACCACAGCCTTTTGTTCTTCGATATCTTTTCTAAGATTACTTATCATAGTTAATTGTTCCTGCACGGCCGGGTCAGATTTGTCATACGGCACGTAAGCCACCAACCAAACCCACCAAACAAGCAGGGCTAGTAAAATAGCCCCCCCTGCGATTAACCAGCTTTTATTGATATTTTTCAGTGATTTCATAATTTATATTTTAATGTATGGGAGCTGATTCATAATGCACAAGAGATTGGAGGCTAGAGACTAGAGGTTAGTATATTTTACCTATCTTTGGAGCTTTTGATAAGTCCATTGATAAGCTTCATGGTCACTACGGTTTCCTCAGCAATACGACCGAACTCTCCCTGCTCCAGATAATCGATATCTCTTGCTATCAAAAGTTGGCTTTGCAATTCCGTCAAAGAGCCACGCGACATTTGATAAAACCTATTTTTATCAACGTATGAGCCCCTGCCAAACCCCTCAGCGATGTTAGGGACAGCGGAAACAGCTGCTCGACGAATTTGGCTGGTTAAGCCAAACTGTTCGTTGCTAGGAAAATCACGGGTAATTTTGTAAACGCTCAGAGCTAGTGCATGTGCTTTTTGCCAAGCCACCAAATCAGTGAAAGATTTTATTTTAGCTTTTTCCATACTAGCTCCTAGCTTCTAATCTCTAGGCTCTAGGTCAGGTTACCCTGACCTCCCAATGCACATCATCATACATCCATTTTACCCACTCAGCAACCAATCCGACAGACAATTTATATGCTCCGGGAGCCAAGCTGTCCGGAATGTGCAATCGGAATTGGAGTGTGGTTATTCCGCCAGGCTGGACGGTCTCAGAAATTTTAGTCAACCGATTGATTGAAATCCAATCGCTATGAGTGAACAAACTGTTGGTATCTTTGGTCAGGCCTAAGCGAACCTCATGAATATCGTCTGGATCAAGCGTCTTGGCATACCACCATTGCCGGTTGCTCATATTTTTGAACTGAATCCACACCGCAATATCCGACCCCCTGCTTCCCGTCACAACGTGAGTCAAAATGCCATCGTTACCGGTTGCCACTACCCCACTTTGATCAACGAAGCTGGCTCTGTAATCAAAAAGGCTCGGATCCGGAAAATAAGCCGGCGCCACTTTGGGCTGAGGCACGGTGATGGCGCTGTTGTGGGTGCTTGCCGCCTCCCCACTCGTCGGCGAGGAGGAATCATTATCGTCACTTGGGGTCATAACCGGCGCAGGTTCGGGCGTAGGCGCAAGGGTAGGCGCAGGTTCCGGCTCTGATGCTGGCTCTATTGTCAGGGCCGAAGAAACGATAAATTGATTATCCCCCAAACCTCCCGTACCTCGCACCAACACATCATAAACACCCGCGGGTATCGTTGGTGAGGTCGTCGCGTGAATTTCCATATGGTTCAATCTAACGGCATCAAGGTCATACCAATCGGGACCTGCAGTATCAATCAAGCGGACAATCGGAATATCTCCATCAAACTGTTCGCCCAAAATTATCAGATTGCGGGTTGAGTCAGTTGGCGCATTCGGAGGATTGATCGATGTCACGACCGGATAAAAATTATAGGGCGCTGATTTCTTTCGTAGCTCTAGACCGCCCTCTCTCGTTATTGAAGTAAAGCCATCTGGACTGGTGATCTTGACATTATAAAAACCGGCTTGAGTGCTGTAGGGAATCTCTACTTCGGCGCGTAGCTCTGTCGCGGATATAACGATTACCGTCTTCACCATCGGCTCGACGAAGCCCTCGGTGGCATAAAATATCTCAACCTCGTCCCCCTGACCGAAACCATCACCGGTCACCTTCATCACAAAATCAGTGTCAGTATTGCTATAAGCAAAGCTGGGGCTGATGGCGTCAATGGCCAAGTCGCGAGCCACCGTGACCGAAGTCGGCGACCACAGACTGAAGAGAACTAGGAGGATAGTCCCTAAAACAAAAATTTTTGGAAACTTCATCAACGAAGATTAATTTGCTATTTTCTCAATTTTACCATAGTTGCCAAAATGCCTCGACATTTCGTCGAGGCATTTTGGACTACGGAGCTTTTAAAGTTCAAGCTCTAAACTTGAGAGTCAGCCTTAACCGGCTTTGACCAAGGTGTTGCCATAGATATCACCACGGAAGGAGATATCAGCCGTACCGGCTGTAGTGCCTTGAACAGTAGCGCTGTTGATCGCCCAACCGAAGTCGGTCGCCGCATCATCGCTCAACCAAGCCACAATGGAGTCACCGGCATCTTCGAAGAGAGTAACGTCCGCAATCACACCCACGTCGCGATAATCACCCGCCGGGACTGTGAAGGTTCCATTGTCCTCAAAGGTGAAGTCAACCTGGGTCGTCTTCGCCGCCGCTGTTGAACCAATGTCGGCCGCCACCGGAGAAGCAATCGTCAAACCGTTGCTCATATTCTTCAGGGTCACCACACTGGTAGAGCCATCAGCGAAGTCAGTGTTGTAGGCAG
>Ga0210057_1001135_pt1 | contig 41252 bp, 53 predicted proteins | sample CryGeyCG2114_010_2_FD_183968 | JGI IMG/M metagenome (GOLD analysis project Ga0210057, IMG submission 183968) | Groundwater microbial communities from aquifer - Crystal Geyser CG10_big_fil_rev_8/21/14_0.10 (SPAdes) (version 2) | ecosystem: Environmental > Aquatic > Deep subsurface > Groundwater ... | reverse complement strand
GTTCTTGCCTGAAGGCAAGAAGTTTTTTGTCTAAGAAAAAAGAAGTCTTGTACAAACTTATTGCATATAACGTAGATAGATTGGTGAAGATGAGCTCTTTACTAATCAAAGGGTTTCAGCAGAGCCCAACAAAGAAACATATAAATAGTTCAACAGGTATGTTATTTGAACCCACTCCAGAAGGTCTTGCTAATGCTATTGAGAAGTTATACAGCAAACTTAGTTTTATGTCCCCCCGTGAATATGTTCTAAAAAATACGGGCATTCAAATATCATTAAACAAGCTGAAGAATGCATTAAGGGAATTATCCGAGAAAGAAGGGCAGGAATTTAATTTTGGGGACGTCTATTGGGATGGAAGGAATCAAAGCTTAGTATGGGGGAGAAAAAATCTCTATAAAGAGATTGATAGAGCTTTAAAAAATAAAGGGAGGGATATTTATAAATAGGGGGTTTTAATAGAATAATTGTATAATGACACTTAATGTTTATCTAATAAGGCATGCAGAAACCGATTTTAATAAAAAGAATTCTGGTTTTTTTCAATCAGACAAAATCAAATTAAATCCTTATGGAAAAATCCAACTTAAGGCTCTATCAGAAAAGCTTTCAAAAATAAATTTTGATACAATATACTCAAGCGACCTTATAAGGGCTAAGGAAACAACAGAAAATATTTTTAGAAAACAATCTAAGAAAGTGATACTAGATAAAAGATTGAGGGAGTATGTTCACGGCAAATTCTCTCCAGACTCAGAGGAGTGGAAGAAAAAATATGACAAACTATTGAAATCCGGGATTCCTCGTGAAGAAATAAGGCCCTTTGGAGGGGAGAATATATGGGATTTAATCAAAAGATCTAAATCTTTTCTAAAGGATTTAGAAAAACAAAGTGGAAATATTGCCATTATTTCACATTCTGGAGCAAATGAGATACTGATAAACCTCAGCCAAGGAAGAAAAAAAGAAGATTTCTTGAAAATAAAACAAGATAATGCATGCATAAATCGTCTAATATATAATAATGGGAAATGGGAGATTTTAATAGTTAATGATACCACCCACCTTGAAAGTTTAAAACCGTCTGTAGAACTTTATGAAAACATTTCTGATTTAAATGAAAAAATATTAGAAGTTCTGAAAAAGGAGGATATTTTAAATTCTGAAGACATTTATGCAATTGGAGATCTAGCTAAAGGCAGGATAGGCAAATACAAAAGAACGTTTAGAAAATATTTTGGAACGCCTATGGAATTAGTTGTAGATGTCTTAAATAATAAAATAAAAAATAGTTGGAAGATAATCCACATATTAAAAGACATGGCAGAATATGAGATTGGTGAAATATATTTAGAAGGGATTAAACACAAGATTAATATTATAATCCCAAAAGACTACAAAAAGTTCATTTCAAAATCAAATATTAAAAAAATTTTATAATAAAATTATTTACATTTAGCGGATGAACTAAAATAAGTTTTTAAAACCTTTTTATCATGCTTAATGGCTGATTTGACTCCTTCTTTTTTTCTTTTAGCGCTCTTTTTTTCATTAAGAGCCCACATTTTTGGGGAAACGTATCCTTTGGGATGATCCAGATGTATTACTTCCAGTTTAGGTGGGAAAAACTCTAAATCATATGTTTTTCTGAATTTCCATTGTAAATCAGAATCTTCGCAACCCCAGTTTATAAATTTTTCACAATAACCCCCCACATTCAAGAATTGTTTTCTACTAAAAAAATTTGCTCCACAATGCCTATTTTCGTTCCAATATACTGGCCAAAAATTTAGATTATCATCTGATCCGAGCCTTTCCTTAACATATCTCTTGTAGTGTTCTATTAAAGACGTGAATGTTTTTTTATATCCTGCTTCTTTGCTATCTTTTTCAAAAATTTTTAATTTCCTGTATCTAAAAGATGTCTTAGCCAAAAACTTTTGATCCATTATTAATTTTCTAATAGCCCTTTTGATACCAAAGGAATCATTCCACTTCTTAAAATCATCAAAGTTATCCAATGGCAATCTTCTCATAAATGGGCGATATAATACCTTATTTGGAGTTTTTTTAAGAGTTTTTTGGAGTTTTTTTAAGAATTTGACTTCAGGAAAAATTATGTCTGCATCAGTAGTATAAATATAATCTTTTGTGGAATTCAAGATAGCAGTATTTCTGACTTTTCCGGGGTTAAAATCGCTTAAATGTGCTTTTGGTTTGTGATATGTAAAAACATGTTTAACACCTTCAATTTTTGGGAACCTTCTGGTGGTCCCTTGTTCAGAGACCACTATTTCTTTTGTGATTCCTTCTTGCATTTTTATGGAATCTATACACATCAAGATTCTATCTATATCAAAATTACCGTACAGTGGAATTACTACGCTTATTCCTTCTTGCTTTTTCATCCGCATTTTTACTCAGAATTATATCTGAGGCATTACCATCTCTGAAAAAACAAAAATAGTACTTTTTAAATTTTTCTAGATTTATTAAGGAAAAGCTGGTTTGAATAACCAAAATCTTAAAAACTATAAAACTTTATTTAAAATGTGAACATGATGGCGGAGTTCCCAGAACCTTTTATGGGGTCGTAGGAGATTTAAAATATGTGCAAAATGCAAAAAGAAAGATCCGTTGGAGCAGTGGTGTTTAGAAAAGATTTGAATAGATTTCAGTTTTTAATTTTAAAAAGGGCAGACAATGCTATCTGGGAATTTCCCAAAGGACATATAGAAAAAGATGAAAATGAATTAGATACATTAAAGAGAGAAATATTAGAAGAACTTGGGATAAATAATTATATATTAATATCAAATTTCAAAGAAAAGATTTCTTACATAAGTTCAAGAGCTATAATAAGAGAATTTGTTTTTTACTTGATTAGTTCAGAAGAAATGACATCCTCTCCACCCTAAAGGGTGGAGTTTCCAGTGAGGGTTAAGCCATGGTGCTTTTCCTGATTTTGAATGTAGGAAGTTGTCTTCCCAATATCTGAGAAGCCAATGCTTGAAGCAAACTTCCCTCTGCTCCAAAGATGTCCTTTTGGATATCTTAATCGGGCTTGAGGATGAGCCCGAAAGAAAAGATATGCAGATCTGCCTTTAAGCAGATGCAAAGCCTTGCTCGGAGTCATGGTTAAGGAAAGTTCTGTAATGCAATGCAGATGGTCAGGCATTACATTAAGTTCTCGAATGCCAATGCCGTATTCGTGAGCTGCTTTCCTGATGCAGGCAGTAATTAAGTTTTTATACTTAAACTTCCTAAACATTTGGTAGCGATATTTGGGGCACCATTCCATGTGCCAAATACTATTGCCGACTGAATGTGCGTTGTGTGCATATTCAAACTTTGTTTGGATTTCCATTTTTGCCTCCGCGCAATCTTGGGAATCCAGCTCACGCTACCATAATCGTGCAAGTGCGTGCGCCGAATTTCGTTGCGCACCCACTTTAAATATTTATGAATTGAAAAATGTTAAGAAAAATAAAAGAAGGAGGTCGCAATTCCCCTACAGGCTAAAGCCTGTAAGAGTTTCCTTGCGAAGAGAATGATAAAAATTTCCGAAGAACACAGTGATCATAAATGGATAACTATTGGAGAAGCTAAAGATTATTTTGAATATGAAGACGTAATTGAAATATTAAAAAGAGCTGAAAAGGTTCTTCATGAAACCTAAAGTTTCACTATTGCTTCCTGCAAAAAATAAGATTCATGAAAGAAAGTTTATAAAACCAGAAGAATTCCTAAATTATTGTAGATGGGGAAATGCTGGGAGATTAATGATTAAAACAGCAATAAAAGCATGGAGGAAGGTATGAAAAATTGTGTATTTTGCAAGATTGCTAAGGGAGAAGAAAACTCTTGGGTTGTCTATGAAGATAATAAAGTAAAAGCCTTTTTTGATGCAAATCCTGCTAGTGAGGGGCATACTTTGATAATTCCAAAATATCATTACAAAGATATTTATGAAATCCCAGAAGATGTTCTCAAAAGAATTATAATTGTTGCAAAGAAGCTTGCTATAAAATATAAAAATTCTCTGAATGTTGATGATGTAAACATAATGCATGCAAGCGGTGTAAATGCACAACAGAGCGTTTTTCATTTCCATATCCATCTGGTTCCAAGAAAGAAAAAAGATGGGTTGAACTTGTGGTACAAAGTAAAGAAGGATATTATTCCTAACTTTGATAAAACATTGAAAAAAATATTAAAAACAAAAAACGATAAAATATGAAAATAACAATAACAGGACCCAGATCTGTTGGTAAAACTACTGTTTCTAAATTGTTGGCTAAAAATTTAAAACTAAGATATTATTCCTCTGATGAAATTGGAGAAAAAGCATTAAAAAAAGAAGGTGGTCTTGATAGAGCAATTAAATCTGGAACTATTGAAAAATTTATAAGAAAGGATGCGTACAACTTAATAAGAAATGTTTATAAAAAAGATAATTTTGTCCTTGACCTGTCTGGTGGAGCATTTAGTTCTAAAAAATATGCTGAAGCAAGTAAAAAAGTGAGGAAAGAAGCAAAAGAAAATTCAATTGTGATTGGGTTATTGCCTTTTGAAAATGTTAAAGATTCTATAAATTTTCTATTTGAAAGAGAAAAAGAAAGAATTCACTTCAAAAATATGGATAAAAGGGAGCTGTTCAAAAAAGTAAAAGGAGATTATTCCAAATATTTCAAAAAATTAAAAGACAGTTGTGATTTTATAGTTTGTGTTAAAAATAAAGAGCCTGATGAAATAGTAACTGAGATTAATAGATTGGTAATGGATAAGATTATTTCAGTTATAAAAATAATTCACAAGAAATTAAAAAACAAGAGAATTAAATGGGTTGTGGGCGGTAGTTTAAGCTTATTTCTACAAGGTATTGACGTAAAAGTGAAAGATATAGATATAATTACAAATAAGAAAGGAGCTTTCAAAATATGTGAGATTTTAAAAGATTGTAAAATAAACCCCGTGGAATTTAGTGAAAAGAGGAATGTTGGGTCTTATTTAGGACAATTAAAGATAAACAATACAAAAGTGGATATTATGGGCGATTTTTCTGAAAAGATAAATGGTAAATGGGTAAATATCTCTAAAAGAAGACTAAAAGAGGTAAAATTCAAAAGATTTGGGGGTCTTAGAATTCCTATTACTCCCTTAGAACTTCATCTGGAATCTTACAAAAATTTAGGAAGAAAAAAAGATATTGGAAAAATTAAGAAGATAGAGGCTAGAATTAGGGAAAAATATTAAGAAACTATCATTCCTACTGCTATTAGGGTTCCCCCCACAAACAAAATAAGGCCTATCACCCAGCTTAAAATCCAAGAAAAAATTGTCCACAAAAGCCAGATTAAAAAGGCTTTTTTTGATTCCAGATCATATCTTTTCTTTATTAGCCAAAACATAAATATACCATTAAGTAAAATCCATATAATTGCTCTCCACACAGAAGATAACTCTATCTTTGCAAAATATGTTATTAAGTATAATATGCCCCCAACGATAAGTCCTGCTATGAAAAATATAAGAAAAGTTATAAATGATTTTTTATAATTGTTTGGAATATTAAATATTCTTGTAGTTAGCCATAACAAAAGAGGATTAACAAATAACGCTATTAAGTATCCTATAATTGCCATGATTATTATTGGTAGCGTAGATAGTTGTGAAAAGTCTGTTATTCCCGTGGCATATCCAGTTATCAAATCCATTATATAATTGAAAGACTGGATGTATATAAAATTAACCAATGTCAATTATACCTACACAAATAGAAATATTTAAATACTATAAAATACTATAAAATATAGTAAAATGGTAAAAGCAACAATAGAACTTCCGGAAAGAGAAAATAGGACTTTAAACATAGTTAAGGGTCAGCACGGATTTAAGAATAGAGATCAAGCTTTAATTTTTCTTATCCAAGAATATGAGCAAAGTTTAGAGCCTGAACTCAGACCAAAGTATGTAAAGAAATTAATGCAAATTGATAAACAAAAAGGGATTCCTTTTAAAAGTATAGAAGAATTAAGAAAGTTAACCGGGGAGTAAAATGTATCATTACGAGATACAACCAAATCTTCAGGTTATAATGACAAAACTCTTTAAAAAAGATCCTAAAACACGTGAGAGAATTATTAAAAAAATCAATGAGATTATTAATTCTGACGTAGAACATTATAAGAACCTAAAGCATGATTTAAAAGATTTTAAGAGGGTACAAATCGGAGAAAAAGTTCTAGTCTTTAAATTTGAAAAAAATAAAAACTTAATTTTGTTTGAAGATTTTGATCATCATGACAATATCTATAAAAAAAGGTTTTAATAAATGTTTTTTTGTTAGTGAAGAAATAATTTATATTGATTTGAGAAATTCTAAATTTATTTATAGGAAGAAAAAAGGATATTGGGAAAATTAAAAAAATTGAGATTGAAATTAACCAAAATTTTAATTATTCACACAAATAGGGAGATTTAAACAGTACAATAGTATACTAAAATTGTACCATGAATAATATAATTAAAACAATACTGGTGGGGTGGAATAAAAAGAAAAATAAAATTTATTCCATTATGGAAATGGCTGCTTAATATAAATTAATCTCCAAAAGCAAATGATTAGATAATTATGGGTTCTTAGAACAAGCAGTATTATGATAAACTGAGTTTGATTAAATCTAACCATCTATTTTCTCCTAACTCTTAATTAACCTGACGCTTACTTACAGCTCACAGAAACTTTAATTATACCTACACATATTCAAATATCTTCATTTCTGTAGGTATAACTCCATATATTTGAAGTGACCAAAAACTTTAAAAGCCAATTTGAGAAGATTAAAGAATATGCGCCGGTAGTCTAATGGCTAGGATAGAGGCCTTCCAAGCCTTTGATCTGAGTTCGAATCTCAGCCGGCGCACTTCTCCATAAACCTTTTAAACTTCCTAATAAATTCTAGATAAGATGGGAAAAAAGACAATAATGATTTGTGCGGCTCACGCAGATGATGAAGTCATTTCAATGGGATCTTCCATTGTTAAATTCACTAAAGAAGGCAAGGAAGTTATTGTTGTCATATTTTCTTATGGTGCTGAATCTCTGCCGTGGCTGAAAGAGAAACATGTTATTGAGACAAGAGTAAAAGAAGCTGTTAAAATTGACAAGTTTTTAGGTGTTAAAAAAACAATATTCATGGGCCTTTCTGATGTCAAGATGGAAGAGAAAATGGTCAGGATGAGAACTGAGGAAAGACTGAAAAGACTAATTGAAAAATACGATCCTGAAAAGATTTTTACACACTCAATTGACCCTCATTTTAACCACAGAATTGTTCATAGAACTGTCTTGAAAGTTATTGATACTATCAAAAAAGACATTCCTGTTTACACTTTTGACATATGGAAAATGCTTGACACCAAAGAGCAAAAACCCAGAATGTATATTGATGTTTCAAAGCATTTCAAGAAAAAGATTAAGGCCATGCTCATGTTCAAATCACAAATGTACTTTTCCATTTATCCGTTACTCCCTTCAGTTTATCTAAATGGAATAATGAATGGGAGACATATAAAAGTCAAATATGCTGAAATGTTTTACAAGGAAAGATGAAAATTTTATTTATCATAACAGGAATCGGATTAGGGCATGCAATAAGAGATGAGCTTATTATTAAGAAATTGAATTGCTCTGTTAGAATTGGAACTTACCAAGATGCCTATAAATATTTTCAAAATTATGATGTGTTTAAATTACCTCATTTAAGACTTCCAAAGTCAGGATTTGGATTGTCTGTGCTAAAAGTTGTTGCTTCTAACATATTTGCTCCTTTTATTGTTTTAAGATTGAAGAAAAGATTAAGAAAAGAGATAAAAGAATTTAATCCTGATATAATTGTTAGTGATTCTGAACTTTTGGTTCCTTCTATTGTAAAAAAACTTGGAAAGAAAGTTGTCGGGATACATAATCATAATATAAATGACCTCGAGAAAGTAAAAAAATATAATTATCAGAAAAAATATGTTTATAGACTGATAAAAGATTATGAGAAGAATTGTGACTTGGTGATTATCCCTGATTTATTGCATAAGGAAGTTAAAAATAATATTCACTATATTAATCCTATTGTCAAGGAAAGCAGGAAAATAATAAAGAATGATTCTATCTTGATTATGATTGGAGGGAGTTATTTTGGACACTTTTTTATTAAAAGAATTATTCCTTTTTTGAAAAAGCAGAAAGAGAAATTCATAATATTTGGTTATAAAGATTTTAAAGAAGGGAACATTACCTCTTATTCCTTTAATGAGTTTGTTCCTTATTTACGTGGATGTAGGGGTTTAATTACATTAGCTGGCTATTCTACTTTGTCTGAAGCACTTTATTATAAGAAGCCAAGCTTAGTCTTTTCAATTCCAAACCATATTGAGCAGTATGTTAATGTGAGTAAAGTTTCTGAGATATTTAGCGTTGACGTGAATTCTAAGAATATTGAGGAAAATATTTCAAAGTTTTTAAAGAATGTTAGTTCTAAGAATGAAAAAATTAAAAAGTTAAAAATCAAAAATGGTTTGAATGAGGCTGTGAGGTTGATTAAAAATGAAACCAAGAGTTGAATTTAGTTTTGGACATGTAACTTGGGACACCTATGTTATTGAGTCTTTCTTAAAAGAAAAACGAGAAAAAGAAACAGAAGAGTTAAGGAAATATCTTTTAGAGGTTTATCCTAATCTAAAAAAAATAAAAATAAGAAAAGATATAAAAAAGTTTATTTTGGATGAGTATAAAAAAAATTTTAATAATATTTATGAAAAAATATTACATTTCCAAGAGGAATGGGACAAAATAAATGATAAGGTTTTAAAGGCAATTTCTGATGTTATTGAAACAAAATGGGATAGAGATGTTGTAGATGCATACGTCAGCATAAATCCCATATGCCCTAGAGATTGGAAAGATTATGAATTTTCCATTAGTTTTAGAAAGAATGACAAGAGATTTATGGAAACGTGTGTGCATGAGATAGTTCATTTCATTTATTTTAAAAAGGTAAAAGAGATTTTTCCCAATATAAATACAAAAACTTTTGATTACGGAAAGAGATGGGTTTTGAGCGAAATATTAGCTCCAATAATCATGAATGATCCAAGGATTGTCAAAATAATTGGCGAGAGTGATTTGAGAAGCTATGCATGTGATGAGAAGACCACTAAAAAATTCTGGAAGCTGTATCAAGAAAGATTAAAGAAAAAGGAAAGTTTTGAGAAATTTTATAAAAAGTGTGAAAAAATATTTATTTAGCTCTTTTAAATGCGTAATTTATTTGTTTTTCTTTCCATCCCTTTTTCTCCAAAGCTGCGTTTATTTCCTTGTCATTCATTTTTCTCTGTCTTGCAGATTTTACAAAATTAATTAATTTGTTTGCTTCTGTTTGTGAAGAGAATAAAGGCTGATTTAATTTTATTTTTGAAAATATTTTCTGCATGAAAGGATATTTTTTTAAAAATTCAGGTTGTATTGTTATTATTGAGATTAATCCTACCACTATTAAAATTGAAATTGAAATTAAAAATGGGGTCCATGGGAATACTTTACAATCTTGCGGGCATGTTGTTGGAGTTTCTCCAGCGTCACACCTATTATTCCCGCATGTGCAGTCCTCAGGACAAGACAAGTAATCCTCTCCAGGGTTGCAGATACTATTAGGACAGTCAAATTCCGGTATTGATAAACTTATTTCTGAAGGACTTGGTGATGGAGACAATATTGTTGTTATTTCAGGGAATGCAGATAAAGTGTTTGCATCTATTATGTATATTATTGATGCTTCATCATTTATTATATTGAACTTGTATTTTATTGTTTGAGTATCTTTTTCTATTGGTTGTGGTGAAACTGGAGTTATTGCTGTTGATGGTAAAGATTCTGGGAGTATTTCTGTTACATATACCGGCTCTAATGGCGCTTCTGTTGTGAATGTCTTTTCTACTACAATAAAAGTCTTTTTTGTTCCTGTTAGATATTCTGCCTCTACCAAGCTAGCCTTGAACTCCTGTTTTATTTTTTCATTTATTCTTTGTATTGCTACTATAGTGTCTTCAGACTCTTTGGGGTATAAGGAAGATAATTTTGATTGCAATAATAAAGGCTGTATTGTTGTTTTATCACTTATAATTATCTCATTTGGTGTTTTTTCAGGTATTTCATTCAATTGTATTTCTAATTCTGGTTGAGGGTTAGCTTCATAATTTTCCAATAATTTTTTTGAATTTTCAATTTCTTTGTCCAATCCCAAATTAGAATATACCTCTCTTGTTGGCAGCGGAGAGTTTTGATAGTTTTCATATGCTACATCAAACTTCTGCCTTATCTGGGAGAGTTGTAAAGAAGGCCTGTAGGTTACTGTTACTTCCTTTGTCTCTTCTAAGGTTTTTATTTTTGCAGTCAGATTGTATTTTTGTGTTTGCATGGGTGCTTTTAACGCTACTTTAGAAATATCTATTGTTGTGTTTTCTGATAAAATAATTTCTGCTGGCTCCTCTTCTTTTAAATTAGTTACAAATTCATTTAATGGAAGCCCTCTGTTTTCTTTTGTTAAGATATTAATATTTAAATCTGAGATTGTTATTGAAGAATTATCTTTTGTCTTTACTTTAACTGGAATAATGCAGTATTTTCCATTATTATAATCTGTGTAAGTGCAGTCATCAATGTATTCTTGTAATTTTGAAATTAAAGGTGTTCCATCCTGATTGGAAACTGAGATTGTTTGCTCTGTTAGTATTGAATTGTGTTCTTTTGGCTGAATATTTATTAAATAATCCCCGTTGATTGAGATGAATCCCTGTTCTAAACTAAATACATATCCTTTTTTTGATGGGTTTTGCTGAGTGTATTTGATCTTGTCTTCTGCCGGAGATGATAAACAGAAGAAGTATTCCCCGGAGTCAAAGACCTGAGCGTTGTTGTTCAAATCTTCTGCTTTTAATGAACATGATAGCCATTGGTATTGATTATTTGGCTGGGTGTTGCATTCTTTTAAGTAAATAAGATTATCATCCGAGTTAAATACTACTATGTCTGGTTTTGCTGAAGCCTTTAGGTATACATTTAGTTTTATTTCTGTTGTTTTTGGAGTTGTTAGTTTTTCACAGTTTGCTATTATTAATTCTTCTTTGTCTGTTTCTTGAATTGTTGTTATTCCTACTTGGGGTAAGAAAGAAGAGCCTGGTGTTCCTGGGTAGATCCAGTCTGTTCCCTGTTTTCCTAAATCTAGTTCTGGTTCTAATGAATTTCCTGTCAGTTTAAGTGATAGCTCTTCTGACAAAATTAGTGCATCTTCCGGGAAAGGAATTCCAATCAAAAAATTTGAGTCTTGGAAAGATGTTGTTGGTTCTCCTGTTGCTGAATAATAACCCTGTCCTTCTGTGCATTCATTATTGTTACATTCATTTAATAATTCAAATATTGCTTTTGATTTTTTATTATTTCCAATTGTTAATTCCAACTGATCTGTTTTTGCATAAGTCCCTGCTGGTATTGTTATGTTCCCATTTATTATTGATTCTGCCTGAACCTGAGACGGGGTGTTTAAAGCTGTTGCTGGCAAGATAATGAAGAAACCTGCTAAGAATATTACTGCTAAGAAAGTTAAAATATTATCGTTTTCCATATTGCCTCTTTTTTATTTCTTTTATTAATTTAGGTCTTGTTTTTTTCCACTCCTCTTTTAATAATCCGTAGACATTAGTATCATGTAGTTTTCCATCTGCCTTTGAAATATCGCTCTTTCTTTTGGTTCCTTCACAAACATAACCCAGTTTTTTGCTCATATTATTTGATGCCTTATTATCTTTAAATGCTTCTGACTCCAATCTCCTTAATTTTAATTTATTGAATACAAAGTCTATTAGAGGAATTTTTGCCTCTGTTATGTAACCTTTTTTCCAATATTTTTTACTAATCCAAGAGCCCGTGCCAGCTTTTTTACTGTGTTTTACATTTATCTCAGTTACACCAATAACTTTTTTCTCGGACTTTAACTCAATAAAGAAGGGATAGTCTTTTTGATTTTTATCCTTCCATTTTTTGATTGAATGATTGATAAACCATACGGCATCTTTTTTCTTGTATGGATGTGGAATTAATAAAGTGTTTCTAGAAACTTCTAAGTCTTTTGCTCCATCCAAAATATCTTTCCAATCAGACTTTTTAGGGGGTCTTAAAATTAAGCGTTTTGTTTCAAATTTCATCTTGCCTCTTTTTTAATAATAGATAGTAGAGAATATATAAATTTAATGGAAAGGTTTAAATAGTTCTATTTTATAACATATGTTATATGGTAAAACCGATTGTTCATAAAAAATACCTTAAACTGTATGAGGAGACTGCAAAAAGCAGAATTATTGAAGTTTTATTCAAGTATCCTGAAAAAGAGTTTAGTTTAAGTGATTTAGCCAAAGAAGCTGAGGTAGCCAAGGCAAATATAGGAAAAATATTAGATGAATTTCAAAAGATTGGGTTAATAAATATAGAAAAACTAAGCAAGATATGGAGAATAAAAGCTAACCAAACAAACTGGCTGTACATAAAAAGCAAAATAACATACAACCTTGATTTTATTTACAGAAGCGGTTTGATTGAATTTCTTTTAGACGAGTTCAATAATCCTAGATCAATAATAGTTTTTGGAAGCTTCAGAAGAGGGGAAGATCTTTCAAATTCCGATATAGATATTGCTATAGAGTCTAATGACACAAATGAATATAAGGTTTTGGGATTAAAAGAATTATCAGAGTTTGAAAATATAATCGGAAGAAAGATACAAATACACTTGTTTAATAGAAAAGGTGTTGATATAAATGTGTTTAATAATATAGCAAATGGAATTTTATTATGGGGTTTCTTGGAGGTAAACAAATGAAAGATGAGTTTATCAAAATTTGGCTAAAATCCGGTGTAATAAGAAACAGGCAGAAAGATTCAGAAAAAATAAAATCCATGTTAAAATCTGCAGAAATAAATGTGAAGGTTGTTAAGAGCATTAAACTCGATGAAGAGACGGCTACCTTAATTTTCAGAGAGGTTTATGAATCAGTAAGGCAGGTTGGAGATGCCGAATGGTGGCTTTTGGGTTATGAACCTACGAATCATGAGATAAGTCTGGAGGCTTTAAAAGATTTTGAGATTAAAAACAAGGTTAAACTAAATTCTCTTGACCGATTTAAAAAAATAAGGCATGATATAAACTACAGAGGTTTTATGGCAAGCGTAAGCCAGGCAGAAGAAATTATTGATTTCTGGGACAAATGCATGGAAGAGATAATCAAGAAGATTAAATCTTAAACAAGAAGTCTTCCCATCAATTCCTCTTCAATTTGAGAACTTAGACCCTCATAATTAAATACATCGATTCCATTTTTTCTTAGAAATCTCATTCCTTTTCCGTTGTAAACTGTTGCAGAATTGTCATTTAGTCCAAATATAACATTTTTTATTCCTCTTTCAACAATTAATTCACAAGAGGATGAGAATAACTGGTTTTTACTTTTCCTTATGCAAGGTTCTAAAGTTGTTATAAGATGGAATGGTTTTTTGTCAGAATCTTCTGTATTTTCTATTGCCATTTTTTCTGCATGAATTGTAAATTTAGTTCCATCAATAAAAGACTTGTAGCCTTCTCCGATTATTTCTCCATCTTCTGCCAGGACTACAGCCCCTACATGGGGTCTTGGGATTATTCCTTCTGCTTGTTTTGCAAGTTCAATACAATAAGTCATGTATTCATGCATTTCCCCCTTTGTTAAAAGTCTCATATAAAAGCAAGAGAAGGTGTGTTTTTAAGATTTATGGTCTTGAATTAAGTTATAAGAATTTTAGCTGATTATCATTTTTAGTAATTATTGTTACTTTTTTTGATAATCCTTTTCTCTTTCTCTTGATTTTTTATGAAAATCTCTAATATATTCCGCTTCTTCTTTTAAGAATTTAGATCCATGATTATTTCCCATTAGAAATAAAACTGTCCAAGCCCCCCTAAAGAAACTTTCACTTATCTTGTTTTCTTCAGAATCATCTATATCTTTTAATTCTTCTAATAAAGAAGAAATATTCTCATTTGTTATTTCTTCTGCTAATTTTTCAGAAATTTCGTTATTTTTATCCATTTTTTTCATTTCTTTCTTGACATCTTCCATAAAGTCTTCCATTTTTTTATTCCCCAGAGTCTTACCTAATCTACCCGTGCAATCAGAACAAACATGAGGCAGTTTATTAACATCTATTTTTTCACTCTTTATGAATGATGTAGGCATTTTCATATCTTTCCCACAAAAAGTACAATTTACATCCAGCATTTTTTCCTTTTCCATATAAATAACATAAATGGAAGATATTTAAATCTAATGCTTCTTTATTTTAATATGGTAGAGCTAATGTCGGGTGTTGGAGATTTTGCTGCTTTAAGAGCTGCTATTGATAGTGGAGCTGATGCTATTTATCTTGGATTAGATGAATTTAGCATGCGTAAAAAGGGTTTCCAATTAAAAGATATTCCTAAAATAATTAAAATATGCCATTCTGAAAATGTTAAAGTCTATATTACTCTTAATACTATAATTTATGACAAAGAACTTGGAAAAATAGAGAAGATAATTGAAAAGTTAAAGGGTGTTGATGGTGTTATTTTTTGGGATTTAAGTGTTTTAGAATTATTAAAGAAAAATAAGATAAAGCCCATTTTAAGCACACAGGCTTCTGTAAGTAATTTTGAATCTGCTAAGTTTTATTATAATCTTGGAATTAGAAGGATTGTTTTGGCAAGAGAATTAGATTTAAAGCAGATTGAAAGCATTATTAAAAAGATTAAGAAAGAAAAATTAGATTTGGAAATAGAGTGTTTTGTGCATGGTGCGATGTGTGTTTCTGTTTCTGGCAGATGTTTTACCTCCCAGTTTTTATTTAATAAGAGTGCAAATAGAGGAGAGTGTTTACAGCCTTGCAGAAGGGAGTATACTATTAAAGATGAAGAAGGAAATGAGTTAAAATTAGATAATAATTATGTGATGAGCGCCAAAGATCTTTGTTGTGCTAGTTTTTTGGATAAATTGATTAAAATTGGTGTTGATGCTTTTAAATTGGAGGGCAGAAATAGAGATGCAAGGTATGTTTCTGTTGTTACTTCTGTCTATAGGAAGATAATTGATAAGGGTTTTGAGGAAAAAGACCTAGAATCCTTAAAGAAAGTCTATAATAGGGGTTTTTCTGAAGGATTTTATTTTAAGATTCCTAATAATGAGTTTAGTAATGCTCATGGGAATATTTCTAAGGAGAGGAAAGAGTATGTTGGGAAAGTTACTAACTATTATAAGAAGAAAGGGGTAATTGAGATAAAAGTTTCTAATTTGTTTAAAATTAAAGATACTTTAATAGTTGAAGGTCATAAAACTGGTGTTGTTTCTTTTACAGTTGACAGTATTAGTAATGATATTAAGAAAGGAGAGTTGGTTGGAGTGAAAGGTCCTTTGGTTAGGAAAGGTGATAGTGTTTATAAAATAGTTTTAAAGTAAGAATTCTTTAAGTTTAATTAGTGGGTGATGAGAAGAAGATGAGATGGTTGAGTGGAAACTTTTAGGAAAAGTTTCATCAAAAAGAAGAATCAGTATAACAGGTTCTTTTTGATATCAAATCTTCTTAGATAGCCGTTATGGTTTACTTTTATCTCATTAACACATTTATTTTTTAATATTTTAATAATTGCTGAATGAAATGGGTACGTATGTATAACTTCATTTAATGTTCTACATAGAGATCTTAAAGATTCCTGTAGGATAATATTGCAATAACCGTTTTTTCTTTCTTCTGGTACAACGTATATGTTGGTTATAGTAAAAGAACATCCTTTATAAGGATCATACTCATTAGCGTCTACAGGATCATAATAATCCCCATAACTTATTGAGAAATTAATAATCCCTATTGGTCGTTTATTTTTATAAAACAAAAAACAAAATGAACCTTTCAACCCCTCTCTGAGATCACAAAAATCATTTTCTTGCTCTTCTTTAGACAAATAAGAAAGATTATAACAAACATTTTTTATTTTATTGTGACTGGATGGAGATATCCTTACAATAAAATTTTTAAAAAAATTTCCCCAAATAATCTTACTTTCATCTATATGTCCAAAGAGGTTACAATCCATCATGTAATGATCTGTACACCTTTTTTTATCTTTGAATAACTTATAACAATCTGCACAAACATAAAAATTTATATCTCCATAAGATTCTCTTTTGGTAATCAAGCTTCCGTTATAATATTGATAGCTAATCATATTTTAATAAATGGATTATTTTAGTTATATTTATAAGTTTTAATAATTATCTAAACAAGATGGAAAATAATGGACTTTCTAAAACAGAAGGAAGATATAAGGAAGGTATTATAAAAGGCAGGATTGCAGAGACACTTGTTGAAGAATTATTTTTATCTTTGAAGTATAATGTATTCAGATATGGAATGGAGAATACAGTTCCTGGAGTTACTAAACTGTTAAGAGGAATTAGAAGTGATGTTGCTGATAATATCAGAAAAATGCCTGATTTTGTCATTCAGCATCCCTCACGGAAAGATGTTTATTTTATTGAAGTAAAGTTTAGAAAAAGTGGAGAATTTAGCATTAAGGATCTGCCTGAGAATTATCCTTATAAGAACTGTTATTTTATTGTTATTTCCAAGAAGCATATTAAATGTGTCACTTATGATGAGCTTTTAAAAGGAGAGTTGGTTAGTCCCGGCTCTAGGAATTATCTTGGCAATAGAAAAGAATTTGAATTAGATAAACAGATAATTATAGATTTTTGTAGTTTTGCTGTTAAGTTCTTTGAGAATGTTTGACCGCATATTTCTCTATATCCTTGATAAAAGAGTCAATTAGTTCTTTTTGAATATATTTATAGATTATTCCTGATTTATTATTTATTCTTTTGGTCCATTCTTTTTTTAAGCTTTTAATTTGTTTCTCTGTGGGCATACTTCTAATATTTTTTAGATCTATATAAGGATGATTATGAAAGGCTAGATTTATAAGAGTTGGTGTTATGACTATTCTATGCCCAAGGAATGGATTCTAAACAACGTTATGAATAGGTTTCAATTAAACTTTAAGAGAAATGTTGGACCAACTTCAAAAAGGATTAGGGAATGTAAACCCAAAACTAAAGAAGAGTGGGAAAAATATTATTATGAAAACGTTAGATCAAAAGAACATATTGAAAGTTTAGGTAAAAGATTGTATGAAAAGATAAAAAGAGTTATCAAAGAAGAAGTTGATTCTATATCTTTAGAAGATTGTATTCAATACCTTCAAGATTTAGTTATAAAAAGGACTTTTGAAGGATACATGAATGAAATAGAAACAATAAGAGATTTAATAGAGAAGGAGTTAAATGCGACAGTAAAAGAGGCTTCTGATGAGTGGGACAGATTGTATGGTGTTGATTTTTATATTAAAATAAAAGATAAATATATTGGATTACAAATAAAACCACAAGATATTGGAACTACTTTACAGGTTTTTGCCAAAGAAAGGGGGTTATTGGAAGGGCAACATAAGAAGTTCACGAATGAATATGGTGGAAAAGTTTTCATTATTTATTCTATCAAAAAAGATAATAAAAAAGTTATACAGAATGAAAAAATTGTTGATGAATTAAAAGAAGAAATAAAAAGGCTTTCTTAATCTCCTTCTATAATTTCTAATTCATGATCATTTCCACTTAATTTTTTTTGATTTGCTCCAATTTTTTCTTTTATTATTGGAATAAGTTCTTTTTCTGTTTCATACCCAATAGAATGTCTATTGTTATCTATGGCTACTTTTGTTGTAGTTCCTGTTCCTAAAAAAGGATCTAGTACTGTTTCCCCTTCACAAGAAAACATTCTAATTAATCTGTATACAATTTCTTCAGGATATTCCGCTGTCCTTCTCATAAGATCATTTCTTTTTTGTCTTGCCCCTTTTATTTCCCATGTTTGAGAGAACCATTTATCTCTTTCTTCCTTGGTATATGCACTTTTGTGTCTTATTGAGGTATCTTCGTATTTTCTTAGATTACCCTTTCTAAAAATGAGGATAAATTCACTATCCTGTGTTACGTATGCATTAGGGGGCAAAAAACCAGAACCCAAAAAAGCATTTGGTTTATTAGTTGCCTTCTTCCATAGTATGAATGGAAGTGATTGAAATCCTATTTTTTCACAAATTTCTGTTATCTTAGAATGGTTGGGATATAATTTAAATCCACCATTTATTCTCCTTGTAGCATCTCCTATATTGATACATAATATTCCTCCCTCTACTAATGTGTTATAACATTTTTTCCAGATTTTTCCTAAATATTTATGCATTTGTTCGTAGGTTTCTGCCCCTACTTTTTTGAACATCTCGTCCCACATTTCTATCATGGGGTATGGCGGAGAAGTAACAATTAAATGAACAGAACTCTTTTTGATTTCTTTCATATCTGCAGAAGAACCTATTATTATTTTGTGTTTTGTTTTCATTTTCCCTTTTTATAATTTATTTTGCCTTACTGTTTATATAGGTTACGTATAACTGTCAAGTGTGTCAAGTGAGTGTAAAATATATATTGAAGCTTCTATTTTTTAGTTATTGCTTATTATGAGTTCTTTTACTGGACATCTTTCATTAATATTAGAATTAATGCTTCTCGAAACCATAATCTCTTTGATATTAAATTCAGAATATTCTTCTCTTACTTCTGGAACCGGATTATTACTAAGAATAACTTTTGCTCCTTTGTTATCCAAAGTTCTAAAATATTTAGCAAGTTCAATACGATCTTCTTCACGGAATCGTTCCGGGGTATAATTAGCAAAACTTGTTTTTTTAATGGGGTCATAACAGGGATCCAAATAAATAAAATCTCCTTCTTTTACTCGGGAGATAATCTTTCTGTAGTCTTGATGTTTAATTTTAACACCTTGTAATAATTTACTTGCTAAAAAAATATTTTCTTTGTTAAATATCTCTGGATTTTCATATTTACCATATGGAACATTAAATTCATTTTTAGAATTAACCCTATATATTCCATTAAAGCATGTTTTGTTTAAATAAATAAATGCTGCACATCTTCTTATGCCAACTATTTTTTTATTGTTGAATTTTTTCCTTATCATATAATAAAATTCTTTTGAATTTTTTCTTTTAAAATATCTTAAATAATGGATTAATTCTTTAGGATTATCTCTTACTGCTTTAAATGTTTCAATAAGATCTTTGTTTATATCTGAAATCATACAAAATTTGGGATTATATTTTTGTTTTACATAAAAGAATACCGAAGCGGCTCCCTGGAAGGGCTCAAAATATCTGTCTATCTTTTCAGGGAAATCTATTTTTGATAAAATTCTTCTTTTTCCTCCTGGCCATTTTAGAAAAGTGGGTATATTCATATATTTTTTTAGTAATTAAACTATTTAGGCATTTCGGTTACTCTTGGTTTCTAGGATATCTCGGAAATAGTCCTTTCCATCTCGGATTTTTAGCGCCTATAATTGGAAGAGTATTATTTGGTGTTCTATGGCTAAAAACCACAAGCGCTTGACATTTACCATAAGCTTCTGTTTCCGTTACCCCTGTTTTATTACAATATTCTTTGAGTATTTTTTTTTCTTTATTATTAAATGTTGTATTTTTATCGGAGAATAACATATCTTCATCACTTAGATATTTATGGCATAAAACTTTAATGGGGGTGTTTTGATTAATATTTGTGATTCCATTCTTAAACCCTGCAACAACCCCACAGAATACTTCAACATTATCAGGCACAATATCCCCTCTAACTTTATTCCATTGGGCTATTATTTGATTGCCTGTTCCAATAAAATCATCCAAAAAAACAACAGTTATGTCCTCTTCAACACATAAACTTTTAATATCACTCAGATATATAAAATTTGATTCAGAGAGATTATTAGCAACCTTAAATGGATATTTCATATGCTCTCCACTTTTTCCTGGCCCTCCAAGGTTACAAAAAAAAACTTTTGATAAATTATTATTTTTAAGATTTTTTATTTGATTCAAAATATTTACAGAAGATTGATGAATTTTAGATTCATCAAAGTATATTATGTTATCTAAAACTTTTAAAGCTAGAGATTGATGTTCTTTTTCAAAATTATCAAACCAAATTTGTATTTTAATCCTATCAATATCTGGAAATCCACTAAATTTATTTGTGATTTCATTGATTTTTTTGTAGTTATCCTTCAAAAAATTTTTTTGCATTATTCATACTTTCCACTTTTTTCTATCTTTTTTATTTTATCATCAATCACTTTTTTTAGTGATAAAAGAGAATTGTAATCTAAATTTGAAATGCTTGTTTTGTTTAATTTTCTGGTTATCATCTCTATTGTTTTTTTAAAATTTAATTTTATTCCTATATCCTCAACCTCAATCATATCCTTCAATGCAACATTTTTATGTTCCAAGAAATAGATTATTTTATCTTCAACAACTTTCTTAGATAAAATTCCTTTTTCAACAGAACGAATAAAGTTTACAATCTCTCTGGAATGTGTTACATTGGTAAAAATTCCTTTTTCATACTTCTCTAATAATATATCTATTATCTTCTCCCTTTCGAATTTTTTGTGAACTCTTTTCAGCTTTTTTTCTATAAGATTCAAAATAGGATACATCTCTATAAAGAAATCAGTTTTCATTCTTTTTTTTGGCTCTTCAACCAACATAAGATCTTGATATTTTTTATGAAAACTTAACAAAATTTTACATCTTTTAACGGTAGATATTTTAAGACTAGTCATAGCTGCTAATTCTGTATCATTTTTTATCTTAGTAGTTCTCATTATTACTTCCAATTTTAATGCAGTAGGCATAAGTTCCCATGGCTCCCTAATATTATGAATATTAAACATTTGGATAATATTTTGTAGAGGGGTTGGTTCTTCAATAATATTGGCCGGGATAGAACTCATCCCGAGATTCTTAGCACATTGCCATCTTCTTTCTCCATCTAAGATAACTATCTTATTATCTTTTTTTCTTCTATAAACAAGTAGGGGATTTAATATCCCAACTTCCCTTATAGATTTTTTAAGCACTTCAAGTGGCTTTGGATCAAAAAGAAGACGCGGGTTTTCTGGATTGTGCACTATTTCATCTACTGATATTTTACTTAACTTTCCAGATTTAATCTTTTCCGGCATAAGTATTATAATAAACCAAATTATTTAAATCTAACCTTCTTCTTTTTGATGAAACTTTTTTAAAGTTTCGACTTAATCTACGGATGTTCTTCTCGTTAGTGTGTTGTTTTATTCTAAGAGGTTTCTTCTAATCAACCTATTTTAACAACCTTTTTCCCTATTTTACTTGGTTTTATTTCAACTTTTCCTTTAAACTTTTTCTCAAGTTCTTTCCCTTCATAATACTCATGTAAGAAAATAGCTAAGGAACTTATTTCTGAGTGTGGTTGACTTGAAACACTTAAATTAACATCAGCCAAATTATAAATTTCAGGAGGTACCTTTTCTGAACCAACAATAACAAGAATTTTTTTCTTTTTTCGTATCTTTTGAATTTCTTTTTGTATTTGTAATCCATAAACAGTCAGATGAACTATAAAATAGTCTTTTTTGCTTTTAATTAAGGCTATTGGATCTTTTACATATTCTATAGTAAATTGCCCTCCAAACCTTTTTGAGATTTTATTTACAGAATCTTCATAAGAGGAGTCATGCTGTCCGGAATAATAGAGTTTAGAAGCGCCTAAAGCCCTAGAAGATAAAGCTACGTGGGTAGAGACTCTTATGTCCCTTCTTAACCTGTGTGATAAACGGAGGATTTGTATCATAAAATTAGAATATTTTAGGAGTTTTTAAGGGTTATCTGAATATTGACCGAAAACCTTAAATATTAATAATTGTTAACATTTGTTAATATGGGGGGTTAAAATGAAAGCATTATTAGACATTCCAAAAGAAGTAAATCAAACACTAAATATAATTAAGGCTCAAAATAATCTAAAGAATAAGGTAGAGGCAATAACCTTAGTTGTTGATAGGTATAAAGAAGAACATATGGAGCCTGAATTGAGACCTGAATTTGTAGAGAGAATTAGAAAAACCGAGCATTTAAAGGGAATTCCTTTCAGATCTGTAGATGAATTAAGAAAAAGATACAAATGAAATATGAGATTCATCCTGATTTAGACAAAATACTTTCAAAATTATCTAAAAAGGACAAAGTTCAGTTTGAGGCTATTCTAAAGAAAATAAATGAAGTCATTAATTCTGAGAATATTGAGCATTATAAAAATTTGAAGAAACCGTTACAAAAATACAAAAGAGTTCATGTTTATTCAAGTTTTGTTTTACTATTTAGAATAGATGAGGATAAAATAATTTTTAGGTATTACGACCATCATGACAATATTTATAATCTTACAGAATAAGATTGGGATTATATGAAAGAAGAAGATTGCTGTTGATTGCTAAGAAATAATTGAGGTTTTCAAGGTTTTTCTAAGAATTATTTTCAATGGCTTTGAGTATTCTATCAAGTTTTTCATTTATTTGTTCAAGTTCTTTTGAAACATCAGATTTCTTTCCAGAATCTCTTTTTTTAAAGCACTCATCGCAATAAACTGGCTTGCCTTGTGTTGGTTTGAAAGGAAGTTCACATGTCTTACCACATTTATCACAAACTGCTTTGTACATACCACCTTCTCTAGAATCCCTTCTGCTAAATTCTTCTCCAGAATTTCTTCTGGGTCTGTCTCTAGAATCTCTTTTTGGCCTATCTCTAGAGTCTCTTCTAGGTCTTCTTCCTGGTTTAAAATCTCCCATGAATAAACCAAGAAATGTTCGTTTAAAAGCTTATCTAAAGAACTAAACGTTGTGGGGTTGCTAAGAGATAATTATTTCTTTTTATTTTCTGACCATAATTTCAATTTCTGAATATAACTCTTTATATTCCTTATAGGCTTCCTCATCAAAATCAACAAATGTTTCCTTCATTAAGCTATCCTCACTGCCTTCTTAAGTTTGGATTCAAGTTTTTTGCTTATATCTTTTCTGTAAATCCATATAGTTCCTTCTTTTAGAACTGCTATTTTTCCAGAATCTTCTAAATAGCTTAGAATTAAGTTTAAAGTTGGTCTCATTATTTGTTTTTTCAGTCTTCTGTCTATTTCGTTCTTAGATAGAGGATCTTTTGCTTTTTTTATTACCTCTTCTACTTTCAATACAGTATCCAGTCTGGGGTAGTGTAGGATTTCCATGATATAGTATAAACTTATATAATATATAAACTTATCGGTTCTAATTAATAAGAAGTTGTTTTATTTCTTCAACTTTCCTAGGATTTAGAGAAATATGATTTCCAGAGCCTTTTCCTGTTTTTTTAATTAAAATAAGAATCCAAGAATCATTTTTTAATTCTTTCAGAGTTTTTTCAATCTCCTTTTTGCCTTTATGCGTATTTCTATAATGTTCTGGTATTCCTTTGATAATAAAATCAAGAGGGGTATGTTTTGCTCCCCACGTATTACTTCTGATCAATTTTTGGAGTATTAATTTTCTTAAAATTAGAGTCATGTTCTAAATAAGATAAATAAGTTAATAATACTTTCCTAAGATTATTATACATCAATATATAAAAACAAAAGATTTAAATATGAATATATTTTTAGGGTTATATGAAAGAAGAATCAATTTTTTTGGAGCATGTAGGAGACAGTCCAAGAATGAGAGTATTACAGTATTTGATAGAGGGAAGGGAATTTGATTATACTTTGACAGATATGCTTAATTCTGGAGTAAGCTGGGGAACTTTAAATGCATTAATACCAAAATTATTAGAGTTAAACATTATAATAAAAACAAGAAAGATCGGAAGAGCTACTTTATATAAAATTAATAAAGATAATGTTCTTGCTAAACAGTTGATTGAGTTATATGATAAATTGATTATGAAAAGTTTAGATTCTAGAAAGATAAAGATTGCTGCTTAATTATAAAATGAGAGAAGAATCAATCTTAATGGTAGAAAAAGCAATTCAAGATAGCAAAGATTACCCCACAAAAAAAGAACTATGGAAAAGCCTTCCAAAAAAGATACAATATAAAAGTTTTAAACTAATCTTGAGTTATTTGGAAAAAAAGAATAAAATAATTTTTTATGATGATAAGATACTATGGATTTTCCCCAGTAAAAAATTAAAAAAGATAATGCAAGGAAGTGTCAGAGTAGATATTTAATAAGATTTAGCAATGTAAACAACTATTTTGGCTTCTTTACCACAAACAATGCACTTTCCTTTTGGCTTTTCATTAACATCTATTCTTGTTCCACGAACTTCCAAACCTTCTTTCTCTATTTTTGCGGCGCATTTCTCTCCATCCTTGTCAATAGAGCAGAAATCAACATGAGCAAACTTGCCTTTCATTTTTTTTAACTCAGATAAAGAAGAAATACTGATAATATTGTTCTTGAACTCCTTGTCTGCCTTTTCTATTAAATTTTTAGTCAAATCCTTTCCAGTTTTTTCTATTTCTTTTTGAAGTAAATTAATTTTAACATTCTTTTTAGTTTTAGTGTCCCTTCTAAACAAGATTACTTCGTTTTTAGAAAGTTCTTTTGGACCAATTTCTATACGAACAGGAATCCCTTTCATTTCCCACTGGTAGAATTTCTCTCCAAACTTATTATCAGTTAAGTCTAAGTGAACCCTATACTTTTTGGATAATTTCTTTTGCAAAGATTTTGCTTTTCTGATTATTTCTTTGTCGTTTTTATTTAATAGTATAGGAATTATAATTATCTGGAAAGGAGCAACTTCAAATGGGAAAACTAATCCATTATTATCTCCGTGAATTGAAATCATAGAGGCAAATATTCTTGATATTGCAGGACCATAACAAGTAATGAAAGCATATTGGTCTTTTCCTTTTTTATCTTTGAATTTAACATCAAAGGCTTTTGAGAAGTTTTGTCCTAAAAGATGTGTTGAAGGTTGTTGCAATACTTTTCCGTCAGGCATTAATGCATCTGCTGCATAAGTGTTTACTGCTCCAGGGAATTTGTCCCATTGGGGTCTTTTGAAAAATAAGAATGGAATTCCAAATCTATCATGAAGAACTTCTTTTGCAGTTTCCATGTCTTCTTTTACTTGTTTTTCAGCTTCTTTTAATGAAGAAAATGCATTATGTGCTTCTATCCAGTAAAATTCTCTTGATCTTATGAAAGGTCTTGTTGCTTTGGTTTCATTTCTCCAAACTTGTGCTCTTTGATATGTTTTGAAAGGCATGTCTTTGTAGCTTCTTAGCCATAATGAGAACATCTGGTAGAATGCTGTTTCAGAAGTTGGTCTTAATGCCAATGGCTCTTCTAATTTTTGATGATTTCCGTATTCTGTTACCCAAAAAACATCTGGGGAGAATCCTTCTACATGCTCTTTTTCTGTTAAGAAATTTGAAGAAGGAATAACTGAAGGGTACCAATATGGCAAATGTCCTTTTTCCTGTAATTTTTTCTCATAGATTTCATACATCTTTTCCATTGCTAGGACTGACATTGGTTGGAAAACTAGAAAACCTTTAACATTATATCTTAAGTCTGCTAATTCAGCTTCTTTTACAATTTCTGTATACCATGTTGAGAAATCCTTTTTTTTGTCAATATTGAAGGTTACTTTCTTAGCCATAATGAAAAAGTAGAAAGTATATATTTAAAGGTTTTCATCAATTTCTTTGTCAGGCCAGCCTTGTTCTTTCAATTCTTTTTTGATTTGTCTTTTTGATTTTCCCGCTTTCTTTGCTTTGTGAATATAAATCAATAATTTAGGATATTTTGGGTTTTTTAGTTTTGAAGATTGTTTTATATGTGCTTTGTGCCATAACCAATAAGTTCCAAGGATAATCCCAATAACAAAGATGATTATCAAAATAAGAATGATTAACATTATTTCCATGTTTGTAATATATGTTGCATTATATATAAACCTTTTTATAGAAATTAGATTGTTTCATTAGAGGGAGGTGTTTCAGGAGGACATGTGTTACAAAAACCATCTTCCCAACAATAACCTTTATTGATACAGCAATCAATGTCAGAACCTGCTGCACAATTGTCTGGACAAATTTCATCTGATATAGAAGAACATGTTGATATGGTACACTCTCCACAATCCGCCAAACAAGTGTTACATGTTTCACCCCCATTACATGAGCCGTCTCCACAGTAGTTTGTAGGTGTCTCATTTGCCGGAGTACATGATCCACAATCTGTTGGACAAGAACTACAGTCTTCGTTTAATGTACAAATATTATCCCCGCAAAAGAAAGTAGGAGATTCTGAATCGTCCCCTGAATCAGTACAATCTGGGTCTCCAAGAACAACCCCTGTTCTTTTATTTATTTTATAATCAATTAAACCATCCTTATCATTATCTATCTTATCGTTACATTCTGGTTTAATTAATCCCTTTCCTTGTGCTTTATCGCTGGCTTTTGCTATCACATCCACAATAGAACTTCCAAAAATACCAACAATAAGAATTACAATTATAACACCAATAAGAATATAGAGATGAAATTCATCTTCCTTTGTTTTTTTCTTGATTATTAACACCTCTTTTTTTGTTATTTTGTTATATAGTATATTTTAGTATATCTAATTATATATAAACCTTTTTATAGAAACCTTTAAAAGAATTTAAAAGAGAAAAAGAATATGGAAAGATTGGGACTTATAGAGAAAATTATTATAGAGGGGAAAGAGATTTTTGCTAAAGTAGATACTGGTGCAAGCACTTCAAGCATTGATGAGAAATTAGCAGAAGAGCTTGGAATTACAAACATAATTAAAACAAAACACGTTAGAAATGCTCATGGAGAAAGTGAAAGGCCTGTTGTGAAAGCCAAAGTTATTGTTCAGGGAAAACAAATGAAAACAAGGTTTAATATTATGAACAGAAAAAGGATGAAATACAAAGTTTTGCTTGGAAAAAATACATTAAAAAGAGGTTTTATCATAGATCCTAATAAATGAAATTATGTGTGATTAGTTTGGGGGGTTATAGTAGTAAGTTAATAGCAGATGAAGCTATGAAATTTTTTGGTAGTGTAGAAGAATTCAAAATTAATGAGATGGAGGTTAGGGCAGGAAAAGATGGATTAAAAGTTTTGCATAAAGGCGTTGAAATTCCACATTTTGATTGTGTATTGTTAAGGGGCAGTTATAAGTATGCTGTCTTGCAGAGAGCAATTACAGAAGCACTACAGGGAAAGACTTACATGCCATTCCATCCTCAGTCATTTTCTTTAGGGCATGATAAATTACTGACAATACTGGAATTGCAAAAATACAAGATTAATATTCCTAAAACTTATCTGGCAAGCACACTAAATGTTGCAAAGAAATTATTAGAGGAAGTTGAATTTCCTATTATTATAAAAATTCCGGGAGGTACTCAGGGGAAAGGAGTGATGAGTGCTGATTCTATTGCAAGCGCAAAAACAATTTTAGATGTTCTGGAAGTTTTCAGGCAGCCATATATCATTCAGGAGTTTATTGATACAGGGGTTGAAGACATAAGAGCGATTGTTGTCGGGAACAAAGTTGTGGCAAGCATGAAGAGAAAAGGAATGGTTGGGGATATAAGAGCAAATATTCACCAAGGCGGAAGAGGTCTTCCCCATAATTTAACAATTGAAGAAAATGAATTAGCAGTTAGAGCCGCCAAAGCAATTAAAGCAGAAATTGTTGGTGTTGATATCTTAGAAAGTTTCAGAGGACCGATGGTAATTGAAGCCAACTTGAGTCCTGGTTTGAAAGGAATAATGAAAGCAACAAACAGAAATGTCGCAAATAATATTGCCGAATATTTATTTTTGAAGGCGAGAGAAAACAAAGAAGGCAAGAAAGATGAAGGAGCAAAGAGCGTTATAAAAGAACTTGATAAGAAGCATGACAGAGGAGTATTAATGAATTTAGACATCAGATTAGACACCATAAGACTTCCTCCTGAAATTACCAAAGCCACTGGTTTTAAAAGAGACAAGGAAGTTTTGTTAATAGCCGATAAAGGCAAATTGATAATAAAAAAGGCAGAAGATTTTTAAATTAGGGGAAAAATAGATAAAAATGGAAAATCCTGAAAAAGAGGATATTTTGGAAATAAGAAAAGCAAAGATTTTTTCCTATTTTAAAAAAGAAAATAGATGGTATTGGTTTGTTCTTGCAGTTATTGCTTGGTTTGGTTATTTTATTAGAACAAGAAATATGCCCTTATTAAAAGATATTACAACTGGTAAGTTTATCCCTATTGCTTTAGATCCCCATATATTTCTTAGATATGTAAGGTATGCTGTTGAACACGGAAGTTTGATGAGTATTGATTGTATGAGATATTACCCCTGGTGTTTTGGTGGTTCTTATGGGGGAAATATGATTGAGTTCAAATTATTAACTTATTTTATTGCTTATTTGTATAAATTTTTGCATTTTTTTAATTCATCTTTAACTGTTGAATATGTACATGTTATATACCCTGCAATTGCTTTTGTTATTTCACTGGTATTTTTCTTTTTATTTGTTAAGAAATTATTTGACTATAAGATAGCATTATTAGCAAGTGCATTCCTTACAGTTGTTCCTGGTTTTTTATACAGAACAATGGCTGGTTTTTCAGATAAAGAGGCATTAGGTTTTGTTTTCATGTTTGCAGCCTTTTACTTCTTTGTAATTGCCTGGCAGAGTAAAAGTACTAAAAAGAGTATCTGGCTGGGTGCTGTTGCTGGTTTGATGACTGGAGCGATGGGTTTGGTTTGGGGAGGATTTAGCTTTGTTATTACAACTATTGGATTATTTGTTTTATTTGAAGTTTTATTAAATAGATTAGATGAAGAAAATTCATATACCTATATTTCATGGTATGTAGTTTTTGTTTTGATATTAATGATTTTTAGAGGTTATTCTTTTGCAAATATTATTGGTTCGATATATACTGCTCTTGATACTCTTGCCTTGGGAATGGTTTTGATTGATTTATTGATATTCAAAAAGAATATAATCAAGAAAAAAGAAAAAATAGAAAGAAAAATTCCTACGGGAATATTTAGTTTTTTAGCGACCATCTTAGTAGGAATTGTTACATTAATGGTTGTTTTCCACCCTGATTTTATATTTGACAGAATAAAAGATGTTTATGTTACATTCACAAATCCTTTTGGAACTGGTAGATGGGCATTAACAGTTGCAGAAGCACACCAACCTTATTTAGTTGATTGGATTGCCAATTCTTCATGGACTTATTTCTGGTTATTTGCGGGCGGTTCTGTTTTATTATTCCATAATGCAATAAAAAATATTATAGGAAAAAATGCCTGGAAAGGTACAATTGTTTATTTATTATTTATACTTGGATTTACTTTTAGTAGATATTCTGCAGGCAGTAGCGTTTTAAATGGAACAACAAAAACTGCATTATTTATTTATCTTGGTTCATTAATTATCTTCTTTGGATTTATCTTTGGATATTATATTTATTATTTCTATAAAGATAAAGAAAAGTTCCATAATATTTCAAAAATAAAAGATATGACTCTTTTTGTGCTTGCTTGGTTTATAGTTATGATTGTTGGTGCAAGAAGTGCTTCAAGATTAATTTTAGTTTTCATTCCTGTAACTGCTGTGCTTGCTGGTTATTTAGTTATGAAAGCAGTTGAATATTCTCCAAAAATAAAAAAAGATTCTTATAAAATAACTGCATACATTATTATTTTTCTAGTGATTCTGTCTCCATTTGGAAGTATTATAGGTGCAATACCTTTAATAAATAAAATTCCAATAATTAATAATGATGGTTTGCTTGTTGGTTTTGCAAAACAAACATATACACAAGCAAAATATACAGGTCCAAGTTATAATCAACAATGGCAATATAGTATGCAGTGGGTGAGAGAGAATACTGAAGAAGATTCTGTGTTTGCTCATTGGTGGGATTATGGTTATTGGGTACAAACGGGAGGACAAAGAGCTACTGTAACAGATGGTGGAAATGCGATGACCACCTTAAATCATTTTATGGGGAGATATGTTCTTACAGGTCAGAATGAAATAGAAGCATTGGAATTTTTAAAAGCTCATGATGCTAATTATTTACTTATGATATCTGATGAAATAGGAAAGTATCCTGCATATTCTTCAATAGGTTCTGATGCGGATTGGGATAGATATTCATCTTTACAGGTTTTCCAACTAGATAAATCTAATATACAAGAAACAAGGGATGAATTAATTTATCTTTATAGGGGGGGAGTTACATTAGATGAAGACTTTACTTATAAAGGACAATTATATCCAAGAGGGGCTGCTGGGGTTGGTGGGATATTCTTACCTTTAACCCCAAAAGAAGATGGATTTGAATTTGGACAACCAACAGCTGTTTTAATTTATAATGGACAACAAGTAAGAGTTCCATTGCAATGTATTTTCTTTGACGGACAAGAAATAAATTTCCCCGAAGAAGGATTGGATGGTTGTTTGAGAATGATTCCTGTGATAAATGAAAATGGACAGATAGATTCTTTATCTGCTGGATTTTATATTTCTCCAAAAGTAAGAAGAACTTTATTCACCCAACTATACTTATTTGGAAAAGAAGGAAAATACTTCAAAGAAGTTTATAATGATAAAGATAGAATGCCTTTAGCTTTATATCAAGGAAGAATTATTGGTCCGTTAAAAATATGGAAAATTTCATATCCTTCTAATTTAGAAGTTCCGGAAGTTTATTATCATGATATTCTTCCAGATCCAAGTGTTGAGAGTTTAGAAGGAAGATTCTAATCAAAATGAATTATGAAGAAGAGTATCATAAATTTGTACACAAAAATCTGTTAAAAGATAAAAAATATTATTTATTTAGAGCCAAATATGCAAAAAAAACTTATTTAAAATATTTAAAAGGAAATAATATTCTAGAGTTTGGATGTGGTGTTGGACAAAATATTTTCTTGGTTAAGGAAAAAGCTATAGGTATTGACGTTAGTGATTTCTGTATTGAAGAATGCAATAAAAAAGAAATAAAAACACAAAAGAAAACTGAAAAATTAAAATCAGGAAGTTTTGATGGGATAATAACAGTTCATTGTCTGGAACATGTTAAAAATCCCGATTATTATATCAAAGAATTTTATAGATTGTTAAAAAAGGATGGGTTATTAGTTGTTGTTTTGCCTGTTGTTTCAAAAAATAAACCAGAGAAAAAATTTATTCCAAACGTAGCACAGCATCTTTATGCATGGAATTTTAATGCTTTTAATGAATTATTGCATCATAATGGATTTAAAATAAAAATTAATAAATTTAATTATGCAAATGGATTCTCTGTATTTTATAGATTACCTTTTAAATTTGCTGTTCTTATGATTAAATTATTTGGATGGATAAGAAGGAGAAAGGAGATGATTATAGTTGCACAAAAATAAAATCCCTAATAAATATTTTTATGTTGCAATTATTTTATTAGTAATATATTTGGTATTCCGGTTAGTTAATTTGTATGGTATTGTAGGAGAATTCCCATTAGATTCTGCTAATGATCATAGTGCACATATGTCTCATCTTTATTTTTTAGATGAATACGGCTTTGGCAATAATATTGAAAATTGGTACACCTTTGTTGGAGGTTTCCCTCTTTTGAAATATTATCATCCTGGAAGGGCTTTTTTTTCCATGCCATTTTATTATATGTTTGGAAGTGTTGAGGCAGCCACTTATTTTGCTATGTTATCTATAATTATTTTTGGTTTTATTGCAATATATTACTTTGGAAAACATCATGGATTTTCTAAAACAAAGAGAATTGCTTTGTGGGCTTTGTTTTTTATTAATCCAGTACTAATAGGATATTATAGAATAGGAAGACATTCGGAAATCTTTGGTTTTTTATGGATGATTATATTTACTTTTATAGTTTTATGGTACAAAGATAGAAAAATTGATTGGAAATTTTTATGGTTTATTCCTGTTTATTCTACTTTGGTATTAAGTCATGTTTCTGTATTTTTGATAAGCTCTATGCTAATTTTAAGTTTATTACTCGTAAAGAGAAATAAAGAAAGGTTACTAATATTATTGAGTTGTTTTATAACATTTTTAATTACAATGTTCTGGACAATTCCTTTTATTAGAGATTCTGGAGAAACTTTTGTGGGGGTATTTTATGGTTTACAAAGGACCCTATTATTATTTACAAGAGATACTTTAATGGATAATATTTCTGCTTTTGTAATTCCTATTATTTTCTTCTTTGTCTTTTATATTTACTACAAGACAAATAAAAAGAAAAGAGAGCTTATTTTTTATTCTGTTCCATTAATTATTGGAGCATTATTTTTCACAAGAATTCTTACGGTTGTTCCTTTCTTAAATAGGCTTGTACCAGATACATATAATATGTTTTTCTTGTTTTTAGCTCTTTATTTGTTTATGAAAATAGATTATTCTGAATTAGAATATTATGAAAAAAATATTATTAAATATGGTTTATTTATTGTGCCTTTGATTGCAATATTCTTATCTTTAATGTTTACTTCATTTTATGAAGGCCACACACAGGAAAATAAGGATATTATTTCTTTATTGCCTGAGGTTAATGATCAGTTATTGATTATTGGGATTGATGGATATCCGAGACCCTACTATTCTTATGGAGCAATTTATCATAATATTTATACTCCTTCGGGATGGGGTGAACAGGCGGTTAGTTATAGCGATAGGGAAAAATCAGGATTACCTCAAAAATATCTACTTGAAAAAAATTGTGAATTGTTTTTAAAAAGTATGGAAAATATTGGAGGAAAAGAAATTATTACAAGAGAAAAAAATTGTGATTTCTTGATTGAATGCGGAATGATATTAGTGAGATATTCCAATGAGGTCTGTTTGTTAGAAATTAAGGAATAAGCTTTAAAAGATTTGTTAAGTTATCATTTCTATGGTTTTATGTAATCTTTGTGGAAATTCAGAATATAAAGTTCTTTATGAAGCAAAAAATAGTGAAAACTATAATTATTATTCTAGCGGAAATTATGGAAGGATTGTTAAATGTGAACAGTGCGGCTTGATTTATACAGATCCCAAAGATAAAAACATAGAAAAGATATATAAAAATATTGAGGATAAAGATTATTTAAAATCAAAAGAAGCAAGAATAGAGAATTCTAAAAGAGATTTGAAGAATATTATGAAATTAAAAAAGAGTGGAAAATTATTAGATATTGGATGTGGTCCTGGTTTATTTTTGAAAGTTGCTAGAGATAAAGGATTTGATGTTTGTGGTATTGAACTATCAAAATGGGCGTGTGATATTGCAAGAAAAGAGGGTCTTAATGTTTTAAATAAAAGTCTAAAAAGTGCAGGACTTGAAAGAGATTCTTTTGATATTGTAACAATGTGGGATGTTATAGAGCATATTGAAGATCCAAATGGAATTATTAGAGATACAAATAAAATTCTGAAAAAAGATGGTTTGTTAGTCCTAAATACACCTAATATAGGAAGTTTTTATGCAAAATTGATGGGAAATAAATGGTGGAATTTAATGAGAATGCATATTTATTATTTTGATAAAAAAACAATCAGAAAATTATTAGAAAAAAATGGTTTTAAAGTTTTGAAAATAAAAGATTATTCAAGGATTATAATTCCAAGGTATGCCGTAGAGTGGCTAAAACAATACAAATTTGTTTATAAATTATTTAAGTTTATTTTTGATAAAACTTTTATTGGTAATCTAAAATTAAGAGCTAATTTCCATGATAATATGATTGTTTATGCTAAAAAAATCTAATAAAAAATAACTTTATTATAACGGGGAGGTATTTTGGAAGAACTTTTGCAAAGCTAAATTTTGAGTGTCCTATTGATCTATTTGTTAATATAAAAGGTATTTCCGTTATTCTTGCTTTATATTTTGCCATCATTACAGATATTTCTAATTGTATTGCAAATCCATCTTGTTTTAAATCTAGATTTTTTATGAATGAGTATCTATAGGCTCTATATCCACTTGTTAAATCTGTTGTTTTTGTTAGATATATTATTGAGAATACGCTATTTGCTGCTTTACTCAGCCAGACTCTCCAATTTGGAACATTTCTCATTCCTCCCCCATTTAGATATCTTGAAGCGATACATAGATCATATCCTTGGTCTATTTTTTCAATCATTTGTGGGACGTGTTTTATTGGTTGTGTTAGGTCAGCATCCAATTCAATGATGATTCTACCTTTTGCTTTTTGAAAACCAGTACGTATTGCAGCACCAAGACCCTTATTGATTTCATGACTTACATACCTTAGTTTAGAGTACTTTTGAGTTAATTGTGTTAGAATTTCTTCTGTTTTGTCTTTTGAACCATCATTAATAACAAGAATTTCATAATCTTCTTTGATATTTAATTCTGAAGATATTGTGGATATAGATTTTTCTATTACGTCTTCCTCATTATATGCCGGCAATAATATTGTGATCATTTTATCTTGTTTCCCAGAAGAAACGTTTCTGGCATAAAACCATAAAAGTTATGTTTGATTCTTAGTCTTGCAATTGGTTTATATATTTTTGCTGCAGTTCTATAGATAAAAGATTCTGATTGAGATTCAATTTTATCATCTATACATATTGAGGCAATTGTTATTTTTTTGAATAGTTTTAACATTTCTTTTGATTGATTAAATTCTGATGTTCTTGTCCAATCAAAATTAGCCCACTCTTCGAGATTTTCTGGCTGTTTAAATCCCTGTGAAATTGCAAGATCATATAATACAGTTCCCGGATAGTGTTTGTAAATATAAACTGGCCCAGCCATTGCATTTTTATTATCATTTAAAATTTGATGAATCAGGCTTGTTGTTTGGAATAAATCCTCTTTTGTTTCTGTTGGAAATCCACAAATAAAATTATATAAAACAAGAATATTGTGGTTTGCAAGTTTTTTGTTTACATTTATCACTTGCTCTCTGGTTATTCTTTTATTGATTAGTTTTAGTACCCTGTCTGAACCAGATTCAACACCAATTTGCATGAATTTGCAGCCTGCTTTTTCTAAAAGGTTTAATTCATCTTCAGTCATACGTTCAAGACTATCTATTCTTATGCCTTGGCAACCAAAAATTATATTCAAATTTTCACTTACGATCAAATTCATAATCTTGTTTGCTCTTTCCTGATTAGCAAAGAAATTATCGTCTATAAAATAGAACGATTTAATATTATAATTGTTAATTAATATTTTTAAATTTTCTATTACTTTTTCTGGGCTCATTGACCTCCAGTTAGATTTATTGTAAAAAGAGTTATAACAAAAACCGCATGCATATGGACATCCACGAGAAGTCTCAATATCTATTACTTTCTCTTGTTTGAAAGACTTATGAACATATTTTCTCATATCAACAAGATAATAAGGAAGTTTTGGAAGTTTATTGAGGTCTGTAAATTCTCTCTCTGAGGTAATAATTATCTCTCCTTCTTTTTTATACACAATCCCTTTTATCTTGTCAATTGATTTTTTTTGTTTTATTGTGTTTATTAATTCTAAAAAAGTATTTTCTCCTTCTTTCATTATCCCAATATCTATATATTTATTTTTTAATGTCTGTTTAGGAAATAAGGAAACATGAACGCCACCCCAGATTACGGGAACATTAGAGTTTTCTTTGACTATCTTTGATGCTTCTAGTGCAAAATTTATTTGAGAGCCAGTCATAGAAGTTATTCCAACACAGATTGGATTTTCTTTTAATGCTTCTTTTAGTGTTTTTTTCCACTCAAGATTTACTCTCTGGTCTATAATTTTTACCTTATAATTCTCTTTTACTAGTGGCGCAGCTATTGAAAGCAATGCCAAGGGAAGAGTTGAAGGCATTATTTTATTGTAAATACCATCTAAAGGATGTATTAATAGTACAGTTTCCATTTTAGGGAAATTTAGAGTTATATTTATAAAATTATGTATGCTAAAGAGAATATGGCAATAGTGGCACATAAAGACGTGGGAAATACAAAAGAATCTTTTTTTAAGGCCGTTAATGATGTTATGGAATTAGCAAATTGGAAAGAAAATATTGGTGATATTGTTTTTTTAAAACTTAATTGTGTTTCTGATAGGGTTATTCCAGGACAATGCACTTCTCCCTGGGTTTTTGAGGCTGTTATTAAAAAATTGAAAACCAAAAAGGGCATTAAAATTTATGCTGGAGATTCTTATACTGTTACAAATAAGCAAATTGAGAAATGCTTTAAGGCTTGGGGTTATGAAGATATTGCAAAAAAATATGATGTTGTACTTGTAAACTTGTCAAAACAACTTATGGTTAAGAAAAATATTGGGGGAGAAATTTTTAAAGAACTTGAAATACCCAAATTATTATTGGATGTTGATTCTATTGTTAGTTTGCCTGTATTAAAAACACATTATATAACTAAAATGACTTTTTCTTTGAAAAACCAGTGGGGATGTATAACCGGTGTAAGACAAAAATATCATACTGTTGCAAGTCAGTGTATTGCAGAGCTTAATAAATTCCTGAAAGTTAGCTTTGCTATTGGGGATGCTAGTATTTGTTCAGAAGGGCATGGTCCAAGAGTGGGTAAGCCAAAAATAATGAATAGTGTTCTTGCATCTAACGATCTTGTTGCATTGGATTCTGTTGGTGCTAAAATGATTGGCATGAATGAAGTTGAACAAATAAAATACTCATGTAACTTAGGGGTTGGAGATGTTGATTATCAAATAAAAGGAGATAAAATAAAAATAGAAAAGTTTGAACCTGCAATTCTAAAGACACATATTATTTCTCTTGTTGAAATGAATCTAAGAAAAGTTCCTGTTCTGAATAAAATAATATTTGATACTCCTTTATTCAAAATTCCTGCTTATTTGACTGCAAAAATGAATGACTTGTGGTATCATAGGAAAGGAAGGTTTTTACCAGGACCTATTTTAAAGAATAAGATGTATAATGAAGAGTTCAAGAATTTGATTTGAAGTATATTTCTGTATATTTATTGTTTTTTTCGAATCTTTTTTCTAAAACAAGATTGTATTTCTTTAAAATTTCTTGTTTTGTTTCTTCTCCAATAAGTCCAGTATAATAAAAGATATCAAACTCAGAACCATCTTCTAAATTTTGTATGTCAATAGTATTTAGAGGTATCTTTGTATATCCTGCGTAAGGAGAGGATAATTGATGATTAGATGGAAAACCAAAAATTAAGATTTTGGATGTTGCATAATTTTCTTGAATATAATTAATAGCTTGTGATTCGACATAGATTTCATCTGCATACTCCATATTAGATGACAAGTCTCCATGATAAGAAAGATGTGGATTAAAACTTAACACAAATAGTAATGCAATTATTATTGTTACTATGTATTTTGTACTTACAAATAATTTTTTTATTGCTCCTGAAGCAATTATGATAAAAAGTGGATATACTGGAAGGAAGTATCTTTCTGCATTTGTTCTGAATAAAGAATGATAAAACACATAAGTTAGGATTATAAACCCAAACATTATTACTTCTTTTTTATTATACTCTTCAAAAAAGAAGTTATATGTCAATAAAAATATAAATAAAATTGATGCTAATAAAAATCTAAGAGCATAAATTTCTTTAAAATGTTGATAAAATGTTGGGAATATTGAGGGCTCTAGATTAAAAAGAGGCACAAAAGATAAAACAAATAGAAATAAAAGAGAAATCAACAGTGGAAATATTACTTTTCTTGTTCTTATTCTTCTAAAAAATAACCTTAGAGTAATTGGTGAGAGAATTAAAAAAGATGTTAATAACCATCTAAAGTTGTCAAAGAAAATTAATTTTACTATCCTCAAATTTATCATTGCAATGTTGTAAATATTTGTTAATCTGAATCTATTTAATTCTTCATGGAAAAACCAGCCGTATAGTATTTTGTTAAGAATCAACCATAGGGGAATGATTAGTATAGGGGAAGAATAAATAAATAATTCTTTTATTGGTAATTTTTTATTTTCATTGTAATTTTTTATTAAAACATATACCAAGATTCCTGGAATTATCAAAAAAGATGATTCATAAACAAGAATTGCTAAAACCATCATCAAAAGATACAATTTTTTGTTATCTTTTAATGTAAAATATATTGCTGCAAGATTGAGAGCTGTGCTAGGAATTGCTGTTGAAAATATAGCTGAAAGGGAAAAGAACGCTGGTGTTGTTAACAAAAGTATTACTGCTATTATCCCTGTTTCTTCATCAAATATCTTTTTGGATATCAAATACGTTAAGAACAAAGCCAGAGAAGCTAACAATAGAATAATAATATGGAGATACAATGATTTCATAGTAAAAAGGAAAATTATTGAACTTAATATGAATAATAAAGGCATATGCCCAAATGCTATTTCCCCTGTTAAAAGAGTAAAATTATTTTTAATCATATATTCCGAAGAAGGAATAAGATATGTTAAGGAATCCTCGCTAAATGGGAGATTCAATGCTGATAACTTTGTTAAGAATAATACTAAAACTATTAATGCGAATAAAAATATTTTTTTCATTTTTTCCAGATAAAATAAATAATTGTGGATAAGATGCCTAGGGCAATGATAACTATCAAACTCTTTGTGATATCAGAAATATAGAAAAATTCATTAGATAGTAAAGTTAAAGTATAGCTTGAAAGACCTTTTGTGAAAAATGTTTTGAAATAATATAAAATGTTTTCTTTAACACATCCATAATAAATGGAGGTTCCTAAAAAATTAATAAATATAGATACAAAAGATAGTAATAATGTTAATACCTTGAGTACTGTTTTGTCAAATAAGAAGATGATAGGAATTATCAAAAAAGATAAAACGGGAAGGAAGTATCTTGGTCCGAATGAACATGGGCTTGACACGGAATAAGATATGTAAAATAAAAACTGCAATAAAAAGATGAAAAGGAATAATAGTATTTCTCTTGAATACTTCTTATTTTTTATTCCATACCAAAACCCAAATAAAGACATAAAAAGTATAGGCATGTAAATAAACAAACCATATTTAAGAGAAAACAAAAAAGAAAATGCTTTTTCTGCAGAAGGTAGTGCAGCTTCTATCCTTTGCTCTCCTGCGCTTATTTCCGGATCTATTCTTGCTCTATATTCATATGCAGATGGCAATGGAGAATCATAAATATGGTAATTATATGCAGCCAGAATTATTAGAGGGATTGCTGCTCCAAGAATAAAATAAATTATTTTTTTATTTCTTGAAAAAGAAAGCAAATAAAGGAACAATAATCCCATTGTTAAAATTTGTGGGAAATCCAATGTTACAGCAAGTCCAGATATAAATCCAGAAATGAAAAGGATATTATTTTTCTTATCTTTATACTTAAATAATAAATAAAATGAAAGGAAAACTAAAAAAGCAGAGATTATTCTTGGGTAGAATCCTCCAGAATAAACAAAAAAGAGTGTTCCAAAAGCAAAGATGAAAGGAATTATCAAAGCATTTTTCTTATTGTTTGTTAACTCTAAAACAAAACTATAGATTAATACAGAGAGTAATGCTGATAATAAAGAAAATAATAAAATTGAAGAAAGAAGGATTAGATAAACAGTATTTATTTCTGATATTGTATAACTTCCGGGAATACTAAGATTGAATGGTTTTATTACTAAATAAAATGGAATAATAAATAGTGATGTCCCTGGTGCAAAACCAGAATAATAGTGTCCATTATACAAAGAGTAATCACAACCGGTAAGTTTGCATTCATCTTTCATATATGAATCAACTTGAAAAGAACCTTTATCCACAATAGACATTGCCTGATGGATTGTTGGTTCTGAAATATATGATCCTGCATATGTAGAAATAAAGAACAAATAGACTATCCAAACAGTCAAAAATATTTTAAATTCGGTTCTTCTAAATATGTTAATTTTTGTCAATTTCCTCTCTCTTCCTAGTTTAGAAAGTTTTTTATAAATATCCAAAATGTAGGATATACATGAAATCTGTTGTTTTGATATCCGCAGTTGTAAGCTTCCTAACTGTTTTGTTCCTTACTCCTTGGATAATAAAATATTTGAGGAAAATAGGACTCTTGGTTGTAGACCAAAATAAGCCTGAGAAGCCATTAGTGCCAATTTCAGGAGGTTTAGTTGTTATGGGAGGGTTCTTTGTCGGATTAATGGTTTTTATATTCTTTAGGACATTTTTTCCAAGTGAAGGTTTAATATTGGATGATATTAGTCTAAAATATATTTTTGGTTCTATAGTTTCTATAATGATAATAACTTTTGTGGGTTTTATTGATGATTTGCTAATAAAAAGTTCCAAAGAGAGTTCTGCTGGATTAAATCAATGGCAAAAGCCATTATTGACTTTATTAGCTGCTGTTCCTTTAATGGCTGTGAGCCTTGGAGAAACAATAATACAGCTCCCTATTCTTGGAAGGGTTGATTTTGGAATCATTTACCCTCTTATTCTTGTGCCTATAGGGGTTGTTGGAGCTGCAAACATGGTAAATATGCTTGGTGGATTAAATGGTTTAGAAACTGGCATGGGGATTGTTTATATTGGAATGCTTGGTTTGTATGCATCGTATTATGAGAGACATATGGCTGCTTTGATTGCTCTTTTGGTTTTTGTTTCATTAATAGCTTTTTATTTCTTCAATATGGTTCCTGCAAAAATTCTTCCAGGCAATTCATTAACTTATTTTTTAGGGGGAAGTTTGGCAGTTATAGCAATAGTGGGAAATATAGAAAAGGCTGCTTTGATTGTTGCAATACCTTTTTTTGTTGAATTTATTTTGAAATGGAGGAGTAAATTTAAAGCAGATAGTTTTGGATATTATAAAGATGGAAAATTACATTCAAAATACAAAAAAGTATATTCCCTAACACATTTATTCTTAAAAACAGGAAAATTTACTGAAAGAGAAATTGTTTGGAGTTTTATTTTAATGGAATTAGTAATATCAAGCTTTATGTGGTTTATAAGATGATACTCCTCGCCCTAAAGGGCGAGGTATCTCGTGAGGACAAAGTTAGAGTAACTTTGTCTGATGTTCAAAGTTCCAGCCGTATTGGCTTTGTTTGATGTAATGCTGGATTGTATCAGCAGTCAC
>Ga0210057_1001133_pt1 | contig 41274 bp, 50 predicted proteins | sample CryGeyCG2114_010_2_FD_183968 | JGI IMG/M metagenome (GOLD analysis project Ga0210057, IMG submission 183968) | Groundwater microbial communities from aquifer - Crystal Geyser CG10_big_fil_rev_8/21/14_0.10 (SPAdes) (version 2) | ecosystem: Environmental > Aquatic > Deep subsurface > Groundwater ... | reverse complement strand
CCTTAATCTCTCTTCCTTAATTGTTTTTGCCATATTTATACACATATTTATCTAGGATATATGTTACCCTAGAAAACCGCCATATGTGTGTGCACATTACCAAATTCGCTTTACTTTTTAAGGAAATTATGATATTATTTTTTATAAGTTTAAAACTATGGAAAAAAATTTTTCTTTCGAAAAGGTTGGGAATGAAAATGAAAAAGGAGACAATAAAATGAATGAACAAGAAAAAAAACCCTTAGAAGTAAAGGAACGGTACGAGCCCTCAAAGAGAGAGTCGTATTGGCAAGAGTTTTGGGCGAAGGAACGAATTTATGAATTTAACCCTGAAGCTCCGGGGAAGCTTTTTACGGTTGATACGCCTCCACCAACAGTGTCTGGTGCGCTTCATCTTGGACACATCTACTCTTATGTCCAAGCAGAGGTAATCTCGCGTTTTAAGCGGATGTCTGGTTGCAATGTCCGATATCCTTTTGGTTTGGATAATAATGGGTTGCCTACCGAGCGCTTAGTGGAAAAAGAAAAAGGGATTAAGGGTCACCATAGTGATTTAGCCCAGTTTGTCGAAACATGTTTAGAAGTCACAAAACAATACAAGGAAATTTATGAAAAATTATGGAAATCCGTGGGATTAAGCGTTGATTGGCGATTAGAGTATTCAACAATTTCTCCGGAAGTTGAAAAATTATCACAATCTGTCTTTAAAGAGCTTTATGAAAAAGGCGTTGTTTATAGAAAAGAAGCGCCGGCTATTTTTTGTCTTGAATGCCACACATCAATAGCCCAAGCGGAAGTTGAGGATAAGGAGAAGGATTCCGTCTTTTATGACATAGCATTTAAAAGAAGCGCCGAGGGAGACTTAATCATCTCAACCACAAGACCAGAACTTTTGCCGGCTTGTGCAGCGGTTTTTGTCAACCCACTGGATTTAAGATATAAAGACATGATTGGTGAAGAAGTTAAAACACCTTTAGGGGATAGGGTCATAATTAAAGCTGATGATAAGGTTTCAATCGATAAAGGCACTGGCGCGGTTATGTGTTGCACTTATGGAGATGAGACTGATGTTTATTGGGCGAAAAAATATGATTTACCTGAAAAAATTATTTTGGATGATAATGGAAAATTGATGACGATTGATGGTATTCCAGATTTACAAGGTAAATCTATTAACGCTGCCAGAAAAACCATTGTAGAGATGTTGAAAGAAAATGGAACACTTAAAAAAGAATTGGAAATTAAACATAATGTCGGTGTGCACGAACGTTGCGGAACCCCGATAGAAATAATCCCTATAGCTCAATGGTTCGTCAAATTACTAGATAAGAAAGATGAATTATTGGAAGCGGGTAATAAAATTAAGTGGCACCCTGAATTCATGAAAAAAAGATTTGAGGAATGGGTTAATGGATTAAAGTGGGATTGGTGCATTTCCCGTGAGAGATTTTTTGGCATTCCGATTCCGGCATATAGCTGCAGTCAATGCAAAGAAATTTATATTCCCGATGAGAATGAATTTCCGATGGATCCAAAAAACCTGAAAGAAAAAAAGCCCTGTCCTTTTTGCGGGGATGGTGAATTAATTCCGGAAAAAGATGTTTTGGATACATGGTTTACATCTTCTCTAACACCCGATATAAATAATAATTCTGATTTGAACGGCAAATTAAAAGGGCAGATGTATCCCATGTCAATGCGACCGCAAGCCCATGATATCATCAGAACCTGGGGCGTTTATTCAATACTCATGGGTTTATATAGGCATCAAGAGGTACCTTGGAATGATTTGATGTTATCTGGACACATTCTTGTGAAAAAAGGAGAAAAGATAAGTAAAAAATCAGGCGGGGGACAGTTTAAACCAGAAGATTTGATCTCAAGGAATTCAGCTGATGCGATTCGCTATGCCATGTGCGGTGCTTCATTGGGTCGTGATGCTTATTATGATGAAAGCGAAGTTGATAAAGGCAAGAAATTAGTTACCAAAATTTACAATGCCGGTAAATTAACCATTACCAATCTTAAGGATTATCAGCCTGAGATTACGGAAGAAAATGATTTGGAAGCCGTTGATCTATGGATTTTAAATCGATCTCGGTCAGTCGCCTCAAAAATGGCAACCGAACTAGATAAATATGAATTTGGTCGCGCTAGGCAGTTATTTGAAGATTTTTTTTGGAGAGAATTTTGTGATAATTATTTAGAGATTGTTAAGGGCAGATTACAAATAAACGACCAAGAATTATCTAGTAAGCAAAATTCTGCTAAATATGCGCTATATCATGCCTATTTAAATATTTTAAAAATGACCTCTATTTTTACCCCTCACATCGCAGAAGAAATGTATCACGCACAATTAGAGAAAAAAGACGATGCCGATAGATTGTCCGTTGTGAGTGGAGAAGATAATGGGTTTTATAAAACCATAGAGGGCGTTAAAAGTATTACTTTATTGTCGTGGCCTACTCAAAAAACAGAAAAAATAAATAAAGAAATTGAATCCGGTGCAGAATTAATGCTTTTCATTATATCGGAAGTGAGAAAATATAAGACAAAGAATAATATTAAATTAAAAGATAAAATTTCAACTATTACTTGTTTGACTGATAAGAAAGAAATTATAGAACCCTTTATTGACGATATAAAATTTGTCACTAAAGCGGAAAAATTAATTTTTAAAAAGCCTGATAAAGAAAACGATTCTGAAAAATTAAAAATTGAAATAGATTGAAAATTAAAAAAAGCCTCGGTTTATCTGGGGCTTTTTAATAAATAAAATTCATAAGAAAAATAATTAGATAGCAAATGAAAGACGTAAATAAAAAACCGCCAATTCTGCGAGGGTATGGTATATATGATAAAGTTGAATTGGACTTAATTAAAAAAAAATTTCTGAGGCATATTTATGTTGGGGTATCAGGTGCTTGCGATCTTAATTGTATTTATTGTCAAACCAAAAGCGGGAAAGCTTTGCCTGGTGAATTAGCGATAGAAGAACGCCTAGATCTTTTGAATCAGGCAAAAGATTTGGGTTGTAAATTGGTCCATATTGCGGCGAGAGGTGAACCCACCGTTGATCCTCTTTTTTTACCGCAACTTGAACACATTCATAAATTAGGGATGATTCCTGTAATTTTTACGCATGGAGGAAATATTAATGATTATTGGGCTGATAAATTATTTGAGAATGACGCCTCAGTAATTGTAAAAATTCATAGCTTGAATCGCGAACTGCAAGATTTTTTTGCCGGCAAAAAAGGATACACCCGAAGGAGAGACAAAGGGCTAGAGATACTTAGGAATAAGGGATTCAACGAGAACGAGCCGACCAGACTCGGAGCGGATATTTTGGTTATGAAAAAGAATTACGATGAAATTGAAAAAATTTTTATCTGGTGCAGAGAACATAATATTTTTCCGTTAGTCAAACCATTTTTAGTTAATGAAAAAGGTAAGTCCAAATATGTATTAGATAATCTTTACGTTGAACCCACTAAAGTTAAGGAATTATATTATCATTTATCCAAGATAGATAAGGAAAGATACGGCTATGTTTGGGAACCGACGCCCCCTTATGCTGGTATTAACTGCAATTATTATCTATACCATATACTAGTAACTATTATGGGTGATGTATGGCCGTGTGTTGGGTTAGAGCATTTAAAACTTGGTAACATAAGAGAGGGGAAACTTAAAGAATTTTGGGATAATCCCACTATGGATAAAATTAGGAATATTAAAAATAACTTGCAAGGTGTCTGCAAAAAATGTTCGAAATTTATAAATGATGTATGCTATGGTTGTCCTTGTCGTAGGACATATTTAAAAGGTCCAGATAATACTTTTATCTGTAATTCCTGTTGGGATGATAATTTATAATTTTTATCATGAATAATTTATTTAAAACAATTTCTACGCGTAGAAGTATTAGAAAATATGATGCCAATAAAACGGTAGAAACAGAAATTCTAAAAAAAATAGTTAAACTTGGCGCATTAGCGCCATCAAGGTTAAATAGGCAGCCTTGGCAATTCATTATAATTAATGAAGAAAAAGTCAAAACAGAAATTTTTACCAATATATTATGGGGCAGTAAAAATTCTATTAATAAAATTTTTGCTAATACAACCTACTCGCCCAATTGTTACATAGCAATTCTGATTGACGAAAAAATAACAAACACTGGTTTTGAATATGAGATTGGCGCTTGCGTGGAAAATATGATGGTGTATGCTTGGGGTCTGGGCATCGGTAGTGTTTGGTTGCACTCGCTAAATAGAGAAAATATTGTATCTTTACTTAAGATTCCCGCTGAAATAAAATTAGACTCATTGATCGCATTCGGATATCCAGATCAAACATCTAATACAATTGAAACGAAAGACTCTTGTCAATATACAATTGATGAAAAGGTTAATTTAATTGTCCCCAAAAGAAATATTAATGATATAACTTTTTTTAATCAATATGGATGTAATAAAAAAACTTAAAAAGTTAGAAATTTCTGCGGTTTCAGATGCCTTGGACCAATTTGGCATAAAAGGAGGGTGCACTTTGATTCCAAGAAGTAAAGCCAACAAAATAGTCGGAAGAGCATTTACCGTAAAGTTCAAGAAAGTTAAGGGAGGTGTTATAGCCAAAGCGGCTGATTATATAGATGAAGTGAAGGAAGGAGAAGTTGTTGTGTTAGATAATAACGGCGATGAAACTTGCACTGTCTGGGGAGACATACTTACTGAAGCAGCGATTATGAAAAAAATCGCCGGAACGATAATATTTGGGGCTTGCCGTGATCTTACCAAAATATCACATTCAACTTATCCAATATTTTCCAAAAGCGTTTTTATGAAAACCGGCAAGAATAGGGTTGCTTTGGATTTTATTCAAAAAGAGATTTTGATCGGAAATGTCATTGTAAGACCAGGGGATTACATAATGGGTGATGACAGTGGGGTGATAGTTGCTCCGGCTGAAATAATAGAGAAAATCATTGATAAAGCCGAAGAAATAACCAAAAAAGAGGATTCAATAATAAAAGCAATAAAAAAAGGAGTAAAATTAAAAGAGGCGCGGGCAATGTATGGCTATAATGCCACACCTTTTAAGAAAAAAAATGGAAACGATTGACGTAACTTTAAGAGAAAGCGTTTATTGCAACGAGTTTATCTCACTTGAGTTAGGTTTGGAAATGATCCGTAAATTGTCATTAGCCGGCATTGATTATATTGAAATAGGTTATTTAAAAAAAGATTGCATTACCAAATCACTTTTTTTGAATTATAATCGTGAATATATTAATAAAGCCTACTCTTTTTCTAAGGGCAAAGCCAAACTTTCAGCAATGATACATCCGGAAGATTTTTATTCGAATGATTGGGATTTGCCTACATTAAAGAAACTTTTTTTAATCAGAATATGCATTAATGAGAAAAATATAAACCAAATGGAGCCCTTGGTTAATTTTTTTCATAAAATTGGTTTGCAGGTTAGCCTGAATTTAACCCATGCAAGTCGTTATAATGTTAATAAATGCTTAATTATGGCAAAAATAGCCATAAAAAATCAAGCGGATTTTTTTTATTTAGCAGATTCAAACGGTAATTTTTTGCCGGAAGATGTGGCTAGTCGCATAAAAACGCTGACTAAAAATGTGGGTAATAAAATAAAAATTGGTTTTCACCCACACGATAATCTGGCCTTAGTTCAAATAAATGCTTTAGAAGCATTGGAAAATGGGGCAGTGATTATTGATAGTTCAATTCAAGGATTTGGCAAGGGTTCGGGTAATTTAAGAACCGAAATGTTCCCGTTGCTATTCTTACGAAAAAATATAAACTATAGCGCTAAATATAATATCAGTGAGTTATTTAAAATCGCCAGGCATTTTAACAATAAAATTACTAAAATAAAAAATTTTGAAGAACAGTATAAATACTCTTTACTGGGAATGAAAAATTTTGGCCTCAAGGAAGATAAAGAGCTAAGCGGTCTGGCTAAAGTTAATAATATAAAAGACTATGATTTGGTTTTATTATTTATAAATAAATACGATTGCAACTTGAATAAACTTATAGATGGGTTAAAATTAAAAACTATACGTTGACACCTTTAATACTAAAAATACGGCCAAATAACTGGCGCCATTCATTTTATTGATAATATTTAAATTATTAATGAATTTAAATCAATTTTTAAAAAATAAGATTACCGATTGCTCCGATTATATCCTCACTAACGAAGATAATAATATTTTAGAAAAGAAAGGAAAAGAAGAATTTATAATAGGGAAATTACTATCGCATAAGTTTAGAAAACGGTCAATTGATGCCAAAACAGCAAGACATCTAAAATTATCAGTAAATCTAAATATTAGCAAAAACCAACCTATATTATTTATAACTTCCTGGGGAGGATATAAAATGTGGCGTTTACCATTTTATCCTTACCCGGATTGGGCTGAATTATTTGCGATTTCTTATTATTGCAGTTTCCTTGCTCCCATTACTAAAATTTATGAGCCAGGGGTAAAACTTTGCTTTTTCTCAGATGATTATATAGCGGAAAAGATAAACAATATTCCGCATGATTCACTTAGGAGTTATGTGGAAACGTTTAGATTGTTGGTTGGTATGTTCAGAAACAGCCTTCCTAATAATTTGTCGATAGGCGTTAATGGAATATTTGATATTTATAGCGAACAAGAATTAGCTAAAGAATTTTCTGATAACCTTTCATTTTTTTAAAAAATGATCTAGAAATAAATAAAGAGAGAAAAACGCATTTTAATAGGTTATCAGAAAATAATATTATTTGGAATGGAGCCGAGGATTTACGTTCGTTAGATGAAAAAGAAAAATTATTAAAGATTGCTAATGTCCCCTTATATATGGAAGCATATTACACATTAAAAAAGAGACAACGTTTTGTTAGGGCAGAAGATAAAATTATGATAAGCTCTTTGCCATTGCCATTATCCATACCTATAGGTAGTACGAAAAATTCAGTAGTAAAATTTTGGAGCGGTGCGGGCGTAATTGAAACAACTCAGAACGGTTCCTATACCGAAAGAATATTATCAATTAGTCAGTACGAAAAAGCATTAGAGCTCGATCACGAAACCGTAAATATTAATTTAACTGGTCTGTCGTGGATTGATAAAATAAAAGTGTTTAAGAAAAGTTTTGATTTTTCAGTGAAAAGCAAAATATGATTAATAATTTTTGGCTTATAACAAATTATTCCTGCAATAATAGATGCCGTTGGTGTTATACACTGCCAGAGGCTTTTAGCAATGACACTATGAAATTGAATTACGCCAAGGAAGTAATGAAAGAGTTAAAGGATAACGGGGCTAATAAATGTACTTTGATTGGCGGTGAATCTACTCTGTTCCAGCATCTTATTGAATTAATAAAGTACGGTAGGCAATTAGGTTTATTTATGAAATTGGTAACTAATGGGCGTCTGCTTTCAGATATTAAACTTGTAAGAAGATTAAAAAAGGCAGACGTGTCTCTTATTGCGATTTCCCTCCATTCCTTTAAAGCCTCTACTCATAATAAAATTACCCAAACAAACAGTTATAAGGAAGTAATCCAAGGGATTAAAAACTGCTTGCAAGAAAAGATTAATTTTTTAACTTTAACTACAATAAACAGCATCAACAAAAATGATATTTTTAATACCGCAAAATTTTTAATTAAGATAGGTGTCAAAACAATTATTTTTAATATAGCCGCGCCAAGCATGGGCGATCGCGATATGACTAAATTTGTTTTAGCGCCGGATAAGATAACCAAAATTATTACCAAGAATTTTAAGCTTCTTAAAGCGAGTGGGATCAAAGCGGTATTTTATGCTACCACACCTTTATGTTTGTATGAAGAAGACGATTTAAGAGAAATGATTTCTAGTTCTTATTTAAAAACGCTTTCAACCGGAGAATGCAATGTCTTTTACGGATCCGGCTTTGGACTTGACCCATGGGGTAATTTAATACCGTGCACTCATATGGTTAAAAATAAGTTATTAAAAACAATGGATTCAAAAGGAAAATTTTTATATAAAGGAAAATTTATCGAGATGTGGAATAAAGTAAAAAATAATTTTGGCGTTAATAATTGGAAATACCCCTCAAATAAATGTATAAATTGTGAATATAAGAAAGAATGTATTGGCGGGTGTCCATTATTTTGGAGGGAATTTGAACCTAAGGATTTTATTAAGTGATTTAAAGTTAAGACATATATCAAATGAAAATCAAAAATAATAATAAATACCCCTGGTATTCCGAAAAAAGGTAATTTATTTAATAGAGACTATCTGTCTTATATTTCCAAAACTTTTAATAACCAAAGAACAAGAAAGGAAATAAATTTTTTACAAAAAGTTTTGTTTGAAAATAAAAAGGTAAAAATTTTAGATCTTGCCTGTGGGCATGGCAGGCATGTTGTAGAGCTATCTAAACGAGGATATGACGTTGTTGGAATTGATAAAAATTCTCTATTTCTTGATGAAGCACGGAAAAGCGCTAGCCGTAATGGAGTAAAAATAAGATTGATAAAAACCGATATTCGTAAGATTAATTTTAAATCAGAGTTTGATTGCGTTGTGTGTATGAGTTGCGCTTTTGGATATTTTTCAGACGATGATAATTTCAGGGTTATTAAGAAAGCGGATAGAGCTTTAAAAATTGACGGTAAGTTGTTTTTAGATATTGATAATAGGGAAATAATTCCAGGTCTGGCTGAACAAGTTTGGAAGGAATCTCCAGACGGGTCGAAGATTCTTATAAAAAGGAGATTCAATTTAAAAACGGTCAACTAATCGCTCACAGAATCAGAATAAACAAACAGGGGAAAATCGAGGAAGAGTTTACGATTATCCGAATGTATGCTCTTACAGAGCTCATCTCAATGTTTAATAAAGCGGGGTTGCGTTTCGTGAAGGCTTATGGAGGATTCGGCGGAGAACCATATAATTTTAAATCAGATAAATGTTTGGTAATAGCTGAAAGAATCAATTAATTTTTTAAATAATAATATGATTAGACAAGATGATAAATTTAACAAAATTAAGGATATTGTAACTTTTTGTGAAAAGAACGTGCCTTATTACAGAATTAAATTAAAAAATGCTAAGATAAAATCTTTGCAGGATTTTAAAAAAATTCCATTGGTTTCAAAAGAAGTTTATAATCTAAATACTCCACCTAAAAATTATAATATGTTATCGGGTAAGGATTCCAACTGTTTTTTATTTTCTACAGGAGGCACAACAAGCAACCCCAAATATATATTAAGAGATTATAAAGATATTAATGAACAATATTTAGAATACTCTGGCTTGAATGTTAATGAAAATGATACCGTAATAAATTTATTTATGCCCGGTATATGGGGAATTTTTACCACCGCAAATTTGACTCTTATGAAGTTCGGGTGCAAAATTATACCTTATGGCGGAACAAATTTAAATAAAGAAAATTGTAAAACGATTCTAAAATTAATGCGGGAATTCAAAGTGAATTTTTTAATTGGGGTTCCTTCGACAATAATATCAATTATTTCTTATTTAAAACTTGAGAAGGAGTTTAGTGTTTTAAGGCGGGTAGAAAAAATATTTTTTCTAGGAGAGATGATTACCGAGTCAATGGTTAAATATTTAAAAGATGCCATGCCTAACATAAAGATAAAATCAAAGTATGGATTAATGGAGAGTGCCGGAATAGGTTATCAATGTCGTTATCTTGAAGGTAATAATTATCATATTTTTCCAGACAGGTATGTTGAGATAATAAAAAGCGGAGAAAAAGAAAAGAAAGGATTAATAGCGGTAACAACCCTCAATCATCGACTTATACCATTGTTGCGTTATATGACAGGTGATTTAGGTATAATCAGTGATAAAAGATGTAAATGCGGAGAGGAAACGGTTTTGCAGGTTTTAGGGAGAAATGATGACGAAGTTATTTTTGCCAGCATACATCTATCGGTTAATTTATTATCAACAGTTATTAAAAACTTTGGGCAGGAATGTAGTCAGATTTTTCAAATAGTTTTACTTAAAAAGAGAGGGCTTGATTTTATTAAAATAAGGATAGAGTCGGAAAGTTTAATGAGTTTAAAACAAAAATTAATATTAATAAAAAAAATTACTAAAGTTATATATAAAGAAATTCCAGATATTATTGATGCTATTAATTCAAAAAAAATTGCTGGCTTTTCCATTAATATTGTTAACCCTAGTAGTATTAAAAAGATTGACTCATCCGGCAAAGTAAAAAAAATAATAGATTTGAGAAAATAAAAAATTAGCATGAATAGAAAGAAGTATATAAAAATCGTTCATTTTTTATTAACAAATAAATGTAATAGCAGGTGCGTTAATTGTAGTTATTGGAAGAATAAAGACCAACACGCTCTTAATAAAAAAGATGTTTTGGATATAATAAAGAATCTTAATAAAAACGGTTTAGATACAGTCATTTTTTCCGGCGGTGAGCCGCTTTTGGAAAATAAAATATTTTTAATCTGTCAAGAAATTAGAAAGAATTTTCCTTTAATAAAACTTAGACTGATCACGAACGGGCTATTATTGAATGCCTATGCTGATAAAATCAGCAGATATTTTGATGTAGTGGTGGTATCGTTGGATACAAATAATAGAGAGACTTATAAAAAGATAAGAGGAGTTGATGGATTTAATCTTATTATTAAAGGAATTAAGCGCCTAAGATATTTAAATAAAAAGTTAGAAATTAGAGCGCGTTGCGTTATTCAGAAAGAAAATTATAGAAGTATTAAATCTCTCATAGATTATGTTAATAGACTTGGGGTTGATAAAATTTCTTTTTTACCAATCGACATTCACTCAATTGATTCTTTTGGCAGAGTTGGCCAGAAAATTGACGGAAAGAAGGCGATTTTGAATTCTAATGAGCTTAAACATTTCAAATCAATTATCAAAAGCGTTGATGTCGGGATAAAAATTTTAGTTAACAAAGGACACGATTTGAATAAGATTTATAAATATTATTCTGCTTTATCCAAAGGGGAAAATTTACCTCCTATAAAATGCAACACTCCCAACTTTTCATTAGTTATTGATAACAATTTAAATGTTTATCCTTGTTACTTTCGTAAAAAATTTGACAATCTTAAACAAACGGGTGGAATTTTAAAAATTTTTAATAATAAAGAATTCATTAAAATAAGGAAAAATAATTGGAAAAATGAATTGTGTTGCAGAATGTGCGTATCACCTGAGTTTTATACCAGATGTATCAAGTGATTGTTTTTGGTCGTATACAATTAACAGTCAAGGGTGACACTTTCCAGTTTCTCTTGAGGTGTTAAGCCGTTTAATGATAAATGGATTTTTTCAAAATTGTAGTAACGCAGCCACTGGTAAACATTGCTCTAAACTCGGTAAGGATTTAAGTAGAATTCGTCGTCAACCGTTTTGTGAACCCTTTCGACATTGGCGTTCCACCAAGGCGACTTCTTCGGGATAAAATAATGAGGCAATTTAATCTTGGTCAGCCATTGATGAAAGACACTCCTGAACTCTGAGCCATTATCCGTTTGGACAGATAAGTTTTTAAAGCCAAAATATCATTGCGCTCGTTTGAAAGCCAGAATAGCGTTTTTACTTTCTTTAGTGGAACAGATCGTAAAATGATACTTTTTACTAAAGGGATCAAAGACCGAAAACTGATATTCTCTCTTCCCTTTAGAATAGATGTACTTAATGTCCATTTGGACGCCTTCGCCTTGTTTTTGAATAATTAAAGCTTCTTTCATTGGTTCGTACCAAGGTAGTTTCCTTTGCGGCCTTCTGATTAATTTCTTTCTTTTAAAGTAACGATAGATGATGGTGGTGGAAACATCCAAGCCGAGGTTTCTCTTAACCTTAAGCTTCATCTTTAAAGGTCCGTAGTTGGTTTTCCATTTCTCTTGTTCAATGAACCGCCGGACTTCATAAGTGAGCTTTAAATTGGGTTGGTGTTTAACCGGCGCGTAAGTGTTACCCCTAAATCCGTAATCCCTGATTCGCCACTTGTAATAACACTTCCTGGAGATGCCGAAAGTCGAACAAATTTCCTTAACTGATTTATGGTATTTATCGACTTGTAAATACCACTGAAACCTTAACGATCGGTCATATTTAGCGTGTTGCATAATATAAGCTTGATTAATAGTTAACAGGTGTAATCCCTAACTATACCAAGTGTTACCTCTAGGTGTTAACTGTACATTATTTTTAATATTGTCGAATTTTTGTTATGATAAATATATAATTAAAAATAATAACATGGTGTTAGGTGTTGATGTTGGCGCTACTAAAACTGCCTATGTTTTATGGAGCGGTCAAAAAATAAAAAAATATATTAAATTAGAAACCAGCCTGCAAAATCTAAAGAAGATTTTTTATGAATACCGAAGTTTTAAAATAGGCGTTGGTTTGCCGGGGGCTATTGATTATCAAAAAGCAAAAATCAATTGTCCAAATATTAGAATTTTTGACAACATTAATTTACGAAAATTATTCCCTAAGGGAACCTTATTTGATAACGATGTTAATTGTTTTTTAAGGGCAGAAGCTAGACTAGGGGCAGGTAAGGGTGGCAATAACATTATAGGCTTGACGTTTGGCACGGGTATCGGTGGTGGTATAATGGTTAATGGCAAACTTTATCAAGGAAAAAACGGTGCCGCCGCCGAATTTGGTCATATTATCCTTGACCATGGACGGAGCTGGGAAAAAATTTATCAAACTACTAAGAATCAGCCCGTCAAGCAAAAACAATATAATAGCCAGGGTCTGGCCAGCGTTATTAATATTTTTAATCCGGAAGCCATCATCATCGGCGGCGGCGCTCGCGTTAATTATAATTCAAAAATAATCAAGCGACTTATTATGGTTCCGATGCCGAAAATAAAAAAAGCCCGCCTAGGTGAAAAAGCAGGTGCTATCGGAGCAGCGCTTATGGTTGCTTAATTTGTTTTTATTTAGACGTATTTTTCAAAAAGATTTAACCAGTCAAGCATTAATCTGGTAATCAAAAAATTGTCAATAATATGCTGACGGCCATTTTCGCCGAAACTTTGGGCAATTTTTTTGTTATCTAAAATTTTTAAAACACTTTCAGCAAAGCCTTTGATATCGTTTGGCTTGTTCAAATAGCCGTTTTGTCCGTCAATGACCTGAAGGGGGATGCCGCCAACATTTGAAGCAACGACCGGAGTTTTTTTGAATAAGGCTTCGGTCACTGTCAAACCAAAACCTTCTTTTAGTGATTTCTGGATGACCACAGCAGAATTTTGCTGAAGACAGTTAGCCAGCGTTGGATTAATATTATCATTTATCAATAATACTTTTATATCTTTTTTATAAGGGCTTTGTTTAGCTTTCTTTTCAGTCAGTTCATAAATTTTTTGATCCTCTGGATCATCACTGGCCGTTTGGCCTAGCAGTACCAACTGGCATCTTTTTTTGGCTCGGACTTTATTAAAAACATCAATTACTCCTGAGGGGTCTTTCCATTTGTCATAGCGTGAAACTTGGGAGATGATAGGCAGTTTTTGTTTGATGCCGAACATGTTCAAATATTTATTGACTGTTTTTTGAGGTAGGGGTTGGTTTTTTTGGTTTAGCGGGTCAATAGCCGGGTAGATGATGCTATACGGCATGTTTAAGCCTTTTTTCAAATAATTTTGGTGGGAGACAATCAAGTGATCGTATTTCTTGATAAAAGGCGTTAAATATTTAAAAGTTTTTTGATTGGGTGAAGAAATGTCTAAATGAAGACGGAAAAGCCAAGGTTGATTTTTTTTATAAAAATTAATCAAAGGTAGGGGCTGCGGATCATGGACAACGACTAGATCATGGTCGCTGTTTATGTGGGTGAATTTGGCAAAACGCTTGTTGGTTTCATAATATATTTTTTGTTGGTTTTTAGTTAGAGTTTTTTTACCTCCCTGAAGAGAATTATGAATGGTTTTGGTTGTTTCAAAGAAATCTTCCTTGCCGTGAACAATCCGCCAGCCAACGTCAAGCCCCGCTTCATTAAAAAGAGGAATGAGGCTGTTGAGAATTTCCGCTACTCCGCCGCCCTGGTGAGTAGAGCTGATAAAAAGCAAATGTTTGCCTTTTAGTTTTTTTATTTTAGTCTTAATTTGTCCGATAATTTGGGGGCTGACAATTTTTTTGTAATCGGAAAGTTTAACCAACATATTTTTATTTTATCATATACTCACAAGACGACAAGTAACAGCATAACATAAAAAACCCAGCGCTTTTGCGTTGGGTAGTTGATCATCGGTCGTATTCAGGCTTGGTGATTGAATACCAGGAAAAACTGGAAGGAGTTGATAAATTTTCATCCAAAGTAATAGTAATTTCTGTAGTGAATAGGGTGTATGGAGTAATTTCGTCAAGTTCAAAGGTTTCACTTTTGAAATATTGGCAGTCAAAGGACCAAAAATAACCAATTCTGAACTTAATTAGATAGGTCCCGCCATTTAAAGGAAGACGGATGTCGTCAAAACAGTCGATTTCAAATTCTTCATCTCGGTAAAGGATTTCGTAAATATCATCGTAAGGACAGAGTTTGTCTATTTTAAAGCCCACATCTTCGACCATTTTGTTTTTAATAACTAGCTCGTGGAGTGCAAATTCATCCGATTGCGCCTTGGCTGATATCGCTATCAAAGAAAAGACAGCAGCAATGATTAATAAGCAGGTTATTTTTTTCATTATTATAAATTACAAAACACCCCTGATCGGGGCGTTTTGTGTTACTGTTATCTTAAAAACGTTTAGTTTTTCGATGACAATCTCGGCAGTTAAGTTGTTCCAATCTGGCTGGATCTGGTTCAAATGGAAGCTCTGTTATTTCAGCTCCGCATTTTGAGCAAGTCCAGTTGCCTTGATACATTTTTCTTGGTTGGTAACCGCCGTCATTTCCTTGGTATGCCATTTTATTCTTGTGGTTATTGATTAATTAAACGACCTTTTGAAAAGGCCCGAACAAATGGCATTACTCTGATAAATATTGGTTATTTACGATATAAAACCATTTTAATCGAACTTGAACTTTAGTATAGAGGATTTATCAGATAAAGTCAAGGGAGAGGTTGAAAAAATAAAAAACCCTTAAATCATAGTTGACGGTTTTGGAAATTATTTAACGATTTCCAGTTGGAAGACCTTATCATCTTCAATCGCTACGAATAGGTGAACACCTTTTTGCAAGGTGATTTTTAAATGATCTACACGGCTGAATTCTTTAATCTCTTTGATAACTCCAGAAAAAATCAAGGGATCGCCGATTTTAAAACTAAGCTCTTGATCCAGTTTGCTTTTGGCTTCGGCTAAATCAAGATTGTTCGGTTCAGCACCATTGACGAACTGAAACAGCGGGGTGAGTGTATCAGGGCTGATACCTTCCTTGACCTTCAAAAACCAGGACCAGGATTTTATGGCTTCTTCTTTGTCAACGGTGACAAAGCTAACTTCTGCTTGATTAATCCTAGCGATATAATAAAGATAAGAGGTTTTCCAGTTGTTTGTTTGGTCACAATTCCTCCCCGGATATAGGTATAGTGTTAACAGGTTATAATAATAAACTTTATCTGTCAAACAAAAAATCCGTCGAATTTTAGTCGACGGATATTGATTTAATGAACTTGCATTTGTGGACAGAAGGGCGGAATGACGAATAGCCAACACTGGTTTACTTTGATAATTTTTCCGTTTTGATCAGTGAATTCGACCAGCTGTCCGCCACAAATAGGAATTGTTCGCGTAACTCTGAATGGACCGTCACCGTGTTCCCTGATGTTTTTTAGCTGTTCAGTATGAATAACTGGCGAGGCGAGATCTCCAGGACGTGCCCATTTTACCAGATTACCTGCTTCCATTTTTACCTCCAAGTATTATTTATATATGAACAGAATTATTTTTAATATACCCAAATCATGAAAAAAGTCAATTCAAGCGGATTGAGGGCGAGTGTATGCTTGTCTTTCTCATTATAAAAAGCCATTAATTAAGTGGCTTTTTTAGTTTGCTAAAATTTTTACATAAGCTAAAATTAAGATGTTACCTTTTTGCTTCTTGGCCGTATATTATTATAGAGAACAATAAAAACGTTATGATTTTATTAAAAAAGTTAACAAATAATCCAGAGGCCAGAAGCGAAGCTTATTTATTATTAATAACCAGGGGGTTAACATGGAAAGTTTTGAAGAACAAGCAATCAGAGCCTGCCAAAAAGGCGACTTAGAAAAATTTGGCGCGCTCTATGACAAATACATCGGGAAAATCTACGATTTTATTTATTTTCGACTTCACCATCAGCAGCAAGCTGAAGATTTGACCAGTTTGGTTTTTCTGAAAGCCATAGAGAAGATTTCCAGTTATAATTTTAATAAAGGCGCTTTTTCAACCTGGCTTTATAAAATAGCTCGCAACGCTCTGATCGATCATTTTCGTTCAACGAAAAAAGAGCAGAATCTTGAGACGGTTTGGGATTTGTCTGACGATCAGGATATTGAGCAGGACACAGATAATCAGGCTCAATGGAAAAAAGTCCAGACCTATCTTGATAAACTGGAAAAAGAGCAACGCGAGATCATTTTGTTTCGAGTTTGGGACGGCTTGTCATATCAGGAGATAGCTGAGATTACCGGACGGACACCAGCCGCCTTGAAGATGGCTTTTTCCCGGGCGATTAACAAACTTAGACAAGACCAGGCCTTTGCTTTAATCATTCTTTTACTAATTATTAAATAAAAATATATGAAACCAGAAGAAATTAAAAAAATTCTTGAAGACTTGTATAAAATTGATCCAAGTTTCAAGAATTATGAAAAAGAACTCATGAAAATTATCAACAAATTAGTTGCTGACAAACCCGAGACTAAATTAAGTCAGAAGTTTGTGGACGAGCTTAAGGCTAAGCTTCTGACCAAAGCCAGAGAACTTTCAAAACGACAGCAAAAGCCTTTTTGGTTTAAAGTAGCTGATATTTTTAGCGCTCAGAAATTGGCTTACGTCGGTTCCGGAGCTTTGCTGGCTATATTAATTATGATACCGATTTTGAGTTCATTAAATTTAAATGCGGTTCCTAAACTGTCTTTTCAGCCAAAAATCTTTAGTGCTCCGGAAAATGCTTTTGGCAGTTTGACTAATTTAGACGGTTCTCAGACAGCACCGATGGCTGCTGAATCAGATACTGTCGCCCGCGGCTTTGGCGGAGGCGGCGGAGGCGGAGGCATGCCCGATTCTGCCGGCATGATCGCTCCGGAGTATGTCAATTATAAATTTGTTTATAAAGGTGGTGATTTGAATTTAACAGAAGACAAGTTAGAAGTTTTGAAAAGAATTAAAGGTGTTAGCAGCGATTTATCATTAAATTCTTTTGTTCAAAGTTTTGATCTGGGTCTGAGTAATTTGTCATCATTCAATAATGCCAGAGTGGATAATGTTTCATTGGTTCAGGACGAAGATTATGGTTATTATATTAATATTAATTATACCGAAGGGTCTTTTAATATTTTTGAGAATTGGCAGCGTTGGCAAACTAATCCGGTTTGTTATGATCAGTGGTGCGACGGTCCAGAACGACTGACTATTGATGATGTGCCTGATGATGCTACAGTAATTAATATGGCTAATAATTTCTTGAACGAACATAATATTAATCTAACCAGCTATGGCCAGCCAGAAGTGGTCAATGATTGGCTGATATATTATGAAAGGTCGGAAGACAAATCTAATTATTATATACCAGAAACCGTTCAGGTGGTTTATCCTTTGAAAATTGAAGACAAGACAACTTATGAACAATCCGGTAATAAATTTGGTTTGATGGTAATGGTTAATTTTAGAGTAAACAAAGTTTCCAGCGTCAATAGTTTGACTACCCAGAATTATCAAAGTTCTCTCTATGAAGCTGAGACAGATGAAACAAGAATTTTAGATTTAGCTTCTCGAGGCGGCTTCTATTATTGGAGTTATTTAGATTATGGCGATTCTGTTGAGGTTGAATTAGGTCAGCCAGAAACTACTTGGGTTAAGGTTTGGAATTATAATGATGGCCAGTCTGAAGAACTCCTGGTGCCATCATTGGTTTTCCCGATTATCAATCCGCCTGATGATCCTTATTTCTACAAGAAAAATGTGATTGTCCCTTTGGTTAAAGATGTTATCAATCAAGACATGCCAACGCCCATGCCGTTATTAGAAAGCGAACCAGCCGCTTAGAATATAATTTAAAAAGAGCTAATTATAAATAATTAGCTCTTTAATTTTGAAAGACTTAGTAATAAATGTTCCCTATTTGTTTAAGATCCCTGCCTCGTTTGCTTCTGGTGTTGTAGGATATTTCCCAGACAGTTTTGTTGTCAGTTTGTAAATATAAGTTCAGCCAGTAATTATAGCCCTTAAGTCTAAAAAATTCACAGTCAATGAAAATAATATTGCCTGTCAGAATTAACTTGTCATTGACTTTGAAAGAAACGGGTTGATTTTGGTACAAAAGAGAATGGATAATTTCTTTTCTGGTCGGACCGTGAATAATTTTTAGACCTGAGGCTCTGTCTTCTTCCGAAGGAAAAAGAGGTCTTGTGGGTTGTTTATAATACCTTTCACAGGACTCAATATCATCGCTATTCAAAATTATTACAGTTGGGTCTTCAAAATCATCTTTATTATTCATGACAACCTCTTTTTAAGTGCGATTATTCTTCCTCCATTTAAACCCACTATTCTTTAATTGTCAATTTTGATAATTTAAAAGACCCAGGTGGCCGGGTCTTAAATAGTTTAAGATAATTCTTTCAAATACTGAAGCAAGCTGACATCTCGGTGGTCGAGTCCGTATTTTTTTAAGGTTTCAATTGAATCGGAGTTAAGTTTTCGACTGGGGTCTTGAGCTTTTTTTTGTAAATCCAGAAAGCATCTGGGATTCTGTTTTTCCAAGGTCTCTAATAAAATTTTGAGGATTCCTTCGTCTTTACCTTGGTCATTTTTTTCTGAAGTGGCAGCTTGCAGTGTTTGATTCATATTCGGTAGATCTCCTAATTATGTTGTAGAGGTACGGAAAAATTAGCTTATTAGCTTGGATTTTCATAATACTACAAGTCGCTGTTCATGTCAACGGATAGTTGGGTTAAAGTCTTATTTATGTTATAATATAGTAAATTAATTATTAAATGTAATTTTATGGAAGACAAAGATCAATATAAGTCTTTAATGACTGATATTATTGCTAAGCAGTCAGTAATTCTGGGGCCGGAAATTGCTGTTCTTAAGGCTAAAAAGGTTGAAGAACTAGTTATTTCTGACAATGGCACAGTCGAAGATATCAAGGGCAATCCTGCTGAAGTTCTACAAAAATTAATTGATGAGTACGTTGAGCTTTCGGGCATGATTGTCAAAAACGCTTTGGGATCGATTTTTGCTAAATACCCAAGTATAAAAAAAGTAGAATAAATATTAATAATATGAATTTAGCTATTATGAGAAATTTAATTTTAGCCATTGGCTGGCCGATTTTAATACTGGGCAGTCTTTACATCTTTTTTAAGGGCCGACATGTTTATAAAATGGTCAAAGGTTCTTTGGTGGGCAAAATCACTAAAGTATTGGTTTACACCATGTTGGTAGAAATGTACAGTCTAGGAATTGTCAGTACTGCTTTTATGTTTTCCGATGAAAGTTCGGTTTATTTAATTTTGCCAATTTTTTTAGTTTGGTTTTTGTCATTCATTTCAGCTATTAAGATAATTTCCACTGCTGAAAAACAAACTAGGGAATTAACAAGCAATCAATCATAAATAAATGGATTCATTTGTACAACTCATTCTCTTTATTGGTTGGCCAATTATAATTATCGCCAGCATTTACGTTTATGCCAGAGGTAGAAGCGTTTATTCTCATGTCAAAGGCTCGTTAATCGGCCGAATTACCAAAACCTTAGTGCTTTCTTTAATGTTAGAAATGTATAGTATTGGCGCTGCTTGCACGGCCTACATGTTAATCGACAGTAAAAGCATCTATTTGGTCTCCATGATTTTTGCCATACTTTTGGCCGTGTTTATTGCCACTATTCGTATGGTTAAATTAGCTAGTGATGAAACCAAAAAAATAATTGAAGGGAATAATCAGAAATAATTTATAAAATGTCATATTTATTGACACCAGGCTTAATGATGACCATAAGCGCACTTTTTTTGGTGTTGGGGGGTTTTTATTTTTGGCAAAGCCAGTCTCTCCGAAGAGAGCTAAAACAGCAGGAAAAAAACAGAATCAAAAAACACGTCCAGATGCGAAGAAGGATGTATGAGTTGGCTATAACCAAAGAATTAGGTGATAGAATCGGCTATTCCTTGAATATTGAAAACATCGTTGATATTATTAGTGGTTCTCTGAATCAGTTTATTAAATTCAGCGCTGTTTCTTATATGCTGATTGAGCCGGAAAAGATTATTTTCAAAATCCATTTGGAACAATCGGTTTCCCGTGATTTTATCGATGAGGTCAAGAAGAGGATGATTACTTCTTTGTCAGCTTTGTTGGAAAAAAAATTACCAGAAACAAAAATTGAAGAAGTTTTATCAGGCGCCATACTGGTTGATGATATTGATGAACCAATTAGATCATACTTCAACATTCCCTTAGTAATTGCTGATAAAGTCGTGGGAGTTTTGACGGTTTCTCACACCAAAGCCGGTCTTTATCAGGAAGAGGAGATGACTATATTGTACAAGATTATCAAGCAGGCTTCTCAAGCCGTTACTAAGCTTCAGGAGGTGGTCAAGACCGAGCAGAGCAAGTTAAACGCTATGGTGGAGAGTATGGCCGAAGGCGTGATAATGACTGATAAGGATATGAGGGTAATAATCGCTAACCCAGCTGCCAGAAGTATTATCGGCCTTAAACCTGAAGAGGAGCCAAACATTTTTAATATTATTGATAAGTTTGAAGGTAAATTTGCATTCAAAGACAAATTAGAAGAAAGTATCAAACTGGACAAACCGCAAGTTTTTGATGACGTGCTCCTGGATGATAATATTTATAAAATTTTAATAGCGCCGGTCAAAAGTGATTTTTATTTATTAAAAAATGAGATACTGGGCGGAGTAGTTATTTTTCATGATATTACCAAAGAGAAAGAGCTTGAAAAAATGAGAGAAGATTTCACTTCCATGATGGTTCATGAACTTAGATCACCACTGGATGGTATCAAAAAGATTTCCCAAGAGTTGCAAGAGGATTATGTTAAAAACGACAAGTCTTCATATGAAGAATTTGTAAAGTTGATATTTAACAATTCTTCGAGAATGCTGGAGATGGTTAATGATTTACTTGACGCTGCTAAGCTAGAGGCAGGTAAATTCGAAATAGAGAAAGAGTCGACAGATATTAAAAAGATAATAGAAGATCGATATAATTTTTATAAATTATTAGCCGATGAGGCAAAAGTAAATATTGAACTGTATTTTGCTAATGATTTGCCGAAGAAAATTGAAGTCGATCCAAACAAAATTTCTCAAGCTCTGAATAATTTGATTAGTAACAGTGTTAAATTTAACAAAGACGGTGGCAAGATCTTTCTGCAGGCATTTCTCCATAAATTCAAGCAGAATATTAATCAGGAAGCTAAAGGGCAGGGGATCAAATGGTTTGACGTTAGTCCAGGAAATGATTTGCAGGACTTTCCTTCGGCTGTTATTATCAGCGTGACCGATACAGGCCAGGGAATTTCAGAAAAAAATCAAGACAAACTTTTTAATAAATTCAAACAATTTGCTGCCACTGCCAAAGGAGAGAAAAAAGGCACTGGTTTGGGATTGGTAATTGCCAAAGGGATAATTGAAGCACATGGTGGTAGAATTGGCGTTGGTTCTGTGGAAAATGAAGGTAGCACCTTCTTTTTGGCTGTCCCCTTTAAAATAAATAAAAAATAGTATAATATATATATATGGAAAAAACGATAAACAAAACCATCTTAATTGTTGAAGACGAAGAGGCTACTAGGAAAGTTATGGTATCAAAATTCAAACACGAAGGCTTCGAGGTTTTAGAAGCCAGTGATGGTGAGGCTGGGCTTAGTGTGGCTCAACAAGAAAAGCCTGATTTGATACTTTTGGACATAATTATGCCAAAAATGGACGGTATGACCTTTCTTAAAGAGCTGAGGAAAGATTCTTGGGGAAAGTCAGTACCAATAATTATTTTGACTAATTTAAGCGACGATAAGAACATTGCTGAGGCTATGGAGGGCGGAGTTTTTGATTTTTTGGTTAAATCATCCTGGGATATGCAGGACGTAGTTAAGCGAGCCAAGGAGAGACTGGGGATAAATTAATATAGCTGAGACAAAACAAAGATAGGGGTATTTGCTTAAATATTTTTTATATGCTAAAATATTATTGTATTTAACAGCCTTTCGGAGAGGCTTTTTAAGATACTAAAAAATAGCTAAATTTAGCAAAATATGTTCAAAAAATTAACAAATTATTTAAAAGAGAGTCGAGCAGAATTAAAAAAGGTTGTCTGGCCTTCCAAAAAAGAGACTAGAAATCATACTCTGTTAGTGATTGGCGTTACTTTAGCAACTGCAGCTTTTTTGGGTGCGGTGGATTTTATTTTTAACTATCTTTTGGAGTTAATAATTTAAAAACAAAAATATGCCAAAACAAGTATTAAAACAAGGCAAACGTTGGTATGTTATTCATACTTATTCTGGTTATGAAGAAAACGTCGCCAGAAGTCTAAGACAAAGAATTGAGTCTATGGATATGCAGGATAAGATTTTTGATATTTTAATACCAACGGAAACAAAAATTAAAATTAAGAACGGCAAAAGAAAAAATGTTAGAGAGAAAATTTTTCCCGGTTATATTCTGGTTAATATGATTGTTACTGACGATTCGTGGTACGTAGTCAGAAACACTCCCAGTGTTACTGGTTTTGTCGGATCGGGTACTACCCCCACACCAATTTCGGAAACAGAAGTTAAGGAATTACAAAGACGAATGGGCGTGGAAGAACCAAAATACAAAATTGATGTTTCTGAGGGTTCGCCGGTCAAAATTATCGACGGTCCGTTCAAAGATTTCGAAGGTAAAGTGGCTGAAGTTGATGAAGATAGAGGCAAGGTAAAAGTTCTGGTTATGATGTTTGGCAGAGAGACACCGGTTGAACTTGATTTTTTACAAATTAAGAAGATTTAGTGTGTAAGTTTTTAAGTATTAAGTTTAAAGTTGTGTAATAATTAAATAATGTAAGATAATGACGACCGGGTTAGAAAATTTAAAAATATATAAAATGTCTGCAGATGCTGAAATTGAAGTTTATAAACTAACAAAACAGTTTCCAAGTGATGAAAAATTCAGGAGCGTCGATCAGTTAAGAAGATCATCATCTTCAGTTGCTAATAACATTGCCGAATCATATAATAAGAGATCGACAAAAGAAAAAATTCATATTTTAAATGATATTGCTAAATGCGAAGCTGAGGAAACAAAAAGAAATTTATTACAATGTGCAAAGAAAGAATTTGCTGATGATGGAGAGATAAATAAGCTGGCTGAACAATATACCGAAATTTTAAAAGGCTTAAGCGGTTATATAAGGTTTTTAAAAAATACAAATAGTATTAACAAAAGAGTTAGATAATAAACTTATCTAACTTGCAAACTAATTAACTTAATAACTAGTAAATAAATCCCAAACTTGCGCTTCTCAAGTAAAGGATAATTAAAAAAATGGCAAAAGAATTAAAAACAGTTATCAAACTTCAGATAAAAGCTGGAGCCGCTAACCCAGCGCCACCAGTTGGTCCGGCTTTAGGTCAGCATGGTTTGAACATTCAGGAATTTTGTACCAAATTTAATGAGGCAACCAAAGAAAAGGCCGGAGACATTATTCCAGTTGAGATATCAGTTTTTACTGATCATACTTATAATTTTAAATTAAAAACTCCACCGGCTTCTGAACTTTTGAAAAAAGCAGCAAAAATCAGCAAAGGATCAGGCAACCCCTTGTCGGATAAAATTGGCAAAGTAACAAAAGCCCAGGTTAGAGAAATCGCTGAGAAAAAAATGCCGGATTTGAACGCTAAGGACATCGAAGGAGCAATGAAAATAATTGAAGGAACTGCCAGACAAATGGGTTTAGTAGTCGAGAAATAAAGATTAAAGAATAATGACTAATAATTAAATATTGAGGGACTTTGTCAATTTTGATAAAGGTTTGCACCTCATAAAAACAACATGACACAAGAAGAAAAAAACACGAAACCAGGAGAGGGATTTAACAAAAAATCAGTTTATACTCTTGAAGAGGCAATAAACTGGGTGAAGAAATTAAAAAAGGCCAAATTTGACGAAGCAATTGAAGTTCATTTGAAATTAGGTATCGACCCCAAGAAAGGCGACCAAATAATCAGGTCAACAGTTACTTTGCCGCACGGGACTGGCAAAACAAAAAAGATTGCAGCTTTCGTCATGCCTGACATGGAAAAGGAAGCTTCTTCAGCCGGGGCTGATATCGTTGGCGGCGAGGACTTAATTAATGAAATTAAGAAAACCGGTAAAATAAATTTTGAAGTAGCTGTCGCACAGCCGGAGATAATGCCTAAGTTGTCTGCGATTGCTAAAACTTTAGGCCAGAAAGGATTAATGCCTAATCCTAAAACCGGCACTGTTTCTCCGGATGTCAAAAAAGTTATTACCGAACTAAAAGCGGGTAGAGAAAGCTTTAAAAACGATGAAACCGCTAATGTGCATTTTACTGTCGGAAAACTTTCATACCCTGAGGAGAAAATAAAAGAAAATATTCAAACTTTTTTAGACGCTCTAAATAAAACTAGACCTAGCTCGCTCAAGGGCCAATTAATTAAAAATATGACTATTTGTTCAACCATGGGTCCAGGAATCAAAGTTAAAATATAAAAAAAGACGGCTTATTTAAAGCCGTTCTTTTTATTGCTGGGATTAATAAATTTTGATAAAATAAGATTACTAATATGGAAAAAAGACCATCCAAAGATCAATACTATTTAGACATAGCTAGGGAAGTTGCCAAAAGAAGCACCTGTCATCGTAATGCTTTTGGCGCTATTATTGTCAGGGGTGATCAGATAATTTCCACTGGTTATGTCGGAGCTCCTAGATCAACCAAAGATTGTTATGAACATGATTTTTGCTTGCGTGATAAATTGAACATACCCCATGGTCAGCGCTATGAACTTTGTCGTAGCGTTCATGCTGAGCAGAATGCTATTATTAATGCGGCTCGAGCCGGTGTCAGCTTGTTTGAAGGGGATATGTATATTTATGGCATGAGTAAAAAAACGAATTCAGCCATTGATGCCTTTCCCTGCTTTATTTGTAAGAAAATGGTAATTAATGCCGGTATCAAAAGAATTATTAGCTCAGCCAAAAATGATAAGATAAAAATTTTTGAAGTTGCCGACTGGATTCAAGAATGGCAAGCATCAGATATTATCGATGATAAGCATCAGTACGGCACTGATCAGAATAAATAATATGATTATTGGAATAACCGGCAAAATCGCTTCCGGCAAAGACACGGTAGCAAATTATTTGCAGGAAAAATTGAAAGGCGTCCGGCTGGGTTTTTCAGATGCCTTGGCTGAGACTTTAGCAATTTATGACTTGCCGGTCACCAGAGAAAATTTGCAAAAACTATCTACAATTTTACGCCAGAATTTTTCCGAAGATATTCTGGCCAAGGCCATGGCCAAGAAAGCCTCTGAATCAGGGGACAGAGCAGTGATTATCGACGGTGTTAGACGAAACACTGATATTGATAATTTTAAAAGTCAACCTGATTTTTATCTGATATTTGTGGAAACCAGCCTGGAAATTCGTTATCAGCGTTATATCCAGAGAGGCCGCGGGGCAGGAGACAAAGAAATGAGCTTGGCAGAATTTACAGATAAGGACAATGCTGAGAGTGAGAAGCAAATTGGCGGCCTCAAAGATCAAGCTCAATATGTCGTAGGCAATAACGGAACTCTTGAAGAGCTTTATCATCAACTTGAAAATATTATTAAAAAAATAAAAAAATGATTACGATTTACGAATTAATTACCAGACTGGTTTTGGCGGTTATTTTGGGTGGGGCAGTTGGTTGGGAAAGGCAGAAGGCTAAAAAACCGGCGGGTTTAAGAACTCACATTTTAGTTTCTCTTGGTTCAGCCGCATTTACTCTGGCTTCATTTCTAGCAGGGCCGGCTATCACAGGACAGACTATGGCAGTTTTGCGGACTGGGGCTATTGATCATACCAGAATTGCAGCCGGTATACTCATCGGAATTGGTTTTTTGGGAGCAGGCACAATTATTCGTTCTGGAGAAAACATCATCGGTCTGACCACTGCTGCCAGTATCTGGATTGTGGCAGCCATTGGCATGGCTTGCGGTTTTGGTTTGTATTCACTAGCGGTTATTACCGGGGTTTTGGTAATTTTAACTTTATTTGTTTTAGAAAAAATTGAAGAAAAATCTGAAATCAAAAAGATGTAAGTTATAAATTATTATTAATTTTAGTAAGATTTTAGATACCAGTTAATTTATTGAGAAATTAAAGAAATTTGTTTGGAGAAAAATTTGCATTAAAAAATGAATCAGAGAAATCCACTCCAGAAACACAAGAAAATCAATCAGAGAAGCAAACATTAAAATCATTAATTGAAAAAGCGATTAAAAGTGTTGTTGATTTTGTACCAAAAATTTTTAAAGATGATTTAGAAGACGAAATTAAATTACTTGAAAATTTTAAAAACCAACAAGAGAGTTTAATGGATATCGGACAGGAGGCCCATGCTTATTGCGCTATTGTTGCTGATGGGATATACAATAACGGGCTTAATCTGAAAAATAGATTAAGTGATAGTAATAATTCTTTATCTTTCAGACAATTCATATTACAGAGTGTTAAAAATGTGCTTAATATGAAAAACGCTTTTGAAAACAACAAAAAAGCAAGACAAACAATAAAAGATATAACAAAAGAGATAGCCCCCACCGAAAATTATTTTGAAGAAACATCCCCAGATGGTACCGTGATACAAAAAGCGAAATTTTTAGTAGAAGGAAAAGACAAAAAAATCAATGAAATAATTGAAAACAGAATTTATCAAGGGGAAGTAGGTAATAATTCAGCCTCGGAAATATTAATAGAATTACCAGATGGTAAAAACATTTGTTTAAACGATTTATTGCCAGGTTTAGTAAGAGCAAACCCAGGATCTTTATTTGTAAGGGAAGAATGTATTGATAATAATGATGATGGAGTAAAATATCGGATTTTAACACAGAATTTAAAAAATTATAAAGATACCGCGAATCGTTATTCAGGAGAGTTTTCTTGTCTCACTTATGTGCAGAAAGATGGAACAGTAAGTGGTTTAGTCAATTATGGAAATCTTGCTAAAAAGGGCGGTATTCTATCTTATTTGCATGAAAATGGTCATGCTTGGAAAGTTGTATATGACGTAATTAATTATGAAAAAAATTATGAAGAAATCTTGAAAATTATTAATATATATTCTTGGATTCTTACAACTTATAGAAAGGACTATGAGGAGGGAAAAATTGATAAAGAAGATTATATGCAGAAAATTGAATATTTTTTAGATAAACTAGATGCCGAAGAAATAGCAATTTATAGAAGGGACTCATTAGAAAATATTGAATTAAATGAAAATGAATTTATTGTACGGAATTTAATAAATAATCAAGATTATTTGGTTAAATCGCGACGACTTAAAGAGGCATTAGATCATTATGCACTACAAGAACGCAACGCCTGGGCGCATGCTATAAAGACTTTGCGTTTTTTAAGAAAAAAGGGGATTGATCTCGAACCAGAATTAAAAACACCCGAAGATTTTAAAGAGGTAGTGCAAGTATCATTAGAAACTTACCAACAAAGGCTAAAAAATGAAATAATAGCAACGGGATCAAGGTATCGAAAATTTACGACGAAATAATAATTCCTATCATTATTAAAATTAATCTCTGTTTTTTTATTTGCCAAATTATTAATAATTATTTAAAATATGATAAAGCAAATTTATAATATAGGAGGCGTTAATGGAGAAGCTAAACGGCGGCTGGATTGAACTGATAATAGGTCCGATGTTTTCTGGCAAGACAGAAGAGTTAATGATGCGTTTAAGGCGGGCGTTAATTGCCAAACAGCAAGTTTTGGTTTTTAAGCCAATAATTGACAATCGTTATTCAGTCAATAGTGTGACTTCGCATAACCAGCTGCAGTTTGAGGCTACACCGATTGCTACCGCTGGTCAAATTTTAGAACAAATCGCAAGCCTGAAAAGTAAGATTGATATCATCGGCATTGATGAAGCTCAGTTTTTTTCTGACGATTTGATTGGTGTTTGTGAAACGTTGGCTAATCAGGGCTACCGGGTAATTGTCAGTGGTCTAGACAGTGATTATCGCAAAGAACCGTTTGGCCCGATTCCCAGATTAGCCGTAATAGCTGAATTTGTTATTAAGAAACAGGCAATTTGTTTCAATTGCGGTGAGCTAGCCAGTTTTACCAAACGAATCAGTGGCGGTCAAGAGCAAGTGGAAGTTGGTGGTACAGAAAAATATCAGGCTTCATGCCGGCGCTGCTTTAATTTGGAAATCCCTCATTAATTGGGGGATTTTATTTTTGACTTGAATTATTCTATAACTTATGTAAGATGTAATCAGTTAAACAATTAAATCAAGGAGGTAGTTATGCCCAGAGGCAAACTAATCGTTCTTTACGGTATTAATAACCTTGGTAAAACAACTCAGGCCAAGCTGTTAGTCGAGAAACTGAATCAAAAAGGTTGCCAGGCCAAATATTTAAAATATCCTCTTTATAATTTGGAGCCATTCGGACCAATGATCAACGCATACATGCGGGAAGGTAACCCACTGAATTTATCTGCGAGAGAGTTTCAAATTATTCAGGTTCTTAACCGGACTCAATATCAGCCCACTTTAGAACTAGATCTTAGTAGTGGAAAAATTGTTGTGGCTGAGGATTATATTGGCACTGGTATTGCCTGGGGTATGGGTGCTGGAGTAGATAAGGGCTTTCTGGTACAAATTAATCAGCATTTACTCAAAGAAGATCTGGCTTTTTTATTTGAAGGCGAACGTTTCAGCGAGGCAATCGAAGCTGGGCATCACCATGAGCAGAATAATGAATTAACTGAAAGAACCCGTTTAGCTCATCAAGATCTCGGCTTGGAGCTTGGTTGGCTAAAAATTAACTCAAATCAGAGCAGAGAGGAAATTGCCGATCAGGTTTGGGATTTGGTCCAGATAATTTTATAACTTTTAAAATCCGTCAGAGTAAAATATAACGACGGATTTTTATTTTGACAAATAATTTAATTAGTGATAAGCTCAACTGAAATTGTATATAAAAATAACCATAAGAGGGAATTATGAAGGTCATTAAGGTTCGGAAAATGTATCTGGCAGCACAAATTCCTAGAAGGGCTAGCAACGGCGCTATTGGCTATGATGTTTATGCTGGTCGGGTATTAGATAAAGAAAGTAAAGAACCAGTCGCTGAACTGCCGTTTGTTCTAGAACCTGGAGAAAGCGTACTCATAGGGATTGGTGTTCAATTCGCTGTTCCTTGGCCAGTTCAATGCGAAGTCAGACCCAGAAGCGGCCTTGCTTCAAAAGACGACATTGAATTGTCAAACAGTCCCGGTACTATTGATCCGGATTTTCGCGGTGAGGCTGGTATTTTGCTTCGTAATCGTGGAAAAAAATCTTTCATTATCAAAAAAGACATGCGCGTTGCTCAATTAATTTTTTCAGAAGTTCAACTTCCGGTTTTAGCAGAAACTGATGAGCTGCCACCGACTAGGCGGGGAGAGGGAGGGTTTGGATCGACTGGTTTGATGAAAATCATTGAAGGTACTACTGATTTTGAATTAGCCATTAAACAACGAGACATTTTTTACATGAGAATCGCTGTAGCTGCTTCTGAGCGTTCAAATTGTGCTCGCGGTTGTCAGAAAGACGAGCAAGGTAAATATCAAAGGGATGACCAGGGTAGATTAATCGGCCAAACCCGTAAATTTGGTTGCGTCATTGTCAAAGATGATAATATCGTTTCCTATGGCTTTAATGCCCAAGCGCCCGGACAGCCTTTGTGTAGCGAGATTGGTTGTTTGCGAGAAGTAGAAGGAATTACTTCAGGCACTCGAATTGAAAGATGCCGGGCTGATCATGCGGAATGGATGGCCATACAGAAAATGCTCAAATCAGGCGTTGGTGCCTCTACTCAGGGTGCGACGATTTACGTCACTTCTGAACCTTGCGAAGTCTGCGCGAAAATTATTGTTGGTACGGGCATTGAGACTTTAGTAGTCTTTGAAGGAGTTTATCCTCAAAATGGCTTAGAAATTATTAGGTCAGCTGATATCGACATCCGTTACGTCAAGAAAGAAGATCTTTAAACTGGAAAAGGGTTTTTTATTAAACCCTTTTTTTATTTATTTATTTTTGCTAAACTATAATTAAAATAAGATTAAATGAATATGAAATTAGAGCCGATTATCGGACTGGAAATTCATATCCAGCTCAAAACCAATTCCAAGATGTTTTGTAGTTGCCCCAACAATGGGGAGACCAAACCTGCTAATACCACTATTTGTCCGATTTGTTTGGGGCATCCGGGGGTTTTGCCGGTAGTAAATAAGGGAGCTATTGACCAGGCTTTACTTTTGTCTTTGGCTCTAAATTTTAAAATTAATAAAGACAGCTACTTCGAGCGCAAAAATTATTTTTACCCAGACTCGCCAAAGGGTTATCAGATTTCTCAATTTGAAAAACCTTTAGCCGAAGACGGTTATTTATTAATTGATTTAGATAAAGGCGATAAGCGCATTGCTTTGGAGAGACTTCATCTAGAGGAAGATGCGGCCAAAAACTTTTTTCAAAAAAACGAAGTCATGGTTGATTATAATCGAGCCGGAACTCCACTTGCTGAAATAGTGACTAAACCAGTAATTAGCTCACCTCAAGAAGCTAAAATGTTTTTGCAGGAGTTGAGATTGCTCACCAGGTATTTGGGTGTTTCTGATGCTGATATGGAAAAAGGACATTTGCGTTGTGATGCTAACATCTCTCTTAAGCCGATAGTGGAAGAAAAATATTATCCCAAGACTGAAATTAAAAATTTAAATTCTTTCAAGGCTGTTGAGAAGGCTTTGGTCTATGAAATAAAAAGGCAAACCAAGTTATGGCAAGAAGGAAAAGCGCCTCAGTACCAATCAACCAGAGGTTGGGAGGAAAAAACCGGTATTACTGTCGAGCAGCGCAGTAAAGAGGGCTCGAGTGATTATCGCTATTTTCCAGAACCTGATTTACCACCGATAATTATTGATAAAGAGTATATTAAAGAAATAAAAAGTAATTTACGCGAACTACCTCATGATAAAAAACACCGTTTTGCTAAGGAATACGGTTTGAGTCTGGTGGATAGCGCGATCCTGGTAGAGAGTCGCGACCTCTCATATTATTTTGAAAAGGTGGTTAGCGAACTTCGGGCCTGGCTGCAGACCCTGGAAGGTGAGGGAACGGAAGAGGAAATTTGGGAGCAGGGCAAGAAAAAAGTAGTTAAACTGGCGTATGGTTGGTTGACTTCAGAACTTTTTAAACTAATGAATTCTGCTAATCAAAAAATTACAGAGATTAAAATTACCCCGGAGAATTTCGCCGAATTTATTACTATTGTTTATAAACGCTTGGTCAATAGTACGGCTGCTCAGATAGTTCTCAAAGAGATGTTTGAAACCGGCGGCGACCCGTCTCAGATTATTGAAGAAAAGGATTTAAAACAAACAAAAGATTCTCCTCAGGATCGTGAAAATTATTTAAAACCAATAATAGAAAAAATAATTAAACAGAATCCAGAGCTGGTTAATGAATACAGAAATGGAAAAACAACCTTACTTAAATACTTTGTCGGTCTAGTTATGAAAGAAACTAAAAGCAAGGCGGATCCTCAAATAGCAGAAAAAATGCTGGAAGTGCGACTAATGGAATAAACAAAGTTTAGAAAGACGAGACTTTTAACCTCGTTTTTTTATTTGAAATAAAAACCTGTTAATTTTGTATTACTAGATGAAGACAAAAATAAAAGGTCGTTATTAATTAATCTAAATTGCTTTTTTAAGGCTAAATTTAGGCAAAAGGAGAATATTTCTATGAAAAAATTAATTTTAGCAAGTTTTGTTGCTTTAATGGCATTAACTATTGCAGTCCCTGCAATGGCTGCTGAAAACACTGCTGATGTACCTTTAAACCAGGGTCAGCAACTAAAGCAACTGACTAATGTCGAGGTTGTTTATACAGAAACTGGTGTTGATGTAAATATTACTATTGACGAAGGTCCAATTTGGCCAACAATCCACCTGGCAGAAATTTATGCTAATGAATTATCTGGCAGAAGTAAAAGTGCTAAAGATAGAATAAATTTAAGTTTCAGTACTATTACTAACGGATTTGCTATCCACTTTGATGGGACTTCGGAAAAATGGGTTGAAAAAATTCAAAAGAATTTTTCTCAAGGAACTTATCCAGCAAGACTAATGTTTCCCTTCTCAACTTTCTTGTCAAACCACGGCATTGACAAAATGTAAATCAAAAAAAACTAAATAGTACCTAGCTACCATAGCTAGGTGCTATTTAGTTTGACAAAAAATTAGTTAATTATTAAGATATAACGACTAATAAAAAGTACATTAAAATCAGAGGTGAAAAATGGCATTCCAAGAAATGGATATCCGCCTGGGCGGATTTAATGTTGATTATGACGTGCTTATGGCAATTATTAAAGGAGACATCAAACCAGAGGACGCTGTCTTAACGCCTGAATCTATTGCGGCAGCATATGCCAGAGTCAGTCGGAGTAACAAGCCTTTGCATGAATTAAGGCAAGAAGCAGTGACTGATATTGCGGCTACCAGAAAATCAATTGAAAAAATTGATCATGGTATGGGGCATAAATCAATCGCTGACCATGTCTATTTTAATTTGGACTTGAATTTTATCAGTCGCTTGGCTGTAGAGCTAGTGGAAAGGCATCGCTTGGCTGGCTATACCGAGAGGTCACAAAGATTTGTTCTGTTCAAGGATGATTTCCTGATTCCGCCAGAAATAAAATCAATTGGTTTGGCTAATGAATTTATCAAATTGTATAAATTCATGTTTCAAACCTACCATGAGATTTTCACAGTTCTTAGACAATATGTTTTAGAAAAAAATTCAATCACTGACCCGTCAAAATTATCAGAAGCTCGGTTAACCAGCCTGGAAAATCTAGCCAAAGAAGATGCGCGTTATGTAATTGGATTGGCAGTTCAGACTAGTTTTGGCTCAAGTTTCAATGGGCAGGAAATTGAATTGGTAATCAGGCACTTATTGTCTGATTCTTTGCAAGAAGGCCAAACTATCGGCAGTAGTTTCAAAAAATTAGTCCAGCCAATCGCGCCATCGCTGGTTAAATACTGTGAGCCAGTGGAATTTTTCAAAAATTTACCAGCAATTATCCGATCAATCGGCGCCAGATATCAGGGACGGATGATTGGATCAAGGTCTTATCAAAGAATCAACTCCTTTTGGTCGAGTAAAGAGCCAGATGATGTGGTTGTTGCCGCTATCCTTTGCGAAGGCAATGTTGGCAGTCTGAACGACTGTTATAAATTGGCTCAGACTATGCCGGTTTTAGAGAAAAGTGCTATTATTCTGAAAGTTTTGCAAGAGAGGACAATCCATGATAATGTCACTAGGCACTTTGAGATGGCTGAATTCACCTTTGATACAATTGGCTCGGCCTCGCTCTATGCCCAGCTGAAGCGCCATCGGATCACAACTCAGATTCCCGGAGATTATGTTTTGGATTATGGGATTACTACTCCACAGAGTTTCATTGATTGTAATTTAACCGACAAGCTTGTCCAGGTAGTTGAAGCTGCCGAAGGGTTGTATAAAGTTATTTTAGCCAAAACCGGTAATCAGTTTTTAGCAACTTATGCCTTGACTAATGCTCATCGTCGCAGGATCCTTGTCAAAATGAATTTACGCGAGGCGTATCATTATGCCAAAGAGCGCTGTGCTTCATTTGCCCAATGGGATATACAAGAAACAGCAAATCAGATGATGGCGCTGGTTTTGAGTAAAGCGCCGATTTCTGGACAACTGATGTGTGGCAAGGATTGCTATGACTCTGTCAAAGCTGAACGTTATCAATAAAAAACACCCTGAACCATTAAGGTTCAGGGTGTTATAATTATAATAAATTATTTGGTATCTTTTATGGTTAGAGCCGGCCAAAGAGCTAATAGCAGAACCAGCGAGAGGAAGAGAAATATGATTTGAATATTAAATATTTGAAGGATAAGATATGATATGAAAGCGCCGATTAGCCAGCCAGCCGGGTTTAGGTCTCTGAAAACATTAATAATATCCATATCTTTGCCGTCAACTTTTTTAAAGAAATAAGTTTCTTGCATTGCTTCTACTAAGGAAGCGCCGGTTCTGCTGACAAATAGAATTATCGCCCAGATTATAATGCTGGTGGTGTTGGTTATGAAAACAGCGGTAACCGCCATAAGCATAATTCCTATTCCTAACGTCATTATTTCTTTTTCACCCCAGAATTTATCAGCTGCGTTGCCTGCCGGCATCTCAAAAAGGACAAAGGGTAGTAGCATGACGGTAAAAACTATGCCTAAAGCCGACCAGCTAAATCCAAAATTTTCATGCAGATAAATTGGTATATAAAGAACCATTATACAATAAAAAAGTCTTAAAACAAGACTAATAGTAAATATTTTTAACAAATTTTTGTTTTTTTTAAGAATATTTATAATATTTTTAAATTTTCGGTTGTAATAAATTTTATGATCAGCTAGGGCTGCTTTATTAAGATAAAGAATAAATAAAACGAAAAGTAATATTACACCAGCTACTAGGAATATTCTTTGGTAATTATCAACATCAATTATTTGTCCCATAATAAGGGGTGAGATAACCCAGGCCATGTTCATCATGGTTAAAAATCTGGTTCTAATTCTGCCCGTGTAATTGTCTGTTGATATGTTTTCTAAGGCAATATCCAGATTTATAAGCAGCAGCGTTAAGGTAATGTATTGAATAATAAAGAAAAACAAGATAGGAAAGATATTTTGACTAACTCCCAAAAGCAGCAGACTGGCAATAGTCAGTAGTAACAAAAAAATCATAGTCCTTAGATTGTTGAATTTTCTAATTACTTTGGGATAAAAAAGGATTGACAATAAAAGCAAACCGTTAGTAGAAGCGATAAACAAGCCGACATTATTAACGCCGATATACTGGGCAATGAACGATGACATTATGTAAGTCGGTAGGGCAGTGGCTAAGGCGAAGAAAAATCCCAGGAAATATATTATTTTGAATGTCTTATCTTTTTTCATAGGTAATAATTTTTTATATTTTACCTTATTTTTAGGAATATTCCAAGCTTTTTTTGATTACTCAAGCAACACCGCAGCAGCGATGACAGTGGTCCAAAGACCTTCTTTATTACCCTCGGCTGATTGGGTAATATTGGTTGTTTTGAAGATATGGCCGCTGGTTTTATAAATTTCTTCGCGCTCGTTCCAAGCTGTTTCCGGATCAAATTTAATGCCTAGAGTGGTGGCCAGCATGGTAGTAGCCAAGTCCTCAGCATATTCACCGGCTTTTTTGGCTACCTCGCCGTAAGGATGATGTTCGGACAAATAACCATAATGCGTACGATCTTTTGGCACTGCTAAACCTATAGAAGCGGCGATTAAACGATTAGGCTCGTTGGTTTCATTTCGGGCCATAACACAGAAAGTGATTTGACCGGGTTGTAGCAGTTTAACGCCTTTTTCTTTGGAGATAATCTGACAATGAGGTGGTAAGATGCTTGAGACGCTGACTAAATTACAAGGCGCGATTCCGGCATCTCTTAATGCAGCTTCAAATGAGGCGAGCTTGTCTTTGTGGACGCCGACGCCCTTGGTGAAAAAAATTTTTGTTGGTAGCATATTTTTATTTATTTTTTATAACCATTCGGCTTCGCTCATGGCGAACTAAAAAGTAACAAAAAGTTTTGGAGATGAATAATTCGCTGATATCTTTCCCATCATAAGTTCTTTTAGGCTGCTCAAAATTCACCCCTAAACCCCTAATCCCACTTGTTACGGTTAGAGGTTTGAATTTAATTTTTTAAATATTTATTAAGTAATAATTTAGCTTTTTTTTGATTTTTAATCCATTTAATTCTTTTATCACGTTTAAACCAGGTCAGCTGTCGTTTAGCAAATTGGTGAATGGCGATGGCTAGTTTATTAAACATTTCATCATAACTAATCTTTTTTTGAAGATAGTATGCCAGCCATTTATATTCTAGACCAAAATTTTCCAAACGTTTCCAGGAAATGCCTTGCCTTTTCAATTTTTTAACTTCTTCAAGCATGCCTTCTTTTTCTAATCTTTGTTTAAGCCGTTTATCAATCTTTTGGTCTATAATATCCTTAGAATATTTTATTCCGATAATTAGACAATCATATTTCGCTAATTGTGAATCGCGAGTCACGGTTTGCGTGGACCGAGCTTTTTCAATGGCTCTTATCAGGCGCCTTTTATTTTTAATATCAGATTCATTAAGCTCGATCTTATATTTCTTAGCGATTGTTTGAAGTTGTTTAAGGGTTTTTTCTTCAAGTTCAGCGCGTAGCTTTTTATTAGGTTTGGCATCGGGCAAAATATAACCATCAATTATCGCTTGCAGATATAAGCCGGTGCCGCCAACCAAAAAAGGCGTTTTACCGCGTCTGATAATATCATCTATCGCTTGATAGGCCAGCTTTTGGTATTTAGCCAAAGTAAATTGTGATTTGGGAGAGGCAACGTCGATTAAATGATAGGGGATTTTGCCATAGTCTTTTAGATCTTTGCCAGTGCCGATATCCATGCCTTGGTAAACCTGACGGGAATCGGCTGAAATTATTTCACCATTAAATTTTTTGGCTAGCGCTACTGCCAGTTTAGTTTTACCACAGGCTGTGGGGCCAAGAATAACAATTAATTTATTTTTTTTGACTCGCTGGTGATTTTTTCTTGGCATAATTTTTTGAGGTTTTAGTTTTTTGCAGCTGTCCGGCTAACGTACCTCCTTTAGGCGAACTTTTTCTTTTTAATCTTATTTCTTCTCTTTTTTCGCTTTTAGTTTTTATTGGCATATTTTTCCTTCCAGGCCAAAATCTTGGACTTTGGTTATTTGTACCCAGCACCATGTTCCAGGTGTTAGATTTATTTTAACAAATTTTCCTGTTAATGAGGAGAGATTTGACTTAAATTTAACGGTTTTAAAAGTTTTAGTTTTTCCATAATAAAAATTATTTTTTTTACTTTCCACTAATACCTCTAAAGTTTTTCCAATCAATCTTTTGTTATTAACCAAGGCTGTTTTTTTTAAAATTTGATTTAAAACTTTTTCACGACGCTTTTTTTCAGTTTTGGAGACATTATCTTTTAGATTATAAGCAGTGGTTTGGGGGCGAGGGGAGTATTGAGCTATATAGGCCATGTCGAATTTGATTTCCCTGAATAATTTAGCAGTATTGGCAAATTGTTTTTTAGTCTCACCGGGAAAGCCGACAATAACATCAGTTGAAAGTGACATATCTGGAATATTTTTTCGAACTTTTTTAATTAATTTAATATAATGCTCGCGAGTGTACTTGCGATTCATTTTTTTGAGAATCAAATTATCGCCGGCTTGAACAGGTAAATGTAGGTAATTGCATATATTTTTATTGTTAGCCATTACTTTAATAAGATCATTGTTTAAATCTTTGGGATGGGAAGTGGCAAAGCGCAGCCAGAAATCACCAGGTAGCTTGGCAATTTTAGACAGCAGCTCAGCGAACGTTTGCTTAGTTTTTAGATCGTGACCATAACTGTTGACATTTTGTCCAAGCAAAGTTATTTCTTTGTAACCCTGTTTAATTAAGTCGCGGCATTCTTTGATAATTTCTGTAGCTGGCCTTGATTTTTCCCGACCACGGACATAGGGGACCACACAATAAGTGCAAAAATTATTACAGCCGGTTGAAATCGGGACATAAGCTTGAAAGGAAGTTTGATAAACTGGATGTATTTGAAAATAATTTTTAACTGCCAGCGCTGAGCCGTTTTTTTTCAACAAAGCTGGCAGTTTAGCCATTTGGGCAGTGGTGAAAAACAAATCAAAAATTTCCGACATTTTTTCTTTGTCTTTTTCTAAAACGCAGCCGGTCAAAGCAGTAAGTAGGGGACGGTGCTTTTTAATTTTTTGCCAGACTTTGTATTTGCCGTAGATCCGATCAACTGCGCTTTGTCTGACTGAACAAGCTAGAGTGATTATCAGATCAGCTTTTAATTCATTTTTAGTTTCCTGGTAGCCGGCCTTGTTTAAAATAGCTGCTATTCTTTCCGCATCAGACTTGTTCATCTGACAGCCCAGCACCCAAAGGTAGTATTTTTTCTTCATAATATCAGAATTATAACAAAATTTAAAAAATAAAAAAACCTGCATAATTGCAGGCTTTTTTATTTATATTATTTTGATAATTATGAATTTTCGTTGGAATTATTACCTTGTCTGTTTCTGATCGCATCGCGTAAATCTTTATCTTCCTGAACGGGATTTACTGAGGAATCAGTTGTGCCTTGCTGTTGAATGTCGTCTTTGACGTTATCTACTGCACGGTCAAGTCTGGTAGGTTCGCCTGGAGTTTCTGGATTATTGTATCGGTTTTCGATATTCTGTAAAAGCGGTTTGGTCAGAGGATCTTCAATTTGTCTGACGCGTTCTAAATATTTGACTCTGTGTTCGTCATTTTTGAAAGCATTAATAGCGTCATCGATTTTTTGAACCTTATCTGTTTTGGCTGCCTGAATCAGGCTGTTCAAGCCGCTAGGCAGATTGCCAGCCTCTTCTAGTTGACCCAGTACTTCCAGCTGGATCAAAGGATCGCCGCTGGAACCGTAAAGATATTCTTTAAATCTCTCGGTTCTGGCTTCCGGATCCAAGTTTTCCCAAGCAGCATAGAATCTATGAGTTGTTAATTCTTCGGCTTGTTGGACAATACTCTTGAAATCGCCTCGTGAATTCTCATCAATCAGACTCAATAATTCTAAGCCTTTCATGTAGCGAAAATCACTACCATCACGGTTTTCAACAGCATTAGCTATTCGTTCGGGGATTCTTTCTGGTAGTTCGGAATTGGTTAGAATTTCGCCAAAAGATTTGATTGTTTCTTCGTTAATTTTTTCTAGCAGTTGAAGTTTTTCGGGTTCTAGATTGCCCTTCATTTTGTCAATAACAGTTTGGTGCTTGGATATGGCGTCTACGTATTTGTCAAGAAAATGACTGACAGTTGAACTGGTATTGGCCTTGTCGTGAAAATTTTCAGTTAAGGTTTCAACTTTTTTCATGTTCTTTTCGTACTTGGCTAGAGCCTTTTCGTATTTTTGCTGAAACTGAGTGTCTTCAGGATTTTCAGCTAAATACTTTTCAGCCTCTAATAAGTTTTGACTGGCATGATCCAGCTTCATCTCGGCCTTTTTAACCGGGTTGAAAGTCAGGCCATACTGTAAGTTGTAGGCCAAATTTCTCAGCCAACCGATCAGACCACTACTTGGTTCGGGAACGCCTAAATCAGTAGCAGTTACAATTTCATCTAGAGTGACATCAGCATTGGCCGTTGTCTGTGCTTTGACAGCAGTTTGAGGGACGAAAATTAAAACACCCACGAACGCTGTTAAAATTAAAAATTTCTTCATTTTTATATCTGATTAATTATTATTAATTTATAAGATAGTTATTTGCAGCAAATCCATTCCTCAGCTCCATAGCGTTTTCCTAAAGAAGTCATCTCACCACAATCGGTATCAGCAAAGAATGTACCTCCTTGGCTGGTGCAATCATTTGACATAATAATACCTTCGGGTAAGGTACTGTTTGCTATTGGCGAATTAAAATCAATATTGTTGATAATAAAATCTAAATCTTCAAAAGCATCCTGAGTTGTATAATATAAATCTATCCCACTGGCAATATCATCAATGTTAATGTTTGGAGAATAAGGCTGATTATATTCTGGTAATTGGACTTGGAAACTAATAACTGGATAATCTTCTATACCGGTTTCTATTAAGACTGTTTTAAAGAAGTAATAAGTATCTGAACCACCAATATCTTTTGTTGAAATGTAGAGAGTCACCATTGGTTTACCATTTAATGCACCTTCAAAGCAACGAACTGAACCGCTGTCATTATCGACATTAAAGTCATCACAATAATTAGTTAAGTCCATGCTGACAGGATGACCTAAAACTTCATCAGCTTTTCCATAAAGAGAAATTGATAAGAAAGTTTGTGGAACGCTCAGCCCGCCATCAACTATTGTTGCGGGCAATTCATAATTATTCGGGAAGGTTAAGCTTACTGTTGTGTCTTTAAAATACATTTTAGGATTATCTGATAAGTTTTCAGTTTCAGAAGTAGCAGTTGTTAAAAGTTCTGTAATTTTATTTTGTAAAGAGTTGATCTGTTGTTGTAAAGTTGTTTTTTTACTCTCTAAATCGTCTTTAGCTTTTTTTACCATGGCATTTTGCCATAAATAAACACCGCCCCCAATAATTATTGCAGTAATAATGATCACGATAATAATTGGTAAAATCGAAGGCGATTTTGAGTCAGTATTGGCTGTTTGTTGATTCTCCATAAAAAATAAATTATTTCTTTAAGTTATATTAGTAATACAATTATGTTTTTTATTTATTTCAAATAAAAAAATTTTAGATTTTGGCTAAAATTTAGGATTTTTATCTTATTTCTCAAAATTTTAATTTTTATTTCTTATTTTATATTTTTATTATATCAAATTAACAAATATTTGTCAATAGAAAAACCCAACAAATTGTTGGGTTGGTTAAATAGCTTTCGGTTTTTTACTCCTGGTAGTGATTGGATACTCAATCAATTGCTACTTGATAATAGTATTATAATATTTATAATAGAGAAGATTTCCCCGAAGCTTGCTTCGTGGGGCGAACATGGGTAAGATATACTTACCATGTCACAACCAATTAAGAAATCTCATAACGTTTCTCAACTTTTATATCACCTTGTCTGTCCA
>Ga0210057_1001131_pt1 | contig 41312 bp, 44 predicted proteins | sample CryGeyCG2114_010_2_FD_183968 | JGI IMG/M metagenome (GOLD analysis project Ga0210057, IMG submission 183968) | Groundwater microbial communities from aquifer - Crystal Geyser CG10_big_fil_rev_8/21/14_0.10 (SPAdes) (version 2) | ecosystem: Environmental > Aquatic > Deep subsurface > Groundwater ... | reverse complement strand
GAATTATGGAGAATGAGGTACAATCATTTCAGACCACATACGAGTTTAAAGAATAAAGTTCCTGATGATATTTATAATGATTTTAGATTATTATTTTAACCTACGACATATGTCAGGTGGGAGCACAATTAAAACACTTACCACAACATTTTTAAACCAAAAATCAGTTTCTTTTATTATTGTGCAGTTGTTAAAGTCACCTATTAAACATACTTACTAAAAAGAATGCATATTCTACAACCAAAACACTCCAAGCTTAGTGCAAAAGAGACCGAAGAACTCTTAACAAAATTGAATATTTCTAAAGCACAATTACCTAAAATATTAATAAGTGATGAATCATTACCCGACGATTGCCAAATTGGTGACCTTATAAAAATAGAAAGAAAAACAGAGGGAAAATTAAATATTTATTATCGAGTTGTTGTCTAAAATGAGAAACAAAAAACATTTAATTGTTCAAAAATATTTAGAAAATCACTCACTAGTTGAATCAAACATTACTTCTTTTAACGACTTTCTTGAAAATAGAATGCAAGATATTGTAGATGAAATTTCCCAAAATATAAATAATGAAGATTTTGAAATTAAATTAGGAAAAATAAAAGTAGGTACACCTGAAATTATCGAAGCTGATGGAAGTTCTGCAAAAATAATGCCCTCTGAAGCAAGATTAAGAAACTTAACTTATTCTGCACCAATCTCAATGGAAATTATGGTTAAAAAAGACGAACAAGTTGATTCAGAAGTTGTAGAGATAGGAAAAATTCCAATAATGGTAAAAAGTAAATTCTGTAATACAAACGGAATGTCAAGCGAAGAATTAATTGAAAATTACAACGACCCCTTAGACACAGGAGGATATTTCATAATTAATGGAAACGAGCGAGTTATGGTTATGGCAGAAGACTTAGCAGAAAATCAACCATTTATCGAAGAGAATTCAAAAAAAGAATTAATTTTAAGATTATTTTCATTAAAGGGAACTTACAGAATTCCAACAACAGTTCATGCAAACAAAGAAGGAATTTTCGAAATTTCTTTCAGTAGATTCAGAGACATTCCAGCAATAGTAATTCTTAAAGCATTAGGTTTAACAAAAGAATCTGACATTGCAAAATACATTGGAAAAGAAACTGATAGTGTTATTGTTAATTTATACGAATTTGTAAACCTCGCAACAACAGAAGATGCAATGATGCACATCGCAGAAATTGTAAATTTGCAAGGAACAAAAAAAGAAATTTTAGATAGAGTAAAACAAAGAATAGATTCATATTTATTTCCCCATATCGGAAGTAAAAAAGAAGACAGAATAAAAAAAGCAGTTACTTTATGTAAATTCATAAAACAATTTTTAATTGCAAAAGAAAATCCAAAATTAAGAACAGACAAAGATCATTATGCAAATAAAAGAGTTAGACTTTCTGGAGATTTACTTTCAAGTTTATTCAGAGTTAACTTAGGAATTTTATTAAGAGATATTCAATATTCTTTACAAAAATCAAGCAAAAGAAAAAAATTCTTCTCAATAAAAACTATTGCTAAATCTACTTTATTTTCTCACAGAGTTGAATCAGCAATTGCAACAGGTTCGTGGACAGGAGAACGTTCAGGTGTAACACAAAACATGAGCAAGACAAATTATTTAGATACAATTTCGCAATTACAAAGAGTTGCTAGTATGCTTCCAAGTGACCAAGAAAATTTCAAAGCAAGAGCAGTTCATCCAACTCATTATGGAAAATTCTGTCCAGTAGAAACACCAGAAGGAACTGAAATTGGTTTAAGAAAAAATTTAGCAATCTTATCGAGAATTTCTACAACTGTTGATTTAGACGAAGACAATTTCTTAAAAGAATTAGAATCAGAAGGATTAGATAAAGAAAGTGTAGAAGGTATAGATGTTTTCTTTAATGGAAGATATATTGGTAATATAAAAAATCCAGAAAATTTTGTTAAAGGAATAAAAGAAAAAAGAAGAGATGGAAAATTACCTTTACAAATGAATATTCGACATGATGAAGGTTTTGAAATTATAACAATTTCAACAGAACCTGGAAGAGCATTAAGACCTGTAATTATCACTGATAATGGAGTTCCAAGATTAAAACATGAACATATGATTCAACTTGAACAAGGAGAAATAAATTGGAACGAATTGATTGAACAAAAAATTATAGAATATCTTGATACTGCTGAAGAAGAAAATGCATTGGTTGCAATAATCCCTGAAGAATTAACTCCAGAACATACACACTTAGAAATAGACCAAATGGATTTAATGGGTGTTGTAACAAGTCTTGTTCCATACGGAAATCACGACCAGAGTGCGAGACTTATGAGAGGAAGTAAAACTTTCAAACAGTCTCTTGGAATTTATGCTGCAAACTATTTATGTAGATTAGACACAGATGTAAGTATTTTACAATATCCTCAAAAACCAATTGTAAGAAGTTTTGTATACGATACTTTAAACACTTATCCAGCTGGACAAAATTTAATCGTCGCTATTATGAGTTATGAAGGTTACAATATGGAAGATGCATTAGTATTCAATAAAGGAAGTTTACAAAGAGGAGTTGGAAGAAGTTTTTATTTCAGACCATATTCAACAGTAGAAATGAATTATGCAGGTGGACTTAAAGATAATATAGAAATTCCAGATAAAGACACAACAGGATACAAATTAGAATCAAGCTATAGATATTTAGAAAACGACGGAGTTATTTATCCTGAAGCAGAAATTAAAGAAGGAGAAGTATTAATTGGAAAAGTTTCTCCGCCAAAATTCTTAAGTGAAGCTAGAGAGATTTCAGTTCGAACAAAAAAAGAAGCAAGCATTGTAATGAGACAAGAAGAAAAAGGAACTATCGACGCTGTATTTATTACTAAAGATAAAGAAGGAAATAAAATTGTTCAAGTTAGAACAAGAGACCAGAGAATTCCAGAACTTGGTGACAAATATGCAACATCACACGGACAGAAAGGAGTAATTGGTGCAATAATTTCTGAAGAAGATATGCCTTTCACTGCAAGCGGAATCAAACCAGATGTAATATTCAATCCACATGGACTTCCAAGTCGTATGACTGTCGGATATTTATTAGAATTATTAGCAGGAAAAGTTGGTTGTCTTCGAGGAGAAATGATTGATGGAACACCTTTCTTAGGTGAAAGTAAAAAAGAACTTGAAGAACAATTACAAGATTTAGGTTTTAGATACGATGGAAAAGAAACAATGTTCAACGGAGTAACAGGAAAAAGAATGACTTCAAAAATTTTCGTAGGAAATCTTTATTACCTTAAACTAAAATATATGGTAGGAAATAAACTTCACGGAAGAGCATCAGGAAAAGTTGCATTATTAACTCGTCAACCAGTTGAAGGTAGAGCAAGAGGTGGAGCATTAAGATTAGGAGAAATGGAACAGCAAGCATTAGTTGCTCACGGAGCTTCTCTATTATTAAAAGAAAGATACGACTCAGATAAAGTTAAACTTCACATTTGTACAAAATGCGGGGCAATTGCAATTGAGGATAATATAAGAAACAGAATTGTCTGTCCTATTTGTTCATCAGAAGAAGTTGAACCTGTCGAAGTTTCATATGCATTCAAATTATTACTTGAAGAACTTCAAGGACTTCACATCCAAACTAAATTTACTTTGAAAAACAAATACGAATAAAATGAAAAATCCACAAAATGCATTTTTAAAAGAAGCACATAAACTTAAAATAAATGGTGCAACATATGATCAATATGGATTTTTAGAATTATTTGCAGAAGAATTAGTTGAAGAATCACAATCAAACCAAAAAATTATATATGTAGATAAAAAAGGAAAAGCTACAATCTCTTTAGATTATTTTATTCCTTTCTATGTAAATTCTTTTGGAGAAACATCAAGAAAAATGGAGGAAGTGTATAAAAAATAAAATGATACCAAATAAACCCGTTAAAAAATGTGTATCGAAAATTAATTTTTCATTAATTAGCCCAGAACAAATTAAAAAATTAGCAGCTGCAAAAATAGTTACACCAGAACTTTATGATATTGATGGTTATCCTGTCGACGGTGGTTTAATGGATTTAAGATTAGGTGCAATAGACCCAGGAGTTAAATGTAGAACTTGTGGTGGAAGATTAAAAGAATGTTTAGGACACCCAGGTAAAATAGATTTAGCAAGATCAGTAATGCATTTGAAATACATTCCATTAATTGAAATGGGATTAAGATGTTTCTGTCATAGTTGTGGAAAATTATTATTGTCTGACAAAGATTTAGAAAAATATTCTATGAGTGAAAGAGCAAAAAAAGCAAAAGATGGAAAAAAATGTCCTCATTGTAATAATGTTTGTGAAAAAGTTAAATTAGACAAACCGACAAATTTCTATATTGGTAAAAAAAGATTATTCCCAACAGTTGTAAGAGAAATTTTAGTTAATATTAAAGATGAAGATTTAAAGAAAATTGGTGTTGACCCAAAAAGTGCAAGACCTGAATGGGCAGTATTAACTTCTTTATTAGTTCCGTCGGTAACAATTCGTCCGAGTATTATTTTAGAATCAGGTGAAAGAAGTGAAGATGATTTAACTCATAAACTTTCAGATATAATTAGAGCTAATCAAAGACTTTGGGAAAATTTAAATGCAGGTGCTCCAGAAGTTATTATTGAAGATTTATGGGATTTATTACAGTTCCATATTACAACATTCTTTGATAACACTGTTGCTAGAATTCCTCCAGCAAGACATAGAAGTGGACAACCTTTGAAAACAATCACAGAAAGAATTAAAGGTAAAGAAGGAAGAATTAGAAAAAACCTTGCAGGTAAAAGAGTAAATTATTCTGGAAGAACTGTAATTTCTCCAGACCCATTAATAGAAATTAACGAAGTTGGAATTCCTTATGAAATCGCAACAGTTGTAACAGTAGCTGAAACAGTAAATGATTTTAACATAGAAAAATTAAAAGATTTAATTCTTAAAGGAAGCGATTATCCTGGAGCAAATTATATTATAAGGCCTGACGGAAGAAGAAAAAAAATAACAGATGAATTAAAAGAAGAAATAATTTCAGAACTTACACCAGGTTACAAAGTTGAAAGACATTTACAAGACGGAGATGTTGTATTATTCAACAGACATCCATCATTACATAGAGCTTCATTAATGGCACACTTTGCAAGAATACTTCCTGGAAGAACATTCAGATTACATCCAGCCGCAGCAGCACCATATGGTGCAGATTTCGATGGTGATGAAATGAATATTCACTCTCCACAAACAGAAGAAGCAAGAGCAGAAGCAAAAATATTATTAGATATAAAAGCAAATTTAATTTCTCCAAAAAATAATACAAATTTTATTGGTTGTGTTAAAGATACTATAACTGGAAACTATTTATTGGGAAAAGACACTTTCACAAAAGAAGATGCAAATCAATTATTATATAGTTCAGGAATAGACGAAAAAATCTCAAAGAAAACTATTTCAGGATTAGATTTATTTTCATTAATTTTACCAAAAATAAATTTTTCAAATGATTCAATTAAAATAAAAGATGGAAAAATAATCGAAGGTCAAATTGACAAAACTACATTTAGTAAAGAAAGTGGTGCTTTAATTAAAGAATTAGATAAAGTAGTTGGAAGAAGAGAAACATTCGAGATAATTAAGAAAGCATTTATTTTAGCAAATAACTACATTACAAAAAGAGGAATAACAATTTCTGTAAATGATTTAGATATCGATGATAAAGTAATCAAAATGGGAGAAGATATAATTGAAAAAGCTAAAGAAAAAACAAATTCTATAATTGAAGAATATAATAATAAAACTCTTGAAATTATTCCTGGAAAAACTCTTGAAGAATCTAGAGAAATTAAAATACTTCAAACATTAAATGAAGTTAGAACAAAAATCGGTGCAATTGTTAAGAAAGAATTCTCTCCATTAAATCCTGTAAGTCATATGATTAATGCAGGTGGTGGAGGAAACATTTTGAATATTACTCAGATGTCTTGTTGTGTTGGACAGCAGGCTTTTACAGGAGGTAGAGTTGATATTGGTTATAATGACAGAACTTTATCATTTTTCAAAAAAGGAGATTTATCTGCAAATGCAAGAGGATTCATTAACAATCCACTTATCAAAGGATTAAGACCTGATGAATTTTTCTTCCAAGGCATGACAGGTAGAGATTCACTTATGGACACTGCACTTAGAACTCCAAAATCAGGATACTTGTATAGAAGATTAGCTAATGCACTTCAAGATTTAAGAGTAGAGTATGATAAAACAGTAAGAGACAGTAATAATAATATTATCCAATTTGTATATGGTGTCGACGGAAAAGATGTTTCAAAGTTGCACCTCGACGGAGATATTGATCCTGGAGAGGCAATAGGAATTGTAACAGCCCAATCATTCGGAGAATCTTCAACACAGATGGTTCTTAGTACTTTCCATATGGCAGGAGTTGCAGAAATGCAAGTTACAACAGGTTTACCAAGAATTATTGAAATTTTTGATGCAAGAAAAAAACCTTCTTCTCCAAAAATGGAAATTTATTTGAAAAAAGAATTCGACAATGAAAAAGATGCAAAATTACTTTCTGAAAAAATTAAAGAAGTAACATTAAAAGAAATTTCCTCAGAAATAAGTTTAGATTTTAGTAATAAAGATATCGAAATTATGCTTGATAAAAAAGGATTAAGACAAACTCATACTTCAACTAAAAAAGTAGTTGAAAGATTAAATGAATTAGGATTCAATGTAAAAGAAAAAGAAGATTCAATAAAATTAAATGCTTCAGAATATAGTTTCAAAGAAATTTACAAACTTAAAGAAAAATTAAAGAACACAATTATTTCAGGAATCAAAGGAGTTTCACAAATTCTAATTGTAAAGAAAGATAAAAATTATATTATTATGACTCTTGGAACAAATTTAAAAGACATACTTAAATTAAAAGAAGTCGACAAAGAAAAGACAATTTCAAATGATTTACATGAAATGGCAATTGTTTTCGGAATTGAAGTAGCTAAACAATTAATTATAAATGAAATTAATGATGTAATAAAATCTCAAGGTATTAGTATAGATTTCAGACATTTAGAATTAATCTCCGACGCTATGACAAGTACTGGTGTTGTTAAAGGTGTAACAAGAATGGGAATAATTTCACAAAAATCTTCAATCCTTGCAAGAGCAACTTTCGAAACACCAGATAAACAATTTGTAAATGCGTCTATTAAAGGAAAAGGCGACAAGCTTACAAGTGTTATAGAAAATATTATTTTGAATCAACCAATTCCAGTTGGAACAGGTTTACCAGGACTTCTTGTAAAAGTTATTGGACCTTTAACAAAAAAAGATTCAGAAAAGAAAATGGCGAAGTCAAATATCGTCGAAGAAACTAACAAATAGATTTACAATAAGTTTATAAAATAATTATTCTAATCTTCATTAACGATGGCAAGCACAATTAACATGCAAGATATGCGATATCTTAATTTATTTAGTAAAATAACGAGAATAAATACAAGATTTTGTTTTAAGTATAATGAAATAATTTTTTTCTGTGTTCCTAAAAGTTTAATTTCTAGAGCAATTGGCGAAAGAGCAATAAACATAAAAAGAATTAATGAAGTTTTAAGAAAAAGAATTAAAATAATTGCTTCTCCCGAAGGCATTCAAGATGTAAAAAATTTTATTGAATCAATTACAAATCCAGTAACATTCAAAGAACTTGAAATTAAAGAAAACGAAATAATTTTAACTGCAGGTCCACAAAACAAAGCATCACTTATTGGACGAAATAAAAGACGATTAATGGAAATGCAGAGTATTATCAAAGATTATTTTGATAAAGAATTTAAAATAATTTAATTTTTTGTAAGTTTTCTTAAATCTTCCTGAGCTTGCTTCAATTTTTCTATTTCTTCTGAAGATTTCATTTTAACAGGAATTATTGCAGAATGAGAAGGTTTTTCTAATTCAGCTTTAGCCGCTTGAAGTCTCGCTCGATTAAAATCGCCTGACTTTGAAAATCCAAATTTATTTGGAGCATCTTCTTTAGGCATATCTCTTTTTTCTTCATAATCATCTGCAAAAAAATCATCAACTGACTGTTTAGCATACTTCTCTCTTATTTCATTCCATTTTTTATTGGCATAATTTTGTCCAGGTTTTAGAGGTTCATAAGACATAAAATAAGATACATATCAAACTTTTTAAAATTTTTTATTTCTAAAAATTACAAAACTCAGTAAGTTTTATAAACCAATTTTATTATCAATATTCAGTAAAATGGGACTAAAAAGTGCTATAAAAAAAATAAACGAAAGAAGAAAATTTAGATGGAAAGATAAAAAGTATAAATCTAAAACTTTAAATCTTTATGCTAAATCAGATCCATTGGGTGGAGCAAATCAAGCAAAAGGAATTGTTCTTTCGAAAATGCAAAAAGAAGCAAAACAGCCAAACTCAGCTATGCGAAAATGTTGCAAAGTTCAGTTGACAAAAAATGGTAAACAAGTTTCAGCATTTATTCCAGGAAATCTTGCACAAAAATTCGTTGACGAACACGACGAAGTTATGATTGAAAGAATTGGTGGAAAACAAGGAAGAGCAAAAGGAGATATTCCCGGAGTTAGATTCAAAGTAATTAAAGTAAATGACCAGCCACTTGAAAGATTGTGGATGGGCAAAATACAAAAAGGTAGAAGATAAATGGATACAGAAAAACCTTATCACAATGGAATATTTACTACGAGAATTGCAACAGTTGGAAATGGTATAAACACATTTCTAAAATCATTTTATAATTTATGTATTGGAAGTTCAAAAAATCAAAAACCATCTAATTTAGAAAAAACAACAGAAGAAATTTCTGAAACAGATACAAAAGAAATATTAAAAGATTATGTAATGGGGGAAGAATATAAACATTAAAATGGAACAAGAAATACCAAAACAAAAAATAAATTTCAAAATATTTGGATTATATGATATTTCTGGAATTGAAGTTAAAGAACCAGGATTAAAAGCTGTGATAAATTTAGAACCAAAATTAATTTTAAAGTCGCAAGGACGAAATGTTATAAAACATGGGCAAACAAGAGTTAATGTTATTGAAAGATTAATGAATAAATTATCAGTTGCAGGACATCGAGGAAAAAAACACAAAATCGAAAAAGGAAATGCAACAGGAAAATATTCTAAGAATATGGGAATTGTTTTAGATGCATTTGAAATCATTGCAAAGAAAACAGGAAAAAATCCAGTTGAAGTTTTTATTCGAGCAATTGAAAACGCAGCACCACGAGACGAGGTTACTGTGATTGAATATGGTGGAGCAAGATATCCCCAAGCTGTTGATGTCTCGCCATTGCGAAGAGTAAATTTAGTTTTGAAATACATTGCACACGGTTCATCAGATAAAGCATTCAACAAAAAGAAAACTTTTGCACAGGCTTTGGCAGAGGAAATAATGATGGCTGCCGACGGAAATATGGAAAGTTTTTGTATGAAGAAAAAGAACGAGAGTGAAAAACAAGCCGACTCAGCTCGATAGAAATTCTATAAAATTTATAATTTTGTTTGGAATATTTATGAAGATATAAGAGAATTACAATAAATTTTTCTAAAGATTATCGTATCTAAAAAGGAGTAACAAAGGGAGTATTTATAAAGATTGGATTCTATAATATATCATGGAAAAAAATAAAATTGAACTAAACAAATTAACAAAAACAAAATTAATAGAATTGATTCAAGACTATAAAGAAAAAATAACAAATTTTGAAGAATGTCAAAATCTATTAAGAATTGATACAGTAAGGGCTTAGTTCAGTAGAGGAGATTATAATGGCTTCTGATAGTACTCGTTAATTATGTATATTTTTGAATATAATTTTTTATAAATTATTAAATTAATTTTTTAATATTTATTTTTTTTAATAGATTCCTTTTCAATTTCATCTTCAACCATTTTTTTGGCTTTTTCTAAAAGTTCTTTTGATTCTTTTCTAAGTTTGAAAGATTCTTGAATTTTTTCTGAAATTTTATTTTGAATTGAGGAAGAAAGAAGAGGGATTTTAAGATTAAGAATATCTTCATCTTTTATTACTGGGTAAGAAGTTCCGCAATTATATCTCAAAAGAAAATCTTTAATAAATTCTATTCTTAAAAAAACCATCAAAACCTCTTTCTTGTAATTTGCTTTTTCTTGCAAAGTTGTAAATGCACCACTTCCTAATAAATTTTCATCATTAAAATCTATAAAAGAAACTGCTCCACGATAAGGTCTAACTTTTGAAATCAATAAATCTCCTTTTTTTAACTTTCTTTTCCCATTATCTGGAATATCTTTTAAGTTTATTTTATTAGGGATTATTTCACAAGTGCTAGGATTTATATCACTAATTTCAATATAATTATAAAACTCTTTTTCTTTTCTTTCTAAAGATTTATTTTGTTTAAATTGATTTTTAATTAAATCAAAACCTCCTTTATACTCTTCAATCCTTTTTTCAATTTCTTTATATTTTGGCTGGAAATAATCAGGGTCGATTCTTTCTGCGTCTATTACTTCTTTAAGATTTGCTCCAAAAGTTAATTCGTGCTTTGGTTTGTAATTTTCAAGATTTAATTCTTTTAATAAAATTTCTTCTGCTTCTTTGTAAAGGGATTTTGATTTTTGAAGTTTTGAATAGGAATCTTTGACAAGAGTTTCTATTTTTTCTTGGAGATTTTGTAATAATTTTAAGGGAATGGGCATTATTTCTATTTCAGACATCTTCAAATCTTCTTGTACCGCTCTTGAACCATATCTCTTAAAATAGGAATTTCCATAATGAGATTTTAGATAAATAGATATTAAAATATTAGAAATTCCTTCTTTTAATCTTATAATTGAAAGAGCTTGATTTAAATTCGCTTCTCCAAAATTATTTGGGATTATAGAAACCTCTCCAACCCTCCCAGCTTTAGATAAGATAATATCTCCCTCTTTCACTTGACTTTTATTTAATTCTAAATGTTTTTTTAAGGAAATGAACTTATAATCTCTTAAATTATTTAAAAAAAATTCTTCTAATTTATTACCTTCTAATAATTTTATCCCTTCTTTTTGATAATCGGAAGTATGGAGATGAAAACCCATAGGTCCTCCAATAATCTTTTTTATAACCTGAGAAAAAGTAATCGTTTCTATCCTTTGTAGCTTCTCTTTATCTATCAAATATTCAGGTTTGTAAAACTCGGCATCAAATCGTCCGTCTTTTTCAACTTCGCTTAATTTAACAATACTAATTTGTGACATTTTCTAATTCTCCATTGGTTTTATAATCTTTAAATTATCAGAAAAAATTATTAATTCGCTTCCGTGTTTAGATTTCCCCGCACTATAATACAAATTATAATTTGTCTGCAAATTATCTTCATATAACTTTTTTATGAAATCTACATTATCATAAGTTATAATCCATTTTTGTTTTTTAGTTTTATTTATTTCTTCAGATATTTTTTTATGGTCTTCATCTGAATAATAATTCATGTAAAGTTCTTTCCCTTTAACATAATAAGGGGGGTCAAGATAGATTAAGGTATTTGAAGGTAATTTTTTATTAAGATTTTTAATCAATTCAAGCGCATCTTCATTGAATAATTTGATTTTAGCTTTATGTAAAGAGATTTTCTTAATCCTTTGTATTAAATCTTCTTTGTTATATCTTGCATCAATTTTCCATTTTCCCTTTTGATATTTTCCACCAATTACTCCCGCGTTCAAAATCCCGGAACGATTTGTTCTGTTTAAAAAAAAAGTGGAAAATCCTAATTTTAGTAAATCAGATTTTTTTTCAAAATTAAAAGATTCTTTATTTTTTTGTATCTTTTTTTGCATTTCCCAAACGCTTATATTAACAGGAGTTTTTTTTATTAGATTACATAATTCTTTAGGATAATTTATAGCAGAATACCAAAAAGCATAAATTGATTTATCTTTATCATTAATAATTATTTTTGAAGCGTAACCTTCAATTAAAAGTGAGAGGGCAATTGAAGCCCCGCCTACATAAGGTTCAACATAAATTCCTCCATCAAGAGAGTTTTTTTCAAATAAAGTTTTAAAATAATTTACTAACTTTCCTTTTCCTCCAGGATATCTTAAAGGTGAATAAAATGTCATTTCTTTTTCTCCTCTTTTTTATGAGTAATCTCTAACATTTTTCCAATTATCAAAGACATAGCGAGGGTTTGATTGATATTAGCCGAATTTGTATAATTATGTCCTCCAGTTTGAAGAAGTTCAACCATCTTTTCTTTAGTTACAGAGTTTCCGGATAAGGTTGTCTTTTCATCTTGAGTTAAATTTTTTTTGACATTATCAAAATTTTTAGAGATGTAATCATCAATTTTACCAAACCCTCCGGCTGCGGTTTCAACCAATAGTCTTAAAGCCATTCTAATTATGGCAGGAAAAGTTTTTGATAACTGGTTTTTCTTTTGCTCGTAATACCCGTATAGACTTTTAATATCCGAATAAATATTATTAACTTCGTCTCGTTTTAGAATTAATTCATATCCTCCAAATAATTTTAGAAATCCTTCTTTTGTAATGGGGGTTTTTCTTTGCCTTGTTTCAGCCGTATCCCTTGTATATTTTACCTCTTGAGCTTCTTTTTCTTCAAATCTTTTTATCTTTCCTTTTAGCTCTGGAACATCTTGGAGAGGACTTTTAATATCGTATTTTTTATATTTATCTCCATCTCTTGAACTAATAACCTTATCAATCCTTAACTCAGCTAATTTATCTAAGATTTTTTTGGCCGTATTTTTATCATATACAGAAGTTAAATTATTATCCTTATCAAATGAAAAACCAATTTCCCTTAATTTATTTTCAGTTAAAATATTATTCTTCATTATATTTTCGTTTAATTGCGGATATTGGCTTATTAACCTCGTTGACTCTTCGAATTTTAAAAATAAACTTTTTTCCTTGCCCCTAAAATGATACCTAAAATAATCTCTTTCTAGTTGTTTCCAAGTTCCATTGTTAATATGTTTTCGTTCTATGTTTGTTAAAGCCGTATTTCTATCACAAAGATTACAGGGTATTTCTAAAAGATTTTTTAATAATAGAGGTTCCGAAGAGGGAAAAAGTTTTCCTTCAATCTGATACGCCCATTCTGAATTTTGTAAATATTTTAATATAGCAATTCTCCTATTTCCATCATAAACAAAATATTTATTCTTTTCAAAAACAACTGTGGGTAATTCGCTTAAATCATAATACGAACCCATCTCTTTTATAAGTTTTGCAATATTCCATTTTTTGTTATCATCTTTAATCGCTTTCTTTATAATTTCCAAATCTCCTATTTCATAATCCATCGGGTCTCTGGGATTTTCACTCCAAAGATTAAGGTCTTTTATTGGAATTGGTTTAATCTCTTGTTTTATCATTCTCCCCCCAAAAACTCAACCCTTCCTTCTTTGCCCATTTAATAAACTTTTCTGCAATTCCTTCTCCTAAAAGTCCTTCGTGGTCGTATAAGTCGTGTTCAACTACTAAGTGCCCGTGTTCATCTGTAACTCTATTTCCTTCTTTACTTTTCAAATAAACATAATCTCCAGAATTATCCTTTCCGCTCTTTTCTGAAACAGCAAAGAATATTGGATAATCTTTAATTTTCGGACAAAGTTTATCGTCCCATTTTTGAACAAACAAAACAGAAGTTTTAGTTCCTGTGTGGGGTTTGAAAGTATTTACATCAAGTCCAACAACTCCAAGTAATCTACATCTTTCTAAAATAAAATCTCTAATTCTTTTGTCAGAAGTATTATTGAATCTTCCTTGAGGTAAAACAATAGCCATTCTTCCTCCTGCTTTCAACATATCTAAATTTCTCTCAATAAACAAAATATCTCTTGAAATTTTATTTACATGTTTTCCTTTTTCATTTGAACTTAAATCATATTTCCAAAAAAGCCGACTATCTTTAATATCTCCTGCAAAAGGAGGATTAGCCATCACAATATCAAAATTAAATTCTTTAGGATTTTTTCTATTAACTGCTAAATCTAACAATCTGTAATAACCTTCATTATAAACTCGTCCCCATTCATTATCTTTTAATTTCTCTTCCCATTTTTCATAATCTAAACTATTCATATGTAAAACATTAGTTTTTCCATCTCCAGCAATTAAATTTAATGTTCTTGCAACCCTAACACTTTTTTCATCAAAATCAATTCCAAAAACTTTTTGCACATATTCAATTTGTTCTTTAGTCAATTTCATATTTGAAAAATTACTTGAATTTGCTTTCCCATCTTTTCTTAACTTCTCCCAAACATAAAACAAAGTATGAACAGTAAAACCGCAACTTCCCGCAGCAGTATCAATCATATATTCTTCTGGTTTAGGATTTAACATTCTAACACACATATCAATTACATTTCTAGGCGTGAAATACTGCCCCTTCTCTCCCTTCGCAGATTTATTAACTAAATATTCAAATGCCTCATCAACAACCTGCAAATTAGAATTAAACAATTTAACTTCTTCTAAAAAAGCAACACAAGTATCTAAATGATTTTCATCTGAAATTCTAATCGGCTCTCCCTTATCAAAAATCCCGTTCCATTTTGACTTTGCTTTTTCAAATAAATCAAAAATAACTTCTTTAGTTCTGTGTGGGTCTCCTCTACTTCTAAATTCTAATTTTCTCCTATCTTCTAAAATATTATTTTCCAATTCAATTAATTTCTTTCCTTTTCTAAGTTGTTTTTCAATTTCTTCTCGGTCATCTGAACTTTCCATCTCATCATATAACTTAGTAAAAATCAATTTGAAAACTTCTTCAAAAACATCAACACCTGCATTTGCTAAAACTTCATCTTCCATTAATTTAATTAAATCTTTTAAGTTTCTTCTTTCCTTTTCTAATTTATCATTTTTCATTAAATCCAAATAAGTAAATTCTTCGTTGATAACATCATCAATTTCTTCTGTTGCTTTCGGAATATCCCTTAAAGGTTTCAAAATATTTGGCTTTAATCTAAGAAATGTTTGAAATTTAGAACCATTAGTCCAAACAGCCAAAGGAGCGCCAGTCGCATTTGTATAACTTCTAAGCTGTTCCATTCCATCTTTTTCTTTATGTTTCTTAACTTCAATAATAATAAGCTCAGAACGCATATCTTTCTTATTCAAAACAACAATATCTGCTTGTTTTTTTTCTCTTCCAAAAGTAACTGGGTAAAGAACTTTAATCCGATTTTCAGGATAATTATATTCATTCAACAACTTATCAATCATTAATTGCTGAACAATTTCTTCTGGTTTAACTTGAATTTTCCTCTTTCTGATTAAACATTCAAAATAAAATTTCCCACTTTCTTCATAAATTTTTTTTTCTAACCAATCAATCCTATCTTGCGAAAATACCGAAATATCATATTTTCCCTCAGAACCGATTAACTTATGTAATTCAATTTTTTTGTCCACAATATAATAATTAAATATTCTTATAAAAACTTATTGCTTCCTTCATATTCAAAATAAATTCAATCCCCCGCAGATTCTTCAACAACAGTTCTAAGAACAGTATCTAAATATAATACAATAAGCACTTTCCAAAAATCTTCTCATTCCTCAAAATAATCTTTAGGATTGTGTTTAAATTTCCTATCTTTAACGATTAATGTAGTCGTCGGCGCCTTAATATTTTTTGCAAATAATTGTTCGTGCCCAAGACAAAATCCAACCATTACAACAAAATCAACATTTGCTTTATTCAAACATTCTGCTTCTCCCAATGGATTGCACGCAAGTTCTTCAGAACTTTCTGTCATTTTAGGAACATTGATTTCGTCGCGCGTCAAACCACAAACACTACAACATACAGAATAAACTTCAAAATCATCACTAAAAATTTCATCAAGCTTTTCTCCGTATTTTCGCAAACCCTTACAAAACGCAATTCCAATTTTTTTGTAATTCATTTTTTTACAAAACTCTCGCACTTCCTCAACACGACTCGCACACGCATTTGTGTCAATCACAACTTCATAAGAACTATCCAAAATCTTTTTATCACCCTCGTCTAAACTATTATATTTTTCAACTAAATCATCTCTATCTTTTAATTCTTTTATTTCCATTTTAGAACTTAATTAAACTAGTTTTTAAAATATTTTGTTTCCTCTATAAGTTCAAAATTTGCATTACTATCAAAAACTGCATAATATCTAAAATCCGCATCTTTAGATATTGCAAAAGTTTGAGCAGCACCTACTGCAGATTCTTGACGAAAAAAAGGTTTTATAATTGAAATATCATAATCCTTTCCTTGAAACCCAACTACACAAAAATTATTTTTAGGTACAAAATTTTTAAATAAATTTTTCAAAATTATCCAATCAGTTTTTTGCAACCAAGACTCTAATTCAAGAATCTTTTCCATTATTGTTTCTTAGTTTCTATTCTAACACCCAGTTCTTCAAGTCTCTTAATATGTGCTTGCATAACTGCCTCGACATTCTGAATAATTTTAACAAGTTCATTTCTCTCATTAAGCAAAGTTGTCAAAGCTCCTTGATGATGTCCAATTTCCTGTTCCTTTGACACAGAAGGCATTTGCGGTTGTTCTTTTTTCTCAGAACTTCCAGAACTAAGTGCATTTTCTAAACTATCTTTGTTTATTTCTACCATAAAAAATTAAAAAAATAACAATTAATAAAACTTCCTATAAAGTATTAATCAGCACAATCTATTGCATCTTCTGCACAAGGTTTATCAAGAGGCTCATTTGCACCTTCTGCTGTTGTGCCCTCTGCATATTCTCCGTCATCATCAATTTCCCATGTATCTCCTGGTGCTCTTGCATTAGGATCATATAAATCAGGATTAATTTTATGCAAATCAGGTATTGGAAGAGGATCGTTTTTTAATGTGCCATCTCCAGCAACATTAGTTTTTACTTCATGAGTTAAACCATTATCTCCTTCCCCATTTCCTTCTTTAATAATAACTCCCTCGCCTTTCTGTTCAACAATTGTTCCGTCAGCCATTTGAACCTTAACAATTCTCTCTGCAATCTGATTTTGTATTTGTGAAATTTGATTTTCAAGTTCAATAACTCTCTCGCCACTATCTTCAGCAACGACAATACGAACCATATTCCCCCCTGTCGCACCATTTCGAACAATTTCTCTTGTTAAAGTTCTTCCTTCTTTTCCTTCAACTTCAATAACTAATTTTGCAGTGAGCTGAGTTTTTTGTTCTTCTAAAACATAACCTTCAAATTCATCTAACAAACCATTTTCATTAATTGAGTCTATAGTATTCTCAACATTATTTTTTACTTCCTCTGCTATTGTATTTGAAACTCTTTCTTGAACAATTTGAAGTTTTTCTGTAGCTCTTTCTAAATTTTTATTCATTCCATCATCGTCGCCATTTTGAGAATTAATCATGGCAGAATTTACTTCTTTCTCTCGAATTACCAAAGCAAGTCCTACTTTATTATCTCCTGAAGAAAAAAATAACTTAGCATTATCAACAAACCTATCAAAACCAGAATACAATTGTACTTGTTCTTCTGCTAAAACAAAAGGTAAAATAAATAACACTCCAAGTAAAAGCAAACCCAACCACTCTCTTTTCATTAAATAAATAAGAAAATCAAATTTAAAAATATATGCAAAACTAATTAACAAAAATATATCAAAACATATAAATAATTCATAAACCAATTCTATTTATGAAAGAACTAATTATAAATTCAATTCATCAAGCAACAAAATTACCAAAAAAAGAAATTGAAAATTTAATTGAAATTCCTCCTTCACAAGAAATGGGAGATTTTGCTTTCCCGTGTTTTATTCTTTCTAAAACATTACACCAAGGGCGTACCCAGAAAGATTCTAAAGAATTTTTACTAGGGGCAAAAAAATCACCTGTACAAATAGCAGAAGAACTAAAGAACAAAATTAAATCAAAAGAATTTGAAAAAATAGAATCAAAAGGGCCTTATCTAAATTTTTTCTTAAATAAAAAAGATTTAATAGAAAAAATTCTAAAAGAAAGTTCTAAAAAAGATTTTGGAAAAAATAAAAATAAAAGTGAAAAAATTGTAATTGAATTTCCTTCACCAAATACAAATAAACCACTACATTTAGGACATCTAAGAAATATGGCATTAGGAGAAAGCATTTCAAGAATTTCTGAATTTATTGGAAATAAAATATCTAGAGTTAGTTTAAATAATGATAGAGGAATTCACATTTGTAAATCAATGCTTGCATATAAAAAATTTGGAAAAAATAAAAATCCAGATAAAAAATCAGACCACTTCGTCGGAGATTTTTATGTTAAATTTAATGAACTTGTAAAAAAAGATAAATCTTATGAAGAAAAAGCACAAGAACTTTTACAAAAATGGGAACAAGGAGATAAAGAAACAATTGCACTTTGGAAAAAAATGAATAAATGGGCATTTGATGGATTTAAAGAAACTTATAAAAATTTTGAAATAAAACATGACAAAGAATATTTTGAAAGCAAGATTTACAAAGAAGGCAAAAAAATAATTTTAGATGGTTTGAAAAAAGGAATTTTTGAAAAAAAACAAGATGGTTCAATTTTTGTAAATTTAGAAAAAGAAAAACTTGGAGAAAAAATATTATTGAGAAAAGATGGAACTGCAGTTTATATCACACAAGATATTTATTTAGCAACATTAAAGAAAAAAGAATTTAATTTCAATAAATCATTTTATGTAGTTGGAAATGAGCAAGAATATCATTTTCAAGTTTTATTCTCAATTTTGGAAAAATTAGGATTTAGTTCAAAAAATTTAAAACATATCTCTTATGGGATGGTAGAACTTCCAGAAGGAAAAATGAAATCTCGTGAAGGAAATGTGGTTGATGCAGATAATTTAATTGAAGAAATAACAACTCTTGCAAAAAAAGAATTGACTACCAGAACAAATTTATCAAAAAGAGAATTAGAGATTAGAAGTAAAAAAATATCTCTTGCAGCAATAAAATATTTTTTACTTAAAGTCGATGCTAAAAAAAATATGTTATTTAATCCAAAAGAGTCTTTAAACTTCGAAGGAGACACAGGACCTTATTTACTTTATAGTTATGCAAGGGCGAATTCAATTTTAAAAAAAGTAAAAACAACTAATAAAAAATTAGAAATAAAAAATTTAGAATCAAATGAAATCAAACTTGCAAAAAAAATTTCAGAATTTCCAGAAATTATTTTAAAATCTTACAATGATTTGAATCCATCTTATTTAGCAAATTACTCTTACCAACTAGCACAAATATTTAATGAATTTTATCATAGTTGTCCAGTAATTAATTCAGAAAACGAAACATTAAGAATTTCTTTAGTAAAAAATTTTAAAAAAACTATTAAAGAATCTCTAAATCTTTTAGGAATTAAAACTTTAGAAGAAATGTAAATTTCAAAAACTATTTAAATACCAATTTCTTTTTAATATAAATAAAATTACGAGGTGAAAAATGGCTAAACAAAAAGGTAAATCGTCTGTATTGAACATCATTGCATGGGTTACTGGTGTTGTTGTTTCATTAGTTGTTGGATTTGGAATGATTAACGGAACATTAACTCTACCAATGTGGTTAGGTGGAAGTTCATATGCAGGAAGTTTGGTTGTTATTGCTGCAGGTTGGATTGTTGTAATCACAACTTTAATCGGTGCAGTATTAGCAGTATTACAAAGATAAACAATTTTTTATTTTTTTATTCTTTCTTAATTTTTTTATTTCTCAATACTTTTTTAAAACAAAATACAATCTAATTTTATGTTAGAGATATATTTTGAAACATATGGTTGCACTGCAAATTATAATTCAACTGAAATTATGAAAGGCTTAGTAAAACAAGCTGGATTAAATATAACATCGAATATAAATTTAGCAGATTTAATTGTAATTAATTCTTGCATTGTTAAAGAACCAACAGAAGAAAAAATACGAAGACAAATACAAGATTTATTAAAGAAAAATAAAAAAATAATTCTTGCAGGTTGTATGTCTAAAATAAATAGAGATAAATTACAAAAAAATAATTTATACTTATTAGATACACATAATATAAAAAAAATAAATGATTTAATAAAAGATATTATTGAAAAAACTTATGATGAAGATATTTATTTAAAAAACAGAAATGAAATCAAAACAAGTCTCCCAAAAATATCTAAAGAAAAATTTATTGGAATAACGCAAATTTCAGAAGGTTGTTTAGGAAAATGTACTTATTGTCTAACAAAAATTGCTAAAGGTAAATTATTTTCTTATCCTGAAGAAAAAATAATAGAATCAATTAAACAAGATTTAGAATCTAATTGCAAAGAGATTTGGATTACTTCTCAAGATAATGCTTCTTATGAAAATGAAACTGACGAATACAATCTCCCAAGATTATTAAAAAAAATTTTATCTATAAAAAAAAGCTTTTATCTTAGAATTGGAATGATGAATCCTGATAATGTGTTAAAAATTCTTCCAGAATTAATTGAAATTTATAAAAACGAAAAGATGTTTAAATTTCTGCATATTCCAGTTCAATCAGGGAGTAATAGAATTCTTCAATTAATGAAAAGAAATTACACTAAAGAAAACTTCATAAAAATTATCAATGCTTTCAAAAAAGAATTTCCAAATATGCATATTTCAACAGATGTTATAATTGGTTTTCCAGGGGAAACAGAAAAAGATTTCAAAGAAACTTATAATTTAATAAAATGGCTTGAACCAGAAACAATTAATTTTAGTAAATTCTGGCCTCGTCCGCATACTTTAGCTGAAAAAATGAAACCAGTAAATAAAGAGATTGTTAAAAAAAGAATTATACAAATTGCAAAGTTGCATAAAGAAATTTGCAATAAAAAACAAAAAGAATTTCTAAATACAGAACATCAAGTTCTCGTAGACCAAAAAGGATTTGAAAATACTTATCTTGCAAGAGACAAAAATTACAAACTTTTTGCAGTTCAATCAAGAGAAAAAATTCTTGGAAAAATTGTAAATATCAAAGTTAATAAAATAACCCCACACTATCTTATTAGTAAAGTTATAAAATGAAACTCCCATTTAAAAATAAAATTCTTCTTGCACCAATGGAAGAAATAAATGATATTGCATTTCGTTTACTCTGTAAAAAAGCAGGAGCAGGAATAACTTACACTGGTTTAACATCGCCATTAACAAAAGAGAGATTATATTTACAAGATAAACCAGTTCTACAAATTTTCGCAAAATCCCAAAAAGGAATTAAAGAATTCATGAAAAAATACGACGACAAAATTGCAATGTGGGATTTTAATTTAGGTTGTCCTTCAAAAAATGCAAGAAAGAAAGGAATTGGAAGTTTTTTAAAAGATTTAAACACAATAGAAAAAATTCTAAAAGAAATGCGAAAAAATACAAAAAAACCTCTTGGAGTAAAATTTAGAAAATCAAACATTTCGTTTGAAATTGTAAAAATTGCAGAAAAATATTGTGATGTAATTTGCATTCATCCAAGAACTCAATCTGAAGGATATTCTGGAAAACCAGACATTGAATTCGCAAAAAAAATTAAACAATCAACAAATCTTCCAGTAATTTATTCTGGAAACATCGACGATAAAAACTATAAAATTTTTCTTAAAGAATTTGATTTTGTGATGATTGGAAGAGCTTCAATTGGAAATCCAAACATTTTTTCAAAAATTCAAAATAAAAAAACAAATTTCAATTTTAAAAATTGGTTAGAATTAGCACAAAAATATAAATTGCCATTTAAACAAATAAAATTTCAAGCAATGAATTTTTCTAAAGGAAAAAAAGACTCAAGACAATTAAGAAATCAAATTGCAAAGACAAAAAGTTTAGAAGAAATTGAAAAATTAACTAACTTTAAAAATTATAAAATCATATAATTTTATGAAGGGTGAAAAAGCAGGTTCTAAAAATATAAAACTTTTAGGTGCTTCAAGTTTATTTAACGACATTGGGGCAGAAATGATTACTCCGATTCTTCCGTTCTTCATAAATTCACTTGGAGGGGGAGGAATTGCAATCGGTGCTGTAAGTGGATTGCGTGAAGGATTATCAAGTATTTTCAAACTTCTAGGAGGTTGGGCTTCAGATAGGAAAGGAAAAAGAATGCCATTTATATTTTTGGGATATTTAATTTCAGTTTTACTAAGAATTTCTCTTTTCTTTGCAAATGCTTGGTATTATGTAATTGCATTTGTATCTTTTGAAAGATTAGGAAAATTAAGAGACGCACCAAGAGATGCAATTATTGAAGAATCAACAGACCATCGAGGACAAGGTTTTGGAATACATCAAATGATGGATACTTCAGGAGGAATTATAGGAGCATTAATTGTATTATTTTTATTCTGGAAATTTAATTTAGGTTTTAAAACAATTATTTTAATCGGAGGGACAATCTCTGCATTATCTTTAATACCATTATTTTTAGTAAAAGAACCTAAAACAAAACCAGTAAAAAAAGATTTAATAAAAAGTATAAAGGAATTAAACAAAAAACTAAAATACTTTATTCTTGTGGCTTCAGTTTTCACTCTCGGAAATTTTGGACTTTATATGTTTTTAATTTTAAGAGCAAAACAAATTACTGGAAGTACAACAATTGCTTTATTTCTTTATGTTTTATTTAACATTGTATGGGCAACATTCACAATACCTTTTGGAAATCTTTCAGATAAAATCGGTAGAAAAAAAGTTTTGTTAATGGGATATATTTTATTCTTTTTTGTAGGATTAGGATTTATTTTCCAAGACGGAATAATTTATCTAACATTTTTATTTTTATTATATGGATTAGTTTATGCTATAACAAATTCAAATCAAAAAGCTCTTGTCTCAGATTATTCAGAAGAAATTCGGGGAACAGCAATGGGAACTTACTATGCAATCACTGGACTCGTAAATATTCCTGCAGGAATAATCGCAGGATTTTTATGGAACATAAGTTATTCAATAATGTTTACATATATTTCAGTAATCGCATTAATTTCTGTAATACTATTGATGTTTGTCAAAGAATAATGAGTTTAGAAAAAAACACTTCGATAAAAATAGGAAAGTATTTATTTAATGTTTATTCTAAAGAAAATAATTTATCTGAAGTGATATTTAATGAAAAAATTTATTACAAAAATCTAGTTCAAATAGTACAAATAATAGAAATTGATAATCCTTCAAAATTTGAACAACAAATAATGGAAATTCAATTAATAGATAGAACAGATTATTCAGAAAATTTTAGTGAAGTTCATGAAAAATTAATAAAAAAAATAAAAAATAATCCCGGACATTACCTAAGAAAAATTAAATCAAAAATTTAAAAAAATTTACATCATCATTTTTTTCCAAGGTCTTAACATTGTTAAAATTGCAACACCTAAGAACCAACCCCAATGAACACTGTGAACCAAAGTCATTGCTCTTGCCCAAATTGATATTACAAATAAAATAAATGACATTGAACCCAACTTAATCAACACTAAGTCATATCCATCAAGATTTTTCATCTTCTTTTTAAAATTCCACATCTTTTTTACCTCCTTTTATTTAATTTCTCCTAGAAAATTAACTTTCAATAAAATATTTCCAATTCCAAAAATGATATTAAAAATCAAAAATGAAATTGCCATTTGCATTGTAGAATCAAAATCCCAAGAACTTACAAAAAAATAATGAATAATTAATGTTAATATAATAGCACCATAAAATGTCAAGCTTAATCTTGTCTCGTTTTTTCTCCAATCAAAATATTTTCTTTTTTTATTCACCATCTTCTTTTATTTAATGAGATTATTTTATATTTTTCATTTCATTCCATGCAAGTTCAAACATTTGTTCAAGAGCTTGGGCAAAGAAAATAGTATTAATCCAAACACCAATATCATAATTTGGATGGAATTTCTCGTCGTCAAGAAGCATAAACATTATTTGATTAGAATCTATAATCACAAATCTAGCTTTAATTTTTTCAACATTTTTAACTTCTGCAACTGCTTTTAATTCTCTAGCAATTTTAATATTATTACTATCAATTGGTGCAGCAATTCTAATTTTAACTCCTCTCTTTTTACATTTTTCAAAACTTGGCATCAAAGCTTCAAGTTTTCTATTTAATCCTTCTCTTGTTGTAATAATTGTAATTGTTGATTCAGCTTCTCGCACCATCATATCAAGATGATTATACAAATTCTGTCGTCCTTTCAAACTTCCAGATAAATCAGAAGGTTCAACAAATTTAATCCCTTGAGTAAATAAAGAACTCAATTCATTCAAAACATCGTCACCTTTTAATCTCTCTAATCTTTTTGATTTTTCTTGAGCATCTTTAACTAAATTTTTCTTTACTCTTTCTACAACCTCTTCTGGTTTCAATGCAACAAATCTAATTGGCTTTCCAAGTTTCATAACAATAAAACCTTTTTTCTCTAAACTTTCTAAAATATCATAAGTTCTACTTCTTGGAACATCAGAAATATTACTTAATTCTCCAGCAGTCGAAGTTCCTCGGGAAAGCAAAGCAGTCCATACTTTAACTTCATAAAGATTTAAATCGAAAATTTTTCTTAGTCTTCCTAAAAATTCATCTTTTACTATCATTTTATATTATTTATTATCTGATTTTGTTTTTAAACATTGCTATAATAAAAGAGTAACTATAGAGGATTACTTATCGGTGGTTATTATTTTCAAATCACCAATTATTTATCAATAGCTATAACCCCTCTTTTATCCTTAATCTTAAAGTCTATTTTGTTTTTAAATTTTTCCTTAAGAGTAACAACTCCCAAATTCAATTTTTTAGAGTTTGTTCTTTCTTTAATAAAATTTATTTGTGATTCTAAAACTTTTTTAAAATCCTCGTCGATAAAAATATTTAATTCAATTTTATCTTTTTTTTGTAAACCTAAATTTTTTCTAAATGATTGAACCTGTCTTGAAACTTCTCGAGCATAACCTTCTGCTTCAAGTTCTGGAGTTAAATTAAAATCTAAATTAACAGAAAGCTCTTTTCCAGATTTCCATTCAATTTTTTTAACATTTAATTGCTCAAGTAAAATTTCATCATATTCTTTTAATTTTTCAAAATGAATTACAACATTTGACAAAGGCCATTTCAAACCAACATGATTTTGATCTCTTTGTTTAAGTCCAATAGAAACAATTTCTCTAACAATTTTCATTTCATCAATTAATTTTTTATCAATTAATTTTTTATTAGTTTCTGGCCAATTTTCTAAATGCACTGATTTATTTTTATCTTTAAAATTATTTTCAGTTAATGTTTGCCAAATAAATTCTGCAGTGAACGGCATAAAAGGTGCAATAAGTTTAGACAAATTTTCTAAAACATTATGCAATGTATTAAGAGCTTCTTCATCTTTCTCATTTAATCTTTCGCGAGTTTGCCGAAGATACCAAGTTGATAAGTCATCAATAAATTCGGCAATAGGACGAGTTGCCGAAGGCAAATTATATTTTTTCATTTGCTCAGTTACTTCAAAATTTAATTCATTAATTCTAGAAAGAATCCATTTATCCAATAAATGTTTTGAGAATTTTGCTCCTTGTAAAGATTCTTTAGAATCTTTCGGGATACGCCCGTGGTGTTTCTTTAAATTTTTAATTGCAGATTCTTCATAAAAATTAACTATATTCAAAAGAGTAGTAATACTTCTCAAAGATTCCTGAACACCTTTTTCAGAAAAATTCAAATTATCTGCCAACATCACAGGAGAAGTCAAAAGATAATACCGCAAAGCATCAGCACCATATTTATTCATCAACAGCGACGGGTCTGGATAATTTTGCAACTTCTTTGACATTTTTTTTCCATCTTCTGCTAAAACAATTCCATTAACAATTACATTATCAAATGCTTGAATATTCTTAACTCCTGTTGCTAAAATATGCAAATAATAAAACCAACATCTTGTTTGGTCTGCACCTTCAGCAATAAATTGAGCAGGAAAATTTCTTTCAAATTTTTCTTTGTTTTCAAAAGGATAATGTAATTGTGCAAAAGGCATTGCACCAGATTCAAACCAACAATCTAAAACATCAGGAATTCTTTTCATTTTTTTTCCGCATTTACAATCAAAAATAATTTTATCTACAACATGTTTATGTAAATCAGTTATTTTTTTACCACTTAATTTTTCTAATTCTTTTACAGAACCAATAACTTTTATTTCTCCACATTCACATTTCCAAATTGGAATTGCAGAAGCCCAAAATCTCTGACGAGAAATAGACCAATCTCTCGCACCTTCAAGCCAATTTCCCCATCTTCCTTTTTTAATATGTTCAGGTGCCCAATTAATATTTTTTGCAAGTTCTAACATTCTTTTTTTAATTTTTAAAACATTCACAAACCAAGAACTCGTAGCATAATTCAAAAGAGGAGTATCACATCGCCAACAATGAGGATATGAATGCTCATATTTTTGTTTAGAAAAAACTAAATCTTTTTTTGCCAAATATTTTATTATCTCTAAATCAGTTGAAATATAATCATTAATTGGTTTAACATTCAAACCTGCAAAATCTTTTGCTTCAGATTTAATTGTTCCGTCCATTGCAACATGTTGAACAAAAGGTAATTTATTTTTCTCACCGAGTTTCATATCATCTTCACCAAATGCTGGGGCAATATGAACAATTCCAGTTCCTTCATCAGTATTTACAAAATCAGCAGAATAAATTTTCCAACCATTTTCAACATTCTCCAAATTTTTATCTTTAGAATAATAATCAAACAAAGGAACATATTTTTTTCCAACTAAATCCTTTCCTTTAAATTTATCAAGAATTTTATAATCTTTTCCAGAAAATAATTCATCTGCTTTTTCTTTTGCCAAAATAAATTTGCCACCTGCATTTTCCACAAGAACATAATTAATATCTTTTCCCACAGCCAAAGCAACATTTCCAATTAAAGTCCAAGGTGTTGTTGTCCACGCAAGAATATAAGTTTCTTCATCAATTAATTTAAATTTAGCAATTACTGATAAATCTTTTACATCTTTGTAACCTTCTGTAACTTCTGATTGCGACAAAGTCGTCTCACACCGAGGACAAATATGCATCGAACGATAACCTTCATAAACCAAATCTTTATCATAAATTTCTTTAAACACCCACCAAATTGATTCCATAAATTTCAAATCCATTGTCCTATAGGGATTATCCATATCAGCCCATCTACCTAATTTTCTAATAACTTTTTTCCACTCGTCAACATAACCCAAAACTTTTGAACGACACATTTCATTGAATTTATCAACGCCAATTTTTTCTATATCTTTTTTTGTTTTAGAATCAAGTTCTTTTTCTACAATATTTTCAATTGGCAATCCATGACAATCCCAACCCCATTTTCTTTCAACTCGAAAACCATTCATTGTCCAAAATCTCGGAACAACATCTTTGATAATACTCGCTACAATATGCCCATAATGAGGAGTTCCTGTTGCAAAAGGAGGCCCATCATAAAAAGTAAATTCTCCGTGAGGAGCTTTTTTTTCAACAGATTTTCTAAAAATTTCTGCCTTTTCCCAAAAATCATTAACTTTATTTTCTTGTTTAGGAATTTCATTAATATCTACCATTGAATATCTAAATAAATAATATTTTTAATTGTTTAGTTTATTCCCCAATAATACTAACTAAATACTTTCTAGTACTCTTGTGTTTTCGTGGACAAGGCCCATCAAATTCTGCAAAAAGAATTCTTTGATAAGTTCCAAGTTGAACTTTTCCATCGTGCAAAATTAAAGATAAACTAGGATTAGAATAACATGCAGCTCGCATATGACTATGTCCATTAACAGGTTCATCAGGAGGACAATTATCTCTTCTTAATTCAATCTCATCATGCATATAATTTTTTCCTTTAGGAGCTTTTTCAGATAAAAAATTTACAAAATCTTTCAATAATCTTTCCTCCCCCTCATTAAGAAAAATCCCAGTTGTGGTATGCATTGGTTGAATTAAAATATGTCCATAATTTATTTCTGATTTTTTTGCATAATCTTTTACTTTTTCAGTAATATCATAAAATCTATCTTTTGCTTCAGTTTCTAAATTTGCTTCTTCTAAAAAATGTTTCATTGTAAATTTTCAGTTTTCAATTTAAAAAATTTTTCTCTTTTATTATAACTTAAGACATATTTTCTATTTCCTTGTTTAACAGAACACTCAACAATATTTCTTCCACTAATCTCATCAAAAAATCCAGACTTAGGAGTTCCAAAATATAAACTATTGGTCATAAAGGAAAACACTAAATTTTCTTTTTCATTGCATAGTGTAGGCCCTAAATTGTTCTTTAATACTTGAAATTCTAGATCAGAATCAAGACAAAAGCCAGGAAATTCATAAATAGGCATGTTTACTAAGTTGTTTTTATATTTATAAAATTTACGATTAATATTAATTAGAACTCATTTCATCAAGAACTTCTTTTTCAAGGAAATGCAATTTGCTAGGAATAATCAAACAATAAGGTTTTTTTATGTTTGTATATTCTTTCAATTCTTCAAAAGTTTTGTGAATAATTTTTCTATGTTTTGTTCCAAGTGCTTGACAGATTATTAAATCTTTCAAAGGAACTTGATTCTTTTTTGAAGCAATTTCTAACTGCTCTAAAACTTCTTGGAATTCTAATCCAATATCAATTAAAATCAAACTATGAGCTTTCATAGACAAGTTTTCTTGCACAATTTTCATAAAACTATCTGGAGTAAAACTTTTTTTCCAAGCAGGCATTGAAGCAACTTTTCCAAATTTATATAACTGCAAACCTGTTTCTGCAACAGCATCAAAAATAGAAGCATTGTAAATTATTTTATATCTTACACCTAATCTTTTACATTCTTGAATTAAACTAATATGTGTCGTCGCTGTTAACGGAGAACCATAAATTAAAAGTGCCACATCCATTTTTTCTGCCTCATCAACAAGTTCTAAACTTTCAACTTTTTCTCTATCAGCAAGAAGAAATTTCTTTCCAAGTTTTTCTCCTAATTCTCCAGTGCTATAAGGAAGATCAACAGTGTAATTTTCAAGATAAACCCGTTTACATTTTTTGACAGTCTCTAATCCATAAACTGAAATTCCGTCAACATTCAAACCTAATCCAACTAAATATAACATAAAAGAAATAGAAAATTTGTATTTATTAGACTTTGGGTTTCAAGCTTCCAGTTGTAACAACAGCAATAAAAAATAAACTAAACATTAGAATATCATTTCTCAAAATCAATCCAAAAAATCCTCCAGCTAAACTAAAAAAAATAATTAATCTAAACCATTTTTGTCCTGATTTTAATTCTTCTTTTGTTTGCTTTGCTAAAAATAAACCAATAGGAAATCCTAAAATAAGAACTAAAATTCCAATAAGAAGTTTAATTATTTCTTGCATATTAATCTGAATTAACAGAATCAATTAATTGCTGAACAACATTTTTCATTTCGTCGAAACTTAAAATCTTTTCTTCTTCAGAATATTGACATTCTCCTTTTCCATCAATGCAATTCAATAACTTAGTATTCAAGAATAAAATAAATGTAATTATATTTTTATCCGGGAAGAAAACATAAGCACTTCCAATTGAACTTGCACCTTCAAGATTCTCAATATAAACTCCTGCTCTTCGATACATGTCATATTCAACTCCATTGTAATTTGAATTTTTTCTCTCATAACCAAATTGATTTTCTAATTTATCAAAATCACTTTTAACTTCAGTTTTGTAAGTTTCATAATCAGCAGAATTAATTTCCTCAGCCCATATTTTTAATACAGGGCCTTTACCTTCTGGAAAATAAAATGATCTTCTTTCATCAATGATTAAAACTCTTGAAGTATTTCCTTCGATGTTTCCAATATCTAAATAAATATTTTTTCGACTATCAAGATTTTCCTGAACATAAATAGCCATTGGAAGAATTCCTTCATAAGTTGCAGGGAAAAATTTAGTAAAAGAATCTCCTTCTAAAGAAACTGGGGCCCAACCATTAACATCTATTGGACTTTTTTGTAAATAAGATCCATAGAATTTAAAGATTACAAATCCGAAAATTAAAATTCCTATAACTGCCGCAGAGATCATTAAAACTTTAGTTAATTTATTATCTCCGTCTTCAAGATTATTATTTTCATTAAATCTAATCTGCCCTCTTTTTCCCATAACCAATATAATAATTTATTCCTTAAAAACCTAACTAATAACATTAAATTTATAATTTCAATATCCCAATTAAAAAAATGCCCAAGAATTATCTCATAGTAGCTAGCAAAAATGACAAAGCAGGAGTAAATATAACAACTCAACTTTCTCAATTTGGGAATTATAAATTTTATTTAGTCGACGGAGAAATTATTCAAACAGAAAGTTTGGATTTAAATAAAATTAATCAATACGATTATATTATTTTTGCATCGTGTCATAAATCAGAGAAAAAAGAAAAAACATTGTGCATTCATTCTCCTGGAAATTGGAAAGAAGCAAAACAAGGAGGAGAGAATAAAAAAATTTGCAAGACCTCGGCATTATTTCAGAAGTTTATGTTTGAAAAATTAAACGAGGTTTTACAAGAGCATCCGCTTGAATATCAAACTACAATAGAAGCGACTCATCACGGCCCGTTAATTGAAAAGCCGTGTAGTTTTATAGAAATAGGTTCGACAGAAACAGAATGGAAAGATTCTAGGGCAGGTTTTGTCGTCGCTAAAACAATTCATAAAGCAATTCAAGAATTCAAAGAAAATCCATATCATGAAATTGCTTTTGCTATTGGAGGACCACATTATTGTCCTAATTTTAATAAATTGCAATTAAATTCAAATGTTGCAATTTCGCACATGATTCCACAATATATGCTTCCGCTAACAGACGAGATGGTTAAGGAGGCAGTTAAAAAAACCGAAGAGGAAGTTGATTTTGCAGTTTTGGATTGGAAAGGATTAGGAAATGCAGAAAGTCGAAAACAAATTTTAGAAATTCTTGATAAAAATTATATTAATCATAAAAAGATTAGTGAAGTTCGGAATTAGAAAATCACTAAGTTTAAAAGTCAGAAAAAATAATTAATTCTGTTGCTAAGATTAACAATAAAGGGGCCTTAGCTCAGCGGGAGAGCACATGACTGAAGATCATGGTGTCCGGGGTTCGACTCCCCGAGGCCCCATTTTACATGAGATTGAAAATCTCATTAACGGCCCGTAGGGACATTGGAATAAATGCAACAGAATTTCCTTGGTTCGACCGAGCAATTACAATCGCATTAATCTGCGAAGCGTCGTAAGCGATTGTGGTTGCGAGCAGGGCAATTCTGAAATTTCGAATAAATGAACAACAAATTAAAAAGTGAATTTAAAGAAGATTTCACGGATTGGGAGTTTCCCAAGGCCTCATTTTGATATAACTAAAGTTATATCAACTGGTTCGGAGTCGAAGTCATTAAATTCAAAGAGATTTAAGTTCGGGGTTTCGTTTGGCGTCGCTACGACGAACGACGCGAAAATTTCTTTGAAATTTTCAGCACGACTCCAGAGAGCATATAAAAAATGGGAAAAAATCTTAAAAAAGAATGGAGAAACATGTTCCTATTTCTAGGAATCATTTTATTTATAGCATTCTATATACATGCCCCTTCTCAAACAGGCAAATCAATTGAAGATTTTTCAATCACAAATAATACAGATATTGAGTCCATTGATAATATTAAAATTTATGATGAATTTCCTAACATAGATAAAACCCATTTTTCGAAAATGCCTATAACTTATTCTTATGGGAAAAATTGTGTTGGGCCAATTATACCTAGATTAGAATGGGCTTTAAAAATTATAGAAAATGAAACAAATGGGTTAGTTTATTTTGAGAGAAGTAATAAAGATGCTAAAATAAATTTTGTTTGTTATGATAATCAAAATACCGAAGCAATTTATGAAGGATGGTATACATATGGTACCGAATATACCTATGGACAATCAACTATCGAAGAATTATCTGGACAAATAATAGAAAAAACTAAAATTGAATTTTGGAGTGTTAAAAAAAATACTCGTCCACCATCATGTATAAATTTCCCAAATTTAGAAATTCATGAGATAATGCACTCATTTGGATTTGATCATATAAATGATAATAAATATTCATTAATGTATCCAGAAGTATGGAAAGAATGTAAATCAAAGAATGAAACAATAACTCTACATACAACAGGGGAAACATTTATACCAAAAGATGAAATAGATAAAGAAATAATTGAATGCCTTAAATATATTTATTCTAATGGCAAACAAGGAAAATGTTCCACAAAAGTAAAATTTTTATATGAATTGGAAGATTATGAATGTCCAGATGGTTGGTATGAATCATTAAATGAAAAAGATGGTTGTTGTCCTGAACCTAATATGATAATAGATGATGAAAATTATTGTGATTATTACTAAAAAAAATTTAATAAAAAGATTAAAAAATCTATATGAATTTCCTAATAAGATTTAAAATGAATTGGAAATGTTTATTTGGATTTCATAAATGGATTAAATTTATGGGTAATAACAATATTGGAAATGGAAAATTTTTGCAGAGGTATAAATGTATTAATTGTAATAAAATCAAAAAAGTAGTTAAATAATGGTTAAATGTGCTTATTGTAAAGAAGAAATTGAAGGCATGCCTTTTCAATGTAGATTGCCCTCTTCTCATGAATGTCAAGAACAAAAAGAAGATTCTGAAAGGAAAGCTAAAGAATGGCAAAGAAAAGCAAAAGAGATTTTAGAAAATATCTACACAAAAGAATCCCATTCAAAAGCTAATATTGATTATTTACCTATTAACCTATCTGAAATAAAATTAAAACTTAAATCTAAAAAGATAAGACATAATGAAAATAAAAAAATTAAAAAGAAATCTAAAATTCTAAAAAAATTATTAATCATTTTAGGAATTATATTAATATTTTTTATTATATTTCATTACCCAATAAATAAAAAAATTATTTTGGATGATACTTCTCAACAAGCATTTAATTATATAAATAAATTAAGAATTGAACAAGGGATAAACTCGTTAGAATATAATCTAATTCTTTATAATTCATTATTGAACATTTCAAAAGAAAAATCATTGAAAACAATTTTTGTTAATTCTTATGAGATTAATCAAGAATTGCCAAAATATAATAATCTAACAAAAAAAGAAAATGCATACATAAATACATTTTTTATCAAAGGAGAAGGTATTGAAAAATTTAAAGAAATGCTTAACGAAGATTATAAAACACGAAAATTAATATTACAAGAAAAATATAATAAGGGGGCAATTGCATGTAACTTAGATTATTGTACACTTATTATTTATAGTGGAGAAATTATTCCTTATAATTTAACAGACATCTCTACAGAAATTGATTCAAAAAATATTTTTAGAAAAATTCTGCGATATTATATAAACCAAAAAGATTTTAATAATTCTGAATCTACATTATCTAAGAGAATAGATGTTTCAAATTCTTTGAAAGAAAAAAATGATTTAATAGAAGATGTTAATTCTTATTCAAATAAAGATTCAGAAAAAACTGATCCAAATCTAATTGAAGACGAAGAATTTTCATTTAAATCTCCTTTTAAACCAAATATCGATATTTATTTACTAGAGAAAGAAATACATAAATTAGTTAATGAAAAAAGGCAAGCGTATGGATTAAGTTCTCTTTCTTGGGACGAAGAAATTGCAGAAATTGCTAGATTACATAGTCAAGACATGGCAGAAAATAATTATTTTGAACATATAAATTTACAAGGACAAAGCCCTACAGATAGAGCAAATGCTAAAGGATATTTTTGCATAAAAGATTTTGGAAGCTATTATACAAAAGGTTTAGCTGAAAATATATTCCAGAACAATCTTTATGATTCTGTTCATTATGGTTTTGCTTATATAATCCCATACTATATTCACGATTGGAATACTCCTTCTGAAATAACCGAATCTACTATCAACGGATGGATGCTTAGCCCAGGACATAGAGAAAATATTTTAACTTCTTCTTATAGTAAAGAAGGAATTGGTGTAGCAATTTCAGAAGATGACAAAGTATATATTACTCAAGATTTTTGCTAAAAGTTTATTTTCTAAAAAAGTAAGCCAGCCATAAGCCACCTTCTGTCATTCTTTGATTCTTGCGAAGCAAACAGAATGTGTTAACATTTCACTATGCGTCTTTTAGACTTGCACCAGCCGAGATGCTCGTTCCATCGTAACTTAATACGCTCGTCTCTATACCAGCAGGAAATATAAAATTTCCAGCCACTCCGGTTATAAACCCGTCGTGAGCTATGCCTCACAGCACCTGAGATTTCCTCAGCAGCTTTAATATGGTGGGCGGACTTTCCTCAGAACTTTTTTCTTGAAAAAGTTTGTCACAAATAGTGTGCAACACGCTTCCTCAGAACTTAGAAATCATATAATCTATTTCTTGACAATTTAATGTCAAAGTCCCGAAGTTAACTGCCTGACTTACAGAAATATGGAGGATTGGGATTATTTAAAGCTTATCTTTGAGGCTGAATAAAATGCACCTCGCATCTTGGAAGATATTTATTCACTCCGCCTACGACAATTGTTGAATCTTCATATTTTGAAAAACTTCCATCAGAATTTAATCGTTGAGGATAAAGTGCTATTTTTCCACAAATTTCTCCATTTTTATTATGCGTGCAAACAGGAAGTTTATGAATAATTGGATACGCCAATTCCATTAAATTCCCAATAAAATATTTTGAATCAATTTCTTTATTTCCAATTTCCCTTAAAGCAAAAGGTTCTCCTCGATAATTATATTGTAGCGCAGTTCCAATAATTTTAATTTTCCCTTTCAAATTTTTTATAAAATCTATACTTCTCCAATCAAAAAACTGAAATTCATCTATACCTAAAACATCAACATCTTCAAAAAATTTTTTTTCCAAAATTCCAAAATTCGGAACAGAAAGTGCAGGAAATTTCAACTGCCCGTTGTTCGCAGTAATATAACCCTCTTCATAACGATTGTCCCAATTAATTTTAAACGCCTGAACTTTCTTACCAGCAATCTGTGCTCCCTGCAAATCAACAATCATCTGCGCAGTTTTCCCACCAAACATATTCCCAACATAAAGCGTAAAACCGCTATCAAATTCACCCATGACTTTTCCAAAAATCAATTAAGTTTTTAATGATTATTGTTCTAAAATAGATATGCAAATAAAAGAGTACCACTATCACTCAAAAACTCTTAAAGAAATCTATACCCAATTCCAAACTTCTGAAAAAGGAATTACTCAAGAACAAGCAAAAGAACAATTAGAAAAATTCGGAAAAAACGAAATCAAAAAAACCCACAAACTCCGCCCATTCAAAATATTCTTCTCGCAATTCAATTCATTTCTAATTTACATTCTTCTAATCGCCGCAGTAATTTCTTTCATAATAGACAATTTTATCGATGGATTAGTAATTTCAATAATTGTTATAATAAATAGTATAATCGGATTCACTCAACAATACAAAGCAGAAAAGGCAATTTCTAAATTAAAAAAATTAATCATCTCTCGTTCAAAAGTAATCCGAGATGGAAGAGTTATGGAAATTCTTTCAGAAGAAATTGTTCCTGGAGATATTTTAATTTTAAATGCAGGTGATAAAATAAATGCAGATTGCAGAATAATCGAATCTGAAAATCTTCAAACAAATGAAGCAATTTTAACAGGAGAAAGTTTTCCAGTAGATAAAAAGACCAAACAAATTTCAGAAAATACAATTCTAGCAAAAAGAAATAATATGTTATTTGCAGGAACTCAAGTTGTTAGAGGAACTACAAAAGCTTTAGTTGTGGCTACAGGAATGCAAACTGAATTTGGAAAAATCGCAGAAAGTTTGCAAGAAATCGAACCACAAAAAACACCAATGCAAAAAAGACTTGACAAATTCTCAAAACAAATAGGAATAATAATTATTTTAGCAGTCTCCTCAATAGCATTATTAGGATTCATAAAACAATTTCATGCTATGGAATTATTTCTAACTTCAGTTGCTCTTGCAGTATCAGCAATTCCAGAAGGACTTCCAGCAGTTCTCACAATTTCATTTGCAATTTCTTCGCTTCTTATGTCAAAACATAATGTAATAACAAGAAGACTTCCAGCAGTTGAAAGTTTAGGAAGTGTAACAGTAATTTGTTCAGACAAAACAGGGACAATTACCGAAGAGAAAATGGAAGTTCAAAAAATATTTGCAGATAATAATTTTTACACAAAACAAGGAAATCAAATTTTATTGAAAAATAAAAAAGTTGACATCTTAAAAGATAAACAACTTTTCAGTTTAGTAAAAACAAGTGTATTATGTAACAATGCAAGATATGAATTTGTAGGAGATAAAAGAGACATAATCGGAGACCCAACAGAAACTGCCCTTGTATCAACAGCACTTGATTTGGGAATAGATAAAAAATTATTAGTCGAAAAAGAGCCAAGCATAAAAAAATTTGAATTCTCTCCACACAGAAGATTAATGTCAGTAATTCGAGACAATGGAAGAAATAATATAATGTACTCTAAAGGAGCAGTAGAAAAAATTCTAGAAATTTCCAAATTTGAATTGATTAGCGGACAAATAAAAAATTTATCAGAAAAAAGAAAAATAGAAATTTTAGAAAATTCCAAAATAATGGAAAAAGATGCTCTTAGAGTTTTAGCTTTTGCTTATAAAAATTTTAACAAGAAAGAAAAACAAGAGGAAAAAGGATTAATATTTGTAGGTTTAGCAGGAATGATAGACCCTCCAAGAAAAGAAATAAAAGAAGTTGTTAAACAAACTTCAAATGCAGGAATTAAAATTAAAATTATTACAGGAGATTCTTTATTGACTGCAATAGCCGTAGCAAAACAAGTTGGAATCACAGGAAATTCTATTACTGGAGAAGAACTTGAAAAAATGACTGACGAAGAATTAGAAAAACACATTGATAATTTAGTTATTTTTGCTAGAACAAATCCTGCACAGAAATTAAGAATTACAAAAATTTTACAAAGTAAAGGAGAAATTGTTGCAATTACTGGCGACGGTATAAACGATGTATTGGCATTAAAATCCGCAGATATTGGAATTGCCATGGGAACACGAGGAACAGATGTTGCAAGAGAAGTTTCAGATGTTGTTTTAATTGACGACAATTTTGCTTCAATAATTGAAGGAATTCGACAAGGAAGAAAAACTTATGACAATGTAAAAAAATTCACTAAATATCTTTTAGCAGTGAATTTTAGTGAGGTATTTTTAATTTTAATTGCAATAATTTTAGCACTCACAACCGGAGCTGAAAAATGGTTTCTTCCATTATTACCTCTACAAATTCTTTGGATAAATATGGTTACAGATTCTTTCCCTGCACTATCTTTAATTTTTGAAAAAGAAGAAAATGTTATGAACACACTTCCAAGAAATGAAAAAAGTATTTTAGATGATATCTGGAAATTCGTAATCGTCGGAGGACTTCTAACATTTGTAATAAAATTCTCTATGTATTTTTTAAATATTCTAGAAAATACCTCAATAGAAAAAACTCAAACAATGGTTTTAACAACTGCTGTTCTATTCGAATTAATTTTTGTTTACACTTGTCGTTCAAAAGAACCAATTTTCAAAATAGGAATTTTCTCAAACAAGTGGTTAAATTATTCGATTATATTATCTATAATCTTACATCTAATTCTTCTTTACACACCTTTATCAATCGCATTTGGAGTAGTTCCATTAGGAATTTCTGACTGGCTAATGATTTTACCTTTTGCATTTTCAGGTTTAATAATATTTGAAATTGGAAAATATTTGAAAAAATAAGTGTGAATAAACTTATAAATTCAAAAAGATATTTAATTAAATAAAAAGAGGAAAAATGAAAAACGGAATTAATCTAAGAAAAAAGTTAATTAGCCATAAAAAGTTAGCCCAAGAAAGAACAATTTTGGCCAATGAAAGAAATACTCTCGCTTATGTAAGAACAGGTTTTGCTTCTTTTGCATTAGGGATTGCACTAATCAAATTATTTGAAGAAAATATAAAATATGTTTATGCAGGTTATGGTGCATTAAGTATTGGTGTAATCTTAATTTTAGTTGGAGTGATTTATTATCCTTTAAGAAAAAAGAAAATATTATCCTATTGAAATTCTAAAAACCTATTATTTTTTAAAAAAAGTGTGAATAAATTTATTATTATCTCACATATTTACAGATTATTAATAATAAAATATTGAGAATTTTATGTTCAACGAAATTTCTAATTCTCCTAAAATCAATAAGTAAAAAAATAGCTAAAATCTCTCTCAGCCATCCCCCGACCACTCACCCTTAAAAACAGTGAGGGCGCATTCCTTCAGAACAGATAGTTCGCTTCGCGAAGGGATTTTTAAATTATATAATTTACAAATAAACTTTTTTAAACATAACATTGTTTAAAATTCTATGGATGCAGATTTACAAGAACTAAAAGAAAATATAGAAAAATATGCAAAGGAAATAAATCAAGAAGTTTGGTTTTATCCAGAATATGAGGAAGTTAAAGGATTTTCAGGAACACAGGATATAATCCTTTTGGGCTTAAATCCAAGTTCTGGAATATTTCCCTCCCAAAAAGATAAACTCCTCTATGATTTATTAAAAAAGAAGGGGCTAGAGTTTATTCATATAACTGATTTTATTAAAGTTAGAGCGAAGAATAAGCATGTTATTGATTTAATTGTAAATAAAGAATTAATGGAAAAACAAGCAAATTTCTTTTCTGATGAAATGAATATTATAAAACCAAAAATGATAATTACTATGGGTCATCAATGTGACAATCTCTTAAAACAATATTTTCCAAAAATTGAAAATATCTATAAAGTGTCTATGATTAAACATTATGGATATAGGTTTAAATCCACTGAAGAAGTATTTGATAAAATTTCTAAACAACTTGATTTAATTAAAGAAGAGTATTCTAAAAATGAATAGGCAAGAAATTTTAAATTGGTATAATCTGGAGTTCAATAATATAAGTAAAGACCTAAAAAATAAGGATAGTCTTTCATATTTAGATTTTTTAAGAATTAGAAATTTTAAACTCCAAAATTCAAGTAGAGAAACTCAAGATAGAATTATATCAATTACTAAAGAAGCATTCAAATTAGCAGAGAAAGATGAAATTGAAAAATCAATTTCTAAACTTTTAGAACTTCATGGAGTGGCTATCCCTATCGCCTCTTCAATTTTAGCCATGAGATTTCCAGATAAATTTTGTATAATTGATAGAATAGTCATAGGAAAATTAGGAAAAGAAGAATGGCTTAAAAAATATCTTTCCGACACAAAAATTTACAAAGAATATCTAATTTTAATGAGGAAATTATCTAAAGAAAAAAGAGTTAATTTAAGAGATTTTGAGAGAGGTTTGTTTGAATGAAAAACAGCCCACCAAAAACTATAAATACCTCTCCAGTTTATTATAATCATATACGCCTGTCCTTGCTTCGGCAAGGGATAGGCACTTTTTCAAATGAAAAGAGTTGCTGTTTTTATTGATGGTAATAACTTTTATTTCGGTTTAAGAAAATTATATGGAAAAAATAAAAGTTTGAAAAATTTTGATTTTCAGGGCTTTGCCAATTTTCTCGCAAGAGAGGGGAAAGTCGTTGGAATTTATTATTATAATGCTCAATTAGATAAAGAATTTAATTCTTCAAAATTTGAAAGCCAAAAAGAATTTTTTGCTAAACTTAGGAATATTCCTAATTTTCATTTAGTTTTATGCAAACTTCTCAAAAGAAACATTACTGGAACAGACAAACACTATTATATAATCAAAGAAGATGATATAAATATGGCTGTTGATATGGTTGATGGTTCTGCCGACGATAACTTTGATGAAGCGGTTTTAGTTTCAGGCGATGGCGACTTTGTCCCTGCTGTTTGTTCAGTTCAAAGAAGAAATAAAAAAGTCCATAATGTTTATTTTAATAAAAGTTCATCAAGAAATTTAAAAAGTCATTGTGATAAATCTCTTGCATTAACAAAAGAAATTCTAAAAAATTTTTTCAAAGATTAATTTTTTCCTCTAGTTTTTCTTTTTAGAAAAAAACAACAGCACCAACCAAGTTAATTCAATCGCCAATGAAACATTGACAAAAGGGCAGGCTTTTCTCTCTAATTTTTTGGTCATTTTATCAATCAAAATTACAAACCGAAAACATTATAAAATATCTTTAGCTCATTAATTTAACATAATCCCAGGTGATCCTTATGGGTTGCCTGATGCTTTTTATAATGAAACAAACAATAGTATTTATCGATGCGGGTTATCTATCTTTTATTTCTAAATTCTTTGGAAACGGAAAACCTCTAAAATACAAAATAGAAATTTTTGCAAAGAATATCGCAAAATATAAAAATTTAGAATGTAAGAAAATCTATTTTTATACTGCTCCACCTTATCAAGATTCTAAACCAACAAAAGAGGAAAACAAAAGAAAAGCAAGTTATGATAAATTCATTGCAAAATTGAAACAAGTTGGGATTTTTGTCAGAGAAGGAAGATGTCAAAAAATAGATAATTTTTATCAACAAAAAGGAGTAGACACTCTTTTAACAATCGATTTATCAAGAATTCCAAAGAAAGAAAAAATTTCAGAGGTAATTGTTTTAACTTCTGATACAGATTTTGTTCCAATAATTAATGATTTATCTGAAGATGGAATAAATGTAATTCTTGCTTATTTTACAGATAGAAAAAGAAAATCTGGACTTTCTCTTTCAAACCATTTATGGAAAGCTTGCAAAGATAAAATAAAAATAAGAAAAAAATTTTTTATTAAAACAGCACCAACCATTTTAGTTCTAAAAAAAGTGTGAATAAATTTCAAAAATAAGTGTAGAAGGAAAATATAAAATATTTTATTAACACCGAAGTGATAATCATAAACCGAAGTTTACGCCTTCTACAAATTATATAAGAATTAAGCTTTTATAAATTTAATCTTTATTATAATGAATGTGCAAGCAACAGACATATGTCACTAGCACCGAAAATTAGTTCGCAGGTGAAAACCTGTGAATCTAATGAAAAAAGAAGAAATAAGAAAAGAATATTTTAAACTTAGAATAAAAAGTCATTCTC